>Ga0265797_10003749_pt1 | contig 24023 bp, 18 predicted proteins | sample P2T30metagenome_FD_192433 | JGI IMG/M metagenome (GOLD analysis project Ga0265797, IMG submission 192433) | Plant litter microbial communities from East Loma Ridge, Irvine, California - P2 T30 | ecosystem: Environmental > Terrestrial > Plant litter > Unclassified | place: USA: California... | reverse complement strand
CGAGTAGCATGCCGGGCGCGTAATTACGGTTACCTGAATATCGATGCAGCATCCGACCGAGGAGGGTGGGAGCTCCGTCTGGTTTCTGCGAACGTGATCAGGTACAAGGATGCGGTCGAGAGATTGAACGTTGTACGGCCTCGAGGCCCAATTACTTCACGTGCAAACACAGTTTTGGACTGGGTTGCTACATATCGTGGTGTACCTACCCGCGAACCCGACCCCCTGCCGTTGTTATGTGGTATTGGCGAAATGACGCGCTGACGCGCTAACACTTTGACTTTGAGTTCGCCTTACACTCAACAAGATCATATGTCATTACCGAAACCATACATATGATCAAGTACTGTGCACGTTCGACGGACTTCCGCACGTCTAGTATTCTTGGCGTCATGTACTAAAATGGCCTCGAATTAACCTTGTTAAACACAAACATAATCTTACCGTCATTGCCACGCATTTAAAGAATACTTTATGACAATTCTATGAGCAGTTCATCAATCCGACAATGTATTCATGATCTCCGATCATTGTGTCGTTGCCACGCGACATCATATCACGCGCCCACCCCGTTCAGGAAATTTTCTGAACCCCCTAGAGCCTACGTTGACGTTGGATCATCTACTTTACATATTTTCATCCTAATGTAGGCTGCAGACTCGTTCATCTCTTTCCTTGTATAGAATGCGCCGAAGGACGACAAAGGCCATGGTCTTGGATCTATGGAGATATTGCTTCGTGGGGAAGCGGGCCTCCCGCGTACAAGACTGCTGTAACTCAAAGTGCTACCTACTGGGCACTGATCATCGGTACTAGAGACGCTCGCTGAGCATATAGATTGTCACTCAAGATCTTGAACACAACACTTAGCGAACCCGCTACTCTTCTTTGGAACCGTGTCTCGACTACTCTCCTGCCGGAAGACGAAGTCAGGTGACATTCGGGGTCCACGCTCACTACGCCCACCCATGGTGCAGTATTAACAGATACTTGCAGCCTAGCAGTATAGTGGGACGAATACACAAATGATGCCGGTTCTACTTTACTTACTGGTATGTACCTGCGTACCACGGTTGCGATGTGCATGTGGTCGGTCTCCAGCTTTTCGCTTAGTATGTGCCCTCTCCCATAGGATGAGCTATGGTGCGCGAAACGACAGAACCACAGTACTTTGACGTGACTGACGATGATCCAAAGTTGGGCATCCATCGTAAAATCATACTTTCTTAGTATATAATCTCGCATGTTCAATGCAACCTTTCTAAGATAGTTATCTCAAGACACTACTATCACACAATCCAATACACCACACACAAATAACAGGAACAGAGAACTTTATGTCTTCTGATATGGCTTCCACCAACTCTTCCCCAGCGCAGTCGCGTACCAGTCTGGAGAGTTCAACCACACTGGTGCCACAACCCTCGGCCCCCGGCCTCGCGCCCACCATCATCCTCAACGAACACACCTCGCCCGAACGCACTGCGCACGCTTGGTCCACAAAACGAAAGTGGTGCCTTTTGACCGTGGTCGCATTCTGTCAGATCAGTATGAATCTCAACGCCTCGGTATACTCCAACGCTGTGCCTCTGCTGAACGACTACTTCGGCATCACAAACGCCCGGTTGGGGATGACTGCCTTCCTCGTCGCATATGCGTTTGGCTGCGAATTCTGGGCGCCATTTTCTGAGGAATTTGGACGCTGGCCTGTCATGCAAGCTTCTCTTGGGCTGACGAACATCTCGGTCCTGGTTTGCGCCACGTCCAACAGCTTTGCCGGAATCATCGGTGGCAGGATCATGGGCGGCTTATCATCGGCTGGTGGATCGGTCACCATGGGCATGGTCGGTGACATGTATCACAAAGATGAGCAGCAATACGCCGTCTTGTGGTGTTCGCTCTTCTCTTGTCTCGGATCAGTCATTGGAGGCATTATCGGAGGCCCGCTCGAGCAGTTCCTGGGTTGGCGTTGGAACTTCTACATCCAGCTCATCCTTGGAGTAACGACTCAGCTGCTTCACGGGGCAATCGCCAGAGAGACTCTGGCTCCCATTATGCTCGACAACGCCGCGAAGAAGGAACGAAAGAGCGGTAATGTCAACATCCGGGGATCTAACGAAGACAAGAAATGGAGGGACAGGCTGCACTACAAGGAAGTTGCCACCACGATGTTTCGACCATATCAGTTGCTTCTGACTGAGCCCATCGTCCTTTTCCTGTCGCTGCTGAGCGGTCTCGCCGACGCGCTCATCTTCTCTTTCTTCGAGAGCTTCGGCTATGTCTTCCAACAATGGTCGTTCACGCCTACGCAGATCTCGCTTGCCCTCGTCGCATTAGCCGTGTCATACATCATCGGCTACTTCGCCTTTATTCCGATCATCGCCCGTCACAATGCTCGACGTAGCCGGGGCGAACAACTCGCACCTGAGGCACGTCTCAAGCCACTCCTATGGCTCGTCACCCTCCTTCCCGCCGGGCTACTTATCTGCGCGTTCGTCGCAACGGGGCCACCAATCCACTGGTTCGGCGTCATAATGGCCACTCTCCTCATTGGAGTCGCGAACTTCGCCATCTACTACGCGTCCATCGATTACATGGTCGCCGCCTACGGACCACACAGCGCGTCTGCGACTGGTGGCAACGGCTTCATGAGAGATTTGCTCGCGGGGTGTTGTGCGCTTTACACCAAGCCCATGTACAGCAATCTAGGTATTCAGAGGTCGTATCTGGTACTGTTTGGCTTGACAGCGCTGTTTTGTCTTCCGGTGTACATCTTTTACTTCAAGGGTCCGGCGATTCGTGCAAAGAGTAAGTTCGCGAGTCAATTGGCGAGAGAGAGCGAAGCGCGCGGTGCGCTAGAGGTGACGATGAGTTCTGCATCGCCGTCGAGGGTATTTCAGGAAGTTTAGCGTTGCGTGTGTTTGCGATTCGTATTAGCTTTTAGTTCAGTTCTTGCTTTGGTAGATACCCAGGTGTGCATAGATCGCAGTTGCTTTATACGTATATAACAAAAAGAACAATGAACACGATAGAGATAAATTTGCACAAGCGCGCCATGTGTCCATCAGTTGGCGGGTAATTACTCAGACTTCGTGAGGGTGCCCAGGTGAGAGTGGAGGATAAGTGCGCGTCATGATGACATAAGCATAGCTTCAAGTGCCGAGGCTTGCCGTTGGTCGCGATGCTTGACCGGCACCCGCGTCGACTGAATCCTCGAGCATGTCATCGAACGGTAATACAAGACTGCATCCTTGAGCAGATCATGATCGACATAGAGCTTAAAATGTAGCATTCACCATATTGAGCTGGTGGCTCAACGCCCCTTACCCACACTCATCGTTTCGCATCACGATGGCACCAGCAAAGCCCAAGGACATAGTAATCGTAGGAGGATCTTTAGGCGGCCTTCTGACTGGTGTCGCATTGAAGCGCCTTCGCAAAGATCTCAACATCCGCATATTCGAACGCAATCCGACGCCGCTTCTGCAGGATCAGGGCGCTGGTGTGGTGGCCGGACAGGACGTGCAAAAGTTCTTCAAAGCGCACGACCGAAGTCAAACCACGTTGACGATCCCGAGTCACCAACGGCTATATCTCGATAAGGAGGGCCGTGTCATAAGCCGACACAACCAGGAGCAGCGTATGACAAGCTGGGATTTGCTGTACCACCTCCTACGAACGAACTACGATGGTACTGAGACCGAATACGCGAAGGTACCCACGACGGAAGAAGAGGGGGGAAAGACATCGTATGAGTATGGGTGCACGGTCACGAGTGTTGCGGCACCAAAGCCTGCATCATCTCTGGAATTGGACTTCTCAGAACCCGTTAAGATCACAATCCAACACAAATCCGGGGAGACGTTCTCGACCGAAGCCGACCTCGTCATCGCAGCCGACGGACCCAGCTCCAAGATACGCGCCGAATACTTCCCTGACGTCAAGCGAACGTACGCCGGATACGTAGCATGGCGTGGCACGGTACCCGAAACCCAAGTCTCACAGGCTGCCACCGATGTCTTCGTCGAGAAGTTTCCATTCTACCACACGGAGGGTATTCAGATACTAGCGTATACTATACCAGGGAAATACGGGACTACTAAACCTGGTGAGCGATTGCTGAACTGGGTCTGGTACGTCAACTACAAGGAAGAGTCGCCGGAGCATGTCGAACTCATGACAGACAACGAGGGGAAGAGACATCACATCACACTACCGCCTGGTGGCATCAAGGAAGATGTATGGAAACGGCAGAGGGATCTCGCGAACAAGATACTTCCGCCTCAGTTCGCTGAGCTCGTCAATAAGACCGAGGTACCCTTCGTGCAAGCCATCACAGATGTCGTCGCGCCGTCTGCCTTGCTAGAAAATGGTAGAGTACTGTTGCTCGGCGATGCAATTGCGGGTTTCAGACCACACACAGCGGCGAGCACAAACCAGGCCGCTCTAGACGCGATGAAGCTTGCTGGCGCGGTTGAGAAGGTCATCAACGGAGGAGGAATGGAAGCGCTAAAGCAATGGGAGGAAGAAGTAATGGAGTACGGTAAAGAGATGCAAACTCACGGTGTGCAGATGGGCAACCGAAGTCAGTTCGGTGAACATCCGATGCAGAGGTAAATGTAAAGGTAAATTGCGAGGTGTACTAGAGCATCTAAGGTAAAGGCAGAAAGTGCCTACTGTTGTCTGATTCCCTAGCTAAGACTACTTAACTACTAGGGAAATAGATAGCGAAATCTGCTTGTTCTCTCACCTTTGATGTTCTCTTACGATGTTTTTTCTACACCTATCTCACCATGTGCCATTATCCATCTCACCGTTCTTTAGGCACACTCTGCGTTCCTTCTCTTACCTTTCAAGATACCCCGCTCTTTGACCGTCTAGTAAGAGACGCTTGTCACATATATAATGCTTCCTACGCTTCCGTTTCTCCATTCCTTCTACACCACCACACCTGACACCCTTAACGCTTCATACATTACATACGTCTCACCTCACAGCACCAACTTCAAGGCTCTAGAGCAAACGACAATATGAACGGCCCATTGAATCCTCCAGAGCAGCTCGACTACTATGAAATTCTCGGGGTCAATGAACGCGCATCATATGCCACAATAGAGAGGTGTCACAAGCGGTTGCAAGCTGCATACCACCCAGACAGCAGAAGAGTTGGTGCCACACCCAACACTGAGCAGTTCCAGAACGTAGGAACTCTCATTAGACGACCGATGACATTCAGCTAACTCTTAACCATAAGGTTGGTATTGCCTGGGATACGCTGAAAAGCGATGGGAAGCGCGCCAAATACAACAAGAGCTACCCTCGGATACGAAACCAATGGGACGTCTACCGAACTAACCTCGCCAAATGGAACGCTGATCAACGGGAAATCGAGCAGCGACATGCCAGAGCCGCAGCACGACGGAAAAAAGTGGATGAAGAGAAGATGGAGATTGAGAGAGATAAGCAAAAAGTATTGGAAGAGAAGGCAAAGGAAGCCACAAGACGTCAGATGGAGCGCATGGAGACTGAGAAGGCACTTCTTGCAAAAGAAGCCAAGGCAAAAGAGCAAATTCGGCAACGAGAGCAGGAAGCAATACATGCAAGAGAGCGTCTCCAAGAGGAGATCAGACAACAAGGACTAAAACAAGCCAAGGAAGATGCCCGTATCAAAGCCGACTGGGAAAGAGCACAAAAAGAACGAAACGTCACCAAAGGTAACGATAAACCTCAACATCCGCCGGACGAGGACCAGGCACTGAGAGAACGTTGGCGTCTCAAACAAGAACGGACCAAAGAACAGGCTGCAAAAGCCGAACGTGCTAATGTCTTGGCCGCCGAAGAGCGACTCCGTCAGCAACAAGATGAGGAACGATCATCTGAAGCAGAAGCTCGGCGGAAACATGAAGAGGCTGAGCGACGCGCGGCCAAGCAACGAGCTGCTGAAGAACGTGAAGCTCTCGTCATCGCAGCGGCCCAGGAACGTCAAGCGAGAGCTGCTCAAAACCGTCTTGATCATGGCTCTAGTTCGCTCAAGCGGTCAGCCCCAGATGACTATGAGGAGCCTCAAGCTTTGCACAGCATGAAGCAACCCAGAAAGGACAAGGAGATCAGTACCAGCCTCAAGAAGCATCTAGCGCGAGAACAAGCCAGGCGCAAGCACAGCGAAAAGCTTCGAGATGTGGGTGGTCCTGGTAACGAAGAGCGCCTCAGAGACGTCAGCATCGACCTGGGATGGAAGCACGTCGAGTATCAGAATGAGCCGTGTCCACAATGTTATACAAAGAGAAGTGCTGCACAGTTCGGCTTATGGGAGTGCCCAGACGGAGGAGCATTACGCTGTCGACCATGTTTGGCGGCATTGAGTGTGTTTAGTGCGTGAGGTGAGTTCAAGAGCGTGCAGGGGACGGGAATTCTCATGGGGCAAAAAGTGTTTTTTTCTTCCACAGGTTGTACAGTTTCCTTGACCTAATTCAGCAGCTATCTCCACTCAGTTTTCACTACACTCTTTTCGATTGGGATTTATTACGCTAGCTAATCAAATCCTCACATATACGACCATAGGGTGCTGAGTGCCATCATACAGCATTAAGATCCAAAGATAACGCAATGTGATTCCATAATGCTATATACACTCCACCAATGCTCTATATACACCGTCTCGCAAGCCTTAACGAGCGACCCCAAAGAAGTATGTACCCATGAACCACTCTCCTCATCCCATGCCCTCCAGACATCTCATAGCTCATTATTCGTGTTCGTATCTAGTACTCAAGGTCCTTAGGATGGCGCTTGGCGAGCTTGTTGACAGCAGGACCGGGGACGGGGTAGCTGGTGAAGGACTGGAAAACGTTGAACTTGATACCAGCATCGTCGGCCTAAACAATCTCGTTAGCACATGTCCGATATTGCATCGTACGACTCAAGTGGAAGATCTTACCTTGTACAAGCTAGTACCAGCAACACCGCCGCTGGGCTTAGCAGTTCCAGAGCCCTCAACCTTGAAGTTGACGCACTGGGGGTACGCCTGGGCGCCGTTGGTCTGGCCAGCAGCGTGCAGAGCGATGATCTCGTGGCGGACAACGTAGTTGCCAGGAGCGACGTTGGGGAAGGTGAGGTCCCAGGCGAAGTTGTTGGCAATGAGGTCGTCAGTAGCCCATTTTCCTGGGTTGCTTCCTGACTTCCAGGCGCTGGACTGGATCTTGGTCCACTTCAGGTCAGAGGGGCTGACGGAGCCGCAGTCGCCGTTGCAGGGCGCGATGTACTCCTGAATGGGGCCAACGTGGCTGACTGGCCAAGTGTCCCACTTGAAGGTGACCTTGCTGCCGGGCTTGACGGTAACGTAGGCACCGTTGCTCTTGCCCTGCTTGTGGCAAACGATGGCGGCAGTGCCAAAGCTGTCAGGGGAGACGAAGCCGTTGTCAAGGTTGTCGGCCTGCCATCTGTACGAATGAGTCAGTGTATGTTTCCCGTGCAGTTCGTACAGAGTCACTTACCCTACGGTGGCGGGAATGGGGGTCTGGTACTTGAGAGCAGCGTTCCAGCCCTGGTATTCCTTGCCGTCGGCAACGACCTTGTCGACGTGGCCGTGGGCTGCCACAAGGGGCGCGAGAAGGAGGAGGAAAGAGAGCATGTTGATGGTATTCAAAGTGAATGACTTGTAGGAAGCGATTGTTGAAGCTGTGTAGTGATGGGCTTGCTGTCGAGAGTGACCTTCAACCTGGGACTTAACGCCCCTTCATATACTCATCTGAAGTCTTCTAGTGGCCTTCTACTGACGCCCACGTTTTCCCACGACCAGGTATTGGCGAAGCCTTGCAATCAAAAAATTCATCTCCATGCACGAGTCGACCTGGTTTCTGAGTTGAGCGCCATCCGCTCGTGGAAACACGCCCTGGTCGTCGAGCTCTTGGATCATTGGAAGCCCAGCGGTGTTTCCAGTCTGGTGACGGCGTGAAACCACTGCGATAGGCTAGGAGAATTTCAATGACTCTAGTATTAATTTATGAGACGCAGTGCTGTCCTTGAAGTGGTGATGGGCAATCTATCCTCGGCTGCGGCCACTGCCGCCGTCTAGGTGGTCACCAACCACGTGCGAGTTTCAGCCACTACGTTGTGGTACTTTGTTTACTTAAACTCTGGGCGATGTGGACCTCTCGGTGTATTGACGGGACTCAACGAAGAATATTGTCGTTGTTGTATCAAGCTGCATGCTCAGGTGCTCAACAACCGAGAATGACGATGCGATGCCTAACATTCCGCTGATGGCGCAACTCAGCAGCTCACGGGAACCAGCACGGATCTACGGCAGTCATGTATGTAAGCCCTATGGCTACCGAAATGCAGTGTAACTAATACCCCGTGGGGTCTTGGACACAGTTGCAGTGTTGCTGCAAGTGTTGCTGCATCCGAGTCGATTATATCCGGTGGCGTCAAAACCCAGGGCGTTTAATGTATATAGATTAATCACGGACCGCGAACCCGAACGTCAACCCACTTTGTGGCGATGCAGCTCTTGCACAAGGCTGGCGATCGATGCGTGCATCTCTGAAACGTCTCAGGTCACACGAAGTGCAACTCATCTAGAGAGGCCTTCCATCTACTCCTACCACGGTGTAGCCCCGATTCTTTAAGCACTGGTTTGCCCAACTTCTCCGTCTCTTGATGTCTTTTTGAAGAGTAGATACGCTGATTGCTAATTCCGAGATGCCCTGATCTGGATTCGTGGAGGGCCTGTTGGTGTAAATGTCCATTACCAATTCCAGGTCCAGAATCTCGTCGCTCGGTGTGTGTCCGGCCATAACAGATTAACCTGGAGACTCGACAGAAGGAAGGTAGCATCGACAATCTCTTTCGATAAGAGATCCCATTAACATTCTCTTGCTGCGTCAGGTAGGATGGACGTCGCCGGCGCGACTGGCGCTTGGGGTCTTTGAAACCATTGCGTCCGTCGCGCGCCGACCACGCCCGCCCTTGCTGGAGCGCATACCTGGGTACCATCATGTGTTGCTACCGAAGGATGCGCATCTGCGTCAAAGAGGATCACGTGTCGAATGTAAGCATTGGCTTCAGTGTATCGCAACCATGGGAATCAGTAAAATCTCATCTCAACAACCAGAGTGTCAAAGAGGAGGACCAGAAGAAGGACGTCGAAGGTGTAAGAAGCTTGGGCTCAAGGGATCGTCAGGGCGAGGGCGCGGGACGGTGCGACGTCATCGCTGTTATGCTAAATTTATCGCTCTGACGTGCCTCACGATCGGCGAACGATGCGCATCGTCCAGGAACAAAGTTTGCGTCACTGAGTGTCGCATCTTCATATAAGAAAGCTGATGCTCTCGCTGTTGGCCTGAGGAGGTGGGGAATCTGACGCTCGGCATGCCTGGAAGGTGCGGATGACGCGTCACCAAGGCTAAGTAAGACCGTACCACCACAGGCGTCCCCAGCGAACATTCACCTTCACAGCCCCAAAAGACAGAAATATTCGCATCAAAATTGCGCCCAGAGGCAGAAGAAAAAGGAGGGCATATCGTGGTATACAAAGCTAAGGAAACCAGAGGCTCCAAGAGTCGGGCCAAGTTCAGGTCCGAAACCTTCCAGCCAACATAGCCTCCCCGGGCTGTCCGGAAACCACACTTCCACGCGTGTCTACGCAGCAGACGAAGCTGGGGTGTTACGCGTTTCCGAGTGCCAACTGGTCTTAGACGTGGTCGATAGGTGGGGTAACGCAGCTTTACTGGCTGCCCAGGCACGTGAATATGTGACGCAGCCAATAGCATGGTGAAAGGGTCGCATCCTCCTAGCAACCGATTGGGTCTTTGGTTCGCATCAGACGCACGATCTGGAAGACCTTGCGGTTCCCGAAGCGATAGCTGTAACGGTATATAGGTAAGTGATCGTGGCACGCAGGGTCTCGCAACTCGGTGTCTGTGGGACGTTGCCGCATCACACCATACTATTTCGTCGTCGTCAGCGCAACCTGACCATCCCCTCGGTCTTTTTCTTGTCACTCCTGCAGCTTCCGGAACCTCCGCGCATTAGGCTCACTCTCTGCCTTACCTTTGTTGATCGTGAGCGTGTCACCACAGCAAACACTACTCCATCCCTATATCACTCGCGCCCGTCGCACGAGATTCTGTACCACAGCATATACCCCTTCCTCCGCAGTCACAATGTATCTTCAAAAAAGAAACAACATGGGCTTCGACATCGCCCCAGCCCTCATCATATTTCTCGTTATCCTCGGAGCAGGCGCGCTCGTCTGCTGCGGTTTCGCTGTCTACCGATTCTACGGCGGAGAGCCTGAAGATGACTCAAGACGTTTCCACAGAAGCCCAGAGCAAGACTCCTACATGAGAGAAGTGCGGGAACGAAGTTGGCGCAAGCTACCCCAGCTGGGTATGCCAAAGCCCTACTATCAGTCCAACCTGGGTCACGCACCGATGAGTCCAAGGTAAGATGACGTCGCTTCACCTGTGAACGTACCCCCAAGCTGACTTGAACAAGCGGTAGCAACACTACGTACGGATGAGAAACCGAGCACCCTCCAGCCTCGTCGAGGTGGATGCCGAAAAAGACTGCAACACATGCGGCCTAAGAGGGCGTGAGGCCCTACAACAGGATCAACAGCGACGCGACACTACGAAACGACCGAGAGGCACTACTTTTGCAATTGTATTGGATTAGACCTCACAAGAGATGTTCGGAATTTTGTTTGGGTGACAAGAAGCGTTCGACGGATCAACCATCACTCCCGGCCTGACGGACCCCACTCGTCGAAGCCTTCCTCCTCCAGATATTTCACGATCGAGGAGAAGTGGCTGTGAAGCCACTGATCGACAGGGGAAAATCTTTACCTCACGATCAGAATACTGTCAACACCCGGGGAAGCGGGGTGGTCCGAGACGGACAGATAGTTCTGGGGCGGGGTTCCGGGACATGGTTTCCATAAGGGTAGATTGGAGTTTCCAAGGGTTTTATACCTCTTGACTGATATAGTGTTCCGAACAATACAGTGCAGGTTCTTCACTCTATCACGCATGCGGTCGTTGCCATGAGCGTGAACTGGTACCAAACCGCAACACCCCAGTGACTTTGACAGACGACATCGCAAGACGTGCAAGGGGTATCCGTGCTTTCTTACCATGTTTCCCAAGCTTGAACACGACTCAGATGTCAGCACGAAAGACGGATTGGGCCACTGGAGCCTCTTCGGACGACCAAGATTCCGTTTTCCGAATCGGCCGAGAGATGTCCACGAAGCTGGGTACAGCCACAGCTGAGTCTTGCAGTCGTTTACTGATATGCGCAGGGTCCGAAAGTCTAATTGTACGCTGGTTTGAGTCCAGACTGTATTCCTTGTGAGCCGTACCGTGTCTGGGGCAGCGATGAGCTCTCAGCTGTGTTCGACCACAGGCCGCAAGGTTCCGCTCTACGGATGAACTCACCACAAGACAAAGATGATGATTACTCTACATTCCCAGTGGAGCATTCTTCCATTCAGGTACGCTTGAGTCAGGGTTTGTGGGCTAACGCCTGGACCATGCTAGTCGATTAGACGTTTAGGTGAAGAACGGCACTCTTCTGGACTGCTCATCAAAGAAGGAATTCTTGCAGCTGTACCAAAAAGACAGAAGCTTCGTATGGCATCAAGCTCTCTGGTATCTTCCATGCGGCCGGTATCGCGCGCGCCAATTGAGGCTGTCAGCTTACCATTACGTCTCGAGATGAGCAAGACTTGGGCATATACATACTATCGTCATTGGAAGAAGGCGGCAAGTGTAGAGGGTGCGCTGTACTTTGGTTTGCATCTATCGCTATTCATCATGTCCGTTTCTAGAGTTCAGGTGAAGTTCGTGTAAGTTTCGAGTTCCAGGCGGAGACCGTGATGGAGGAAATATGGGGAAGCGCGAGGTTTTACGAGGCTAGTGATAGAGCGTTGAAAGCTCAGCGTTCTTTCGGTCCACTTCCTTGGGGTAGGCGCGCTAGCCTGTTGTGGCATATAGGCACAGAGCGCTCTCACTCAACTTTGGAAGGCTTCCTGTGTCTACGCTGTCAAAAGCAAGTCATTTACCATTTCCAAATACTCCAAAAAGTTTATTCGAGCATCGCTCTTCTGTCAAACTCAGATACGTGTTGCGAAATTAGTTGTCTTCGTTGTAGGTGTTGGTGCGCCAGCCACCCCGCAGATCGTCAAACCTCCATGCACCCCAGCTATGACCTCGCAAATTGCCGGCACTTTACGCGTTGGAGTCAATCGACAAACAACGTACCTGGACTCTCATCCGTGAGCTCTCATACTACCTTCTTCTTCCGAATACCAATTTCCAGTCCGCTGACCGTTCGGGCCGGCTCACGAGCTAAATGACGTCGCCGTGCTTTCGACCTCGTGGGCCCATCGAATAGCTTCAGTGAATGTTGCATCCGTTGCCAAGCCGTCGATGCTCACCAGATCCATAAGCGGGGTACCTCCAATTCGGAGGAACAGGCAGCGAATGAAGCAAAGACAGTCGGTGACCATGACGATCCATGTGTGCCGTCATAGCCCCGAACATATACTCTAGAGCGGTCCTCGCTGTCCATTGTCTTCGATATCTCTCTCTGGCTCCTCGAGAACGCCTTGCTATCATCCGACAAGATGCGCAACTTCATGATCCTCGGTGCGCTCTCCAATATACCGTTGCTCATCTCAGCGCAATGCCCAGAATACGTGGACTACGCGTTGGAGGTTCATGAACCTCTGAGTACCGGCAAAAACCAGCTCGCCTACCAACGACCGTCTGAAGAATGTCGAACTTTCAAATCGCAAGGCCTGGAGGATACTGTTGCGCGCATGGAAAATGTGATCAAGGATCCGGACCTGTACCGCCTCTTCCAGAACGCCTACCCCAACACGCTCGACACGGCCATCAAATGGAAGGGGTACGCTGCCAATAACACAGAGGAAGAGCTGACGTTCATTATCACTGGAGACATTAACGCGATGTGGCTACGCGACTCGTCGAATCAATTACAAAGCTACCTCCCGCTGTTGAACGCCAGCAGCGATCCCAACTCAATAGCCAGCTTGTACCGCGGAGTCGTCAACCTTCAGGCGCGATACCTACTTGCAGCGCCGTATTGCAACTCTTTCCAACCGCCTGCCGAGAGCGGTGTTCCTCCGGCAGAGAACGACTCTGCCAACGAAGATATCGTCTTTCCCAAGTACGACAACAGCACCGTATTCGAATGCAAGTATGAGCTCGACTCGCTTGCAGCATTTCTACAGATATCTGCCGATTACTATGAGAAAACCGGCGACGTCGATTTCTTTGGCAAGTTCCAGTGGGTGAAAGCTGTCGAAGCGGTACTAGATGTAGCCGAGGACATGATGCTTCCTACCTATGGCGCAGACGGAGCCGTCTTGCAGAGTCCATACACATGGGAGCGAACCACCACCCGAGCGACCGAAACTCTTTCAAACGACGGAATCGGCAATCCCGTTGCCAACGGTACTGGCTTGATCCGGAGCGCGTTCCGACCAAGCGACGATGCCACTATCTACCAGCTCTACATCCCAGCCAACATGATGTTTAGCTCATACCTTACTCCAACGGCTGAGATTATGGGCAAACTTAATGCCACAAACTCTGCAGCACTTTCGAAGAGAATGTCCGGGCTCTCAGAATCGGTGCGCAACGCTATCGAGACGCACGGAACCGTCGACCACGCGGTATACGGCAAGGTCTACGCATTCGAGGTCGATGGCTTCGGCGGGCGCAACATCATGGACGACGCCAACATCCCGGGTCTCCTCTCAGCGCCGTTCTTCAAATATCCAGTCAACGAGGAGACGTATGCGAACACGCGCGATCTCGTGCTCAGCTCCATGAACCCTTACTTTATGAGAGGTCCCGTGATCAATGCCGTTGGTGGGCCGCACCAGGGACCGGGCATGGCCTGGCCGATGGCTTCCATTGTTCGCATCTTCACGAGTGACGATGAAGCCGAGATTGTGAATGAGCTAGCCCAGATTGTTAGCAGTACAGATGGCTTGGGGTTGATCCACGAGAGTATCAACAGCTTCAACGAGAGTGACTGGACGAGGCAGTGGTTCTCGTGGGCGAATGGGCTGTTTGGACAGATGATACTGGACTTGGAGGAGCGCAAGCCTGAGATTCTCGAAACCAGTTTTCAGTAGGCTTGGAGGAGGGTTTGACGGAAGGACTAGATGCTGGTCATACAGGCACCATGCATGCGCTGGGGAGTGCAAAGCTTTGAAAGCCTGTCAAATATCTCACATGCAATGCTAGTCATCACTGTCGTATCACGTTGCTGGTTCCTGCTCAAACTTTGCCCTGCATGCCGGCGCCTGGACACGCCGCCTTCAGCCACCGACCCTTTGCGATGGAATAAGCAAAATCTTTTATGACTGCATAACCCTTCTTTGAAACTTGTATACGCTGCGGCAGAGAAAACAACATGCGCTCGCTTGCTGTATATCGCTAACTGATAGCACATCCGCCGTCATCGCGGTGTAACCGATGCCGCTAGGGACCAGCCCCGGGGTTTCCAAAGCATGCAGCACCTCTCCGACGGTCGTGGTTGGCGATGGCCTCCACTTCTATCTGCAAGGCTGTGCCGCAACCGGCGCTAGGAGCTGTGTCGGAATTGTGACGCTCTGAGAAAAACTTGGTTCGAAGAGTTCGGTGCCCAGTGGGTCGCACTAAAATCTGGTTTTGTCGCGATGGCAGGTGCTCAGGTGCTCAGGTGGTTCCCCTCGCGCACCGAATACCTGTTGTAAGGTACGAAGAAGGATCCGGACGACGAACTCCCCTAGCAACGACAAACCATGCAGCACCTGGTTATGCGCCATGCTCGAACGACTGCATGCACCAAGGAAGCTGAAGGAATCTAGCGCGGAAGCCCTCGTGGAAGATGGCAGGGCTGTGAGTGGGTCGCTTCATCTTCTCCGACGATCGTGTCAGGGGCCCGCGAATTAAGCGGCCGTGTGGCGGTCGCAGCAGTAACCGCGCGCTCAATCGAGTCGTGTCTGGCATGCCGTTGGCTGCTTACGACAGGGGAACTGGAGCTGCCGTGCGATCTGCTTCCTGCTCCCGAAAACGAGATGCCGATATCCTGAACCCACGATGTCGAGATCCGGTGCCTTTACGAAACTGCAGCGCGGCATGATGCTGGTCAACCGGTCTTGTCAAGTGAGGAGAACAGCAACTAGCGGTTCGGTCCCTTACTTTGCAACGGTCCCCAGCTCCCTCCAAATCTTCGCAGATGGACTGGACGGCTGAGGAAATGAAGGAGCTGAAGTGTCTCCTCTTCGGCCAGCGTTGGCGGCCAATGAAGCCCATGACATAAGCCCAATAATGCGCCTCGCATTTGGCGTGTTTGGGATCAACTCTTCAGCTGCATCTCCGATTCTTCCCTCACGATTACTCTTTCTCTATCACAGCAAGAAAGCGCCAGTGGCTGTCATCCGCTTGGTTCCTGCCCGACTAGTACCGAACTACATCTTTGACTTGCGACCCATCTTTTTGTCTCTTCTCTTCTCATACGCCAAATTACACAGCATTCACTCGCTTTTGGACCCCTCCTGATACCGTGTTTCACCTAAACGACATTTCAGCGATTTGAACGTCTATGCTAAGCGCTGAGGCTGCATCCTCCACGCTACACACCAACACCATCGACAGGCGCCAATCCGACCAATCTTGAACCACCGCGACTGAGGCTCTGTCCCCACACTCCAACATTTACTGTCTGCCGGTGACGAGCTGCATAAAACAACCGGCCTCTGTTTGCTTCACAAATTCTCCGAGTTGATCTGATTCCTCGGACTGCGACGTCCCTAGTCAACCTCGCCATAATCATACATACGCGCAGTAGGCCAGTTTCAGCATTTTCTCCAGACGCTTGCTATTGCGCACCAATCATTCACTTGCTGGCTGGACTTTTCGCCGACGCGACCATACAGAAGGAGCAGGCTAAAACATCCAACTCACCGACCTGCATGCACTTCTATAATTGACACCCACGATTCTATGCGACACATCAGAGGTGGCCAGGGCTTAGACGCATACGCGCTTCAACGCCGGTAGTCCTTGCTGTTATCAGCTTAGGTTAACCCGACATAATGGCCATGGACAACACTACGCTCCACACTTTTCTGTTGTATGTCTACCCCCTCTGTGCCTCACTCTAAGGCAGTCACTTATTCTTGCATCAAGTCACTGCCCGGCTGCACTGCGCAGTGTAGTTTTACTTGGATCTTGGGACAACTTTTCGCGACCCTATCCACTAGAACTCGACGTACGCGGGGGCCGAAATATCTGGAAAGGCTGCTTTACCTTTTCCGATATCATTTGCGACGGAGATCTGGACCAACAAACACCCAAGCGGGACGGACTTCTCAAGATGGGTGGGACTTACTGGTACTACGTAAGTTGATTACCTGCAGGTTGAAACTACTTATTAACAGTGTACAGTACAAGGTCGATGAGGATGATGAATGCCACAATCCTTCCGAGGAGTCGACGACATTTTGTCCTCTTCTGCCAGGGCAGCGCCTTAATGTCTTGGATGTGCCCCGCGAAGGGGGACACAGCCGCAGCATCTCAGATACCTCTTCCGCTTTCACACGCGACCCCAAAGATAGGTATCTGACTCCAGTACCACCTGCGAGTCTAAGGCCTCTGCTGCCTTCGAGATCAGGTAGTAGTGGCGAGGCCTACACTTTGCCTCTGCCTTCGCCGTGGACCCCAAAATCAGCGACGCATCCACCCACAGAAGGCTTACTGTCTCCACATGTAATGCGCCATGCCCGAAGCGCATCAGCATCCCCCTACATGCCGTCTACTCCCATTTTCCCGGACTTTAAGGTTCTGAAAGAGAAGTTGGCATCGAAACGATCAGCTTCGAGAAATCGCAGTGGATCAAAGACCAGAGAGCTAGACATCAGTGCGCCAGTGCTTGTCAGTGGAGGAGAGGAGCTCAACCTCATTCCGTTGTCTGTGTACCGACCCTCAATCGAGTCTATCAGAGAGGTGGAGATACCCACCACAACAACGTCGCGCGCAGTGCCGAACATCCGAAGGGAGTTCTCTCCGCTGGCATCGCATCCTGTTGATCCCGTCCACGACTCATTGTTTGGACCTGCAGAGCTGCCCACTCCCGATGAGCGCCCTACCAGGCGTCGCCGCTCACACGTTCCCTCAACTGTGATCACAAGCGAGTTCAAGGTCGAGCAAAGTCGCCTTCGTGCCAACTCTAGCGACACAAGACGAACCCAGCATTACCTGTTCTCTAATGACCCTTGGCTTTCGTCTCCTAAGCTTCAAGAAGACTTCGAAGTGGAGGATCGTGTGGTGGAGGATGACACCCCATCTGCGCCTGTACTCTCACGCCCGTCGACCTTCCTCGGTGCTCCTATGTCTAATGAGCGACCCACCTCAAGCCACGGTGGCAACCAAAGCACAAACCTCCGACAGTCACCACTGGACAAAGAGCTTCCAGCCCTTCCTCGCTACCTGATACCCGCACCACTCTACGCATGCAACGAAGCCACAATCAGTGAACTACCAGCCAGCGAGCCAGAAAACGAGTTCGAAGAAGACGAAGACGACGAGCGTCTCAACAACCTCAGCGTGTCTTTCCAAGACAAAGCACGCAGCCACTTCTCCACCTGGAGCAACGACTCCATCGGCTACAACTCACCCATCTCGGACAACAACGACGACGCCGTCCTCTCGCCCACCTTCAGCTCCCTCACCAGCAACGAAAGCGACATTGACACGCCCCAAGGCCTTCTAATCCACTACTCCTACGCCTCACCCCGGCAAGCCACCTCCCCAAAACACACGTCCACGGTCCCTGAAATCCAAACCATCTCCACCGACACCACCGACAACGAAGAAGAAGAAGAGTCAGAAGAAGACGTCCAATCCCCCTACCGCCTCTCCACCCCACCCCAACTCAACGAACTCCGCATCTCAACCTTCGGCTCCGACCTCTTCAAGGTCGAGACGCAGCACTCTGACGCGTCGTCGCGGCGCTCGTCACGGCGCCAAGCGGCTTGCTTTGGACTTGGCTTCCAGTATAGTCTGCCCGAGCATGACGTCGGGAGTAAGACTACGCTTGCGGAGTCGACGGTCGTTGCGGAGACGGAGCGCTTGCAGCGCTCGATTAGTGTGCAGAGGGAGAGTTCGATGAGTGGTGTGCATGCGCTTATGGAGGATTTTGCCTTTCTCGGCGATGCTGTTATCTGAACATGAACCCAGTCTACGGCATCGATGCTTAGCTTACCACATCCGCAACATTTACTTCTCGCATATCTTCGCGCGACATGTCCGCCTTTTCCAGCTTCTTTTACGGCCGAATAGATCTCTGCGTCTTCGCCTTTCCAGATACGCTTTTTTTTTTCCATGTACAGCATCCGACTTTTGTTGTTTTTTCTCCCGCTTTTTCAGATACCATCGACGCGATTATCTAGCGACTTAGCAGCGCATTGCAGGGGAGGCTTACTTGAATCAATGATATACCACGCACACGTATACATACGTTTGTGTGAGGTTGGGAGGAGATATGAAGATAGCATGAACAGATAGATACAGAATGATGTTTTGAGAGAGTAGATAGTAGCATCGTGAGGTGTTGAGAATGAAACAAGATATTTGACAATAATGGTTCTTTTTCCTTGTGTGTTGATGAATGCAGATACATATCTTTCTTGACGGAGAAGCTTTGATGATCAAGTGTTGGTTCAGTGGTTGGGCGAAATGCGATAAGTCACACAAAGTGCAGTGTTCAGTGTAAATCTTCTCATTTCACTTCGTCTATCTGGGCAGTAATCTCCTGGGCAGAGAGCTACCGATGAGACATCCCGACTAGCTCTTTGATCGTCCAACTCTAGCACCTTCACCGTATCATTCCGACTTCTATGAGATCGTGTAGTTCTCAGCAACAGACTTGACGTCCTTGGAGAAGCTGATCTCCTGGCCCATGGAAAGGAGGGTCACAGAGGATACCTGTGCCGTTTATTAGCTTTGAAGATACCAAGAAATGCGAGTGGAGATGACTTACATCGACATCCACGAATGGTGTGGCCTTGCTGAACCGGACGTTCATCGGGAAGAACTCAGAATCACTGCCAGCCTGGGCCTCGAATTCGAAGCTACCGGAGCTGTTCGCATCGTCCACAGCACCAATGTTCCACTCAATGCTGTCACCGCTGACTTCGTATACGGCGTCGAAACTCGAAACGTTGGGCTCGTCGGTCTGGTATGGGATAGTGACGGTGACATCCTTCAACGAATCACCGCCGGTGAGCTCGTACTCCACAGTGATGTTGTACATGTTGCCTGAGTCCTCGACCCATACGCGGAAGGTGATAGGTGGGTCGGAGATGTCGTCGGGCCGTGGTGCGAGCTTCCACTTCATGACTCCTATGCCCATGTTGGAAGGGAAGCCCTTGCTTGTGTCGGCCAACTGAAGGACCTTGTCATTCCTAAAGACCGCCTTGTCAACCTTGGGATGTGTCATCAGCTGTGCGCCGCGAGTGTCGCCGGTGGCCAGGTCGAGCTTGACTTGCGTGAGGGAGGGGTCGGTAATCTTGAGTTGCATCTCGCCCTTGACTTCGAAGGACTTGAGAAGACCCTCACGATCCAGGCGGGCGGAGATAGTCTCGTTGGTCGTGATGTGTACGGCCTCGCGATCGGTCGAGGTGGATTGGCGTGCGCTTGCTGGAGCGACCGCAGCGGGGGCAGACGACTTGGGTGCGACGAGCGGTTCCTCCTCTGCTGGCGCCTGTTCGCCAGTGACTTGCTCGTACATGTTGTTGGTCTTGTTCTTCTTGCCGAGTTGCATGCCCTTTTTGCCCAGAGCCAATGGCTTGCTGGTGGCCTTCTTCTTTTCGGCTTCGTAGCTGTCGTACGTGTCGGTGACGTTGGTCGTAGGCACGCTGGGTGTGAAGGCGGGATACGAAGGTGAACGACCGCCCATGCCACCGCCCATTCCGCTGCCCATACCGCCTCCCATGCCTCCACCTGCTCGCTGGGATCTTGACATCTCCTTCCTTTGCATCTCGAGCTGCTTGGCCCGGCGCTTGCGCTCTTCTGACGCCTCGAGCTCCTTATTCCGTGCGATGATTTCCTGGATGCGCTCCTCATGCGACTCCATGTCCAAGAAGGTCTTGATCTGGCTCATGGTCAGGTTTTCCCTGTAACCCAATGTGACGATCTCGTCGAAGGCAGTGAGAAGCTCAAAGGCATTCTTCTGGATCTCGCGCTCGTCGAGGGATTTGCATATCGAAGAGACAACCTGAGCGAACAGGTGCAGCGAGTTGATGTCTTGCAGAATGTTGGATTGTAGGTTGGTGATCAGAACCATGTAGAGTTCGTCGAGGGGTTGGTATACGTAGCGCACGTTGTCCTGTTCGCAGGTCGTGTGCTGGGTGCCGCTATCGGCGAGCTTGGGGAAGGATGCGAGGAGGGCTTCAATACGGGAGCGCTGCATCTCGCGGAATTGGCGGGAGACGACCGCCTTGCCGCCTCGGGTGCATATCGAAGCTGCGAGGACCACCTGGCTTCGTCAGCTTGGTGTTGTGGAGGGAGGCGCACCCAATTGTCTTCTGTGTAGTCTCATACCATCGTGTCTAGAGTTTGTAGGGGTCACGGGGGTAGACGGCGCTGTGTGGAGTGTGGTGGCTTCGTGTACAATGTCCCTGGACTTGAGGCCGCGTTGTCGAATGTGGAGGGGAATATTGTCCGTCAGCAAGTTGCTAAGGAACACGATTCCGCCTTTTGAATTTATGGAGGGTGAGAAGACGTGTTCAATACGAAGAAACAAGAACACGACACGATTGTATCAAAACCAGGACGCGAGCTGGACAGGTCACTGAGCCGGCCCAACTGCACCAGTCGCAACACCTGGAGGTTCCAAAGTGGACACCTGTGGTCACGTGCAGCTTCCGTCTGCCTAGCGGCAAATCCTCACTGACGCAGCTTCCCCTCCGCTGGCCTGTTTGACAACACCTGCAAGCTGCAACTTGACTACTTCTCCCGCTTTTCTACACGAGATATCTGTTGCGCCGTCGCGAGCAGCAACATTCAAAAACTATACAGTGCATCTGCGTCAAGTGTAAGTGAAACCACCTTGGCACCTGCCACTTGCCCGCTTGCGCCAAAGCACTTTCCAATCTTAGCGTGAACACCACCGTGCTTCCTTTGTCCAATTTCCAGACAAGCCTCCTCATCCTCACCGCGTACAGGCTCTCACCATCGTAAATTCCGCGCGAAACTCATCGCCATGCCCTTCTAACCTCTGAGCGACGCTGCGCACTCACCACAAACCCCGGTTTGCCGCATCGCCACCCACCTAGTGACTCGCACCTGGCTGTGACGCGCTTCTCACACTCCTTTTATTCTACGCGTTTCGACCGACAAACAACGCCTGCAAACACCTCATTTGCACCCTTGATCGCATACCATGGCTGCCGCAGCACACACAATACCAGGTTTCGAATTCGCAACTGCCGACGACGACAACATGGATCTGCATTCCGACGATGGCGGCATCGACTTTGACGATGGTGACATCGACTTAGATCTCGACCCTCCGCCTCCCCAGCCCCAGGACGAAGAGATGTCCATGAACGATGCAGCCTCGGTCAACGACGTGGATGCTCAGACCGTGCCTGGCGAGCAGGACGATTTCATGGTCGACCAAGAGGACGTGATCGAGGATGATTATAGTTTCCAGGAAGATCAAGGCGTCACACTCGTTGACCAGCCTGTTGTACAGCCCGATCAGTCCGCACAGCCCACACAGTCACCACAGCCTGCCGCAGTCAACCTTCCCCCGATCCAGACGAATACCTCGCATCAAGATGACGACCTAATCGACTATTCCGAGGAGGAGGGCGACGACTACCATAACCCCGAGCTACGTTCACCGTGGCTGCGAACCGAAAGCTACGCAAGCTACTACTCGGACGCGCAGGCGGTACATGACGAACTGCCTAAGGAGATGACTGAACAGCAAGATGAGATACCCGCTGATTTGCAAGCTCTACTTCCCATGTCTGCAGATATCAAGTCGCCCAGCCCGCACCGAGAGCCCCAGACCGTAGCTGATGACAGCCCGACGCGCGCAGCGGCGCATGGAGCCGCACCCTCACCCCACCCGCAATCGGTCGACGAGAACGAAGAAGACAGTCAGAATGATGATGGTGACGGCGGTGTCATGTTGCCAGGCCAGGAACAACATGCAGATGGTGAAACCCAAGATCAAGACTCGACACACCACGGCTATGAACAAGAAGCTACTGCTGATGACAGCGAGCATCATGACAGTGACTCATCTGAATTTCCATCTGTCACCGTGAACCTCCATGGCGAAGAGTATTGGCTTTTCAAGCAGCATGACTACGACAACAGTGGAGACTGGCTCATTCAGGACATCTCGCTTGCAAAGGCTAGTTTGTCAGACCTCTTCCAAGCATGCCGTATGTCCCTGTGTGAGGATGTGTCAAACGAGACAGAGATCGGCTTCAAATTTGAGCACCTGCAGAACCTGGAAATCTTCGAAGACAACACGGCATGTGTAGCTGTTTCGCTTGAGCGTCTCGTGGGATACTACCGTTCGCTTCATGCACAAGATGGCAACAACAACCCAGACTCCTTTTATATCTCTTTGATGCTTCGACCGCGCTTCGCTACTCTGCTCTCAGACATCGCGAAATTTGCCGACCAAGGAAGCGGCTATTCTGCTTTTGAGGCTGCCGTTGTCGCTGGTGAGACTCATTTCGCTGGCATGATTGTTGGGGCTTCTAGTGATGAGCCCACTGAGTGGGACACCCAGGAGCAGGAATCAGCGTACGGTGAGCAGCGAGAAGAAGCAGGCGATCATGTTGAGGAGCCGGAGTCTGCGAATGCTGAAGCACAGGCATCAGAACATGACGGCAAGGGTGACCACAACGAAAGAGAAGATGAACAAGAGGCCTACGACGGCGAGCATTACCATGACGAAGCAGAAGATGAGCAAGAGGCCCATGATGGCGAGGGGGTGGATGTGCATGAGGTGGAGCACACATCGGTCGATCATGCTTCTTACGATGAGCTCAATCAGAACGAAGAACCCACTGAGCAGAATGCTCAACAGGGCGATGGTGTGGAGGATCCAGAGCGCGAAGAAGTTGATGTTGCACATTTGCCAGAAGAGGAGCTAGCACCGGCCCCTGAAGAAAGCCACAGTGTGCAAGCTGCTAATTCTAGTGACATATCCACAAACCCTGAGGAAGTTGTGGAGCAACCTCAACAAGAGAGTCCCAAACCAAGCGAGAAGACCGACGCCGAGTCGGAGGCCCTTCGCTTGCAGGAGCAAGATGACTTGATTGACTACAGTGACGAAGAAGACGAACCGGCCGTGGATGTCAAGGGACCTGAAGATGCTTCCGCTAATGAGCCGTCACCCTCGTCCGCGACGCTCCAAGGCGATGAATCTGCCAACGCAGATGGACATGACTTCATCGTAGGCTCATCCAGCCACAATGAGGATGCTGCCGAGAACGCTGAGGAAGCTGGCGAAGACGCTCATGGCGAGGTAGTACATGACCAGACCGAAGGCAACGACGACAATGAGCAGTCGTACCAGGACTTTGTGCAAGCTTTCGACGAAGAAGACCCCTTCCAGGACTTTCAAGCGGATGGAACAGATGACTATGGTGCAGACGCATACGACGGCGACACTAACCAAGACTTCGCCACCCAAGAGTATCAGGACCTGGACGAACAGGCAGATCTGGACTTCATGAATGGAGACGAGTTCAACGTTGCTGGCGCCGATGTGACGGATGGCAACGATGTGAACGGTACGGACGACTTCCTGGATCTGGAAAACAATCCTGAGTGGGACGCCGACCCGGATCTTGCTCAAGAGGGTTCAGAGATGCCGGCCATTGCACATGATCACACCGACGCCCAAGACGGAGAGGACGGTGTGGCTGGACAGACTGCGAACGCAACGTCTTCGGCTGCAGATCC
>Ga0265797_10003748_pt1 | contig 24024 bp, 19 predicted proteins | sample P2T30metagenome_FD_192433 | JGI IMG/M metagenome (GOLD analysis project Ga0265797, IMG submission 192433) | Plant litter microbial communities from East Loma Ridge, Irvine, California - P2 T30 | ecosystem: Environmental > Terrestrial > Plant litter > Unclassified | place: USA: California... | reverse complement strand
CCGTCAGGAAGGTTGGCGGGGAATACGAGAGCAGTGGGTTGTTCACGAAACCCGACATCAGCGTAGGGGGGAATGGTATCGACCGTAAATCGGCCAGGATCGGAAGTATCCCCAGCCCCGCCTGGGAAGCCGCCAAAGTCTCGGTACTGAATGCTTCTGAGTTCATAAAAGCCGTGGCGAAACCCGCCAAGCGGTGCTGAAATCGGAATGTCAAATTTGACAGGTATTGGAATAGGGGTCGCGCTCAACTGAATCGGCCCCACTTGACGAGTCCAAACAGGTGGAGATGCTTGAAGGTCCCGTAGCTCAACTTCGAACCAGTCATCAAAATCAGACAAGTCACCTGTCGTACATTCAGCCGTGATGCCGACGGTCGCAAGGTTGGCCGGAATCGTACCGGTTGCATTGTCGAGTGCCTCCGCAATCGTGACAGCTGCCGGGTTGGCTAAAGATGCCGAGGGCATTTTCGGATTGCTGCTCATTTGAAGATCTCCACTATCGCTTGATATAGGTTCCTTACACACATTTTTGTTATGCGCCAGCTTCACTTCAGCTGCCGGGCGAATGACCACGACCCGATTTCCGGCAACAGCTTTTCCCGCCGCCTGAGTTGCGGCACAACCAAAACATCCAGCACTTGCATTCAAACCCGTTCGCAGCGGCCAACGTTGTTAATGTCAGCGCTCACGCCCCCTGACGAAACCGCCCGTCAGGGTTCTGGGACATTGCCGTCAATCCAGCAATAACGGGGTGGCGGCGCGGAGGGAACGACGCGATCAAATCGCGCGAACCTGGAAAAAGACCGGCCAATGATGACCCCGCCTCTGGACACCATGTAGCTAGCTTCCCCCCCTGCAGTGTTTCTGAGTGGCCGAATCAAACGCTCGACATCTGTGATCCAGAACGAGTGGCCGCTGGCATCAGCGACGCCGTCCCAGACATGGGTCTGGGTTTCAACGATATCGGGAAGCGGGTCTACATCAGGAGCTTGGCGATACCCCTGAAACCGCATCGTGACGAGATCCCCATGTTGAATAGCTGGAAACGGTGGCGAGCCCTGATCGATGCGGATTTCAACGCCCACCCAGATCGGCGGTATACAGGCACACGTCATCCATTTGTTCGGATTTTTTATTGGGTCCGATTCCGTCTGTGGAAACAGCGGCCTGAGGTAAGTCGGGCCGGGGATGGCAACACTCAGACCGGCTCGCGCCACCTCTGAAAATTGCGGATTGAGGTTACCGGCCCGATCTCTCAGACGGTAAAAGCAAAAGATAAACAAGGCGCCCGGGAAACTCCGAAAAAATGCATCGGGGACGTCGACGAATATTTGGCCCGTGGCGCTGACCTGCGGTGGTGAAATGAAGCTGGGTGCCCCCGTAGGCAGAGCGTCCATTGCCGAGAAGTACAACAGGATTTCGTCACCCTCCTCTCGCCCCCGATAATTACTTGGTATTTCCATCGGAACCAATGGGTTGAGGTTCAGATAATCAAGGGTAATCGGATCGACAGGGAAAATTGCGGGCGCGAGTGTCCCACCGACCCCTGGGGCGTCGCGATCGATTCGAAGCGCCGTGAGCTGCGAAATATCAAAGCTTGGGTTAGTCGGCGAATCGACATGTATGCGAAATGACAGGTCTACTCTCGCGCTGTTCAGCAGAAATGCCTGAGGAATCGACGCAGGATAGGGAAAGTCAGCATCGGTAAGTGGACCATCCAATCTCAACGGCGGTAACACATCAACGGGTGCAGCGCTATGGTCATACCATACAAATACGACGAAGTGAGTATCGCCGACACCCGGCAGAAACGTCCAGGGCATGGGAAGCTCCACCTTCAGATCTTCGAAATAGTACTGCGCAGGCACTAGTCCATCGGCGAGGGCATCCACCACGGTAGGCCCATCCAGAGCAAGAGTGCCGCCTGAACCAGAAATTGCGGTACTCACTGGACCATCCTTTTTTTTCCCGATCATGCTGCCCCCTTGGGATTACCGCTTAGCTCGTTATGACGTGTGGAGCGCCGTTCACTTGAGGCTAATTGAATACTCCATATGCCGGTTCGGATACTGTCAGAATTAACAGGTAGCCTAACCACTCATCAGTTTTGCGGATTTGGAGCATGGATATATCCATCAATAAAATCTTGACGTAGGTACGTCGCTAGTGTTTTCTGAAACCGGTTTCAGCCCTTTATTCATTCCAATAAGAAAGGCTTTTCCGTGACTCCATTTTCCGCCGCCCAGCGCAGCCGCGTGACCATGCTCGATGTGGCCGAGCGCGCCGGTGTGTCCAAGGCCAGCGTGTCGCGCTTTATCGGCGATGACCGCGCCCTGCTCTCTGACGCGATTGCCCTGCGCATCGAGCAAGCCATCGAGCAGCTCGGCTACCGCCCCAACCAGATGGCCCGCGGCCTCAAACGCGGGCGCACCCGCCTGATCGGCATGTTGGTGGCCGATATCCGCAACCCCTATTCCATTGCTGTGATGCACGGCGTCGAAACCGCCTGCCGCCAGCACGGCTACAGCCTGGTGGTGTGCAACACCGACCGCGATGACGAGCAAGAGCGCCAGCACCTGGCCGCGCTGCGCTCTTACAACATCGAAGGTCTGATCGTGAACACCCTCGGCCATCACCTTGACCAACTGCTGGAATTGCAACGGGAAATGCCCCTGGTGCTGGTGGACCGCAAGGTTGAGCCGCTGCACAGCGACTTGGTGGGGCTGGACAACCCGGCGGCGGTGCGGATGGCGCTGGAGCATCTTGAGCAGCAGGGTTATCGCGAGCTGCTGCTGGTGAGCGAGGCCACTGACGGCACCAGTTCACGGCTGGAACGCCTGCACAGTTTCCAGGCTGAGGTCGCCCTGCGCCCGCACGTGAACGGCGCCATCCTGGAGCTGGACGACGCGCTGGAAGACCATCTGCAAACCTTCCTGGCCAAACCCGGGCGCAAAGCGTTGTTCAGCGCCAACGGCGTGGCTGCGCTGGCGTGCACCCGCGCGCTCAAGGCGCTGGGCTGCCACCTGTTCGACGATATCGGCCTGATTGCCCTGGATGACCTCGACTGGTATCCGCTGGTGGGCAGCGGCATCACGGCGCTCGCCCAGCCCACAGAGGCGATCGGTGCCAGTGCTTTTGACTGCCTGCTCAAGCGCTTGCGCGGTGACACAGCCCCCACTCGCACCCTCGATTTCCTGCCCAAACTGATCATTCGCGGTTCCACCCGACTCCCTGTGGGAGGGGGCTTGCCCCCGATTGCGGTCTGTCAGTCAGCTTATCTGTAGCTGACCCGCCGCTATCGGGAGCAAGCCCCCTCCCACATTTCGCTCTGCGCATAAAAATGAAACCGGTTTCAGAGGTAAACAACAATGCATGAATATCCCGTCTCCATCAGCCTTTCCAGCTACGGCGCCGAGCTGGTCCGCCAGCAGGGCCAATTGAGTTTCGTCGCGCTGCTGCACGCTGCCGGTGCCCGGCGAATCGAATGGCGTGAGGAGTTGCTGACTGCAGAGCAACCTGCCGAACTGGCCGAGGCCGCCGCCGAAAAGGGCATGGTCTCCGTATTCTCATCTCCCTTGGAGCTGTGGGTCGCAGGCCGTGCCCAGCCCAATGCCGACCTCGCCGCCACCCTGGACCGCGCCCAGGCCTTCGGTTCGCGTTGGCTGAAAGTCTCCCTGGGCTACTTCACCGACACCAACGACCTCGAAAGCCTGCACGCCCTGCTCAATCGCCACCCGGTCCAACTGCTGGTGGAAAATGACCAGACCCTGCACGGCGGGCGGATCGAACCCATGCAACGGTTTTTCACCGAGGTCGAACGCCTGGGCCTGCCGGTGAAGATGACCTTCGATATCGGCAACTGGCAGTGGCAGGACCAATCCGCCCTCACCGCCGCGCGCCTGCTGGGCCGGCATGTGGACTACCTGCACTGCAAAGCGGTTGCCCGTCGCGCGGACGGCAAGCTGGTGGCTCAGCCGCCTGGCGCCACCGACCTGCATCTGTGGGAACAACTGCTCACGCACATGACCCAAGGTATTAGTCGGGCAGTGGAATACCCGCTGCAGGGCGATGACCTGGTCCAGGTCACCGCGCAACAGGTCGCCGCCCTCGCCCGCCTCGGCCAACCCCGCGTGGAGAATGCCCATGTCTGAGATCGATATTCTGTCGTTTGGCGAAACCATGGCGATGTTTGTCGCCGAACAGACCGGTGATCTGGCTCAGGTCGCGCAGTTTCACAAACGCATTGCCGGCGCCGACAGCAATGTCGCGATTGGCCTGTCGCGCCTGGGTTTCAACGTGGCGTGGTTGAGCCGAGTGGGTAACGATTCGCTCGGACGCTTCGTGGTCGACACCCTGGCCCGCGAAGGCCTGGATTGTCGCCATGTGGCCGTTGACCCCATGCATCCCACCGGTTTTCAGCTCAAGTCCCGCGAAGACGCCGGCGCCGACCCTCAGGTGGAGTACTTCCGCAAAGGCTCGGCGGCCAGCCATTTGTCGGTTTCGGCGATTACCCCTGCGCTGCTGCAAGCCCGCCACCTGCATGCCACCGGGATTCCCCCGGCGTTGTCCGAGGCCACCGGCGAGCTGTCGGTGGCACTGATGACACAGATGCGTCAGGCCGGTCGCAGCGTGTCGTTCGACCCGAACCTGCGCCCGTCACTGTGGGCCAGCGAAACCCGGATGATCCGCGAAATCAACGCATTGGCCGGCCTGGCTGACTGGGTATTGCCCGGCCTCAGCGAAGGCCGCCTGCTCACCGGCTTCGACGACCCGGCGGACATTGCCGCGTTCTACCTCGACCAGGGCGCCGAAGCCGTGGCGATCAAGCTGGGGCCCGACGGCGCTTATTACCGCACCCAGATGGACCAGGGTTTTATTGCCGCCGTGCGCGTGGACAAGGTGGTCGACACCGTGGGCGCCGGTGACGGTTTTGCCGTGGGCATGATCAGCGCCCTGCTGGAAAACTTGAGTTTTCCGGAGGCGGTACAGCGCGGCAACTGGATCGGCAGCCGCGCCGTACAGAGCCGTGGCGATATGGAAGGGCTGCCCACCCGCGCCGAATTACCCAGCCGATCCGTTGCCTGACCCACTACCTGTTGCCACAACTACAACAAGCTCAGGAGCAACCTCATGGAAACCGTGAAACTCGCCACCCGCCGTTGGTGGTACATCATGCCTATCGTGTTTATCACCTACAGCCTGGCGTACCTGGACCGCGCCAACTATGGCTTCGCCGCCGCCTCCGGGATGGCCGAAGACCTGATGATCACCCCGGGCATGTCGTCCCTGCTCGGCGCGCTGTTTTTCCTTGGCTACTTCTTCTTCCAGGTGCCGGGGGCGATCTACGCGCAAAAGCGCAGCGTCAAGAAACTGATTTTCGTCAGCCTGATCCTCTGGGGCGCCCTGGCCACGTTGACCGGCGTGGTCTCCAACGCCTACATGCTGATCGCCATCCGCTTCATGCTCGGGGTGGTCGAAGCCGCAGTGATGCCGGCGATGCTGGTGTACCTGTGCCACTGGTTCACCCGTGCGGAACGCTCGCGGGCCAACACCTTCCTGATCCTCGGCAACCCAGTGACCATGCTGTGGATGTCGGTGGTCTCGGGTTATCTGGTGCAGCATTTCAGCTGGCGCTGGATGTTTATCATCGAAGGCTTGCCGGCGGTGATCTGGGCATTTATCTGGTGGAAGCTGGCCGACGAGCGCCCCAAGGATGCCAAGTGGCTGAGCGACAGCGAAAAGCAAAGTCTGGAAAATTCCCTTGCCGCCGAACAGGTGGGCATCAAGGCGGTGAAGAATTATGGCGAAGCGTTCCGCTCGCCGAAGGTGATCATCCTCGCGCTGCAGTTCTTCTGCTGGAGCATTGGCGTGTATGGCTTTGTCCTGTGGCTGCCGTCGATTCTCAAGGCCGGCTTGAAGATGGACATGGTCGAAGCTGGCTGGCTGTCGGCGCTGCCTTACCTTGCAGCGGTGATTGGCATGCTGGTGGTGTCCTGGGGCTCGGACAAGCTTCAAAAGCGCAAACGCTTCGTGTGGCCGCCGCTGCTGATTGCCTCCATTGCGTTCTATGCGTCCTATGCGCTCGGTGCCGAGCACTTCTGGTGGTCCTACACCCTGCTGGTGATCGCCGGGGCGTGCATGTATGCACCGTATGGCCCGTTCTTCGCCATCGTCCCGGAAATTCTGCCGGCCAACGTCGCCGGCGGCGCCATGGCGCTGATCAACAGCATGGGCGCGCTGGGCTCGTTCGGCGGTTCGTACCTGGTCGGGTACCTCAATAGCAGCACGGGGTCGCCGGGGGCTTCGTACCTGCTGATGAGCGGTGCGTTGATGCTGTCGGTGGTGCTGACGATTTTCCTCAAGCCCGGCGCCAGCGACCGCGTGCGCGAGCCCCTGGCTACTCTCGAAATGAAGGCGAATTCCTGATGAAAAAATCCGTGGTTTTATACAAGAAACTCTCCGCGCCGCTGATGGCCCGCCTGCATGAGCACGCCAACGTGACCCTTATCGATACGCTCGACGAGACCGGGCTGGCCCAACTGCGCGACGCCCTGCCCGATACCCATGGCCTGCTAGGCGCCAGCCTGCGCCTGGACGCCAGGCTGCTTGACCTGGCGCCGAAACTGGAGGCGGTGGCGAGCGTTTCGGTGGGGGTGGACAACTACGATATCGACTACCTCACCCAGCGCGGCATCCTGCTCAGCAACACACCGGATGTGCTCACCGAAACCACCGCCGACACCGGCTTCGCACTGATCCTGGCCACCGCCCGGCGCGTGGTGGAACTGGCAGACATGGTGCGCGCCGGCCAATGGAACAAGAACATCGGCCCGGCGCACTTCGGCAGCGACGTACATGGCAAAACCCTGGGAATCATCGGCATGGGCCGCATCGGTGAAGCCCTGGCCCAGCGCGGGCACTTTGGTTTCGGCATGCCGGTGATCTATCACAGCCACTCGCCCAAGCCGGCGGTGGAAACACGCTTTGGCGCGCAGTACCGCAGCTTGCCGGCGTTGCTTGAAGAGGCCGATTTTGTCTGCCTGACCTTGCCCTTGACGGCTGAAACCGAAAAGCTGATTGGCGCTGAAGAGTTCGCGTTGATGGGGCCGGAGACGATCTTTATCAATATCTCCAGGGGCAAGGTAGTGGATGAGGCCGCGCTGGTCGAGGCGTTGCAGCAGCGCATTATTCGTGCGGCGGGGTTGGATGTGTTCGAGAAAGAACCGCTCGATCACGCCTCGCCGCTGCTGCGCTTGAACAACGTAGTGGCCACGCCGCATATCGGCTCGGCCACCCATGAGACACGCGAAGCAATGGCCAAGTGTGCGGTGGATAATCTGCTGGCGGCATTGGCAGGGGAAAAACCGAAAAACCTGGTGAATCCAACTGCCTGGACCCAATAACCCCTGACACAACAGCGATCCAAGGTGGGAGGGGGCTTGCTCCCGATGAGCATGGGTCAGCAGATGCATTCCTGGCTGACCCACCGCCATCGGGGGCAAGCCCCCTCGCACCTTCTGACTGCATTCCACAAGGTTAGATAACGAACCGCGCCACCATTCCATTCAAGTCCACCGCCAACCGCGACAGCTCGTGGCTGGCCGCGCTGGTCTGGTTGGCGCCTGCCGCCGACTGGGTCGCCAGGTCACGGATGTTCACCAGGTTGCGGTCCACCTCGCGCGACACCTGAGCCTGCTCTTCCGAAGCGCTGGCGATCACCAGGTTGCGTTCGTTGATCAGGCTGATCGACTGGGTGATCTGTTCCAGCGACACACCCGCGGCGCGGGCCAGCTCCAGGGTGTGTTGGGTGCGCTGATTGCTTTGTTGCATGGACTGCACGGCTTCACCGGTGCCGTTCTGGATGCCGGCGACCATCTTCTCGATTTCCTGGGTGGACTGCGCAGTACGATGGGCCAGCGCGCGCACTTCGTCGGCAACCACCGCAAAGCCACGCCCGGCTTCACCGGCACGCGCCGCTTCAATTGCGGCGTTGAGCGCCAGTAGGTTGGTCTGCTCGGCAATCGCACGGATCACGTCCAGCACCTTGCCGATATCACGCCCTTGCGTTGCCAACCCTTCGATCATCGCTGCCGTGTTTTGCACGTCCTGGGTCATGGTCTGGATCGCCCCGACGGTCTCAACTACCCGGTCACGGCCTTCCCGTGCCGCCTGGTTGGACTGGCCGGACGCTTCGGAGGTGGACACCGCGTTGCGCGCCACCTCTTCTACGGCCGCTGTCATCTCGTTCACCGCCGTTGCCGCCTGGTCGATTTCGTTGTTCTGCTGTTGCAGGCCACGGGAGGCTTCTTCGGTGACCGCACTCAGTTCTTCCGCCGCCGAGGCCAACTGCGTGGCCGAACCGGCGATATGCTGGATAGTCTGGCGCAGGTTGGCTTGCATGCTCGCCAACGCACCGAGCAAGCGCGCCGGTTCGTCCTTGCCATCGTCTTCGATGGCTTTGCTGAGGTTGCCGGCGGCAATGGTTTCGGCCACTTCCACGGCCTTGCGCAGCGGTGTGACAATGCTGCGGGTCAGCAACCAGGCGAGCAGTACGGTGAGCAGCGCGGCGGCGACGGACACCCCGATCACACCGGCAATCGCCCCCTCATAACTTTGCCCGGCCTCGGCATCAGCGGTCTTGGCGTCGGCGATATTGATGGCGATCAGCTTGTTCAACTGCTCGCCCATCTGGTCGGTGCCCTCCTTGATCCGGCTGTTGATCAGCGCGCGCATGTCATCGACCTTGCCTTGTTCTGACAGCGCCAACATATCAGCCTGGGCCTTGAGGTAATTGTCCAGGGTGACACCAAAGGCCTTGTACACCGTCAGCTCTTCCGGCCCTGCCGGCAACGCGGCATACCCGGCCTGGGCAGTCTTGACCTTGTCGGCCAATACGCCGATGCGCACCTGGGCTTCCTGCAGACTGGCCGGTTCACGGTTGACCAGTACGCGGAACGACAGGATGCGCAGGCGCAGCACGTTTTCGGTGATGGTGCTCAGGTACGTCACGCTGGGCAGCTGGTTGGCGCTCATGTCCATCGAGGCTTGGCGCATTTGCGACATGCGGGTGACCGCAAACACGCCCAATATCACCACTAACAGCGCAATGAAGGCGAAACCGAGGAATGCTCGAGGGGCAATATTCAGATGACGGAGGGACATAAGGGCGGCTCTCAGAAATAGTGTTTGCGAGCATCCCTGCCGCGAAACGATCGGTCAGCGACAACGCGCTGCCCAGACCTTGGCCACCCCTGTTGTTATTGATAGGTGGTCCTATAGGAGATATCGGCACGCCTGGGGATTTAATGCAGGGCTTTCATAAATATTTTTTTACACTTCAGGCAACCGGCCGTTTCTGGCATCCTGCGCCTCCATTTTCTGACCCGAGCCCTCATTTTGTCTGACGCTCAAGCCCCCCGCCCGCGCTATAAATCCGACCTGATCTATGGCCTGGAAGACCGCCCTCACTTCACCGCGGCGGTGTTTGCCGCCTTGCAGCATGTGCTGGCGAGCTTTGTCGGCATCATCACGCCGACCCTGATCGTCGGTGGCGTGCTGGGCCTGGAGAGCGAAGTGCCCTATCTGGTGAGCATGGCGCTGTTCGTGTCGGGGCTCGGCACCTTTGTGCAGGCGCGTACCTTCGGCCCTATCGGCTCGGGCCTGTTATGCCTGCAGGGCACCAGCTTTTCGTTTATCAGTGTGATTCTGAGCGCCGGGTTCATGGTCAAGGCCCGTGGCGGCGGCACCGATGAAATCCTCTCGACGATCTTTGGCATCTGCTTTTTTGCGGCGTTTATCGAAGTGGCGCTCAGCCAGTTCATTGGCAAGCTGCGCAAGCTGATTACGCCAGTGGTCACCGGCACCATCATCACCTTGATGGGCTTGTCGCTGATCAAAGTGGCGGTCACCGACATGGCCGGTGGCTTTGGCGCGAGCGACCTGGGCGCCGCCAGTAACATGGGCCTGGCGGCGTTGGTGCTGCTGACCATCGTGGTGCTCAACCGCTTTAACAACCCGTTCCTGCGCCTGGGTTCGATCGTGATCGGCCTGACCCTGGGCTTTGTCGTGGCGTGGATGCTGGGCCGTGTGGACATGACCGCCCTGCCCCAGGTGCCCTTGATCAGCGTGCCGGTGCCGTTCAAGTACGGGTTCTCGTTCGACTGGGTGGCGTTTATCCCGGTGGCGGTGATCTTCCTGATTTCGCCGCTGGAGGCCGCCGGGGATCTGACCGCCAACTCGATGATTTCACAGCAGCCGGTCAAGGGCCCGCTGTACATCAAGCGCATCAAGTCCGGCCTGTTGGCCGACGGGCTCAACTCGGCCATGGCGGCCACCTTCAACAGCTTGCCGATGGTGACGTTCGCCCAGAACAACGGCGTGATCCAACTGACCGGCGTCGCCAGCCGCTACGTGGCCTACTTCATTGCCGGCCTGCTGGTGCTGCTGGGACTGTTTCCGATGATCGGCGCGGTGCTGCAACTGATGCCCAAGCCAGTACTGGGCGGCGCGACCCTGATCATGTTCGGCACCGTGGCCGTGGCCGGTATCAAGATCCTCGCCGAAGCCGGGCTGCATCGACGCAATGTGCTGATCGTGGCGATTTCCCTCGGCATGGGCCTGGGCGTGGCCGCCGTGCCGGAGGTGCTGCGCGAACTGCCCAAGGCGCTGCACAACATCTTCGAGTCGCCGATCACCGTCGGCGCGTTCTGTGCCATCCTGCTGAACATTTTCCTGCCCGAAGAGTTCATAGAACTGCACGAAGATGAATTTGATCCGGAGTCCTCGACCCTCAAGGTCATGCAGGACCCGGACGTCACGAAACAGTAGGAGCACGTTCAGATGCGCAAGCTCATGGTTCTATCGCTGTTGTTGCTGACCTTGAGCGCCTGCGCGCTGTTCCCCCAGCGCGACCCGGTCAACATCAACGTGGTCGGCATCGAACCGCTGCAAAGCCAGGACCTGGAAGTGCGCTTCGCCGTGAAACTGCGGGTGCAGAACCCCAATGAAACGGCGATCGACTACAACGGCGTGGCCCTGGACCTTGAGGTCAATGGCCGGCCACTGGCCTCGGGGGTGAGCGACCAGGCCGGCAGCATCCCGAGGTTTTCCGAGACCGTACTGATGGTGCCGGTCAGCGTTTCGGCGTTTACCGTGCTGCGCCAGACCCTGGGCCTGAGCCAGACCCAGAGCTTGAACAACCTGCCATATGTACTGCGCGGCAAGCTGGCGGGTGGCCTGTTTGGCACGATGCGCTTTGTCGAGCGTGGCACGCTCGATTTGCCCAACACCGCCACCTGGTGAACGGGGGACGACAAACGCTGAAGATTCAATGTGGGAGGGGGCTTGCCCCCGATGGCGGTATGTCAATCAGCCTATCTGCCGCTGACCCACCGCTATCGGGGGCAAGCCCCCTCCCACATTTTTAATCGCGTTTAGTCAGTGATATAGCGCACACCCGGCTTGGCGCGCTCGTCCACCGTCAACTCAAAAACATCTGGCCTGGCGTAGTGTCCCACCACGTCGTAGTCATACCGTGCCCGCACCAAGTCCTCGGTATCGATCCGCGCCGTCAGCAGTCCCGCCTCACCCACCAGCGGCCCGGCCAAAATGTCCCCCATTGGCCCGACAATCACGCTGCCGCCAGCAATCAATGCGCGATCCGCCGGCCAGTTGGCCACTTCCACACCCAATGCCTCGGGCGAGGCCTGTACCTGGCAGGCGCTCACCACAAAGCAACGCCCTTCATGGGCCACGTGGCGCATGCTCACCTGCCACATCTCGCGCTCGTCCACGGTCGGCGCGCACCACACCTCTACCCCCTTGGCGTACATCGCGGTGCGCAGCAGCGGCATCATGTTTTCCCAGCACACCGCGCCGCCGATCCGCCCAACTGCGGTGTCGACCACCGGTAACGTCGAGCCATCGCCCTTGCCCCAGATCAGTCGTTCGGTGCCGGTGGGCATCAGCTTGCGGTGCTTGGCCACGAGCCCGCCCGTGGGTTCGACATACAGCACGGTGCAATACAAGGTGCTGCCACTGCGCTCAATCACGCCGAGTACCAGGCTGGCACCGGTGCGTGCGGCTAGCCCGGCCAGCGCATCGGTCTCGACACCCGGCACATCGATAGCGTTGGCGAAGTAGCGTGCGAAGGCTTCACGCCCCTCGGGCAGGCGGTAGCCCAATTGGGTGCCAAACCCTTCGCCTTTCGGATACCCGCCGAGCAAGGCCTCGGGCATCACCACCAGTTGCGCGCCGCTGCGCCGGATCTGGTCTTCATAGGCCAGTATCTGTGCAAGGGTTTCAGCCTTGCCGCCCGGCAACGAGCCCATTTGTAAAGCAGCCACAGTGGAAACAGGCATCACGTCACTCCAAGTCAGTGGGGGTTGCCCATTCTCCGGCCAGGCTGGATCATGAATAAAGCCCACCTCAGTGCTAAATGATATGAGTCAGATCAATATCGCGCAGGTTGACCTGAACCTGCTCAAGACCTTCGAAGCCCTGCATGACGAGTCCAGCGCCAGCCGTGCGGCGTTGCGCCTGGGGGTCACGCAATCGGCCATCAGCGCCGGTTTGCGGCGTTTGCGCGAGCTGTACGGCGATCAGTTGTTTGTGCGGACCGGGCGTGGACTGGCGCCGACCGTGCGCGCCAACCAACTCAAACCGGTGATCAGCGAGGCGCTGGAGCGCTGCCGGCAAAGCCTGGCGATGATCAATCCGCAGAGCCCGAACTATCAGGGCCGCTCGGTGGTGTTGGGCCTGTCTGACGATTTCGAGATTGCCTACGGCCGCCGCCTGATGGACAGCGTTGCACAGCGCCTGCCGAAGCTGCGGGTGATTTTCCGCCAGACCCACAGCCAGATCGTCGCCGACGCCCTGCTCGACCGCAGCCTGGACCTGGCGATCACCGCCGGCGGTTTTGCCGAGCGGCGCCTGAGCCGGCAAGTGCTCGGCGAAGGTGACTATCGCTGCCTGGTGGACGCCGACAGCCTGGCGCCCGGCCAGCAACAGATCGACTTGAGGGAGTTCGTCGCGCGCGACCATGTGCTGGTGTCATCGGGCGGGTTTATCGGTATTACCGATGAGGGCTTGGCGGCGCAAGGGCTGAGCCGCCAGGTGTGCGCGTCCACCAGCCACTTTGCGGCATTGGCGTTTTTGCTCAAGGGCAGTGCGGCGGTGGCGACGATTCCGGGGCATGCCGCTGAGGCCATCGCCCGCCTGACCGGTTTGCGCGTCCTGCCCTGCCCGCTGGCGTTGCCCCGTTATCCAGTGGAGCTGGGCTGGCGCACCCAGGCCCAGCTCGACCCGTTGCTGCTGAAGGTCCGCGAGGCAATCGAGGCGAGCTTTATTTAGCCGCCGCCATTAGCTTGTTGACTTCACTGCGTACCATGTTGGAAAACTCCGGCGGCGACATGCCGTCAAGTTCCGCGCGCACCCACTCGGCCCATTTGCCTTTGCGCTTGGCGCGCTCGCCGAACAACCGCGCGGCTTCGCCCTTGGCCTTGCCCAGGTTGGTTTGCCACAGGTCGTAGAGACGGGACTTTTCATCTTCCAGCTCGGCGCGTTCGGCGAGGGTCTTGTTGGCGAGATTGAAGCTCATGTTGAATTACCTGCTGCACAAATAGGTGACATCTTACACTGTAGGTCGAAAGGACCCGATTTCGATTTTGCCGCAAACGGGTAGCCGGCAAAATAAACTGCAACTTTTGCCGTCGCCCGATACTCCATTGGTCACTGCCACATCCACTTGCAAGGAGTCACACATGGCCCGCAAAACCGCCGCCCAAGCCGTCGAAGAACAAATCAAGGATCAGGCTTTCAGCGAGCTGACTGCGCTGATCGAAGAATCCGACAAACTGCTCAAGAGCAGCGCATCACTGGTGGGCGAGGAAGGTGAAACCCTGCGCGAGCAGGTCGCCATCAAACTCAAGCAAGCCCTGGAGTCGGTGTCCAGCGTACGCGAGCGCAGCAAGCCGGTGGTGGATGCCACCGAGACCTATATCGGTGGCCACCCATGGCAGACCGTGGCCATTTCCGCAGGCTTTGGCCTGGTGGTAGGCCTGTTGCTCGGTCGCCGCAACTGACGAGTGCGGGCTGCGCGCAACGCGCAGCCCCCTTTCACTGCGCCGCCAACTCGCGCAATTGCCGCAGATCCTGCACCTCAAGTTCTATCCCTGTTTCCTCAGACTTCGCCCGCGTGCGATGCCGCCGATCCCCCGGCAACCGCCGCAACCCCACCGCATGCATCTGTCGCACCAGCTCCTGGCTGCGCGCGGCAAAGCTTTGCCCGGCCGTCTTGCTCGGATCGATGACAATCAGCAGTTGGCCGGTCCAGGGCGTGCGCGCCCCCGGATGATCAGCCCAGTTGAACTCGAACGAAAAATGCCCTCCGGTTAACGCGGCCGCCAGCAACTCGACCATCATCGACAGCGCCGAGCCCTTGTGCCCGCCAAACGGCAGCAGTGCGCCGCCCTCCAGGATGGCTTTCGGGTCCTGGGTCGGTTGGCCCAGGCTGTCCACGCCCATGCCCGGCGGCAGGCGTTCGCCCTTGCGCGCGGCGATCTGCACGTCGCCATGGGCAATGGCGCTGGTGGCCAGGTCAAAGACAATCGGCGGGCCGTCGGCGCGTGGCGCGGCGAAGGCGATGGGGTTGGTACCGAACAATGGGCGGTCGGCGCCGTGGGGCACCACACAGGTCATGCTGTTGACCACGCTCAAGGCCACCAGGCCTTCGTCGGCAAAAGGCTCGACGTCTGGCCACAGCGCGGCGAAATGGTGGGAATTGTGGATCGCCAGCAACGCGATACCGGCGCTGCGGGCCTTGTCTACCAGCAAGGACCGGGCGGCCGCTAACGCCGGTTGGGCGAACCCGTTACAGGCGTCAACCCGCACAAAGCCACTGGCGACGTCCGTTACCACGGGCAGCGCGTATCCATCTACCCAGCCGCTGGCCAGCGTACTGAGGTAGCCGGGCATGCGAAAAATTCCGTGACTATGGGCGCCGTCGCGTTCGGCACTGGCGCAATTGTTCGCCAGGATCGCCGCAACCCCGGGCGAGGTACCGTGATTTTCAAACACCGCTTGCAGCAAGGCCACCAGCTCAGTGAAACCGATGAACGCGCTGGCACGATCAACTACCGGGGACTGGGCAGACATCTGTAGCTCCGATTTTTTTAATTGGAAGAGACAACAAGAATCCAGATCGCCGATTAAACAACGCGGCCCATGCCTGCTGTCAACGGGCGCCTGCGGCTTGACCCAGTTATCTACCGCCACCGCCGCCGCCTCAGCCTTTAGTTTGACGCGCTCCCCCGACGCTGATGGAAAACACGGCATGGCTCGCTTGACCCCACCCTATTTTTTCGAAGAATTGCTGCGCCCCGTCAAACGCAAAGCACCCACCGAGCGCGAACGGGCGCTTGGGTTTACGGTAAAAGACCTGGATTGGCTGCACACGCTTTACTACGCCACCGACGCCGCGCGCCAGCAAACCAAAACCCACAAGTACCCGATGACAGTGGAACGCCTGCTGATTACCCTCACCGGCAAACCCGCCCTTGCGTTGGCCGGCGCGTTCATGATGAGCCCCACGCCGGACGCCAAACGCGCCGTGCTCTACACCCCCTATGGTGGCCTGGAAGTATTCGACAGCCCCTCTGCGTTGATCCAGGAACTGCAAGACCGCTTGAAACAGCCAGGCGAACGGGCCGATCTGCTGCGTTTCCTGTCCATCAGCCAACGCGACGAACTACCCGCCAACGCAGCGCTGGCGCTCACACGCGAGCTGGTGCAGGGCGCGGTCATGCACGATCAGGAGCAGGCAATCCTGACCAACCAGCACAGCAACGTCGAGGCAATGCTCGCCCAACTGCGCCATCTGCCCAACCTGCATCAGATGCTCGACACGTTGCTCGGCATTATGGCTCGCGTGCACTTTGCGGGCCTGAACCAAGGCGACACCCGCGTCAATTTTTACAGCCGGGCCAGCGCCGGCGAGGACAGCCACTGGGTCGCCTCAACCCCGTTGCGCGAAGCATTGCTGCAGTTTTATGCCAGGCAAGGCTGGCCTGCCGAGCAGACTCACCGTTTCTTCAACCCGCGTCATGACACCACCGCCTTTACCCAGAAGCAACGAGACGAGGACCAGTTGCGTTGGGACAGCGTGGTCGAGCAGACCAGCGGCATTTTGTCGAAACTGCTCAATAGCCTGGTGCAAACCTACTGGAACGAAGATTTCGATAAGGGACAGTCTCGTCTGGCGTTCTTTGCCCAGGTCATCCGTGACAAATTCCGCGTGGACCTGCTGTTCAAGCAACAGAATTTCATCCTGTCCACCGACGAGAGCATCAACTTGCAGGCCTTGCTCCTGACGAGCCAAGCCGCACGCAGCGCCCTGAACAGCCCGTTGCGCATCGAGAAAGTACGTGTCAGCGCGCCGTATCAACATCACGTTGAACTGGCCAGCACCCTGATGATCAGCAACGGCCACGCCTTCCTGTATACCCAGAACCGTGGCCTGCAAGTGCTCAAGGATCTGGACGACCTCCACGCCACCCTGCTGGCGATGCTCAAGGCTGCCGGCTACGAAGATGAATTGCTCAATTTCTTGTCCCTGGATGAACAGAATGTCTATATCGGCATGGATCATCTGCAGGTCACCGGCCGTCCCGTGGCCGACGACATTTTCCTGGAAATGGTCGAGGACATTGCTGCCAAGCAACTCAACAATCTGGAATACGCCCTCAGGCTTTTTCGACGCAGCGGCGGCACCATCGACCTGGGCGCACTGCTCGACAGCGCCCTGGATATCCGCATGATGCTGGACAGCCGTTTACTTGCGCTACAGACCGACGGGCGCTGGAGCGTGCACCCGGTCACCGGTACCGACGGTGGCCCCACCACCGTCATCGCGCAACGCACCATGGGGCATCTGCAACGGCTGGAGGCCATACAGGCAGCACTCGCGCTCGCTCACAGCAAGCATCCGACCCTGCCAAGCCTGGCAGCGAAGGCGCTGGATGCGCAACTGAGCAAGAGCCAGCTGGACCTGCATGCCGAGGATGTCTATATCAATACCTATGCCACAGAGGCTCAAGAGCGTGAAACGCGCTTGCCCCAGGCATCGTCAAGCATGGTCGAGCACTTTATCGCGCGCTTGGCCAGGAAGGCCGAAGCGGTGACGCTATCAGCACGCAGCTGGTTTTACGGCAAGCGCGTCGAGGGCGCTGCTGACAAACTTCACAACCTGACAGTGGCCGTCTTCAATCGGGTGATCGAGCAGGTCCTGACGACCTTTGCGCAGCAAGACCTGCGCACGCAGCCGGGCGCATTCCTGGACAATGAGCAGACACGCCTGAGCCTCGGCATGCTGCAGGGGCTCAGTGGGGAAATGCACATGCGCCAACTGGATAAAAGCCTGGCGCCCCGCGAGCTCGCGCTGCTTGATGGTGTACTCAAGGCCGACAGCATGACGCGCCAGACCCGCCACGGCCTCAACGGTTTCATACCGGACGCCTTCGGCCTGACCCTCCACGTCGGTAACCAGGCCGAGCCAGAGCCGCTGGCTAATTGCTTTGCGTTGAGCGAGCGCGGCGGACATGACCCACTGCATTCCGGCATTGCCCTGCTGTGGACGCCCCGCCATGGCTACGAGCCCTTTACCTCGGTCACCGACCTGCTGAACAAACTCGAGCACCGTCTGGCCGACCCGGCGCAGCGCCTGTTCCTGCTGGAAAACTTGCCCGCCGCCAAGCGCAAGCCTCATCAACCCTTCGGGCTCGGCCCCCTCCAACGCATCGACGACCATTTGCTGAACGACCGTCAGGGCAGTTACAGACGACTCATGCGCGCCGACATTGACCATGTGCTGTTGATGGACCTGAGCGCCCGAGCGCTGCAGGACTGGCTGGACACCGTGATGCGCCGCGCGCCGCCGTCCGGGTTGACCAGGAGCATCGTCATCGGCCAAGCGATACTCCACCAGCAAGGGCTGCCAGTTTGGCTGGGCATGGCGCCCCCCCACGAACAGATTCTGCACGCCGAGCTGCTGGAACAATACCGCCTCAGCGCACCGCAGGAGCGGGACTACCTTCACGGCATCCCTCCGATGCGCCAGCAGGCGGCGACGAGCCTCGCCGACCTGCTCAAGGCACGTTTTTCGGAGCATCTGGTTGATCCAGAGAACGTGTTGATCGCGCCCCGTATCGACCTCAAGGGCCATAACCAGACCCTGACGGACTTTGCCTTGCGCCACTTGCCCGTGCTGCGTGCCGAAGACATCCGGCTCAGTTCGCGTACCGCCGCGCCACTGCCGCCGGGGCTGGACGGCAACGCTGTGGTGCAGATGGTGCGCCAACTGAACCTCAAGGGGCTGTATCAGGCACACCTGGCCAGCCACCTGGAAGGCCAGGGCGATGACGCACTCAAGCGCCGTGATCGGTTCTGTCGGCAACTGCCCTGGCAAATGCTGCAGTACGCGCACGAACAGAGGCTCGATGAACAGCTGTCTGCCTCGGCCTGGAGCTTTGTCCAGCAGGTCTTCAATATGCCCGATGCCGTGGCCCGCGCCCTGATTCGCGGCGTGACGGCGGTCATTCGCCCCCTTGAGCTGATCGCCACACCCGGTGCAACCCCAGCCACGGCCCTGGGTTGCTACCTGATCGGCCCGAAGGCCGACGCTACCGGGCCCACATTGCTGTATGCGCCTTACAGTCCCACGCATTTGCTCAAGGAGTACGCCAGCGAATCAAGGCTGCTCGATGAGTTCACAACCCCTGGCGCTTTGCAGAATTGGGTAGTCAGTCGCCTGCAAGACCCTCAGCAGGCAACCTACCGCAATCTGCTGAGCCAGCACGCGCTGCGCGAGTTGCAAGAGATTCGTTTCGGCGACACGCCCATCCCCGGCAACCTGCTGACGCGACTGTTCGACGACAACCTCACCCTGTTATCCCAGCTGCTCGCGAGCCAATTCACCCTGGGTGCCAAGGCGCAGTGGGACGCGGTCACCAGCCTGCTGAGCGAGGGCATTCCCAACGCCCTTCAGTTCATGGCCGGCAAGCTGGCCTACCCACTGGTGGTCTGGCGCAGCTTCAATTTGTTCAAGACCTCGGCGCAAGACCTGCAGCAACACCGCTGGCAGCACGCATTGAAAACGTTTATCGCCGGTGTGGCCGAAATGGCCGCCTTGCGCAGGGAGCTGGATGGGCTCGTACCCGATACGGCGGCACCCCAGCCAGGCACCACCGTGGAACAATGGCTTGACGCACCCGCACCCGCGGCAATGACCTTGGACGCCCTGGACATGACAGCGCCCCAGCGCACCCGGCTGAGCCCGTTTGAAAACACACGGGTCAGCCTCAAAGATCTGAAAAAGAGCTCTACGACCCACGTTTACCAGGACGAGGCCAACAAGCGTGATTTCGTCCCGGTGGACGGCAAGGTCTACACGGTGAAGAAAGCCGTTCAGCACTGGCGCATGAGCGACGGCGACCAGCACGGCCCCTACGTGCAACGTAACGAGCGTGGCGAATGGGTGCTGGACCTGGACCTGCATCACCCGCGCTACGGCAAGACGCTCTCCAAATACACGTACAGAGCTTTAACCCGGTCGGCGGAGCGCGAGTCCATCAACATCGAGGCCGCGGGCATGCCGGCCATTGCCGCGCTGTCGAGCTGGAAGGCGCTGTGCATCAACGAAGCGCTCAACGTGGCAACGTATTACACGGTGACATGCAAACGCAACGTCGTGAATTTTACAGTCCTGCGCGATCCAAACAGTCGCCTCGGGCGCTTTTTCACGGAAATGTTCGGTGTCCTCACCCTGACGCCCGAGCAGGTGCAACGAATCGAAACGCGCGTCGACGAGGTGCTCGACGAACTGGTCAACCCCACGCTGATCAACCCCGCCTCGATGCGGTTCGTCAGCGGCACCCACCGCTATGGAGAGCGAGATACCTTTGCCTTCGTGCTGCCTGAGGATGCGGACAAGAAGATCTACCTGCTGGACCGGTTCTTCGACCCCAACATGGATGTCTATCACAATCGCTTGACCGTGCCGTTCGATATCTCGGCCCACGCGCGCGCAACCGTGTTGATCCACGAGATCACGCACTTGACATCCTCGACCGAAGACCTGGCCTACCTCGACAGCATGCGACCGTTCCCGGACCTGATCAATGTGCAAGTCACAGGCGCCGCGCAGATGAAAACCGACCTGACCGACATGCGTGAAACAGCCCTCTCGGTGCTGACACCGGCGATCTACTTGTTCAAGAGCCTGGATGCGCTCACCCAGCAGTGGAACGATTACGGCAGCCGCCAAGGCACTTCGCTGCTCAAGGACAAGGTGCTGAGTACCACCGGCGCTCGAACCCTGGCGGATGCGCGGTCCGTGTTCATGAGCGATGCCAATCGGCGCATCGACACGATCCTGGCCAACGCCGACTCGGTCACCTACCTCATCAGCCAATTGGGCCGGGAGCTGGACCCCGGTGCCTGACGGGCCGTCGCGGGCGCTGCGCCAGTGTGCTTCAGAGAGATTCATTCTCATTGATGCTCATTTGCCATGATGGCGGTTCTCGCCGTGCTGCCTGGGAGGTTAGAATGGCGCAAATCAGGATGTGTTAATGACCGATAAGCCCGTTTCCGAAGCCGAGTATGACGCCATCACCGATGCGGCCGCGCAGTGGTGCATGCGTTTGCATGCGAGCGACTGCACGGTGGCGGAGCGCCAGGCCTTCACTCAATGGCACGACGCTCATCCGCTGCACGCCTTTGAATACGCGGCGATGCTGGAAGTCTGGGAGGTGGCCGATCATCTGCCGCGCACCGCGCCGGCACCGGTGGTGTCGGCGTTCAAGCCTCGCCCGCGCTGGCGCACCTACGCGGTCGCGGCCGCCGTTTGCCTCGCCGCGTTACCGCTCGCCGCCCTCACTGGCTGGGAAGCCGGCTGGTTGCCCAGTTCCTATAAGCATTACCAGGCGCTCAACGGCTTGCGCAGCGTCACCCTTGGCGATGGCAGCCAGGTGGAATTGAACCTGGGCACTGAACTGGTCTACAGCGCTTACAAGGATCGACGCCAGGTCAAACTGAAAAAGGGTGAAGCGTTTTTCAAGGTCACTCATGACAGCGATCACCCGTTTATCGTGCAGGCTGGCGAAGGCCAGGTGCGGGTGACGGGCACCCAGTTCAATGTCTGGACCTATGAAGACCAGGTCCGAGTGATGCTGCTCGAGGGCTCGGTGCAAATCGCCAGCGACTCGGTGCATGGCAGCGTGCCGCTTACCCCGGGCATGCAGGCCAGCTACCAGCATGGTGACGCTACCCCGCGTGTGGCCACGACCAGACCCAATGACCCCGCGCTGGCGTGGCGCACGGGTAAACTGGTGCTCGACAACCTGGCCCTGGCCGACGCCCTGCCGCTGATCAACCGCTACCTGGACAAACCCGCAATGCTGGCGGATGCAGGCACCGGGACCATTCGCATCGGTGGCATCTACAACCTCAGTGAAGTCAACAACCTCATCCCTTCCCTGCCCAAGGTGCTGCCGGTCTACCTGACCCAGAATCAGGATGGCAACCCGGTACTCAATTCCATTCCGCGTAAAACCCCCAAGGGCTGAGCACGCGCGTGCAGCGTCAACTGTCCATTTTTGAAACAGCCCAATGTCCTGAATCGCCCCGTGGGTGCGGATTCATCGCTTTGTCATGGGCAGTGTTTCATCGATGAGACAGCAGGCGTGAGCGGTCGGGCATATCGCGTTTCAGGGCGACTGTCTCACGGCTGAAACACTATCGCCGACGTATCCTCCAGCGCCAATCGCAACACCCTGAATCCACAGCAAAAACAAAAAGCGGCACGCCTTCTGCTCTGTTCCTGACAACGCTGTTTAGGGTCAGCGTGAATAATAAGGACTGCCGCCGTGAACACACTCACTCAAGCCTCGATAAACGCACTGTTGATCAGTTGCGTGCTCAGCGCCGGCATCAGCCTGCCGAGCCAGGCCGGTGACGGCGTGATCGTGACGGGACGTGTGGTGCAAGGTCATATGTACGGGCGCACCTCCCTTCCCGACCCCTACCCCAATACCGCCAACGCCAATCCCAGCAAAGAAGTGATCAGTGCCATTTCCGGTGAACTCAGCGATGTGGACATCGGCGGAATCCGCAGCGGTTCCAGCCTGGCACCTGCCCTGCAGCCCAGCGGCAACCTGTCGGGCTTGAGCGCCACGCAAAACGGCATGTCGACCCTCGGCTCCGGCGCGGCCGCCGGCCACGGAGCGGGCAGCGGCATGGGTGGGCAGATCAGTGATTCGATCCAGCGCGGCATGGCCCCCTTGAACAACCTCGGCAGCATGATGGGGGGCAAGTGATGAAGCGCTTGGTGTGGATGTTCGCGCTGCTGGCCAGCGCGTCGACAATGGCTGACGACAGCGCCGTGGTCGACAACAGCGGCAAACAGTACCAGGGCGTCCTGTCAATCAACCAGGCGGCCGGTACCCAGCAGCAAATGTCCAACAGCCGCGCCATCGTTCTCGGCGGCCAGGCCACCACGGTCAACATCCAGAAACTCGACGGCAACGTCGACCCGTCCCTGAACGCCAAGGCGGCGATCCTGGGCACCTCTTTTACCAACGGCAACGGTGTACTGGGCATCAACCAGTCGGCCGGGGCCAATAATCAATCGATCAACGCTGTGCGGATCAGCCTCAACCCTGGCCCGCAAAGCATCGATGACAGCGTCCTGTTGCAACAGAACACGACGCAGTTGACCGACTCAGGGCTCACCCCCACCACTGGCAGCCGCCAGGTCGTGACCAGCGACCAGGCCTTCACCGGCAGCCGAGGAGTGATTCAGGTGAACCAGAGTGCCGGGGTGGGGAACCGAGTGGCTAACACCCTGGGCATCACTATCAAGTAAATGCTTGGTAGCACTGGCTGGACCGTACCAACACTTAACCCAACTAATTAGAAGCAAGGAGAAACACCATGAAACCTCAAATGGCCCTGAAACCAATGGTTTTCGCGCTCGCCGCACTCATGGCTGCCGCCGCTCAAGCAGGGGGTGGCTGGCATCCGGCGCCGCAACCTACCGGTACGGTTGCCGCAGTGGTCACTGACGTACAAAAAAGCGAACACAACAAATTCGACGACACCAATACCGAAAACAATGCCTCGGCTGACGGTTCGGTAACCGGCAACAGCGGTAACGTCGGGGTCAACGTGCAGTCGGGCTCCGGCAACCAGGCCGATAACGCCGGTGCCATCTCCAGTGCCAAGGGCGACTTCGCCACGGTGTTCGCGGTGATCGATGTGGATCAAGGCAGCAGCCACAACAACTTCGTCAACAAAGGCACGCAAAACAACGCGTCCCTGGACAACTCGGTCAACGGCAACTCCGGTAACGTGGGTTACAACGGCCAGGCCGGCCAAGGCAACCAGGGTAAAAACAACCTGGCAATCACCACCGCCGACGGCAAGAACATCGCGGCGGCTTCCAATACCGAGCAGAACTCGCTCAACAACAGCTACCTCAACACCGCGGTCAGCAGCCATGGCTACGGCAAACCGCAATACGTGTCCAACAACTCGAGCCTCGACAACTCGGTTAACCGCAACTCCGGCAACGTGGGTGTGAACCTGCAATCGGGCGCCGGCAACCAGGGCAGCAACAGCCTGTCGATCGGTCAAGGTTGCAGCGTCTGCGCCAGCGGCGTGCGCTTCTGATCCAACGGGGCCTTGGCAACAAGGCCCTTTTTTTATTCCAGTGTCCAGCAGGTCACTCGATCATGCGCATCGCGACCCTCACCCTCCTGATGTTGCTCACCGGCACTACCTGGGCAGGCACCATGGCAATCTCCGCCATGCCCGGCGGTGCGGTGATCTTCAAGAAGGTCGAGAGCATTCGTGAACGCCGGTTCGCCAACCTGGTGGAACAGAAAACCGATTTCAGCTGTGGTGCCGCGGCACTCGCCACCATCCTGCGCCAGGCCTATTGGCTGGACGTCGACGAAGACCACATCATCAAAGG
>Ga0265797_10003747_pt1 | contig 24034 bp, 20 predicted proteins | sample P2T30metagenome_FD_192433 | JGI IMG/M metagenome (GOLD analysis project Ga0265797, IMG submission 192433) | Plant litter microbial communities from East Loma Ridge, Irvine, California - P2 T30 | ecosystem: Environmental > Terrestrial > Plant litter > Unclassified | place: USA: California... | reverse complement strand
GCAGCAAGCTCGCGCGAGCCCTCGGCCTCCTCGACGCCTAGGCGCGCCAGGACCCGGCCCCTGAGCCGGACCCGCGCGGGGCACGCCCCCGGGTCCGGCCCGGACGACCGGACGAGCTCGTCACCGCGACGCCGCGTCAGGCCTTCCCGAGCACGTCGAGGACCCAGGCGAGCTCCCACGCACGCTCGCGCCAGGACTCGTAGCGGCCGCTGGCGCCCCCGTGCCCGGCGCTCATCTCGGTCTTGAGCAGCACGGGGGCGCCGACCTCGCGGAGCCGCGCGACCCACTTGGCCGGCTCGACGTAGAGCACGCGGGTGTCGTGCAGGCTCGTGACCGCGAGGATGCGCGGGTGGTCGACGTCGTCGCGCACGTTCTCGTAGGGGGTGTACGAGCGCATGTACTCGTAGACGACGGCGTCGTGGAGCGGGTCGCCCCACTCGTCCCACTCGATGACGGTGAGCGGAAGGTCGGGGTCGAGGATGCTCGTGAGGGCGTCGACGAAGGGCACCGCGGCGAGGATCCCGGCGAAGAGGTCGGGCGCGAGGTTCGTGACCGCGCCCATGAGCAGCCCGCCGGCGCTGCCGCCCTCGGCGACCATCAGCGCGGGGGTCGTGCGTCCCTCGGCGACGAGGTGCCGGGCGACGTCGACGAAGTCGGTGAAGGTGTTCCGCTTCGCGAGCGTCTTGCCCTGCTCGTACCAGGACCGCCCGAGCTCCCCGCCGCCCCGCACGTGGGCGACGGCGAAGACGACGCCGCGGTCGAGGAGCGAGAGCCGCGCGACGCTGAAGCCGGGGTCGATGCTGTGCTCGTACGAGCCGTAGCCGTAGAGCAGGAGCGGGGCGGGGGCGTCGGCGGGCACGGCGTCCCGACGCCAGACGAGCGAGACGGGGACGCGGGTGCCGTCGGCCGCGGTCGCCCAGTCGCGGGCCTGCTCGTAGTCGGCGGGGTCGTAGCCGCCGAGGACCTCCTGCTGCTTGAGCACGCGCCGCTCGCCCGTGCGGACGTCGAGGTCGACGACCGTCGAGGGCGTGACGAACGACGTGTACCCGAAGCGGACCGTGGGCTGCGTGAACTCGGGGCCGCCCGACGTGCCGGCGGCGAAGAGGGGCTCGTCGAAGGCCACCTCGGCGAGCTCGCCGTACCCGTCGTCGCCGAGCGGCAGCACGCCGAAGCGGGGGAGCGCTTCGCGGCGGTGCTCGACGACGAGGTGGCCGGCGAAGGCGTCGACCCCCTCGAGGCGCACGTCGTCACGGTGGGCGACGAGCACGTGGCGGTCCGTCGTCGACGCGGGGTCGTCGGCGGGGACGTCGACGAGCTCGAAGTTCTCGGCGCCGTCGTTGTGCACCACGAGCAGCCGGTCGCGACCGGCGACGACGGCGTGCTCGACGTCGTACTCGACGCCGTCGCGGCGCGGCCACACCACGCGCGGCTCTCCGGTGGGGTCGTCGGCGTCGAGCAGCAGCGTCTCGCTCGTCACCTTCGAGGCGACCTCGAGGACGACGTAGCGACGGCTGCGGGTGACGCCGACGCCCGCCCAGAAGCGTTCGTCGGGCTCGTGCAGGACGACGACGTCGTCCCCGTCGGCGCCGACCTCGTGCCGCCAGATCCGGTCGGGTCGCCACGAGTCGTCGACGGTGGGGTAGAAGACGAACCGACCCGACGGGTCGAAGACGGCCCCGGGCGCGGTGTCGCGGACCAGGTCGGGAAGGTCCCGGCCCGTGCCGAGGTCGCGCACCCGGAGCGTGTACCGCTCGTCGCCGGTCGTGTCGACGGCCCAGGCCAGCAGACGGCCGTCGGCCGAAACGTCGAAGCTGCCGAGGGCGAAGAAGTCGTGGCCCTCCGCCTCGACGTTGCCGTCGAGCAGCACCTGTTCGCCCGGCGCCGGCTCGTCCCGCGAGAAGGTCGGGGGCGTCCAGTCGTCGGGACCGTCGATCGGCGCCCGGCAGTGGATGCCGTACTGGGACCCCTCGGCCGTGCGGGTCCAGTACCACCAGTCGCCCTCGCGCACGGGGACGCCCAGGTCGGTCTCGCGGACGCGCCCCTTGATCTCGTCGAAGATCGTCTGCCGCAGCCCCGCGAGGTGCTCGGTCTCGGCGTCGGTGTGAGCGTTCTCGGCCTCGAGGTGCGCGACGACCGCCGGGTCCTCGGGGTCGCGCAGCCACTCGTAGTCGTCGACGAAGCTGTGACCGTGGTGGCTGCGGGTGACGGGGCGGCGTTCTGCGCGGGGTGCCTGGCTCATGGCCACCACGCTACCGAGGGCACCCCCGGGGGCGCCGTGCCGCAAGGCGGGCAGGGGACGGCCGCCGTCGTGGCGCGCGGGGGAGGAGCGGTCCGGGACGGCGCGAGCGGCACCGCGTCCGTGCTCAGACCTGCGTGTCGCTCGCGGTGACGCCGCCGAGGCGGGGGACCTCGACGTACTCGTCGCTCGCGACCTGCACCTCGGTCGGCCCGGGGGCGGCGGCCTCGCGCTCCGCGTCCGAGAGGCCCTGCGTCGTCCCCGCGCGCTCGGCCCCGGACTGGCTGGGTGCCCAGGAAGGCGTGACGAGGCCGTCGAGGTCCTCGCCCTCGTCGGTCACGGCGGTGGCGGCCGTCCCGTCGGTCGCGGCGGTGCCGTCGGGCGTGGGGCCGAGGGGTCGGACGTCGTCGTCTGCGGTGCTCATAATCGGGACGTTACCCGCGCCTCCGGTCGCCGTGCCGGAACGCCCAGAGGCCCCTCAGGACGCGCGGCCGAGGTCGTCGAGACGACCCATCAGCGTCCACACGGCCCGGGACAGCGGCGGGTGGGCGAGGGCGATCTCGCGCAGGAACTCCTGCTCGTCGCGGAGACCGAGACCGGTCGGGGTGACGACCCCGTCGTGGCCGAGCGCGTCGGCCCTGAGCGAGATGACGACCTGCTCGTCGACCGTGGGCAGGCCCGGGACGACCTCCCACGGGTCCTCGCCCAGGCGGCAGCGCAGCTCGACGAGCGCGGCGAGCTCGTCGGAGGCCTCGGCGCGGAGCACCTCGAGGCTCCGCCCGGCTCCACGGAAGCGGCGTCCAGTCACCCGGAGAGCCTACGTCGGGCCCCCGACGGTCGCGAGTCGACGGGTCACCGGCGCGCGACGCCGTCGTCCTCCAGCCCGCCGGAGGGGCCGAGGAACATCCCGGCCGTGGTCGTGTCCTCGAGGTCGCGTCGGCCGTCGACGTCGACCGTCACGATCGTGCCCGTGTCGGTCGAGACGAGGCCGTGCCGGGCGAGCACCTCGTCGCGCTCGGCGGCGAGGAAGTCCCGGTTCGCCGCGTTCGCGTCGGCGAACATGGTCGTGCGCCCGGTGACGATGCGCCGCACGCGGCGCGCCTCCCACCAGCGCTTGCCGACGAGCATGAGCACGACGCCCGCCGCCGCGTAGGCGAGCAGCATGCCGACGCCGCGGCCGTAGCCGGGTCCCACGTCGTAGAGCACGCGCTTGAGCATCTCGGTGATCCCGCTGCCCACGACGACGGCGTTGAGCCAGGCGAACGGCTGGGGCATGAACCAGGCCGGGTAGGCCGCGCCCGAGGCGGGCATCGACAGGAAGACGAAGACGATCATCGCGGGCAGGGCGACGAAGCGCCCGGCGAAGTAGCTGATGCCGTTGACGGCGAGGCCGATGGCGACGATCCAGGCCCAGGCGATGCCGACGAGGGGCCAGAAGTGCCCGTCGACCGCGCCGATGACGGGGCCCGCGAGGGTGTTGGTCACGAGGGAGATGAGCAGGCCGCCGACGACGATCACGGCGACGCGGGTGCGGTGCCGCAGCGGCGCGCCCATGAGGCCGATGAACATGGCGACCATGTACCCGCCGATGCACCACGAGAGCATGAGGTACATCGACACGGTGCCGTACTCGTCGTGCGCCGGCAGGGGCGCGAGGTCGACGCGGTCGACGCTCGTGCCGGCGGCCTCGAGCACGGGCGTCACCATCGTCGGCACGAGGGCGGCGACCTGGTACTGGTGGGCACTCGCCACCCACAGGGTGCCGGCCCGTTCGTCGACCGCCACGGCGAGGCGGCCGCCGAGCACGTCGGCCCGCGCCTCGTCGTCGGAGGGCACCGACTCGACGTGCAGTGCGCCGGGGCGGGCCTCGTCGAGCGCGGACTGCAGCGCGTCGACCTCGGCCGCGGACGCCGCGACGACCCCCACGGGCACGTCGCGCGGTTGCGGGGCGTGGAACGCGGCCACGTAGCAGAGGCAGAACCCGACGATGAAGAAGAGGGGCAGCCACAGCTGCAGGCCGATCAGCTGCAGGCTCGGGTGCAGCGTCGAGTACCAGCGGCGGAACGCGGACGGCTCGGGCTTCACACCGACATGTTACGCCTCGTGACGAGCCCCGGCCTCAGCTGCGGAAGCCCGACAGCGCGTTGGTGTCCATCGCGTACTCCTCGGCGTCGAGGCCGAGCAGCACCTGGCGCATGACCTCCTCGTCGAGGTTGCCGGCGTCCCGTTCGCGGCGGACCACCTCGCGGCGGCGCGCGAGCAGTTCGCGGCGGATCTGCCCGTAGGCGCGGGGGACCACGTGACGGCTCCGGCGCCGCCCGGCCGGGGACGCGCCTCCGGACGGGACCGGGCCACGGGCGGGGCCCTCGACGGCGCCGTCCGCGCCGTCCGCGCCGTCCGCGCCGTCCGCGCCGTCCGGGCGCCACCGTCCCTCGTCGGCACCCGGGCCGACCTCGTCCCGGGCGTCCCCGCCCTGCTCCAGCTGCGCGACCTCGGGCTCGGAGCCGGCGGCTCCCGAGCGCCCGGCGGCGCCGTCGCGGGGCGGACGCCCGTCGTCCGCGGTGCCGCCGTCCTCGCGGCGGTCGCGCTCCTCCTCGACGGCGCCCTCGCAGAGCACCTGTTCCTGGCGGCGGAGCCGGGCGACGGTCGCCGTCACGGCGCGGTCGGTGACCTCGTCGCCCCAGGCGCGCGCCCAGTCGTCGCGGCGTTCGCCGACGTAGCGGACGGTCTCGTCGGTGCTGAGCCGGAAGACCCGCAGCTGCGCGGCGAGGTCGCGTTCGCGCTGGCCCGTGTCCTGGACGCCGAGCCGCCGGATCACCCACGGCAGCGTGAGGCCCTGCAGCAGGAGCGTGCCGACGGTGACGACGAAGGCGATGAGGAACATGACGTCGCGGGCGGGCACCGCCTCGCCGGACTCCGTCACCGACGGGATCGAGACGACGGCGGCGAGGGTGACCACCCCGCGCATCCCGGTCCACGAGATGACGGCGAGCTGGCGGACGTCGAGGCGCGCCTGCGGGTGGTACCGGAAGCGCCGCAGCCAGCTCGCGTCCCGGTGCCGGCGCAGCAGCCGCGAGAGCAGCAGGTACCGCACCAGGCGGGACGCGTAGTAGCTGAGGTAGACGAAGACGGGCCGGACGAGCACGACGACGGCGAGCACGACGAACGCCACGCCGATGCTCTGCCCGAGGCTGCGGCCGCCCTCGGCGACGTCCTGCACGACGGTCTTCAGCTGCAGCCCGATGAGAGCGAAGACGAACCCCTCGAGCAGCACGTCGGCGGCCGACCAGAACGGGCGCTCCTGCAGGCGCGTGGCGTAGCCGGTGCGCGGCGAGTTGAAGCCGACGTAGAGCCCCGCGGCGACGACGGCGAGCACCCCGGAGCCCTGCAGCTCCTCGGCGAGGACGTAGGCGACGAAGGGCAGCAGCAGGCCGACGACGGTCTCGACCACGGGGTCGTCGATGCGCATGCGGACCTGGTGCACGACGACGCCGAGCAGCAGGCCGACGCCGACCCCGACGCCGATGGCGAGCCCGAAGATGCCGAGGTCCTCCCAGACGGTGAGGGTGGCGCCGCCGACGATGGCGAGGAACACCTTGACGAGGGTGAGCGAGGCGGCGTCGTTGATGAGGCTCTCGCCCGAGAGCACGGTCATCACCTTGCGGGGCAGGCCCAGCTTGCGGCCGATGGCCGCGGCGGACACGGCGTCCGGAGGCGCGACGACGGCCCCGAGGAGGATCGCGGCCGGCAGGCTCATGTCGGGCACGAGCACGTAGGCGACGCCGCCGACGACGAAGGCGGTGACGAGCACCGCCCCGACGCCGAGGCGGGCGATGGAGCCGCGGCTGGCGCGGAAGTTGAGCAGCGACACGTCGAGCGAGGCGGAGTACAGCAGCGGCGGCAGCACGACGGTGAGGATCAGCTCGCCGTCGATCTCGATGGCGGGCAGTCCGGGCAAGAACGACACGGCGAGCGCCACGGCGACGACGAGGAGCGGGGCGGGCAGTCCCCGCCAGCGGGCGAAGGCGGTGACGCCGAGGGATCCGAGCAGGACGACGAGCAGTTCGGCGAGCTCCATGGGCGGGCCTCGTTCCTGGGGGGTGACGGGAGGGCGGCGGCGTGCCGCGCGCGGGGTGCACGGTGTGCAACGGCGGGGGTGCTCCCATCATGCCCGCCGGGCGGCGGTCGTCGGGCCGGTGTCCGCGAGGTGGCGGTCCGGTGCCGCGCCGGGTGCTCCCGGTCCCGCGCTCGTAGGGTGGCCGGGTGCGCGCCCCCGTTCCGTCCCGTGGCCCCGACGACCTCGTCCGTCGCACGACGTCGGGCGCCGTGCGCGGCGTCGCCGAGCGGGGCGTGGCGGCGTGGCGCGGGCTCCCGTACGCCGCGCCTCCGGTGGGCGGGCTGCGCTTCCGGGCGCCGCGTCCGCCCGGGTCCTGGGAGGGCGTGCGCGACGCCCGGCACTTCGGGCCGGCGGCCCCGCAGGACCGCGGCCAGTTCGTGGGCGTCGACGCGACGACCCCGCAGTCCGAGGACTGCCTCACGCTCAACGTGGTCGCGCCCCGCGGCGCCCGGCCGGGTGACGGCCTGCCCGTGCTCGTGTACGTGCACGGCGGCGCGTACAGCGTCGGTTCCTCCCGGGAGCACCCGCGCCAGGGCGAGTCGCTGGTCCGGCGGGGCGGCATCGTCTACGTGAGCCTCAACTACCGCCTCGGCGGCTTCGGCTGGCTCGACCTCACCCACTGGTCGGTGCCGGGGCGCCCCTTCGAGGCGAACCTGGGCCTCCGCGACCAGGTGGCCGCCCTCGAGTGGGTGCGCGACAACGTGGCCGCGTTCGGCGGCGACCCCGGGCGGGTGACGCTGTCGGGGGAGAGCTCGGGCGGGAACGCCGTGACGACCCTGCTCACGGTGCCGGCGGCGCGCGGCCTGTTCTCGGCGGCGATCGCGCAGAGCTCCCCGACGAACGCCGTGTACCCGCCCGCCGTGACGGAGCGCTGGGGCGCGGAGTTCCTCGAGCTGCTCAGCGAGGAGGTCGACGACGACGCCCTCGAGTCGACCACCCTCGAGGGGGCGGCGGCCCTGCTCGACGCCGCCGACACCGCGGCGGTGGTCCGGGCGACGGCGCGGCTCCAGCTCGCGACGCCGGACCGGTTGCCGGGCGCGATCAGCCTCTGCCCGGTGATCGACGGCGACGTCCTGCCCGAGCGCCCCCTCGACGCGTTCAAGGCGGGTCGGGCGCACCGCGTGCCGCTGGTGATCGGCACGAACGACCGCGAGGGCAGCGTCTTCACGGGGCGACGGGACATCCTCGCCACGACTCCGGCGCGACTCCGGGCGATCTTCGCTGCGACGGGGCCGGAGGCGCGGCGGGCGCTCGCCGAGCAGTACCCGGGCCTGCCCGCGCGACCGGCCGCCCTCGACTTCGGCGGCGACCACGCGTTCTGGTTCCCGAGCGTCAAGGTCGCGGAGCGGCACGCCCGGTTCGCGCCGACGCGCGCGTACCGGTTCGACGCGAGCACGCGGGTCCTGCGCGTCCTCGGCTACGGGGCGTTCCACGGGCTGGAGCTGACGGCGTTGTTCGACCGCCTGCGCACCCCGTTCGGGTTCGCGCTGGGGCTGCTCGGCGGGCGTCGAGCGTTCGCGCGCACCGCGCGCCGCCTGCAGGACCGCTGGCTGGAGTTCGTGCGCACGCACGACGTCGCCGACTGGCCCCTCTACGAGCCGGAGCAGCGGCTCACCCTGGTCCTCGACCGTCGCGACCGCGTCGAGGCCGACCCGCGGTCGGCGCGCCGTCGCGCCTGGCAGGACTTCGTGCCGCACGTGTGAGGGTCCGGAGGCGGGGCCCCCTCCCGCGTCCACCTCGCGTCCACCGGTGGGACACGCGCCGGACGCCGCCGAGTTGACCGCCGTCCACCTCGGTGCGAGACTCGCGCCGGTGGAGATCGCGTTCCTCGTCGTCCTGGTCATCGTGGTGGCCCTCTTCTTCGATTTCACGAACGGGTTCCACGACACGGCGAACGCCATGGCGACCCCGATCGCCACGGGGGCGATGAAGCCCCGCGTGGCCGTGACCGTCGCCGCGGTGCTCAACCTCGTGGGCGCGTTCCTCAGCACCGAGGTCGCGAAGACCGTCTCGGGCGGCATCATCCGCGAGGGCGACGGCGGCGTGCAGATCAGTCCGGCGATGATCTTCGCCGGGCTCATCGGCGCGGTCGTCTGGAACATGTTCACCTGGCTGCGCGGACTGCCGTCGAGCTCGTCGCACGCGCTCTTCGGCGGCCTCATCGGCGCGGCCGTCGTGGGCGCGGGCGTCGCGAGCGTCGACTTCGGCGTCGTCCTGTCGAAGGTCGTGCTCCCGGCCCTGCTGGCGCCCCTCACGGCCGCGCTCGTGGCGTACACGGCCACCCGGCTCGCCTACGCCATCACGCGCCGCAAGGGGGAGCGCAGCGAGCGCGGCGGCTTCCGCTACGGGCAGATCTTCACCTCGTCGCTCGTCTCGCTCGCGCACGGCACGAACGACGCGCAGAAGACGATGGGCGTCATCACGCTCACCCTCATCGCGGGCGGGTTCCTCGCCACGGGCGCCGAGCCGCCCTTCTGGGTCATCACGGTGTGCGCCGTCGCGATCGCGCTGGGCACCTACACGGGCGGCTGGCGGATCATCAAGACCCTCGGCGGCGGGCTCACCGAGGTCAAGCCCACGCAGGGCTTCTCGGCGGAGGCCTCGACGACCGCGACGATCCTCGCGTCGAGCCACCTCGGCTTCGCCCTCTCCACCACGCAGGTGTCGAGCGGGTCGATCATCGGTGCCGGGCTGGGCCGCCGCGGCTCGAAGATCCAGTGGGGCACGGCGGGCAAGATCGTCGTGGCGTGGTTCGTGACCCTGCCCGCCAGCGCCGCGGTGGGGGCCGTCGCGGCCCTCGTCGCCTCGACCGGCACGGTCGGCCTCGTCGTCGACGCGGTCGTGGGCGTCGCCGTCGTGCTGGCGATCTTCCTGCTCTCGCGCCGGCGTCCCGCCCCGCACGGTGCCGCCATGGAGGTCGACCTGGCCGCCACGAGCGTGCTGTCCCGGCGGCGTGCCCGCCGTCTGGACCGCAAGGGCCGGCTGGACACGCCCGCCGACGGCGTGGAGTCACCCCTGCTGCACCTCGACGACCGCGAGGCGGCACCGGCGGTCCGGGGCCGTGACGACGACGAGGGAGCCGCACGATGATCGACTGGGCAGCGTTCCTGCTCGTGGCCGGGGTCGCCCTCGTCGCCGCGAGCGCCCTCGTGAGCGTCTACGCCGTGGGCCTGCGCCTCCTCGCCGTCGAGCCGCGCACCGCCGTCACCACGTGGGGCGCGCGCGCCTGCTTCGTGCTCTGCGCCGTCGGCGTCCTCGCGGGCATCTGGCTCATCGTCCCGGCGCTCCACGGCGGCTGACCGGCCCCCCGCGCCCCCCGCGCCCCCCGCGCCCGCCGCGCCCGCGTACGATCGTCGGGTGCGCTGCGACTACTGGGACGCCGGCGCGTGCCGGTCGTGCACGCTCCTCGACCAGCCGTACCCGCTGCAGGTCTCCGGCGCGGACGCGCGCGTGCGCGCCCTGCTCGCCGACCACCTCGACCCCGACCGGACCACCTGGCTGCCCGTCGTCACCGGCCCCGAGGCCGGGTTCCGCAACAAGGCGAAGATGGTCGTCGGCGGCACCGTCGAGCGGCCGCACCTCGGCGTCCTCGCGGCCGACGGCACCGTGACCGACCTGCGGGAGTGCGGTCTGCACACCGCCGGCATCCGGGCGGCCCTGCCCGTGCTGGCACGCACCGTGACCGCCGCCCGCGTGCCGCCGTGGGTGCTCGCGACCGACCGGGGCGAGCTCAAGCACGTGCTCGTCACGGAGTCGCCCTCGGGCGAGCTCATGGTGCGCTTCGTGCTCCGCAGCACCGAGGCGGTGCCCCGCCTGCGGAAGGCGCTGCCGGCCCTCCTCGCCGAGCTGCCCGCCCTCGCCGTCGTCACGGTGAACCTGCTGCCCGAGAGGCGCGCGGTCCTCGAGGGGGCGACCGAGATCGTCCTCACCGGTCGGGACGCGCTCGACATGGACCTCGGGGACGTCGTCCTGCACCTGCGCCCGCAGAGCTTCTTCCAGACGAACACCGCCGTCGCCCGGGAGCTCTACGCCCAGGCCCGCGAGTGGGTCGACGAGGTCGACCCCACCACCGTGTGGGACCTGTACTGCGGCGTGGGCGGTTTCGCCCTGCACCTCGCCCGGCCGGGGCGGCACGTCACGGGCGTCGAGACCAGCGTGGAGGCCGTGGAGTCCGCGCGCCGCAGCGCCGCCCGGGCCGGCCGGGACGACGTCCGCTTCGTCGCGGGCGACGCCACGCGCTTCGCGACGGACCAGGGTGACGCGCCCGACCTCGTCGTCGTGAACCCGCCCCGCCGCGGGACGGGACCGGAACTGGCCGGCTGGCTCGACGCCTCCGGCCCCTCGTGGGTCCTCTACTCGAGCTGCGACCCGGTGACCCTCGCCGCCGACCTCGCCGCCCTGCCCGCGTACGCGGTGCGCCGGGTGCGCGTGTTCGACATGTTCCCCCAGACGGCGCACCTCGAGGTCGCCGTGCTCCTCGAGCGCCGCGACCCGCGGGCCGCCGCCGCTCGGTAGGGTCGGGGGAGCCCTGCCCGGCAGCGTCGCCGGGCGGCACGACGAACGACGGAGGCGCACCCCACGTGATGCACGACGACCAGGCCACCCGCACCGAGACCGACTCCCTGGGCCAGAAAGAGGTGCCGGCGGACGCGTACTGGGGGGTCCACACCGCGCGGGCGCTCGAGAACTTCCCCGTCAGCGGCCGCCCGATCTCCGTCTACCCCGACCTCGTCGAGGCGCTCGCCGTCGTCAAGCAGGCCGCGGCCCGCGCCAACGTCGGCCTCGGCGTCCTCGACGCCGCGAAGGGCGAGGTCATCGAGCGGGCCTGCGTCGAGATCCGCGGGGGAGCGCTGCACGACCAGTTCCGCGTCGACGTCGTCCAGGGCGGGGCGGGCACCTCGACGAACATGAACGGCAACGAGGTCATCGCGAACCGCGCCCTCGAGCTCCTCGGGCACGCGCGCGGCGACTACCGGCACCTGCACCCCATCGACGACGTCAACCGCAGCCAGTCGACCAACGACACCTACCCGACGGCCATCAAGATCGCCATGGTCTTCGCCCTGCGGCGGCTGCTCGAGCAGCTCGAACAGCTCACGGGGGCCTTCGCGGCGAAGGGCGACGAGTTCCGCGACGTCCTCAAGGTGGGGCGCACCCAGCTGCAGGACGCCGTCCCCATGACCCTCGGCCAGGAGTTCACGGGCTTCTCGCACACCCTCCAGGAGGACGCGCAGCGGCTGCGCGACGTCGTCCCGCTGCTCGGCGAGATCAACCTCGGGGCGACCGCCATCGGCACGGGCATCACCGCCGACCCCGCCTACGCCGAGGCCGTCCGCCACCACCTCAGCGACCTCACCGGGCTGACCCTCGTCACCGCGCCCGACCTCGTCGAGGCCACGAGCGACGCCGGCGTCTTCATGACGCTGAGCGGCGCCCTCAAGCGCAGCGCCATCAAGCTGTCGAAGATCTGCAACGACCTGCGCCTGCTCTCGAGCGGCCCGCAGGCCGGCATCGGCGAGATCACCCTGCCGCCGCGGCAGGCGGGGTCGTCGATCATGCCCGGCAAGGTCAACCCCGTCATCCCCGAGGTCGTCAACCAGGTCGCGTTCGCCGTCGCCGGCGCCGACGTCACCGTCACCATGGCCGCCGAGGCCGGGCAGCTGCAGCTCAACGCCTTCGAGCCCGTCATCGCGCACAGCGTGCTGCAGAGCCTGCAGTGGATGACGAACGCGTGCCGCACGCTCCGCGAGAACTGCGTGGACGGCATCGGCGCCAACCGCACCCGGCTCTCCGCGCAGGTCGAGACGAACGTGGGCAGCGTCACGGCGCTCACGCCCTACATCGGCTACTCGGCCGCGGCGACCATCGCGCACACCGCCCTCACGACGAACTCGTCGATCGCGGCGCTCGTCGTCGCCGCCGACCTCATGAGCGAGGAGCAGGTGCGCAAGGTCCTCTCGCCGGCACGCCTGTCCGGGCTCTCGCCGGTCACGAGCGCGATCCCCGTGGTCGGCCTCGCCGACCCGTCCTCGGTGGTCGCCGGCGCGTCGACGACGGACCCGGCCCGCGACCCGGGTGACGAGACCGCGGGCTGAGCGCGCGACTCCGGTGCCCTGCGCCCCGGTCCCCGGCGCCAGGTGGATGTCGGGTGCCGGGCGCCTGGTGCGGGGCGCCGGGCCTCAGGTGCGCGGTCGGCGCAGGGGCAGGTCGCGTGCCGCCCGGCGCGACAGGTGGTCGCGCAGGCGGGGCAGGTCGCCCAGCTCGTCGGCGTTGAGCGAGCCGCCGTTCTCGCGCAGCGACCGCTCGCGGATCTTCTTGCCGACGCGGACGTCCCAGGCCGAGTTGCGGGCGAGGATGTGGTCCCGGGCCACGTCGCGCACGGGCAGCGGGATGACCTCCTCCGCGGCGACGCCCCGGCGCAGCTGCCGCAGGCGCAGCACCTCGCTGTCGAGCTCGGCGCCGACGACGAGCACGAAGTTGCTGAGGTAGAGGTACAGCAGCACGGCGAGCGCACCGCCCAGCCAGCCGTAGAAGCGGTCGTAGTTCGAGAACGTCGCCACGTAGACGGCGAAGAGGCCCGTGCACACGGCCCAGATGACGAGGGCCAGCATGGCCCCGTACGACACCCAGCGCAGCCGGGGCGGCCGCACGTTGGGCGTGAAGAAGTAGAGGACGGCGACGACGAGCACCGCGAGGGCCGCCAGGACGGGCCACTTCGTGACGTTCCAGAGAGTCACCCACGGTTCGCCGAACCCGTACCCGTCGGCGATGCCGCGGGCGAGGGTGGGGGTCACGAGCAGGATCACCGCCATGATCGCGAACGCGACCATGAGCACGAGGGTGACGAGCATCATCGTCCCGCGGAACGTCCAGATGCGGCGGCCCTCCTCGACGTCGTAGACCGTGTTGAGCGCGCGGCCGAACCCCGTGGCGTACGCGGACAACGACCAGAGCGTGAGCACGAGCCCGACGCCGAAGGCCACGCCCGGGTTCGACAGGCTCAGCAGCTGCTCGAGGGGGCCGCGCAGCGTCGCCACGGTGGTGGGCCGGAGGACCGTCGCGGCCAGGGCGAGGATCTCGCTGACCGCCTCCTCACCGCCCTGGAACACGGCGACGCCCGAGACGACCGCGAGCGCGACCGGCAGCAGGGCCAGCGCCGCCCAGAAGGTGAGGGCCGCCGCGGTGTCGATCGTCCGGTGCCGCAGGACGTCGTGCCAGACGCGCAGCAGCACGTAGCGGAGCAGCGACGGGTCCTCGGGGAGGGGTCTCGTCGCTGCCACCCCGTCAGCGTAGTCGCGCCCGGGGCGTCCGGCCGGTCCGGCGACGGCGGGACCCCGTGGGTACGCTCGGCCCATGACCGGCACCCCGTCCCCCGTCGACCAGGGCGGCCACGTCCTCCGGCCCGCGCCCGGCAGCCCCGCGGACCAGGGCGCGGGCGCTCGCCCGGCCGCTCCCGGCGGGCACGCGCTCGTCGACCCGTGGGGCCGGTCGCTCGTGGACGCCTCCGGACGCCGCCCGACGCGCGTGCACCCGACGCCCGTCGCCCGGGCCGCCGAGCCGGTCTGGTACCCGGTGCAGCCCGTCTTCACGCAGCCCGTCCGCCGTCGCCCGGTCGCCAGCACCGTGGCGCTCGCCGTCGGCTTCACCGTCATCGGCGTCTTCGTCCTCGCGGTGCTGCTCTACTTCTTCCTCTTCCTCGCGCCGGGCGTGCTCCTCGCCGCGAGCCTGCTCGCGTTCGTGCCGCTCGCCATCGTGCTCACCGGCATCTGGGCCGTGGACCGCTGGGAGCCCGAGCCCCGGGTCGCCCTCCTGTTCGCCTTCGCCTGGGGTGCGGCCGTGGCCGTCGGGACGGCGCTCCTCGTCGACTACGTCGTGGGCTTCGTCACCGTCGCGGTGTCGGGCGGCTACTCGGACGGCGCCGACGTGCTCGGCTCGGTCGTCCAGGCGCCCGTCGTCGAGGAGACCGCGAAGGGCCTCGGGGTGCTGCTCGTGCTCTGGATCTTCCGCCGTTCCTTCGACGGACCGGTCGACGGCATCGTGTACGCGGCGACGGTCGCCGCGGGCTTCGCGTTCGTCGAGAACGTCCAGTACTTCGCCGTGCAGGTGACCGAGGACCTCAGCACCGGGGGAGCGGGCGTCGTGTCGGTCTTCGTCGTGCGCGCGCTCATGTCGCCGTTCGCGCACGTCATGTACACGGCGTGCACGGGCTTCGCGCTCGGCTGGGCCGCCCGTCGCACGGGGCCCTACGGGGCCGTCGGCTGGTTCTTCGTGGGGCTCGTCCCGGCGATCGTGCTGCACGCCCTGTGGAACGGGTCGCTGTACGTCGTCGGCGACTGGTTCTTCGCCTGGTACCTGCTCGTCCAGGTGCCCATCTTCGTGGCCATGGTGCTGCTCGTCGTGTTCCTGCGGCGCAACGAGCGGCACGTGACCCACGACCGCCTCGCCGAGTACGCCGCCGCGGGGTGGTTCGGTCCCCAGGAGGTCGCGATGCTCTCGACCTCGGCCGGCCGTCGTCGCGCGAGGGCGTGGGCGTCGACCATCGGCCGGCGCGCCGAGATGAAACGGTTCGTCTCGGTGGCCACCCGCCTCGCCTTCACCCGCCAGCGCCTGCTCAAGGGGCGCACGGTGACCGGGGTCCGACGCGAGGCGCGGCGCGACGAGTCCGAGCTGCTCGCCGAGCTCACCGAGAGCCGGGCCGCCCTGCAGGCTCCCGTGTCGGCGTTCGTCGGGCACGCGCAGCAGCCGGCAGCCACGCCCCGGGGATGGTCCGGGCCGGTCGCGCCCGGGGCGCACCCCGGGCGGCAGGCGGCACCGGGGCAGCACCGGTTCTGACCGTGCGGCGCCTGCCCGTCAGGGCGTCGGGTGCTGCGCGTCGTAGCGGAGGAACGCCGGGGTCGCCCGTGCGAGGACCGCGACGAGCACGACGACGAGGACGCCGCCGAGCAGCGGCGGCCACATGACGCCGAGCGCGACCACAAGGCCGACGAAGAGGTCGCCGACCCGGGGACCGCCCGTGACGACGACGATGAAGACGCCCTGCAGCCGCCCCCGCATCGCGTCGGGCGTCGCCGTCTGCAGGATCGTGCCGCGGAAGATCGAGCTCACGTTGTCGGCGGCCCCGGCTCCGGCGAGGGCGAGGCCGGCGAGGCCGAGGGCGACGAGGTCGGCGTTCCCGAGGCCGTCGGTGAGGCTGCCGAGCCCGCGGGCCGGCGTGGCGAGCAGCACCACGCCGAAGGCGACGATGCACGCCCCGTAGGCGACGATGGCCGCGACGACCGCGGCGCCCTGCCGGCGCACGTGGCCGAGTCGGCCCGAGAAGACGCTGCAGAGCAGCGCCCCGACCGCACCCGCGGCGGTGAGGACGCCGACGGTGACCGCCCCGCCCCCGATCACCGACGCCCCGACGACGGGGAACAGCACGCGCGGCTGGCCGAAGGTCATCGCGACGATGTCGAGCACGAACGTCGACCGGACCGAGGGCGCCCGCCGCAGGAAGCGCCAGCCCTCGACGAGCGACCCGAGCCCCGGGCGCTGCGTCGCCCCCTCGGGGCGCACCGGCGGCAGGGTGAGGATCCCGAGGAACGCCGTCGAGAACAGCACGACGTCGATCGTGTACGTGAGCGGGAAGCCGACACCGGCCACGAGCAGGCCGGCGACGGCCGGCCCCACCGTGAGCATGAGACCGGTGCCGATGCCGCCCAGCGCACCCGCGGCGGGCAGGAGGCGCGCGGGCAGCAACCGGGGCACGATCGCGGCCCGCGACGTGGCGATGAGGGTCCCCGCGACGGCGTTGAGAGTGGTGAGGACGTAGAGCAGGACCACCTCGCGGAGCCCCAACCAGGCGTGCAGGGCGATCGCCGCGGTGGAGAGCCAGGCGGCCACCGCCGCGGCGAGCGCGACCTTGCGGCGGTCGAAGGCGTCGGCGAGCATGCCGCCGTACAGGCCGGCGACCATCATCGGCACGAGCGAGACCACGCCCACCAGGGCGACGGCGAACGTCGACCGGGTGATCTCGAACACCTCGAGGCCGACGGCGACGAGCGTCAGCTGCGTGCCGATGCCCGAGACGGTGCTGCCCGCGAAGAGCCGCGCGTAGGCGGGGCTGGCCCGCAGCGGGGTGAGGTCGACGAGGAGGGGACGGCGGGGGGCGGGGTCGCCGGGAGGTGCGCTGGTCATGTCGAGGGGTCATCATCCTCCTCGACGGCGGGGGGGCGCGACCGACCGCCCGCGGTGCAGACTGGTGCGCATGACCCACGACCCCCAGACCAAGCCCGAGATCGACGCTCCCGAGGGCCCCGCCCCCACGGAACTGCAGGTGACCGACGTCACCGTCGGCGACGGCGACGAGGCGCACGCCGGTTCGACCGTGAAGGTGCACTACCTCGGCGTCGAGCACGACAGCGGTGAGGAGTTCGACTCGTCCTGGAGCCGCGGCGAGCCCATCGACTTCCCGCTCGCCGCCCTCGTCAGGGGCTGGCAGGAGGGCATCCCCGGCATGCGCGTCGGTGGCCGCCGCCAGCTCGTCGTCCCGCCCCACCTCGCCTACGGCCCCGTCGGCGGGGGCCACCCGCTCTCGGGCAAGACCCTGATCTTCGTGATCGACCTGCTCGGCGTGCGCTGATGACGGCCGTCCCCTCGGTCGGCCTCGCCGACGGAGCCGCGATCCCGCAGCTCGGCCTCGGCACGTACTCGATGGACGGCGACGAGGGTGCCGAGCAGGTCGCCACGGCGATCCGCTCGGGCTACCGCCTGCTCGACACGGCGCTCAACTACGGCAACGAGGCAGCGGTGGGCCGCGCCGTCCGTGAGGTCGACGTGCCGCGCGACGACCTCGTCGTGACGTCGAAGCTGCCCGGCCGTCACCACGGTCACGACGAGACCCTGGCGAGCGTCGAGGAGTCGCTCGGCAACCTGGGCCTCGACCGCATCGACCTGTACCTCATCCACTGGCCGCTCCCGCGGGTCGACAAGTACGTCGAGTCGTGGCGTGCCCTCGTGCGCCTGCACGAAGAGGGCGTCCTGCGCTCGATCGGCGTCTCGAACTTCACCGAGGCGCACCTGCAGCGGCTCGCGGACGAGACCGGCGTCGTGCCGAGCGTCAACCAGGTCGAGCTGCACCCGTACTTCCCGCAGGCGGACCTGCGCGCCGTGCACGACCGCATGGGCATCGTCACCGAGAGCTGGAGCCCGCTCGCCAAGCGCAGCGAGCTCCTCACCGAGGGCGTCGTCACGGACGTGGCCCGGGCGCACGGGAAGACCCCGTCGCAGGTGGTGCTCCGCTGGCACGTCGAGCTCGGTGCGGTCCCCGTCCCGAAGTCGGCCGACCCCGACCGGCAGCGCGAGAACCTCGACGTGTTCGACTTCACCCTGTCGTCCGACGAGGTCGCGGCGATCAGCAGCCTCGAGCGCGGGCGGCTCTGGGACGGCGACCCCGAGACCCACGAGGAGTTCTGACCCGCGACCCGCGTGCCGCAGCGACGCGCCCCCGTCCACCACGGACGGGGGCGCGTCGTCCGTCCGGCGTCGCTCGCGTCGCGCGGTGCCTGCGCCGTGCGACGCGTGCGTCCGGTGAGCGCAGCGGCCGGAGGCGCGGGGCCGTTCCCCGGGGAGCGTGCGGCTACACTGGCGTGCCGACTTTCCCGAGGAGGGCGCCGAGAAGTGACCACCGTGGCATCCGAGCTGGACCGTGAACGCGCGTACGTCGCGTCGCTCTACGAGCGGCTCGACGAGCTCAAGGCCGACGCGCGCGTGCGCCTGGAGCAGGTCCGCCGCGAGGCGGTGGGCGGCAACCACCAGAGCCGCTCCGAGCGGGACGCCTTCGCGCGCCTCTACGAGGACACCCTGCAGCAGCTCGGCGCCGTCGACGAGCGGCTCGCCTTCGGTCGCCTCGAGCTCGAGCGGCCGGACCACGACGACGGGGCGCGGGGGTCGCGCCACCGGTACATCGGCCGGGTGGGCCTCCGCGACGCCGAGCACCACCCGATCCTCCTCGACTGGCGCGTGCCCGGGGCGAGCGCCTTCTACCAGGCGACCGCGGCGACGCCGATGGGGGTCCGGGCGCGCCGGCACCTCACCCTGCAGGGCCGCGAGGTGGTCCGTCTCGAGGACGAGGTCTTCGACCCCGACCTGCTCGACGGGGACGAGGTGCAGCTGCAGGGCGAGGGCGCCCTCATGGCCGCGCTCACCGCGCAGCGCACGGGTCGCATGACCGACATCGTGGCGACGATCCAGGGCGAGCAGGACCGCATCATCCGGTCCGCGCTCGACGGCGTCCTCGTCGTCCAGGGCGGGCCGGGCACCGGCAAGACGGCGGTGGCCCTGCACCGGGCCGCCTACCTGCTGTACTCGCACCGCGAGCGGTTGCGCGGCTCCGGCGTCCTCGTGGTGGGTCCGTCGCGCTCGTTCCTGCGCTACATCGAACAGGTGCTGCCGTCGCTCGGCGAGAGCGGCGTCGTGCTGTCGAGCCTGGGCGCCCTCTACCCCGGCGTCGAGGCGACGACGGACGACGCCCCGGCGGTCGCCGCCCTCAAGGGCTCCGCCGAGATGGCGGACCTGCTGCGCCGTGCGGTCCGCTCCCGGCAGGTCGTCCCGACGCAGCCCGCGACGATCGAGGTGAACGGTGAACGCGTCGTCGTGCAGCCGTCGCTCGTGGCCGACGCCCTGCGCCGCGCGCAGGAGCGTGGCAAGCCGCACAACGAGGGCCGCGTGACGTTCAACAAGGCGGCGCTCTCGGCGATCACCCGGCAGCTCGTCGCCCAGCTGCGCGAGCGCGGCACGACGGTGGACGAGTCCGACGAGGGCGTGCTCCGTGAGGACGTCCGCCAGGCCTGGGACACGAGGGTGCTGCTCAACACGGCGTGGATGCCGCTGAGCGCCGAGAAGTTCCTCGAGGACCTCTACGCCCGCCCGAACTGGCTCGCGAGCCTCACCGAGCACTGGTCGCCCGAGCGGCGGGCGCTGCTGCGCCGGCCCCGGGGCTCGGTCCTCACGATCAGCGACGTGGCGCTCCTCGACGAGGCGGCCGAACTGCTCGGCGAGTTCCAGGCCGGGGTCGACCCCGACCGGCTGGCACGGGAGGCGCAGGCCCGGCGCGACGTCGAGAACGCGGAGCGCGCCATCGAGAACATGGGCGTCGAGGGCCTCGTCTCGGCCGAGCAGATCGCGGGCGGCTTCGCCGAGCGGGCCGCGTCGATGACCACGGCCGAGCGGGCGGCGGGGGACCGCACCTGGGCCTTCGGGCACGTCGTCGTCGACGAGGCGCAGGAGCTGTCGCCCATGCAGTGGCGGCTCCTCGCCCGTCGCTGCCCCCTGCTGTCGTTCACGGTGGTGGGCGACATCGCCCAGGCGTCGTCGCCGGCGTCGGCGTCCTCGTGGGACGCGGCGCTGCGCTCGCTGTTCCCGCCGCGTCGGCGTCGGGGGCGTCCGCCGCGTCCGCGGGCCGGAGGCGCGCCCGCGCCCGCCCCGTCGGTCGCCGACCGTCCGTGGCGGCTCGAGGAGCTCACGGTGAACTACCGCACCCCGACGCAGATCGTCGAGCACGCCGAGGCGGTGGCCCGGGCCTCGGGGCTCCGGGTGACGCCCAGCCGCTCGGTGCGGGCGAGCGAGTGGCCCGTCCGCGAGGTCACGGTCCCCGACGACGACGCAGCCCTCGTGGCGGGGGCCGTCGGGGCCGTCACCACGGACCGGGACGTCGACACGGCGGGGACGCTCGCCGTCGTCGCGCCCGACGACCTCGTGGGCCCCGTCCTCGCCGCGCTCGGCGACGCCTTCCCCGGCCTCGTGTCGGCCGGTGCGACCTCGCTGACCGCCCCGATCGCGGTGCTCTCGCCGGCGACGTCGAAGGGCCTCGAGTTCGACGCGGTCGTCGTCGTGGCGCCCGGCCGCATCCGGGACGGCTCCCCGCGGGGGGCCGCGTCGCTCTACGTCGCCGAGACGCGTCCCACCCAGCGGCTGACCGTCGTCGGCTGACCCTGCGGCCGACCGATGTAGGCGGGGCGTCGGCGGCCGTCAGCACCGGTGCACGGACGCCGCTCAGTCGTACTGCGGCGGCCAGTCGAAGGGGTCCGGCGGCGTCGCGATCGACCCCTCGGGGGCGAGCACGAGGTCGACGTCCTGCAGGTCCTCGAGGACGACGTCGGCGGGGTCGCCCGTGTGGCGCTTGCCGTCCACCCACACGGTGAGGTGCTGCTCCGGCGTCCCGCCGAGCGACCCGACGTGCTCGGCGTCGAGCGCGACGTCCCACTCGGCGAAGAACTGCCCGAGCGTGAACTCCTCGACGGTGGGCGACTCGACGTGCACGATGCCCGACGTGTCGTGCGTGTGGATCTCGGCCGCGAAGCGGTCGTCCTCGTCGTGGCCGACGTCGCCCGGCACCGTCACCGGTCGTCCGTCGACGGTGATGCTGAGGTGGGCGTGGTCGTGCATCGCGAGCTCCTGGCCCCACACGTCCTCGAGGCCGGCCGCGGCGGCGCGCGCCTCGAGCTGGTCCCGCCCCGTCGGCGCCGGCCACGGGGGAGCGGTGGCGGCCCCCTGCTCCGCGGGGGACGACGCGCGGTGCCCGTCGTGCGCCTCCGGCCCCGCCACCGCGAAGGCCGCGACGACGACGACGAAGAAGGCGACGACGCCGAGCGAGAGCACGGCGGGCAGCACGACGTCGCGACGTCGGAGGGGCTCGGGGGCGTCCATGTCGTGGAGGCTACGCACCCGCGGTGGGCGGGGGCCGCGAGGAGGCCGGACGGCGCGACCGGGTGCGGGAGCGCACTGGCCGGGGGACGTGCGACCCGTCCCGTCGGGGGATCAGGCTCCCGGCGTGCCGGGGGCGCGTCGTTCCGCGTCGCCGACCGACGTGACGCGGTCGACGAGGGTGCGCCACGGGCCCGTGACCTGCTGGTCGGGCAGGCGCACCTCGCGACGTGGCCGGGCCTCGACCCGCACGAGCCAGACGAAGCGGTCGGGCTGCGGCGGCCGATCGTGCGGGGCGTCCGCCCAGGGCAGCGCGTCGAGCAGGGCCAGCCAGGACTCCGTGTCCGGCTCGGCGTCGACGTCCACCCGCCACGTCGTCGTGAGCCCGGCGAAGCCCCCGGTGCGCGAGACGATGACGAGCATGCGGCCGATGCTACCCGCGGCCCGGCGGGCGGGGCGGCGGGGCCCGGTGGGGGCGGCGTCAGGCCCCGACGAGCGGGAGCCCGACGCCCGCCCACCCGTCGGTGACGGCGCGGGCCTCGTCCGAGTCGACGCCGTACCGGGCGGTCGCCGCCTCGAGCGTGGCCGCGGCGAAGCCCGCGAAGTCGGTGGTGGGAGTCACGGTGCCGGCCGTGATCGCGTCCCACCAGATGCGGCCCGCACGCTCCCACGCGCGCCCGCCGAGCGCGGTGGCGACCAGGTGGAAGGCCTTGTTCGGGATGCCCGAGTTGAGGTGCACGCCCCCGGCGTCCTCGTCGGTGACGACGTAGTCGTCGAGGTGCGCGGGCTGGGGGTCCCGTCCGAGCACGTCGTCGTCGTACGCCGTGCCCGGGGCGGCCAGGGAGCGCAGGGCGACGCCCTGCACGGCGTCGGTGAAGAGGCCGGCACCGATCAGCCACGTGGCCTCGTCGGCGGTCTGCCCCGCGGCGTGCTGCTCGACGAGCGCACCGAGCACGTCGCTGACGTGCTCGTTGAGCGCCCCGGACTGACCCTGGTACTCGAGTGCGGTCGTGTACTGGGTGACGCCGTGCGCGAGCTCGTGGCCGATGACGCTGAGCGAGGCGGTGAACCGCCCGAACACCTCGCCGTCCCCGTCGCCGAAGACCATGCGCTCGCCGTCCCAGAAGGCGTTGTCGTAGTCGCGGCGGTAGTGGACGGTCGCCTCGAGGGGCAGGCCGGCGCCGTCGATCGAGTCGCGGCCGAAGGCGTCGGCGAAGAAGGCGTACGTCGCACCCAGGCCGTCCCAGGCCTCGTCGACGGCGACGTCACCGGTCGCGGGGTCGCCCTCGGAGCGGACGCGCCGCCCCGGCAGGGCGTCGCCGCCGCCCGCGTCGGACACGCGGCGGTCGGGGCCGGAGGCGCGGGTCGGCCGGGCCGTGCGCGGCGCCTCGAGCGGCCTGCCGCGGACGCCCGCGAACGAACGCCACTCGTCGAGGCCGACGCGGGCGGCACGGGCGGCGTGGTCGAAGCGGTCGCCGGCCTCGACGATGCGGGCCAGCAGGTACGGGGGGACGACCGTGGGCTTCATGGGTCGAGCGTGCCACCGACCACCGACGCGTGCACCGGTAGCCTGGGGACGGTGACCACCAGCGATGCCAGTGCCCTCGTCGACCGCCTCACGGCGCTCGTGCCCGACTTCCCGCAGCCCGGGATCCTCTTCCGTGACGTGACGCCCGTTTTCTCCGACGCGGACGCGTTCGCGACCGTGACGGCGGGGTTGTCCGAGCCCTTCGACGGGTCGTTCACCGCGGTGGCCGGCATCGAGGCCCGGGGCTTCGCGCTGGCGGGCGGCATCGCGATCGAACAGGGCGTCGGCGTGCTCACGGTGCGCAAGGCGGGCAAGCTGCCCGGCGAGGTCCTCAGCGAGAGCTACTCGCTCGAGTACGGCGAGGCGACTCTCGAGCTGCGGCCCGGCCAGCTCCCCGAGGGCTCGAGCGTCCTCGTCGTCGACGACGTGCTCGCGACCGGCGGCACCGCCGAGGCGACCGTCGCGCTGCTGCAGCGGGCCGGCTACGTCGTCGTGGGCGTGGCGGTCCTGCTCGAGCTCGACGGCCTCGGCGGTCGGGACCGGCTCGCGGCCCGCGTGCCCGTCCACGCCCTCACCAGCGCGCCCGCCTGACCGGTCCTCGTCCCGGCGGGCGACGCCTCCGGTACCGGGGGCGGCGGCGACGGCCGACGTGTCCTCGACCTCAGCCCGCGGGGCTCCAGGCGATCCCGGGCACGAGCAGCGTCGCCCCGGCGGCGACGCAGACGGCGGCGACGGCCACGAAGGCGCCGACCCAGACGAGGCCGGGCACGTGCGTGAGCCGGGCGAGCTGGTCGGCGTCGGAGTCCCGCGACCGGCTGCGGCGTCGGCTCGCCTGCAGCTCGACGGACGCGCGCAGGGCGCCGACGCCGAGCACGGTCGTGACGACGACGCCGAAGACGTGCTGCCAGGTCGGGGGCGCCGCGAACGTCACGGCGGCGACGAGCGCCCCGCCCACGAGCACGACCCAGAGGCCGAACCAGTTCCGGATCTGGACGAGCACGAGGGCGAGCAGCAGCAGCAACGCCCAGAGCAGGCCGGCGGCGAAGCCCCGGCTGAGCAGCCAGGCCGCGCCGAGCGCCGCGAGCGCGGGCGCCGTGTAGCCCGCCAGCAGGGTCACGACCATCCCCGGGCCACGGGCGGGCCCGCGCGACACGGTGAGCCCGGACGTGTCGGAGTGCAGCCGGATCCCCGACAGCCGGCGTCCCGAGAGCACGGCCGCGAGACCGTGTCCGCCCTCGTGCAGCACGGTCACGGCGTGCCGCACCACGCGCCAGGTCGTGGGCAGGGCGACGAGCGCGACGCCCGCCGCGAGCGAGAGGAGCAGCTCGGTCGTGCCGAGCGGGGCGGCGCGGAGGGTGACGGCGGACCAGGCGTCGAGGAGGGGCTGCACCCCGACAGGGTAGGGGTGGTCCGCCGGGAGGATCCCGGTCGGCCGCGAGGACGAGATGTGTGGGATGTCGGAGCTCGTGCA
>Ga0265797_10003746_pt1 | contig 24041 bp, 24 predicted proteins | sample P2T30metagenome_FD_192433 | JGI IMG/M metagenome (GOLD analysis project Ga0265797, IMG submission 192433) | Plant litter microbial communities from East Loma Ridge, Irvine, California - P2 T30 | ecosystem: Environmental > Terrestrial > Plant litter > Unclassified | place: USA: California... | reverse complement strand
CAGTGACATCAGGGTTAGGGTTGGGGTTTCCCTTCTCTGTCCCTTGGCTTGGCTTGCTATATAACATCCAACTCTTACTCACTTCTTCTTAGAAACAACTCAAATGAGAAATTGGGATTGTTTCACACTTTCTCCACGCCACCACCATGAGTAGAAGTCAGGTGTGCACGGCTTTGGGGTTCGCTAACCGCGAGCATGTCAAGAGGCCAGGTGTGCCTTTGCTCCTTGCACCTCACCACGTCGATAGGTAAGTGTGGCCACCACGAAAATCGAAAAAATCCCGAGTCATCACACGCATTTCACCCGCCTACCAACCTATATCTTGCCATCGATGAAAGATCAGCCGCCCTCACCGCTCCATCGCCATCTAGTCCTTCAAGTTGAGGGCACGACGACCTCAAGCCAACCCACTCCCCGTCCGGTCCGACATGAACACGAACACGCCACCCATCATCCGAGGAGAATTCGTCTACTACAATCTGCTCCTCGTCGACGTTGGCGGCAACCTGAAGCGTCACCCGCGAGCCTCTCCCGGAGATATCAAGACTCTCCTCGACGGCAGGACGCCCAAGGATCAAGTCGCGCATTTCTACGAAGCACAGCTCATCCACTATGGCTTGCAACGATCCAAAGACAAGAACACAGCCAAAGTCCGCTTGCAGCAGGCTTTGAATCAGGGGAGATTGGTAATTCCACCTCATATTGTTGATATGGATGCAGCGATGAAGAGGGAGTTTGCTGCGAGTATTAGAAAGGCGAACAGATCCTCTGCGGCTGCTGGCAAAGCGACCGAGTCTGGTGAGTCTGATGAGTCTGATGACGGTACAGCAGCTGCAGGCAACGAATCAAACCAGAGCGGCGAAGATGAGACGTTTGCGGCGGCCAGTAAGGAAACCAAGATCACTATGAAGTTCGGCGATCTTGAACTCACGGTCGATCACAATTCCAACGAAAACACAAGCAGAAATCATTGGAACACCACCAAGACAACGGCCACTCCACAAACCAAGGCTGCTCCTCCAGCGCCTTTTGCACAGCAGCCCAAGATGCCGCGGGCGAGGGAAGCAGCACCACAAACCGAAACCACCAACAAGCCAACAGCCGCCAAGCAGGAAGCCAAAATCAACAAAAAGCCAGCCCTCAAGCCAATCGATTCAAGCAAGAGTTCAAGATCAAACGCGAACCATCCCCTTCCCCTCCGCCAGAAGAATACCCAGAAATCCACTACCTCACCGGCATCTACGACATCTCCTGCCCCCAGCTCGAGTACCAGCGCCCGGAAACCACCGGCACCCTCCGCATCTCCATCTGCGTCGACGAGGTCGCCCGCAAAGTCTGGGGCGGCTTCGAACTTGGCCCGAAATCCGGCGTCATCCTCATCGCCGCATACCACGACGACCCGATCGATCTGCGGTTGACTTTCGGCTGGAGAGCTCGCGACTTGGACCGGGGAGGGCTGAGTTTTGGACGAGGCTGCCATGGTGAGATCGAGTTCGATGGCGGGAAGACAATCGTGGGCACGTTTTTCAACTTGTTTCCTGAGCCCGTTGATTTCCGTGCCAAGAGGAGAATGGGCCCGCTGTGGTGTGGGAGGAGCGCGTGGCAGTTTGAGCAGCAGTGGGATGGGTTCGTGACCGAGGCTTATGGTCGTTGAAGTGTCGGTGTGTCAACGACGACGATTGCCGGGCACGACGAGGGGAGCTTGAAATATGACTCTTGCAGCGCGGCAAATCCGGAAAGCAGATTGTGTTGAATAATTCGCATTCGACTACACCCCTAGAAGTCCGTCCGGAACCCTCTCTACTACAAATACAAATAACACAAGTCCCCATCCAACGTGCTCATCACCTCCCCGATCGTAGTCGACTCGGCAGCATAGCCCATATCAATGACATCGTCGAAACGAGCTTTGCGCGAAGGCGGCTCGTTGGCCCAAGTCACATGTCCGTACTCGCCTCCGTTCATCTGGTCTTCCTTGAAGCGACCACCGCTGAGATCGAGCAACTGCCACGCAGTCCACAGGCGGTCCATCTGGCCGTGATGGACCCAGAACGCGGGATCGGCGGGAGAAGTGAACAAGTCGCCGCCGGGGTCGCCGCCGATGACATAGTGGATGCCGCCGTGGGGGCCGATTTCGATGGTGTAAGGGACGCCCTCGGACAGGAGACGGTATTGCTGAATGTTGGGTTTGGTGAGGAGGTCTGGGGTCGAGTCAGTTGGCAGTTCCGTAATAAGTGAGAAACTCGAAAACGACTCACTCAACACGGTGCTGTAGTTTGCGTATCTCTCGTTGAGCGCGGGTCCAACGTCCCTCTTGAGGGATCGCGGGTTGTAACCCAATCCACCATCAGGGCCGGGAGCTGTGTTGTTCAACCCGCCTACAGGGCCAAGGTTGACAGTCATGTTTGCAAAGGGACCGGTCGTGACGTTGCCGCTGCCGACGCCGGGCGGTAGTTGCAGGCTCGTCTGTCCGTCTGGCGACTGAATGACCGGTCCTTCGTGCTCGATGAACTCGCCGTTACCTCCGAGACTCGTGTCGCTGCCGTCAAAGATCGGAGAATCTTGAGGCGCGTGAGCGTACTTTGGCCAGTCCCAGTAAGGCTGGTAGCCTTTGTAGCCGCACTCTTCGCGGAGAGCTTTCTCGTAAGAGTGGACGAACCAGCGGTGCCAGGGTGGGAAAACTCCGGAGAAGTGGATGTCGAGAGTCTGCTGGATGTGTACGACAGTGAAATCGTCGAATCGGGATCTGGCTCCAGAGGAAACGTTTGCCGGGGTTCGGGGTGGCAGGCTCTGAAGACAGAGGACCGCATTCACGTAGTCGAGTCTCTCATCGCGAGAGAGCGAGCCGTACTCTCTCCGGATTGCGAGGTTCTTGAGCGTGCATTTCTGTTTGCTGTTCCGGGCGTCCAGCTGGGTTTCGCGCTCTTCCAGTGACGAAAGACCGTTTGAGTACGCAGACGAGGTGAGGTTCGACACTGCAGATTGGTCGGTCCGGGGAATGTGCAATGCATTGGCCAACAAGGGCCAACAGAGTTCCGCAAAAACTATGTGTGAGAGCTTCATGTTTCAGAAATGTGGTGAAGAAATGTCAAAGAGAGCACACAGTCAGTAAGAGAGTAGTCCGGTAAAACTGGCGCATGCATCTTAACCATTGGGATTTTGCCACCTGCAGTTGCTCTTCAACGGAGATCTAACCAACAAAATGGCTTGGCTGCATAAGCGAACATGGTAATATATAACCATGCCTCCATGAGTCTAGGGCATGCTCAGACCCGGAGTGGAGAGGAGGAGTTGAAGACCGGGAGAGAAGTATGTAGTCGTCGTGTCCGGGAAAATTCAGGACCCACTCCAGCCACTAGGCGGAGATAAATGCATCCTTCCTAATCGACGGCCAATGGCATCCCATTTCTTGTTGAACACTCCAACACCCATGTCCCGCAGAGCAATGAGCCCTCGAACCTGCAGTTATCTTCGCGAGAACCATCTTAAATCAGAGTGACATCCGATCGGAACCGGAAATCTGCGCAATAAAAGTTGTTAAGCGAGATAATAATATCGTAGACCAACCCTCCGAAAGTCGGACTTCAAGCCGAATGGCAGGATCATGGACTCCAATCGCACTGATCAGTATGTTCGTATCGAAGCCCTGTGTGATCCTTTTGCCGCTGTATGGCAGGATCTCGCGGGATTGGCAGCGAATCCCAAGGCTGTTGGATGATATAGTGTGTACGGATGTTCGCGAGCGATGCCATACCGGATGATGCTGTCGCTGTTGCTACCACGCCTTCGCGATAATGGCAGACGAAGAAACTAACAAAGGACCGCTCATTCTGGCTGTGTGCGTACCTTTCATCAGCGTGGGACTGCTCTTCGTGGCCGCACGTGTCTGGGTACGAGCTACTGAGGCGAAGAGATTCTGGACAGATGACTACATCATCGTTGTCGCAGCGGTGAGTTCAACTCAAGTTTAAGCTCGATGTCTCTCCCAGCTCGCTGACCGGATATCTCGACAGATGGTGATGCTTGCGCAAATGATCCTGATCATACTACAAGTGCAAATGGGCGCAGGCAGGCATGTTGACGATATTGCACCCGAAGACAACATCGAAGGTCTCCACCTCAACTTCGTCACACAACCGCTCTGCCTGATAGCATTGGCTTTGGTAAAGATCAGTATCGGTATGCTTCTGCTGCGGTTGACCGTCTCGGCAAAGTTCAAGAAATTCATCTGGGCGACAATCGCGTTCACAGGACTTGCATTCGTGGCGAATTTCTGTAAGTTTGCGAGTCGTGGACTTATCGGACCCATGGCTGACCTTCGCAAGTGGTTGTCATGTTGCAATGTCAACCTCTGGCATTGGTGTGGGACAGAAACGTCCAAGGCCATTGCATGCGAGCTTCGAGTCTCAAGTTCGCTGCATTCTTCAACTCTGGTGAGTTCTCATGTATTGAGTCGCCATGCGGGTATACTGACGAGGCAATAGGCGTGAGTATCGTCACAGATCTGGTCTTTGCAGTCCTGCCGACCATCTTCATATGGAAGGTGCAGATGGCTCGGAAAACAAAGCTTTGTGTGATCCCTGTACTATCGCTCGGGTTCTTGTGAGAGACGTCTTCCACGAACCGTCTTGCTGCAATGTCGCTGATGTTGAAGCAGCGCCACCATCGCCGGCATCGTCAAAATGCTCTTCCTCGACGACTACGGGAAAGCAGGTGATTTCCTGTATGACAGCTCAGAGATCACTATATGGTCAGTCGATGCCATTCCGCCAAGAATCCCCGTACTGACAATGCTTCCCAGGACGACGGTGGAAATCTGCCTTGCGATGATCGCTGCATGTGCTCATACCTTAAGGAGCTTGTTTAAGATTGCGTTTGTTAGGGATACCGACGCCGCAAGTAGACGGACCGGACAGTACGGTGGCATCACCCGTAACACCTTTCGTACCGTGAGATCGGATCCCAAGGGTACAGAGCTAGACAGCAAGGGCTCAGGCAGATGCAAGATCTACCCCGGCGGGTCTCAGGAGAGTATCATTCCCCGCGATGAGGGACATAATGCAATTACGAAGACGACGGTGCTGGACGTGTTTGTGGCGGATGGTGATCGGGTTGGTAGGATTGACAAGGAGACAAGGGGACCTTATAACGCTTTTTGAAGCAGGTGTCTGGTAGAAATGCCTAACTCTCCAGAGTAGCGTCGCTGGGAATCGCATGATGAGTTCTGATTTAACAAAAGCGGTCGTTCCTACCACTTCGTTTTTCTTTCTTTTTCTATTCCCAGGCGCTGGCGAAATTGCAGAAGACTTTAGTGTTTCTCCAGGCTCGTACGCGACTTCCGTACTGTGACCTTTCCGGAAGTGTTGAACAATGCTTTTTGATAATGTTCGGATTTCGATGTCGAGGTGATGCATTAAGGTTCACGAGAGGATCAACGCGGTACAGAATTCCAATCACACCAGATCCACGTGACTCTCTCTATGCCCGGGCCTGAGGATGGTCTCTATAGTACAACCGACGCCCCGCTTCCCCAGAAGCCATCTTGTCGAGCTCAAGCTGCCAAAACACCTCGGTACAGCAAAGTGACGTCTACGCGACATCGTAAGCGATTTGTAACCGATCTGTATCCAATGTAGTCGTCTCTCTTCGACGAAGATTCCCTTCCCTCCCTCCCGTAAGTCCAACAACCTCACACACACATCAATCCCAAAAATGGTCCGCGCAATCTCCATCCGCAAGATAGACGGCAAGCCCGGCAAAGTCTACTACCCCCTCGACCAAATCACCATCCCCGACACCCCTCCCAAAGAAAACGAAGTCGTAGTCAAAATCACAGCCGCAGCCCTCAACCACCGCGACCTCTTCCTGCGCCAACACCTCTACCCGGGGACAACCTTCGGCGTGCCCCTCCTAGCCGACGGAACCGGAATCGTAACCTCCACCGGCTCCTCCCCAGCAGCCAAGAAATGGCAAGGCAAACGCGTGGTAATCAACCCCGGCAGCGGCTGGAAAGACGACCCCGAAGGGCCCGAGAGTCCGACGGGATACTCGATCCTGGGCGGCACGAAGATGAACCCGCTCGGGACGCTGGGCGAGACGGTCACTATCGATGCTGGGGAGTTGGAAGATGCTCCCGCACACCTCTCTTCGATCGAAGCCGCGGCTTTGCCTCTGACGGGTCTGACGGCGTGGAGGGCGACGATGGTCAAGAGCGGGAACGCCAAGCCCGGCCGGAACATTTTGATCACGGGCATTGGCGGCGGGGTGGCGATTATGGCTCTGCTGTTTGCGGTGGCGGCCGGGGCGAATGTGTACGTTTCGTCGGGGAGCGGGGAGAAGATTGAGAGGGCGAAGGGGATGGGTGCCAAGGGGGGGATCAATTACAAGCAGAAGGGATGGGAGAAGACGCTGAAGGGGATTTTGCCGAAGGACAGGCAGTTCTTGGATGCGATTATCGATGGTGCCGGCGGGGATGTGGTTGAGAAGGGGGCGAGGTTGCTCAAGGTATGTTTTGCTGGTCCCTGCTTTTTGCTGTGTTTGTGAAGATTACAATCAACTTACTGACGATTCCTTTCACAGCCCGGCGGTGTCATCTCGATCTACGGCATGACCACTTCACCCACCATGCCCTTCCAGATGGCGGCTGTGCTCAAGAACATCGAAGTGCGTGGATCCACGATGGGATCGCGCAAGGAGTTTGCCGACATGGTCAAGTTTGTCCAGCAAAAGAATCTCAAGCCGATTGTCTCGCGGTCGGTCAGTGGCGGGCTTGACAACCTGGAGGGGATTGACTCCTTGTTTGAGGACATGAAGGCCGGCAAACAGTTTGGCAAGCTCGTGATTGAGGTGTCGAAAGAGCGCGAGGCGAAGTTGTGATGATGACAATTTCGAAAGACTGTAGTACATAATAATGGCATGCAGAAAGGATGGTGTACATTGCGTTGTTAGACCAACGATCGCTAAATGATATGAGAATATGACTTCAAGATTGGCGTCTATTCTATAATAGTGCTGACATAGGAAATTTGAAAGTGTAAAGAAATCGGTATCAATCCTGTCCCAAACGCCAGCGCTATGCCAAAATACACGAAGTCAGATATTCTCATTCATCCTTCGAGCGCTCTCAGCCTCTTCTGTCTCTCCTCGACATCCTTCATCTCATCCTGCATCTCCTTGTTGAACTGCTCCCAGCCATCAAGGTATACGTGGTGTCCAGCTTTGCGGATCATGGTGACCTTTGCATGCCCGTTCTCCCTCGCCTTTTCCTCGGGAGTTGCATTGGCAAGTGCCTTGCGCTGTTCGGCAAGCATCTTCTCCATCGCAGCGTGTCCACCGGCAACATCCATCCAGTCGTGCTCGCCATACATGAGAACAACAGGCACGCCGGTTTCGCGGACTTTGGCGACGGGGAGGGGCGTTTTTGCCGCGTCGTCGGGTGTGGGACTGGGGTGAGGTTCTAGGTATTGGCGGCCGACGCCTTGGATTCTTCGGATGAGAGGGCTGCGGGCGAAGGCGCCGGGCGCGAGAACGTATGCCAGGACATATTCGCCACTGCCGCGTTGGCGGAAGAGCGAGTAGCTGTAGTCATGGAGAGCCTGGGCTTCATCGGGTGGGAGGTGCGAGAACCGGCGAGAAGTCCAGCCGCTGACGAGGCGTGGGCCAAGAGGACCGGCGTAGCGGACAAGGGAGAAGGGAGATACGTTGGCGTCCCAGAGTGTGACGAGCCATTTGGGCATCTTTCGTGGTGGAGGCTTCGATTTTTCCTGCGCGGCTTGTGCTTTTGACCGTGCGTTGAGGAAGTTGTTGTTGTCGGGTGCCTTGGCGCCTTCGATGCTCTCTTCTTGGGTCTGCGTGAATTCATTCTGCATGCTACTCTGGCCTGGCTCGGGAAGATCTTCGTTGACAGCGTATGGATCTTCGGGAATGCCCACGGGAGAGGCCAGGATGAGCTTGTTGAGATGTCCAGGGTACTTCAACGCGTATGCAACTGCCATGTATCCACCCAGACTGTGTCCAAGCAGAGTCATCTTCTCGATTCCACGCTTGATCCGCCATTCTTCCAGAGCGTCAACGAACCAGCTCTCGGCTTCCTTGATCTTGTCCTCCTTCTCTTTTGCGTTGATCTTGAACGCAGGTCGCGAACTGCGACCCATTCCTAGCAAATCCAAAGCGTAGAGCTTCCAGTTTGGTCGCCTTGACAGACCCTCGAAGTTCTTGTAGAAGAAACCCAAGCCCGCTCCATAACCGTGCAGCATGACCAGATTGTTGTCCACGCTCTCCTCGGGTCTGACAACACTGAACTCGTTCAGTGCTCTGGCCTTTCCTGCTAACTGGACCATTTCGCTACTCCACTGTCGTGGTCCATATGGGTCGGTGATACTTGTCGTGCGTACGATATCGTTAGGAGAGCGCTCATCGCCATCCATTTGCATACCTTTTACGCTAGGTGGCGCGCTTCCAGTCTGGGTGTGGGTCGGTGGGCGTTGCAGATAAGGTACAAAGGATAGGACCTTGTTCTCGGTCACGGCAGGAGCAAGACTCGTCCACCACTGGGAGAAACCATCCTTGTAGCCGAGAGGAAAGTAGCCCTTGTTCTGAGGTTGAGCGCGTGCACTAGAATCGTCCTGATCGCGGTGGCGGGCCAGCATAGGCTTCTGCGAGGAGGCATGGAGATCTGGGGATGACTCGGAGGCCATGGTGTGTTGGTGTCGCTGGCCAAAGCCGTGCGCTTGGACAGTAGAGAGAGGGAGGGTGGCGGCGAGGAATAGCACGGAACGGAGAGACACTGGCAATGCGAGGCGCGATGCGCTGGTCGAGCGCAGGGAGAGTGGGAGAATGTTGGACGGAGGGACACGCCACCGGGAGTGGCGATTGAGGGAGTGTTGTATGTATGGATGAGGGAGAGAGAGAGAGAGAGAGAGGGAGTACTAGGTAGGTAGCTGTATGTACCAAGCAAGAGGCGAAAGACACGGTTTTGTTATTTCACTGAAGAGGATGAGTAAGTGGCGGCTCCAGGCAGTCGCATTCGGATACGGTGTGTGTGAAAGAAAGGTCGCCCTCGGTCCCACCTCTCCGGAGTTATGAGAGCATGACGGCGGTATGGGCGCTTGGAGGGACTGCTAGAAGTGTCGGGCGGCAACACGTGCTGCTGCCTCTGGGCGGTCAAGACATTCACTCCACCACCCTAAGCACTAGACACATGCTAGACACAGAGTCGCGTCTCCGGCTTAACGTCGCCTCAGACTCAGACTCTGGTCTTCCAACCTTCCTAGCAGCTAGGCACTACTCGTCGCGAGGCAGTCGACCCAGTGTACACGCCGACCACCGCCATGGGTGACTCCAAGCTGGACCAGCTCGTCAAAGGTGCTCCACCGCCAAATATCTCACCAACCCAGATCGCTCAGTCCGCCAAAGCGAGCTCGCACAACCCGTCGCCAACCGCACCACACCTCCCACCCGGTATCACCACCGACCCTCGCGACAGCCACCCTTCGTCCCCGCCGCAGATCTACCTGAACCTGCTCATTCTCGAGTCCTCTCTCCGACTACAGTATCTAAGCTTGAGAGCTAGACTACGCCTACACCTTTTGCTTCTAACCGCATTGATCGCCTGGGTCTTGACCTTCACATACCTGCTCTACTTCCGTCCGCGAGAAGATGGCTCCGGAGTGGGCGGAAGTGTATACTGGGTGCTTGAGACGATTTACAAGCTTGCCTGGGGAGGTGGTGTCGTGACAGCATTGCTCGTCTACTTCACCGGACTATACGATCGCGGCATTCGCTGGCCACGGAAATTCACATCTACGACAAATCGCGGTCTCCGACAGTTCAATCTCAAGATCATCATTGTACGGCAGTCATTTTTGCGCGAGTTGATCGGGTATTTCACCGCTGGATGGTGGGGAGAGAGCAAGCGGGTAAACTTCCAGGTTGTGCCCAAGGACATTGAGGCTACGGCACCGAAAGAGCACTGGAGCGGGCATGCGGCGAGACATGGCGTGGTGGAGGAAGATCTGGCACCGGCTGGGGATGTCCTGAAATTATTATTGTTGCCCAAACCGTTCAGTCCGGACTTCCGAGAAGGCTGGGAGAATTGGCGCATGGAGTACTGGGAGAAAGAGAATGCGCGACGAGCGGATCTGCGGAAAGTCGTTGCTGCCAAGCAGAAGGAGATCGCAAAGAAAGAAGGCGGCTGGCTCTGGCGCACTGGTTGGAGGGGATGGAAAAGCATAGGGATTTTTGGCAAATCACGGCGTCAAATGGAGCACGAGCGCATCGCTTTGAAGGAAAAGCTCACGGCAGATCGATCAAGCCATCACAAGAGACGGCGGGAGAGCATGCTGCGTAGTGATTCACACTCTCGCTCTTCTTCGCGATCAATGACGCCCGGACCTGATCCGGAAAGACCTTCGAGTCGACGTGGCGGTGAGCGTAGGGGCAGCTCGGCATCGTCTGCTGGCAACACCAAGAGGACGAAGAAGCCCAGCATTCATATGAGCAGGCTGTCCATGACGGACGCTGTTCCTGAAGCCCCTTCGCCTTTGACGACAAGGGCGAGTAATCTCTCAACTAGCTCCAGTGGGAGTGACTCCGTCAAGAAGGAAAGCACGCCCCCTATGGACGATGTTGCAAATTCCGTCGAGAAGGAGATCAAGCAGGAGCCAGTTGACTAGTTAAAAGGAATGCAACGATATGTTCGCTTACGTGTGTTGTAAGCCTATCCGAATGTATACTCGTCGCTTCTCGTTCGTGCTTCGAATCTCGCTACAATATCAGTTGATCCTGTGTACGGTGAACCAACCTCATGTACGCCACGCCACCTCACACAAACCGCACCTCGATCACCCTTCCTGTAATTCGTCTTTGCACCATTGAGACCGATCAACGTCAGGTTTTTTTCGTATCAGCATCATCAGACCAGAAAGACGCGATGGATCCGCAATGCGACATTCCCCGCTCGCGCCATTGATGATCAGCACTGCAGATCACGGTTGCATGCATGAATCCTCAGATGTAACAACTCCTCATATACCACAGGACGTAAAGAAAACAATGCCCGTCTTTCAAACGCCTCTACGAGGTAGACTCGAACTGCTCGACGAGCTCTTTCATCATTACATCGACCAAATGCGCTCCCTCCAGTCCCTAGGCGTAGCCGCACTGGCAGCAGCAGCAGCAGCCACATCAAACCCACCCACATCACCATCTTCTTATCACAACAATGCCGGCGTTCTGCAACATGTCGACCCCCGAATCGGCACCTCAGGCGTAACGCCCAACGGCAACGGCGGCATGATCCCCTCTGTCTCGCCACCCTTCGGCATGACCCGTTGGACGCCCCAAACTCGCGAGAACTTCATCTCGCAATGCCCTTACAACGACTTGGACCAATACATCCATGGGTTTCAGGCTACGCATCAACCTGCTATATGGATGGGGGAGAGCGGGCAGGTTGTTCTTGTGCCTGGAGTTGGGGAGGTGAAGCCTTTGTTTGAGGAGCGAGCTCATTGGTTTGTGAAGGGGGAGGAGAGGAGTACGCCTTATGTTTATGAGGTTGAGATTGAGGCTGAGACTGTAGCGGCTGGGCTGGAATGGACGGAGAGTTTGTTCTCGCCTGTGCCGGGGGGTGGGCAGGTGGTTCCTGAGGAGGTCAAGGAGGGTGCTAATGGGAGGGTCAGAAGGGATGAGGAGGGGGGTGTCGATGAGATGTTTCCAAGGATCGATTTGCAAGATCGGTCTGATCGACATGAGCATCGCGAGGAGAGTGGGAAGATCAAGGTTGCTATGACTGCTTCATCACACGTTGGCCATTTGCGATTCGACTTCCCTCAAGGACAGCTAGACGAGCCTAACGTCTTCATTCAAGCCACACGCCAGAACTGGACAGGAGCCATTACGATCGATCCAGAGTCGCAAGAAGTCCATGGATCGAATCCGCAACGGCAGGACTATGCTCTGGGGCCTTATCGAGCTCCTGGGTTCAGTGGCTACTTTGTATCGCGCTTCTCAGTCCCTTTCATTTCGTACGGCATTGCTCATGGCAATGAAACGAAAGAAAACGCCAAGACAGGTACTGGCGAGCATTTGGGTGCCTGGGTCAAATTCCCTCCATCATGCAACAGAGTGGAAGTCCGCACGGGGGTATCTTTTGTTAGCATTGAACAAGCCCGCCGGAACCTCGACATCGAAGCACCAGCTTTGACATCATTCAACGACGCTGTCGAGACACTGAAAGAAGCCTGGTTGGAGAAGCTCGGTCGTGTAAAGATTGAAGGCGTCAACGAAACGGACGCGGCTCACGATCAGAAGTCAATCTTTTACACGGGTCTGTTCCACGGCCTGCAGTATCCGTCGGACTTCTCTGAGCCTTTGGAGACCGTACATGGAGGGCGCAGGACTTGGTATGAGGGCTACACTGATCAAATAAGGGAGGATGAGGACTCTTACTACCAGTCTTGGTCGATTTGGGTATGCCATTAGAACATACGCTCAAGATGATCATATCATTAACAATCCACAGGACACCTTCCGCGCCGAGCACAGTCTCCTAACACTCTTCGCCCCTGAGCGAGTCAACAGTATGATGCGCTCCCTCCTCCGTATCTACGACTACTCCGGCCGCCTCCCAATGTGGGCCAACATCGTCGAAACCAACATAATGATCGGTACCCACGTCGATGCCGTCCTCGCTAACGCCCTCTCCCGCAACTTCACCTCCTTCAACATCACCAAAGCCTGGGAAGCCGTGCGCAAAAACGCCTTCGAACCCCCGATCAACGACACCCAACTCCTCTATTACGACCGCGAACCATACACCCCGGACGAAGCCCGCGCAGGCCTCACCGCATACCTAGAACTAGGCTACGTGCCCAACGACCACTGGGCCGAATCCGCCTCGCGGACTCTGGACTACGCCTTCGACGACCACGCCGCAGCCATAGTAGCCTCCCACGCCGGCGACAACCAAACAGCAGCCCACCTCCACGCCCGCAGCAAAAACTACCGCAACCTCTTCAACGCCGCCACAGCCTCCATGCAAGCCCGCAACGCCAACGGCTCCCTCGCCTCCCCCTCCCAAGGCTGGACCGAAGGCGACGCAGCCATCTACACCTTCGCGGTCCCGCACGACCCCGCCGGGCTGGCATCCCTCTCCGGCGGCCCCGAGACTCTCAAACAAAACCTAGACGCCTACTTCGCCTCGGGCGCAAACGACCACTCCAACGAACCCTCCCACCACGTGCCCTACCTGTACGCCGCGATCGGATTCCCCGCTTCGACGGCGCGGCTGGTGCGCGCTATCGCGGCGGAGAACTACAACGCTACGGCGGCTGGGTTGAGTGGGAATGAGGATCTGGGTCAGATGAGCGCTTGGTATGTTTTCTCGGCTCTTGGGTTTTATCCGCTGGATCCGGCTGGGGATGGGTATGTTGTTGGGGCGCCGTTTTTCGAGAAGGTGACGCTTCGTCTGCCGGCTGGGGTGGCGACGGGAGGTGTGAGTGTTAGCCAGGAGGAGGAGTGTGAGGTTGTGATTTCTGCTCCGGGAGCGAGGACGAAGCCTTTTGTTAAGGGGTTGTGGGTTGATGGGAGGGAGGTTAAGAAGGCTGGTTTGCGGCATGGGGAGGTTGTGAGGGCGCGGAGGATTGAGTTTGAGATGAGTGAGGTGCCGACGAGGTGGGGGATGGGAGGGGGTTAGTTGGTGTTGCAAATCTTAAGGGAGCTTGAACATCAATCGTTCCACATGGTTGTTTTTACATGTTGAGGGGGGAAAGAGCTCATTCATTTGCATCGTGAAGTGTGGTCAAGTAGGTCGGCTCTTCCACTAGGAATGATTTCATCCCAAACGTTCCATCCATCAGTATCCTATCGCGGAGCTCTCGTTGCCTCCCTGGAAGCTTTGCTTCAACAGATGAGGCTTCCTCTCATCGAGATCGAGAATCATCTGTCCGAAAAGTCCATTCGCCCATGAGAACCTGATGAAACCAAGGTCAGCAATTTGGAACTCATCAAGTCAAGTCATTCCGATCAACTTACCACTGCCTAGTCCAATCCGTCACATTGAAAGTGTTGATACTCTCATGAATCAAACCCAGCCCAGCCGTCGAACTCAAAATCTCGTGCAACTGCTCCGTGATCTCCGCGTCGTCGTCGCTCGTGAAGATCCTCACAATGCTCGCCATCGGCCACGCCATGCCGGGGCCTTGGTGAGGGCCACCAATCGAGTTGATGACGGGTCCACGCATGAAGTAAGGGTTCTGCGCGCCCAAGACGAGATCGCGCGTGTTTTGGTAGATGCTGTCGTTGGCGTCCAGGTATCCCAGGAAAGGCGCCGAGAGGAGCGACGGGATGTTGGCGTCGTCCATGATGTTCTGCGAGCCGAAGCCGTCGACTTCGAAAGCGTAGACTTGGCCGTGCGAAGCCGTGTTGACGATGCCGTGCTTGGTGATTGCGTCGCGGAGGCTGTTCGACATGTCGGTCATGCGGGCTGCGAGAGCTGAGCTGTTGGAGCCGCCTAGTGCGGTGACGATTTCTGCGGCTGATCCGACGAAGCGTGAGAACATCATGTTGGCCGGGATGAAGAGTTGGAAGATTGTCGAGTCGTCTGATGGGCGGAAGGCGGAGCGAATGAGACCTGTGCCGTTCCTCACTGGGTTGCCGATACCATCGTTGGCGAGTGTCTCGGTTGCGCGGTTGGTAAGACGGGTGAAAGTGTAGGGCGAGTCCAGGACCTGGCCGTCTTCGCCGTATGTTGGTGTCATCATGGCTTCTGCTACGGACAAGACGGCCTCGACAGCTGAGATCCAACTGTACTTGCCGAAGAAGGATGTGTCGTTAGTCTTTTGCCAGTAGTTTGTTGAGACTTCCAAGAATGAAGCAATCGAGTCGAGCTCGTACTTGCATTCAAAGACGCTTTGGTTGTTGTAAGGCGGCACGACGGTGTCGTCGCTAGCTGATGGGTTCGGCGCAGGGTCGATACCAGACTCCTTCGGCGGCTGGAAAGAGTTGCAGTATGGAGATGTGAGAAGGTAGCGAGCCTGAAGGTTGATGACACCGCGGTACAGTGATGCAATGGAATCGGACGACGATGAAGCTTCGAGCAGAGGCAGGTAAGATTGCATTTGGTTTGCCGAATCACGCAGCCACATGGCGTTGATGTCGCCTGTGATCAAGAAACACAGCTCTTCGTCGCTCCCCTCAGCAGTTCCCTTCCATTTGACGGCGGTGTCCATCGTGTTGGGGTATGTGTTCTCGAACAGTCTCCTCAGGTCAGGATCTGAAATATCTCCCTTGACACGGTTGATTGCATCTTCCACTACAGACGAGGTGAAGGTTCGGCATGAAGGATCAGGTCGTTGGTACGAGAGGTTGTATCTTCCTTCCGAGTATGGGCCATGGGGAGTCTCTGCATAGTCGAGGTAATCCGGGCATTGAGCGCTGGCAACTGCCAGGCTTGCGGTGACGGCAGTAAGATGGCGTGCGGTGACCATGATTGATGTATCGTGATGTGTCGTGATGGTGTATCAAGAAATAGAAGAAGAAGCGGCCACTACTTCTCTTATACCATACTGTAGGAATGAACCTTACTCACCTTGGGCAAGTGCTATCCTCATTGACCGTAGGCCGGGATGATCCATGGCATGCATCAAAGACACTGCACACGCCCCGCATGGGTTTCTTTGGTATACAGAAAGACACGTCCAACGGCGCACTTACGAGTCTTGTCCTACTTGCTGTCTGTACGCGCAGCTGTGTGTAAGGTACCTACAGGTGTGAACTGGTGATCGAGTTGTGTACTCTCGACGCCTGATCATGTCGCTTACACTGCTCTCTCTGAACGTACCTACCACCACATGACCGATGAAAATGCCGATGGTCGAGCTGACTTCATTAGTATCGTGTCTACCGCAGATCGGCGGATGGAAAAGTATGGAATGACGTGGGATGCGACATGGACAATTCCCTGTTCCTGTTCGTGGTGGAGCACACACGCGCGGGGAATGTTGCACGCCGTTGAAGCATCCCGATCTCCTCCACATGCTCACATGTCATGCACGGGCAACCTTACACTACTACATTCACCATGTAACGTGCAGGGGTCCGTACACTGTGTACTGCATAGCAAAGCACCTTGATGGACCATTCCTCAGAAGAAGTGCCCAGCACAATCAACCATACAAAATACGATGGACTTCCTCAGCAATCGCCAAACTACTGGTCAACCCAGGACTCTCAATACCCAACAAGTTCACGAACCCATCATATCCGTCTTCCTTCTTGATGTAAAAGTCTTGGAAGCCTTTACCGCTGCCTACAGCTCCCATCCTCTGCAGTTTCGGCCTGATGCCGGCGTAGTCGAGCGCCAATTCCTTTTCATCAACGCCAGGAAGGAAAGACTTGATCGATTGCACTGCCATGGCAAACCTCTCGGGGTCGCTGGTAGGCTTCAGGTCGTCTGGTGCGTCGACCCACTCAACATCAGGACCGAATCGCATGCGACCTCCCATGTCAAGAGTCAAATGCGTTCCCAGACCGCCGAGACCAGGCGTGGGAGCCGGGTAGACCAAAGTCGAGGGTTTAGGGAAAGATTTGGCGTAGCTGAAGTAGTTGCCTTTGGCGTAGTACTGAGTCCGATGCCTGTCTTCCGGCAAGATCATGTTGTTGATGTCGCACGCGTACAAGCCGGCGCTGTTGATGACCGTCTCGGCGGTAATGTGAGTGTCTTCTTCGCTCGCCTCGCCTTGTCCGGGAGATGAAGTCCAGATCTTCCAGTCTGGGTTGCCAGGCGAAGGAGGCTCGACCCGTGTCACCTTACTCGCGAGAGCAGTGTCACCTCCAGAGTTCTCGAAGTCGCCGTGCAGGAATTGCATGTAGCTATGGCTATCAATGATACCAGTCGTCGGGCTCTCCAGTGCGCCAGCTTCGGCGCGGACTTCGGGTTCTCTCCTTGCGATCTCGTCTCGGGGCAAGTATCGTATAGGCACTCCTATTGACTTCGCAAAGTCGTGTACTTTCTCGCATTCGCCCATCTGGTCGTCTGTCTGCGCGACAATCCATTTGCCACAGTTGCTGTGGGGGATCGCGTTCTTCTCGCAGAGGTCGTACATCATCTCCTTGCCTTGGATACATAATCGTGTCTTGAGACTGTCCTTGGAGTAGTAAAGTCCAGCGTGGATAACCTGTCCTTTGTTAGTACAATGCCTCCTAGATTCGTGCTGCGATCGAGGGAGGCCTCGGATCTCACCTCGGAGTTGCGACTGCTCGTCTCGCTTCCGACCATACCATGCTTCTCGATCAACACCGTACTAACACCATCTCTTTGCTGCAGCTTTCTAGCAATTGCCAGACCGACTGCACCTCCTCCGATGACCGCGTGTGTAAAATCAGCCTGTCTTGTCGCAGTGCTGGAGAAACAGCGCGATTGACGCAGCGCTTTCGCACCGCTGCGACTGAACATCGTGGAGGAAATTTCCTAAACAGAAACCGGTACTGTACGTTCTAAACCTCTGCCGCCGAAAACTGATAGGAATACAATCAATGATTGGAAATGAATTGTGTTCTGAGACCTTCAAGGGTTCGAAGGATCAGCAACTTGTGAAGGACAAGTCGGACATTTTTCACTCCGACGATTCACCGTACCGTGTGGCAAAACTCATCCTCATATTACAATCCATTGGAATTTATTCTACTCAACTGAGACGCGTAGGATCGTACGTACAGTATTTATCCGCGGCAGTATAGGATTGAAACTACTTGAAGTTTAAAGGCGACGTGGTACTTCTGTTAGATGTGACAGCTATCTTTACGAATTACGATCATTGTATCGAACCTCACGAGATTGAAGGCAGCCACAATGTATTTAATTAGTTACAGTGGCAGAGAAGTACTGTCTCAGCAAAACAGAAACTTCCCTTACAGGCCAGATGTCTCCCATTCCCCTTTCTCGACCCTCTCGCAAAGCTCTTTCAGAACCTTCGTCGCCCACTGGAAATCCTCTTTGGTCACATACACCTGCCCGCTCAACCTCACCCACCAAGCACCAGCATGGAAATTAAGCCCCATGAAAGTATCATAGTCCTTGGTCAGCACGCTGCTCATCCAGAACAAAATCTGCCAGGCCTTTGCCGAGTCCTTCTGCGCCAGAGCTTCGAACGACAGAGGCAGGCGCACATTGCTGAAGGGGCAGTCCATCAGAGTGCCCTCGGCGTTCTCCATCACTTCAGTTCCAAGGCCTGCGGCCATGATCTCGCCGGCTTCGCGAGCGATGTGCGCAACGTAGGCGTAGATAGCTTCTTCGCCGCGCTTGTCGCCCCAGGTGATTTTCTTGCGCCATTCGATTGCTGCCGGTACGCAGAGGACGGGGCTGTTGTCGACGGAGCCTACGAACTCGAAGCTGTTGACGAATTCGGTCTTGATGGAGGGTGGAAGAGGAGATCGGATGGCGGCGGAGCCATCGTCAGTCGGTGCCGGCACGAAGCCGTGGCTCGTAGGTATCGTGGATCGCATGAGGTGGTGGTTGCGCTCGGGTACGTAGAACACGGCACAGCCTCTGGGGACGAGGAGCCATTTGTGGCAATTGCTCACGTAAAAGTCCGGATCGAGTCTCGTGAGGTCTGTTGGAATGCCGCCCACGCCGTGAGCTCCGTCAATGCAGCTGAGGATGCCATTTTGACGGCATAGCTCTGTAAGACGCTCGAAAGGCACACGTACGCCTGGCTGGGATACTATGGTGTCATATACCGCTATCCTTGGGTTCTTGCCTTCTGCTTTGATGGTCTTGACAGCCTCTTCGAACTTCGAGATAAGATCGCGGTCCGACACGGGATACGTGTAGTCGATCATGTACGCGGATGCCGGTGTCGTTTCGGTGATGTATGTGATGGATTTTCCACAGGCTCCGTATACCGTTGCAAAATAGATGATGACATCTCCGGGGTTATAGACCAGATTTCTCAAGACGGTGTTGATTCCCGTCGTGGCGTTAGGGACGAAAACGCAGCCTTCGACGGGGGCGTTGAGGATCTCTGCAACAGCTTTGCGAGACTCATCGAGCAGTCTGGGATAGTCGTATCGGATGAATACATCGGGCCTTTCCTCTGAGAGGTCCTGGTAGTAGCGAAGGACAGTTCTGATTTCTTTGGGATATGTGCCGAACGAGCCTGCAAGGTTAGTGTGCGTCATACGGGAACTCAATGGAGTGATCATGGTGACATTCGCTGCAATACTCACCATGGTTCAGGTTACGATACCCTTCTGCGATGTTGAAATGTTCCAGTGCCTCTCTGCCGCATTCAATGCTTTCGAGGCGCTTGACGTCCTCAAGCGGGTCTTCTTCTTTCGCAGCCGATCTGAAGGGCATCTTTGTCGAAGTGAGAGCCATTGCACAATCTTCGGAACGATTAGTATATAGCGAGAAGGCTGTAACTCTTGACGATTTACATTACTTATACATGCATTCTTCGGTGTAAAAAGATGGAGTCATGTTCTTGAGTCACCAACAGGGTGTTGTAGGGCGCATCGCGTCATCAGCATTGGCCGCTGAGAGAAAGCTTCCAGCCCATCTACAAAGATTAATTAAACAAATGTTCGCCGAAATGACTAATGTACAGATTATGTGAATGCTACATGCTCTCTGCTAACGTCAGTGTCGTGCTTAGCGTATCGTACAATGCGAACCCAGTCGCCGTCTATACCTATTGTACAGGAGTCAACCGCAGTGACCGACCAAATCCATTGTGTGCAGCTGGCATCACTGGGCAGCCTTTTTACCTGCAGTAAAAGGCTTCCCATTCCATGTAAGAGCAACAGTCTTGATGGTCTGCGTGATCCCTTTCTTCGCCGAGGCCGCTGGGGATTGTTCCTCGCTATACTTCGCCGTGACACCCACGCCAGCAAGTCCTTTTTGCCCAGCAATCGCATTCCAGATGAATTGTCGAGTAAGGCCTTCGGAATCGATGTGCAACGCTCCGAGCGCTGAAGGACTTCTCTGGATCCCGTCCAAAACGCCCTTTGTCATGGGTTTGCTGCTCGACAAGAGCGCAAGCACATTGTCCCCGGTCCACCCACTCGGCGCACCCGCGTACGCGCCCTCGAGCTCACGGATTGCCGATGGCAAGCCGCGACTGACCTTGCACTGCACGAGTATTTTGATCTCGTAAGGCTCGCCGGGAAGACTCCAGTGTCCCACCAGATCTGTGCCTTTATCGTTGCTCTTGCCAACTCTCTCAAGATGGAAACCGAAAGGTTTCAGCGCCTCTAACACTATGTACTCGTAGTGTGTGCCTTTGTAGACAGCAGTCTCCGTGTTCAACTGCTTCCGTTCCGCGAATGCAAGGAAGCTCTGCAGATCGTGGTGTTCGGTCGAGCTTCGAATGATAGCCTTTTCTCCTGACGCAGTCACTCCCTTCGCCTGTGATGTCCTCCTTTTCAGCGACTTTTCCAGGCGCGCCTGCTGCTCGAGAAGTCCCAGCATTGGCTTGGGCTTGGGCTCCGAATTTGTAGCATCCTTCTTCTGCGATGATGCCTTCTTTGGGCTAGCTTTTTGAAGTTTCGAGACCAAATCGCTATCGGCTTCAACCCTTTTCCTCGGTAGCCATGTTGCCGGAGCTGATGTGAAGGCCCGTATTGAGTGACGACTCAGGGAGCGCGGTGTAAGGAAAAAGGCATGGCGACTTAACATAGAGATTCAGGATGGCAGAGCGACTGGGACCAGTCGGCTTATATTGCCATGGGAGGATGTAGGAATGTTTTGGAGTGATCGCCGCAGGACCAATAATAATTTACTGGTCGCAACTGCGGACTTGGCTGCGGAGTGCAAACGGCCGGCCACAAGTGACAAGCCAACAAACCTCCAAATGAAACGAGATCGAATGTTGGTGCCTTTTCACAAACATGTTACTCCCACCTCATCAAATCACACCCAATACCAAGGTTGACCACACTACTAACCAGAAGTCGGAAAATACTCAGTACAAGCTCAGAGCTTCATATTCGGCTTCTCAAACTCACGGCCATATTGCTACAGTACCTTCACGCTTTCTCATCGCGGTGTACCATATCCACCGGATCTGCGAGCTTCCGGACCGCGTAAACATATGCATGTAAAAACCACTACGGTTAGCTCGGAACTCAAGGTGCTAAGCGCCATACGAACCCGAGCAAACCGAGCAAACCGAGCAGCCATGGCAGCTTTGCATGTTCTTGGGGGAAAACCTGTAACAACAGGGGCGCTACTTACGCGTTCAGCCCTGCGACTACGCGTCTGGTTGGGAGCTTGGTGTCATCCGGTCTTTCCGAGCGGCGAACAGCGTTCTTGTCTTCTTTCCTAATGCTCATATCACAACAAAGATTGGATGATCAAAAGTTCTTCGACCACACAGACGACTTTGGGCGGGACGGATAGGTTACAGCACGAAAGTGCCGTAGTGCCTGCGTCGCATGGTATAGAAGACGCGCGCTCTTGTAACTAACTTTGTGCAGAGCCGCTCGATACGAAACGCTGTTCCTGAGCCGCCATTGGTTTTGCTTGCGAATGCGAATGGCACGGCGCCGCGCAGGTCCGCAAATACAGGGCTTGGCCCGGTTGGGCGATGAGAGCAGAACACAGCCTGCTTCTTGTTCAAGTTAGCGTAAACCCAACCAAATGCATTCAAGTACTCTGATGATGGCTCGATGCACCTCGTTGCCTGGAACTCTTCAAGCCACCACCAAGTCTTCCAATCCGCTCTCTCCAACCGCCATATCGCCACGGAACTCTACCTGAACTCATCAACCTTCCTGCCAAGATGGCTCTCAATGGCATGCTGGTCACTTTCATTGTGATCGTTGCCGCTGGATTCGGCGTACTCATGGGCTTCGCCATCACACAATACTTCTTTTCCTCCACTCCTGTTCGAGGGTTCAGGGACGACGTCGAAGGCCAGCAAGGTCAGCAAGATCAAGTGGCGTATATGGTGCAAGTCCGCACCAGGAACAAGGAAGACCTGTTCGCGACATACAATCCCGGTCACAGCCCACGGCCTGTCATGCAAGACATCGACACCGATGGCGAGAGCCGATTTTAAGGCGGCGAGGCGTAAGTCAAGATTTTCCCGAGGTACAGCGCACCTGTTAACAACAACTACAGTAGCTCAAGCAAGTCATGGAATGGGCTTTGTTACGATATTACGATAGATGAGACGCACGACAGGGGAAGATGGCGAAATCACTGTGGCAGATAACTCCAGCCGTGAATAAAAACGCCGCCGAATCCTCAAAACACACGACCGTACGTCGCTGATTCTATGGGACTCTCCGAAACCGAGTTGCAATCCAGGAGCTACTTGAGTTGTATTTGATTTGTTGCGAATAAGATTTTGCACGTGGCTAACAGTAAAGTCGAGACAGTTTTGAAGGTTTGTGGGAGGCTTTTGCTCTTCTCCCTTTTACTGTCACCCGGAAGGGATCTAATGCTCGACATCGAAGCTCTGGACGGAGAAGATATCAAAAAACATTGCAGCCAAACCGGTATGGCTAAGTCGATATCCATATCGTTTGCGTATGTCTCAGCGACGACTTTGGCCGAATCAGGCCCCGATCCCGACGCCGTGGCTTGGGGTTGGATGAACCAAGATTCCCACGATTACCTATATGTTGACCTTCTGCCATGTGCTAGGCTAGGTAAGAAGCGGACTCTGGTACTGGGAACGTGTCCGATGAAACAAAAACGTTCTTTCTCTTGTCGCCCTCTTTTCCGTTCTCCATATATCACATCACATACTGCCCAACATCCAACCACAAAACATTGCACACGCCGTCGGCTCCATCACGACTGCTCTGATCTCGCACGCTAAATACCACCAGTGCTAAGCAGCTTCGCCGCAGAGAGCATGCGCAAATCGTTCCTCAACACGCGATCACCACACATCAACTTGCATACCTCATCGGCTTGCTACGGCCACATCAATCTCGCGCGCAAGATGTCACCGGCATCAAGCAGTCTCAACAAGATGAAATACATCGCGACAAGAGTCCTTGTGCTCTCCGATACCCATGGAGAAGGTCTGCAGCAACCTGTCACCACCAGCGCAGACGTCGTCATCTACCGCGGAGACATCACCGAAGAGTCCAAATTGGACGAATTCCGCGCGGTCATCACCATGCTCAAAGCCATCGATGCGCCAGTCATGCTCGTCATAGCCGGCAACCATGACTTCGCACTCGACGACCAGGCTTTCTCAGACACCAGACGAGAGATCAGCGGCACTATCGACGGGCCTGCGCTCAAGCGCACATATGGCGACCTCGGAGAGGCGAGAGCTCTGTTTGACGCCGAAGAAACCAAAGCATCCGGCATCATGTTCCTCGACGAAGGCATCCACCGGATCCCACTGGCAAATGGCGCGCTGATGACAGTCTACGCGAGCCCTCACACGCCATCTAAGAGCAGCGGCTGGGGATACCAATATGGACTCCCCAAGGCAGACGAGAAGACCGACTGGATGATAGAGGAACAGACAAGCGCAGCCGACACCGCGCACTCCGCGCACTCCGAGGAGGAATTGAGGCTTCCAACCCCACCGAACAGGAAGAGAAAAGCAGACGCGCTAGACGAAGTTGGTTTGAGCACCGAGTATTTCCCACGAAGGCAACCAGCAAAGCGCATCTGCCGCACACATCTACGCAGACCCACGGAGCAGCATGCCATCTCTGCAACCCGCGAGTCTAGGCAGTGCGCGGACATAGAAGACTCGATGGGCAGAGTGCGAAGACAACCGACAGCGGGAGTTCGTAAATTTCAAAGATACCCAGCACTGCGGATTAAGCGTTGATATGGCATGGCATAGCATAATGTGGACTGGCTATATGAATCATGACTCTTACGAACCTAATAAAGTGCTACCTCTCCCTGCCGAGTTGACTCTCCCTTGTATGCGCACCGTGGGCGATGAGACAGATTCTACTTGCGAGCAACTAAGAATGCTGGGTATATGCTATGGCGCACAACACATTTGCACCCGACAGCAGCAAAGACAACATCGGCAGCAGAAGGCTTGAGAGGAGAAAAG
>Ga0265797_10003745_pt1 | contig 24051 bp, 23 predicted proteins | sample P2T30metagenome_FD_192433 | JGI IMG/M metagenome (GOLD analysis project Ga0265797, IMG submission 192433) | Plant litter microbial communities from East Loma Ridge, Irvine, California - P2 T30 | ecosystem: Environmental > Terrestrial > Plant litter > Unclassified | place: USA: California... | reverse complement strand
AAATCAAAAAACTAAGTGATGTGCAAGTCGCGTGTGTTTAGATGCATGAAGTCGTAATATCGGATCCGTTGTGCATGCGGCTGGAGTAGGGGTGGGCGGCTAAAGAGGTGAGGTGGGGAGGGGGGGGGGTGTGAGTTGGGTAAATGGGTGCATGGCGGGGTGCATGTGAGGATCGATGGATGAGGGGATGTACACCATGAGAATCCGAGTTGAGATGTCATATTACTCTTGTGGCCGTTTTCGACTGATTGTGTAAGTCGTCGTGGACAAATGCGTTGGTCCTCGAGCGAAAAAGCAGAAGCACGAAGGTGACGTCACGCATGCTGGCGGATAGCAGTTCGATCACATAGATAAATTCAGTGCTCTACATATGCTGCCCAATCGCCGTCAGGCGTTTGCCCTCAATATACACAAGGAATCCTCCTCAGAAGACGCAACCGAAACGCCAGACTCAACCCCAGCCATAGCCACAACAGCCAGCCGGAATGTGACCCAGTGACAAAGGAAAGGAAGTTGTAAGACGGACCCAGCTGTGAGCAGCCTGGGAGTATGACAAAAGAAATCGTACAGTCGTTGGTGAACCAAAATACAGTCTAACATAAATCACAGGCCATTGGCATGTGGGTTGTCGCGGTCAAGAATAAGAGTGAACCAAGCTTCAGCAGGTCTTATTGATCTAGCATCGACGTGAGGGCAGCTACCCTTTGGAAGACGGGCTCAGCGGCAGCAATTCTCCTCTCCAGGCGCTCAGCGAGACGTGCTTCTAGTGCTTCATCGGCGATGACGAGAGTGAAATGTGAGAGTGTCTTTTCAGGGTTGGTGAAGAGGTTCTCGAAGCTCTCAAGAGGGGTGGCAGGGGAAGTGGTAGCGGCGGCGGAAGGAACAGGCGACGAGGCGTAGAGGTCATCCTCATCAACGTCCTCCTCATCGATAGCGGCGTGGACAAGCTGCTCAGACTCGACGGGGCGCTCAATGACGGGGAAGTCAGGCTTGACCTCGTCAACGGTAGTGGCGTCGTCCTCGGCATGGAAGATGGCGCTGTAGCCCTTGCCGGACATGGCTTCAGTGTCGAGAGGGTTGGCTGGGCCTTCGGGGAGCTCGGTGACAGCAAAGACACGGGGCTGCTGGAAGCCGAAGCCACTGTTGACGCCCCAGTTGCCAGTGTTGTTGTTGATGTTGAGCGACGAGAAGTCGAACTGTGTCTCGGGGACGAGAGTCATGCCAACGTGTGTGTTCTCTGCCTGCGACATTCCGCCGAACTGCTGGGTCTGGAAGGATGCTGGGGCAGGCGCAGGCGCAGCAGCGGTGGGAGTGGCGGTCGATGCGGCCGTAGACATGGAAGTCTTGGGCTGCAGACTTTCCTCGCGAGACAGATCATCGAGGAAGGGGGTGAAAGCCTGGTGGCGGAGCAAGCGCTCGATGAAGGCACGCGAGCGGGCATTCTCCTCCCTAAGCAGGCGGTTCTCGGTGCGGAGGTCGTTGGCCTCGTTGACCTTCATCTGGACTTCACCTTCAAGCTGGCCAATGTATTCTGTTCATCGTTAGCCTTGATTAGAAATGAGTATTGACGGTACTGACCCTTTCGCCTTGAGCGGAAGGCACGAGCGGACACCTTGTTGCGGAGCTGGCGACGCTCCTTTGAGCTAAGCTTCTTGCCCTCCTCAGAGGCGAGCAGCCTTTCATCCTCGTCCATGTCCTCTTCGTCCTTCTTGGCACGGATGATGTGGGGCAGGAGGTCGTGACGGTCATCACCCATAGCTGAGGCGTCGCTCTGGCTGCTGGCTCGGATCTGTGCCACGACGCGGGCGATAGTCTCCTCGGTGCGAGCGTCACTCAATGGGCTCGACAGCTTGCGTCCAGGTTGAGCGGGTTGTTGACGGGCGGATTGTTGCTGCTGCTGTTGTTGCTGCTGCGCTGCTTGTCGCTGCAGAGCCATCTGCTGAATCTGCTGTTGTTGTCGTTGCTGCTGCTGAGCCTGTGCCTGTGCTTTCGCCAACGCCGCCTGCGAGTGCATGCCCGGCCAGACCCTAACCTGGGGAGCCTCTTCTATCGACGCGGGGTCGACAAAGTCGTCCTGGCCATTGTCGTTGAACATACTGTAGTTGGACTGCTGAAATTCCATGCCACCCATGTTCATGTTGGTGTCAAGTGGCAAGCCGGTGCTGTAGAAGCCGCCATCCATCATCGACGAGTCACCCATTAGGGTCATCTCATTAATGCCACTCGAGTTGAAGCCGAAGCCAGAGTTGTACGTGGCATTCAGGTTAGCGATGGAGCCTGACGGCAGGCCGGTTTGCTGCTTGAAGCGCTCGTACTCATGGCTGGGCTTCGCAGGTGTCTGGAGCTCATCGTCGATGTTTGTGCTGGTGGGGCTGGTGATGGTCGAGGTCGCGCTCGACTCGCGCTTCAGATTCGCAGGCGCCGGCGATTGGAGTTGGCTGAAATCGAAGAACTCGCCTTCCGGGTCGATGCATTGATTGGTGTGATGATTGTAGGTCGGCGCCATTATCATCGCAGGCTGTATTGCGGTGGCCATTGTGAATTCTGTGTGTCCTGGAGGACAATACTGGATGATATGAGGGTCCTTAGGCAGACAAGACGATGTGTATGGGGTGCGGTGTTGCGGGACTTTGGTGGCTGCCAGGAGCGGTTAGGCTGCTCAGAGTCGTCGTCAGCTCCGTTCTGTGGCTGCCGGTATTGCCGGGTCGTATGTGGCTGAGCAGAGCGACCTCACGTTCGTCCGGAACCGATGAGATGTTAATTCTGTGATGGAAAGTGGTCGAGATATGTGTCAAAGCGATGGTGTGTGGTGTAGGAGTGTCGTGAGTGAGGAAGAGGCGATGATCAGTGCGAGGGAAGGGGCTCTTTTGCTGAGGAGGTTTCATCTGGGGCTGTGCTGCCCAGTCTTTCGCTCACTGGTCTCACGGAAATAGAAGACAGGCCAAACCCCGTTCATACAGTTTCGCGTCGATCTATGCCACACCAGCCCTTGTCGGGCCGCCCGTTGTGCACTCGGATTTGCCTTTTCGGGCGTCGCAAGAGCACCGTCCGAACAGTGAGCATCTCAAAGATGACGATTTGCGTTTAACGCTGCACATGAAAGAGGAGGTGTTCTCCTCTGGTTATGCACACTCCCACACACAGTTTACTTGTCACTCTCGTGGTTAACATACTCGACATTCCGGGGCAGGACCAAGTCTCTGCGCACCGCTGGGTATTCGACGGCCTTCGTTGGCAACCTGGCATTACGACACTTCATGCACCGGCGCAAAAACACCGCCGACACCGAATCGCTCCGCACCACTCACAGACCTCACCATCCACCAGCCTGAGGCTGTGCACCACCAAAGCAGACAAAATCGCGAGCCCTCGCTGCCATTCGTCCACTCGGCTACTCCTTGTGTAATCCTGCGCGAAGAGCTGCCCAAGTTGGGTGCTTGTCAGCAAACAATCAATGAAGCTTGGCCAGGCTGTTGTTCCTTCGAGTATTGTTGCGCGGGGAAGGAGCAATCGTACGCGACGAGGCTTGGATCTCGGCCGCAAGACCTCAGTCTTCAGCTTCTCACTGCATGTGGAGCTTGCGTTGTCAACAATATCTCCAAACGTACAGCAGCTGCGACTACTGCGGCCTTGCTTTTGATCTCCGCTGCAACTCCGCTGCAGCTGCAACAGGCTGACAGTTGGAACATGTTGACCGCCGTAGAGCCGCGCCCTCTTTGATTCGTAGCTTCGTTCATCACCACACTTGCCAGAATCCTGAGGCTTGATGTCATGGACGCATTGAGAGCAGTCCAGTCTTGTTCCAAAGAAGCTTGAGCACTCGCCTTTCAAGCATGTTCTTCATGGACTCAGCATGCAGCACTTCAAGGATACAGCATGCACACCAATTCGACCAACGAGTATCAGATGCAAGTTTCGAGCCACAACATGACACCAACGCCGTTGGATGTCAGCGCGCCTTCCAAACGCCAGGTTCTCGAGACGTCTATGCTGCGGAACATCCCGACCACTGACAGCAGCACGGCAACTTCCTGCGCTAGGTTTGATGCTCAGGAGAAAGACGAGGAACCCCACACTGATTTGCATTGGCACCGAATCCGAGCATCTTGCACTGCCATTCATTGCCAAGGTATCCGAACCAGCATGTGAGATATTGATGATTGTTGCTCTCATCTGGTGTATTGTGCGATGCACGTCTTACTGTCTGGAATAGGTGATGATGTTCGTGTATACACTCTGGATCAGGTATGTAAGAGTATACGATACTCTTCGTGGCTTATATCCTGCTTATGTCTCGTACAAAGACTACGCCTCACACGCAGGGTGCGTATACAGCCCGCAGCATACGGTGAGGCACAAATTGGCTTGGCTAACGTGCTTGCCTGACAATGAAATCTACGGACATCTCACGGCTTGAATTTATGTCCGCAGCGGAAAGTTTATAAAGTGTAAGGCCGTAGAGTCGTTTATTTACTTGGCCAAGCTCATCTTTCAAGGTTGAACGACATCCGGCCAAGAGATTTACATCAATTGCCAGTGGATCTGCATGTTGCGCCGTTGGTCTTGTTTCTCACATCTACTTCCTGCCCCTCATCTACGTAGTAGAGCTCTATCTCCTACAAATCTGCCTTGGTAGCAGCTTGCGCCATCTTCGTCCTAACTGAGTTGCCGGATATCATGGGCATTTCTACATCAACATCGATCATATATGGATTTTCAGCCAAAAATGTAACAATAAATAAAGTCTCCATACTTCCACAAATTGACATCCGGTCTACATGTCATTCTAGCCTTTCCAACCGTATTTCTTCGGCCACATCGTCACGCCACACGCCGGAAACACTCCGTTCACCCTCACTGGTCGAACTTTGAGCATGTTTCGTCAAGCTTCGAAACGGCATTTCAGTTGGTGTCGGAGGCATGGCGCCGGCTGGCTGATGAGCAGGTATCCGGGTTAATATGTTTGATATGGAACTTGTCCTTGACTAGCAGACGTGCGGTGCAATAAGCTTACATCGGTTCCATGGCAATTTCCTTGCCTTGACAAACCTAGATGAAGACGAGAAGCGGTGGATTGCGATGAAGACTCTTCCGCCCCTTGCAGCAGCGCTGATCTACTAGTCATACCAGACCTCAGTTACATTAGCTATTTGACCGTCGACACAGCAACAATACTGACAATGTAGACGTGATACTGCTACAATACAAAGTATATATACACAACTCCGTCCTTGCTGCTTTCCCACCCATCAAGGCCTATCAACCTTCGAGTGATAATCATCATGCTCGTCTGACAAGAAGCCATGTACATCTTCCTCATCCGGCGTACGTGCTTTTCGCGCTCGATTTCCATTCGAAACATCTTCGTAAGCTTGCTGCTCGCGCAGTTCCACGTCGTTGTGTTGATACCTCGCAGTCGACATGTGTTCCTGGCCATACTGCGCTGGCTCGTATCGGTTCATGTCAGAAGGCTGTGAGGTCGGTTCAAGCCAGTCCTGCCTGTCGGGCTGCTGTACATTAGACTGGCGCCGACCTGCTTCATGCTGCTGCATCTCTTGATCAAGCACAGCGTCGCCGGCACCCTCTCTGTTCGTATTGGCATTCCAAGTGAATTCGCCCGTGCTCTCAGGGTCCAGCCATTGCGTCTCATACTCCTGAGCGTTCGTGCTCGAACTTGCCCGGAATGGATCTGCTTCGGGCGCATGATCTACTACCTGGTCCTGGCCTGGTCCATCATTTTCTAGCAACCCAGATTCGCGAACAGTCGCAAAAAAGCGATATCGATCCTGCTCTCGCCCGAAGATACGACCCTGCGTACCGCCCCTGCCGTGCTCGACGTCTCGCAGAAGATCTCGAGCGCGATCGTAATCGCCGTCACGCAAGAGCGCGTTAAGTACGGTGTTGAGTGCCGACCAGCCAGGGTACCTGCCTTTCGCTGACATGCGCGTGACGACACTCATCATTCTGCCGATTTCGCCGTGTCGGGCGTACCCTTCAATGATACGTTCAAAGAGGTAGCGATCTACTTCTATCCTGTGGTTCGTAAACAGCTGCTCTGTGAGGACGTCGACGGCTGCGATGGCCGGTGGTCGTTGCTGGAAGTATGAAGTGATGATGGATGTGTATATAGGTGCGCTCGGAGAGATCTTGCGCGCCTGCATATAATCGATGATGCGGCTGACAGCATTGGCGTTGGCGTATTTTTTGAGTAGGCGATCGATGGCTGCGCCGTAGATGACCTGGTTGAGCTTCAAGCCGCTGGCTTCGATGCTTTCAAGTAGCGTAATGATCTTGTCACTCTGCTGGCTCTCCGAGATTCCATCGAATGCTCCGTTGTCGAATGAGGCGGTTACAAGCAGACCGTACGTTGCCAAATCGACTTCAATTTTTTCGACTTCCATCTGTCGCAGGATCTTGAACGCTGTGGAGAACTGTCCTCCACGAATGTACATCTGCATCAAAGAATTGTAGGTTATGACGTCCGGCTGGATGGAGAAAATGCCGGCCCAACCAAGTATCTTCTGGACATAGCCTACCTTCTTGTCGTGGCTCATTCTTGTCAGCTTGACAATTGCAGTTATGGCGCCGTTGACGACCTCGATGGAAGGCTTCGCGAGATTGTTGATTGCTCTAGCAGTTGACGAAAGGTTCTTGGCGCCTTTGCGATTCTGTGAGTGGGTCTGAGGGGTCTTGATAACAGTTTCCGCAGACAACCAGCGCTTTCCCATGTCTTCGAGAGCTGCAATGCCAGGAACTGTTTCGCCGAGTGTGATCAAGCCGTGCACGCGGCTTGTCCAGGCATAGTTGTCTGGTTCGATCCCACTTTTGAGCATTCGCGTCCACATCGCGTTGAAACCCTCGAGGTCTCTCGCTTTGCTGCAACCGTCCATCAAGGCAACCCATGACTGTATGTCAGGCTTAACGCCATGCCGCATCATGTGGTTCCAGATTTCGACTGACCGTGGAGCCTGAAGTTGGACGAGGAAGCCCGAGAGAAATGCATTGTATACGCGCCGGGGGATGGCGGGTTTGCCTTCTGTTCTGAAAACCTCTAGGACCTCGTTCCAAAGACGGCCCAGAATAGCAGCAGAATCTTTCGAAAGTACTGCACGGCCTATTCGTTTGAGGTAGAAAGCCTCCAGGTTGGCAGCTTGGTCAGCTTCTGACTCGGGCACGCCCTTGCCTCTGGACGCTATATCAGACATAGCTTTTAGGGGCGCGTTGTTGATCTCTTCAGTAATCTCGCGCCTAATCCCTTCGGTAAGTAACGTAAAGCGAGATGAATCGTTCACGTGAGTGAATACAGGATCCACGTAAGACGAAGCCAACAAACGCTCCAGAAATCGAACGAAGGGCGTCGCGTCTCGGTGAAGCGACTCGGTGGCGCTCAACGCGCTGGATATCGTGTAGAAGTACACCGCGCAAAATGCCAATTCTGCGTTACCCGGGAACCTGGGCAGGAACTGCTGCAAGCGCATGCCAAAATCCTTTTCCTGGAACACCTCTTGTAACGCATCGGTAGCCGGTAGGTTCCACCCAGTGCTTGCCGTGTCCAAGGACAGATCTTTCAAACCCTTGGTCTGGAAGAACAATCGCCAGACTGACAACAGCTCCGACAAAACCGCGATTAACGGCCTCCCATTCTCTGCTGCAGGTAACCCATTGATGGCCATCAAGGCTCGATGCGTCAAATTGCTCAAGGCGAATCGCAACCAGTGCTCGCTTTGTGCAAGACCTAGCTGCTCATACCTGAGGAGAACAGCGGCTGGGGTTGTTTTCGGCTCGCTGCTCAGATAGCAGAATGCGTCCGTCACACCTTTGAGCAGATCGGAGAAAATCTTTCCATTGTTTAGCAGCGCAATATCGCTTTCAGGAGGGTTGGCCAAGGCTTCACAATCGATAGAAGTGTATCTCTGCTCGAATATTGCCCATGCTGCTTCTGCTTGTTTCTTTTTTAGCGCATCGGCAATGGCCGCGGCAGGTCCTTGATCCTGTTGGATATGCGCTGCCCTCTCTTGCCTGACATTGTCCTCATATTCTGTTTTCGCGCCTCTCGAGTACCGCCCGAGGCGAGGCGGTTGCGATGGCTTGTCTACCACTCGGTAACGTCTCGGCGGTATGTTTGGATCTTCACCCTGTGCGGTGTTCGGTTGGCTTTGCGATGGCAATGGCGCCTCGGGCTGCGTGGGCTGAGCGTCGTCTCGTGCCCTTTCGCGGAAGGAGACAATCGTAGCTCGGGGCTGCCATTGGGGTACGCGTACGGGGGCAATGCGTCGCGAAAGCCGAGTTCTGCATTGTTTGCAGATGTATGAGCCTAGCATGACGATGGTTCGCGATGCACTTGTACGTGATGTGTGTGTGGGAGAGCTGTGTTTTTGTTAGCTGCGGGCAAATTTGACATTTGAACATTTGAACCACACTCACACCAAACACTCGCATCAGCGGGACACCACCTTGCTCTTGATACGCTAGGAATCTAAGCTTAATTTGACGACCTTCAACACCCACTATCCACGCCCTTGAGGCGGTGCATGTTGGTCTCGCGATCTTCCAACCCGCGCGAGTTGCCGTCCAGTCATCCAAGACCAGCCAATCACGTGGCGCCCTGGCGACCTCGACTGGCAAAAACACTTCTTATCGGCACAACAAACTTGTACACGTCACATAAACCACACTGAATCCCCGGGAGATACTTTGCGGTTCTCTCTTGCTCTTCACAAACTTGCAGACAAGAGCGTTGGGCGAAGATGACGACTTTCATACCGCGGCAATCTTATTCGCAGGCAGAATTAGACAAGCTTTATCCGAAAGAGCTTGAGTTGCAGCTCGTGCAAGTAGTATGCGAACTTTCCAGTCACACACTGTGTAACGCGTATCATAGACAAGGTGCTAATTTTCTACAAGCTTCTGCGCCATGGCGAGAGATCGCCGGTCTCTGCTCGGTTCCAAAATGTAAGGTCGACATCGCTGTGCAGTAGCATCATGACTAATATTTCCAGACTGGATTAAGACCATGTGAGAAACAACACAAGGCACACGGAGTCATCATCTAACAGCGAAAGACTGGCCATACTGCAACCACGCAAACAGACTCACCGCCGTGATCAAGAACACTGAAGACTGGGATACCTTGAAATTTCGCCGTAGACTTGAGACCTTTGGTACAGACGATGGACCCAGTAAGTGTCGATACTTACTAGTTCAACTCAATGTCACCCACTGATCTTCTGAAGTCATCGCATCTGGCCCGGTCGGGGAATTCGATGGCATCTGCCAGCCAGGCGAATTGACAGATAAAGGCCGCGAGACAACCCTCGCACTCGGCCAACGCCTCCGCTATCTATATGTGGACCAGCTAAAGTTCATGCCTTCTTTGATCTCAGACAGCGATATGATCTACCTACGGGCAACGCCCATACCTCGCGCGCTGGAATCACTGCAACAAGCATTCGTAGGTCTGTATCCGCCATCCGCTCGCACTGCCGATTTCCCACCGCCCACCATAGTCACCAGGACACCTGCCGACGAGACACTCTTTCCGAACGATGCTGGCTGCCGGCGCTTTGCAGTGCTGAGCCGTGCCTTTGCACAACGTACAGTCGAGCGCTGGAACGATTCCGAAGACATGCAGTACCTATCGAAAAAGTTCTCAAAGTACATGCCCAACGAGGCTAAAGTGGCAGTCGACTCTCATCCCCGTCTATCCGGCGTTATGGATACCATCAACGCCACCGACGCACACGGCCCTGCAACAAAGCTCCCAGGCGACTTCTACGACGCCAAGGCACGTGCCATCATCGACAAGGTTGCAGTCGAGGAGTGGTTTTCAGGCTACACTGAATCCACCGAGTACCGCATGCTCGGCATCGGCGGCCTCATGGGTGACGTTGTGTCTCGCATGACCGGCAGCGTGGAGCGCAACGGCAACGACGGGCTCGTCGAAATTGGCGGTGATAATTGGAAGCTGGGGCGCGGCAGAGGGGGCGAGACGGACATCAAGTTTGCGATGAGCGGATGTCACGATACGACTCTTGCAGCTGCGCTGGTCAGTCTGGGTGCGTTCGAAAACGAGAAGTGGCCGCCTTTCACAAGCCACATCGCTTTCGAAATGTTCAAAAAACGTGGCGCAACCTCCACAAGCCCCATCTCGCCACTCTCTCAACAGCCCACCACTCAAAATACCCAATCCTGGTGGTCCTCCCTCTTCGGCAGCACCAAGACCTTCAAAGAAACCGACACCGCACCCGCAGGCATCGCGCGCAAACCCCTCGTCGAACTCACCCAATCCCAGCGTGACGAGCTCAAGGACTACTACGTTCGCGTGCGCTACAATGACAAGATCATGCAAGTACCTGGCTGTAAAGCAGCTGGCAAGCATTTGGAGGGCAATACGACGTTTTGCACGCTTGAGGCGTTTAAGAGCATTGTGGATAAGTATACACCGAGGAATTGGAAGAGTGCGTGTGCGAGTCGGTTGGATGAGCCGGCGTTTCCGGTGGAGGTTGAGAGGGCGGGGTATGAGTAGGTTTGCGATGGATGAAGATGAGCTGAGATGACAAGACAGATTCGAATAATTCTAAAGACAAGCACAGCGCATAACGATCAAATCAAGTCTATCTTACAAAGATCAAGCTGTCAACTCCAGTCCGACTCCAACTCCAACTCCGCCCTTTCTAATCTACACATTACACCAGGTGTAGGCCAACCCCGACTCGCTAGCCTTCACGCTTCTCACATTTACCCTTCCGTTTCGTCTTCCTCACTCTCATTTCCATCCTCATCAGCAGCATCGGCCTCTTCACCATCGACCTCACCGCCGTCCTCTTCATTCTTGTCCTTCCCTCCATCATCCTCGCACGTCTTCATCCCTTCAAGTCCAGAGGCAGTACCGTTGCGTATATTCGCGTTACGTCGAAAGGTGTCGGGGCTCTCAACAGGTCGAGCTTGGTGTTCATGGGCGTTGCTCTTGGTGCGAATACCGGAGAAGTTTGATGCACGAGGCTTGTTTTCCTGCGTGTACTTGATGTCTGGGGCAGGCATGTGGGCTTCGATGTCAGGAGCATAATAGTACCCATTAGCCGAGCGGTGTTTCTTCTTTTTAGGGCTGTTGGCTAGTTCTTCGCTCTCATCGCTGCTAATCGTTAATTTCGTTCCGCCTCAGATGGGGTGGAGACTACTTACGCACTGCGCTTGTTCCTTCCTGAAGGCGAGGATCCGCCTTGAACTTGGTCATTGGAACGATAGTTGTCGTTATGGTAGTTGCTGTTGCTGGCAGACATGTCGGACTGGTGTTGTTGCTGGAGGTTCTTGGTGAATGGGATCGATGATCGTTGTTGTTAATGATGGTAAGTCGGTATGCGATCCTGCCCAGCTTATGTGGCCTTCTGGGAGTCTCCATCTTCAATGTCTTGGAAGTCTGCGACATTTTTTGGGGCTGAAGCGAGACAAGATGCGCAAGACAAGACGGAACATGTCTTTCATTTGTTTGCTCTTGCACTGACATCTAGCAGGTCCCGGTGTGCGAGACATAAGCTTGAGCAAGGAAAATGTTGCAGACCAGCGCAACGCTCGACCGTTGGCTACAGCGTCATCATATTATGCTAATGTGGTCGAGCATAGGCCCAATCCCGAAAGTCACGTGTGTTTGCAGGACTTAATCATCCAAGTCAAGTACCCTCATGTCGATGACATTGTGTCTCCGCAAGATACGACATTGTGGTGTTCAAATGGCCTCCGTTGGCTACACAATGTACCCCGAATGTATCCACACCACTGTGTCTCGAGTCAACACAGCGCACGAGATGTCGTCCACTATGTACGAAAAGTCGTCTACTATGCATAGCAAGTCCCTACATATGACCTCACGATATTTCCCCAGTAACTTCTTTCTCCAGCGCGCATCTCTTTGGCTGGTAAGGATTTGTTGAATCTTCGAGGCTCTGGAAGTATTGTAGATTCGTCACATCCCCGCCACCACGTTCGCACTCAACGCCGCCGGTACCTTCCCCAACAGTAAGAAGATGGACGCAGAAACCGCAATTTCTACCGCCAACATGGACTATCCGCCGTTGCCATCCATGGGCAATCTCGCATGGTCATGTGCCAGCTCTCGCAAGACACCAGCGTTCAAGGTACAAAAGTCAAATAAGCGTTCTCAACACTGGCAGGTTCCCAAGACCATGGCAGGTTTACTCTCGCCAAAGGTTTTCTTTGATTCAGACCCGCGAACGTGTGCAGGCGCTGCTTCGTCTCCGGCTTCATATTCAGCTTCCTCTTCGTCTTCTCCCACAGCAACGTCCTCGCTCAGTTCTGCCGGTCCTACGCATGAATCGGAAGATGGTAGCATCAACGCAGCAACCGACTCAGCAGCCAAGCTCACGCTGAAAGACGTATGGAACGACGACTGGTGGATCGAGATCGCCGCTCAGGGTCTTCTGGAGAGCGATGATTCCGACGGTAGTGAGGGATTAGGTTCTGAGAGCGAGCCTGAATCTGACGATGAGAACGAATCACCCCTGCTCAATTTCAGCATAAGTGGTCCGCCACTGCGTCGTCACTTTCCACTCCATCTCCTGCTCCAATAGCAGCCCTTGCTGAGATGACAGAAGCATTCTTCAAGGTCTCTAAGAACCTTCCCTTCAATCTCCTTGACATTGAAAATCCGCCCCGTCACGAACCTGGCTCTGCAGCTAGTCTCATGAACGAATACGCGCTCGCGGCTCGCATCCGCGAGCTGGCTCAGCACCTCTACCCCAAGTCCCCAGTTCATCACCAATTAGGGCAATATCGCGAGGGCCGATTCGATTTCTTCCTCGAAGTCGATCTCATCAAGGCCCTCATTGCCCGCAACAACTGGAAGCCATACGCGGTACTGGTAAAGTTCTTCAAGCAGTACGACGTCACCGCTGAGCTTAAGCGCAAGCTTTCTGCCAAGTCGAACACGAGCAAGTTGTGGTGCCTCAAGCGGGATCCAGCTGCAGACCTACTCAGAACTTCCGAGACTATGCTCGTCATTATCCGCGGTCAGTTGGTTGAGAACTTCCCCAGCGTCCCAGAGAAAGACTTGTACGAACGTCTTAGCTGGCTGCGCTATGAGGTCGTTGAGGACTGCACCCATCGTGGGTGTTTGCGTCTGGACACGTTGCCGTCTAAGGACGAGATATGCAAGGCTGGCTTCTTCCGTTTTTGGCGTTTCGATGGGAAAAGTTAAACACATCCCTCATCGCAACCGCTTCTGCAATACTCCTATCAAATCATCCTTAAGCTGCGTAGAGCTTTCGACACGCAGAACTTCCTTCCAATTTAATGGGCGTAACTTTTGGCGTTTGGCGCGAAGGAGCTATTCCTTGACATTCGCTAAGTTCATCCTCTACAACACGTACAAACACAATCGTGTTACCTCTCACATTTCAAATTTCACAGTCAAGCATTCCAGATTAGTAGTACTCCATCCGATGATGAACAGAATCATGAAACAATTTAGCTTGCATGTTAACCCTGAAGTAGGCATATGGACCTTACAGCACTCAGGCTGAGATTGCTTCGCGTGTCGATTGAGATTGACAAATTCTATCTCACGAATGTGCGAACCATGGGCCATCTAGTGAGTTGCAAAAGCTCTACCGTCTGATAAGTTCAAATCTCAAATGACACTGTGAACTCATATAGACGCGCGCAGATTTGTACACGAAGTACCTTGTGAATCGACAATTGGGCGGAGAACATCCACATAAGACTCAGTCCCCTCTTCGAAAGAAGATGATCACTCTCTCCAACGCTTTCGTGTTCTGTTCACGGAACAGGAACACTTATTATCAATCGGGTCTCTTGAAAGTCAACGAAGGTTAAGCGTCCAGAGTCATCCAAACATCCAGAACGCATCTATCCGGGTACGAAAACATGTCGTACACCTACAATCAAATCTACCACAAGGACGGTAAGCAGTTCATGACCTTCCAAGTTACCGGCATGGATGAGCAGGCCGCTCAAGCAACGGCTCCACGCCATGCAGCTAGCGCCTCCCAACAACACACCATCGCAGGCACAAGCTGGATATGTGTCTCAGCGGAATTACATCAACGGAGGAAATAACACGTTCCCAAACATGAACGCGCCTGTCTTCAACACATCGCCAGCGCGATCGTATCAACAGCCAGCACCCGCGGCTTACAACGAGCAGTACTCTCATGGCTACCAATCATCACGGCGTGAGTTTATGGCTCACATGTCCGAGCCAAATCAGTACGACTACCAGCCACAATAACAGCTACCACCCCAGCAGCAGCAGTACGGCTTCCAGCCGGCGCCAACACCACGAGCTGCGCGCCTGGCGTTGAACTGTTACATTTGCCACCGATTTTTCCCTCGTAATGACTTCTGGCGACGTGGTGGAAAGGCCCAACATCTGGATTAATTACTGGAAGAGCTGCAACAATTGCCACGCACGCGAGGTAGCGAGGCGCCAGGCAAAGGTAAGCAGCTCATCGCGTATGAGCTCAATGCCGCTAACTTCTCCAGCTGCCGGGCTTCCTTCGACAGCACTATACGACTCACGCGTGGAATCGTTCGAGGACTACATAAGACGCCTTCCTATGCCCCCTAGGCCGGTACCTGACTATCACTTCCCGCAAGTTCCCGAGATGGTCGAGCCCGACGTTGACATGTCAGTCGACTACATGAACATTGACTCAGTTCTCAAATCCCGGCCCACTTCCGGGGTTAATGATTCAGCTGGCTACATGGACATAGACTTCGTTGACCGGTCCAAGGCCCCTTTCGGGATTGGCATTGTACCTGACAACATCTACACCCCGCCCCCTTTCTTCGAGGTTCCTCTCGGTCAGGAAAAATTTGTTATAAACTTGATCGAGGACGAAGACGAGGATGATGATGACGACGAAGAATTGGACGAGCTCGTCGCTCGTTGCTTCACCGCAGTCGTGCAGTCGTCCGACAACACGCCAGAGGAAGTCAACAACACACCAGCATCTCCAATGCCAGGTCCAATCCTACTAACTTCTGCGTTCGACAACATCTCCCAAAGCCTGCCCGTCGACATCCTCAACCACACAGGTCCTACATCATGCGAATTCACCTCCTCTCAGCGCGCCACAAGCCTCATCACTAACTACGCCCGCGCCGCACGCCTCTTCCAGCTCTCGCGTCGCTGGCAGCTCAATCCACAAACGAGTAACGCGTACCGCAAAACTTTCTTCCGCGAAGTTGTTCTCCTGCAAAAAGTTGTCAAAGACAAGGGACTGACGCCGTGGGAGCCGCTGCAAACATGGTTCGCAGAGTATAACACCAAGGCCACTCCTATACCCGCAGATAACACCAAGCAGTACCAGCTTCACCGGGCGCTGTCCCTCTCTCTCTCGAAGACAGCACACAGCGGCTTATGGGCGACTGTAAGCAGCAGGTTGTGGACTTGCTCCGAGTCCAGCAAATTGCTTTCAATGCGGCTGGTTTAAATGCGCTGTTCTACAATCTTGACCGCCAGGTCGCCAGCGACTGCAAGACTTGTTCGCGTCTCGGTCTGGCTGATTTCCTGACGGTGGAGGAGGTAGGGTCAGCGAAACGTCAGAAGTACTCATGTCTCCGCCAGGTTAACGGTATGTCGCTGTAAGTGCGACGAGTTTCGTAAAAGTCGCAAGTGCCCTCGCACATCGATGTTTCCTTTATCCTACGATTCCTCAATCTTGTAATGCGGTATAATCGGCGTCCAGTCATTTCTTTTCTCTTCGGGCGTAATGGAGTTCGTACAATTTCCCATAGCAATTGCAAATTTTAAAAGTTCTTTCCCAACCCAGCGTAGAACTGTTCATAAATCTCGCCTATAGTGTCAGATTGTTCTTTCCCGACACAGAATCATCTTCAAACCTACCTGCGTGCTAATCGCGATCGACTCGTAGTGGGAGTCGCTCTTTCTACTCCATTTAGTCCTCTCCCCTCCAACAATAATTAGCAAAACACCTCTCCGTCGTACAATCCCCATTCTTTAGCAAAAGCTCAGCTTCCCCGACATCGTTCTGGCAGTGAGCTGTGCCCGTGAATCAACTCGCAGTCATCCATCTACATCAGCTCTTTCAACAAGCGTTCTCACAGTCTTTCCCAGAACTCATACCAAATCTCATCTTGACACCCATCCGCACCACACGACTGAGTACCCAAAATCGCCAATCCACTGACGTCGCCGTCATGGACTCCAACGCGCCCCGCAATTTCGACCAAATCTACTACAACGCCGTCGATGAGCACGCCACGAACCACGCACCCTACGAGCAAGCGCCTTCGAATCACAGCTGGGCCGGCCCGAACTCGATGTACATGGACGCAGCAGAGGAAGAACGGATGCTCATGATGACGGCTCCACACAGCTTTTCGTACCACCAAGCCACGCCTTCCATGCCAAAGGCCGGGTTTCAAGCATCTGTACATCAGACCTCGTCCATGTTGAGCGGATCGCTGCAAGATACGTCTTATCAGCAGCCGCCTGCCTTCGCAGCTCAACACGAGCCATTGCACTCTCGAAGCCCATGGCAAGAACAAGACCATCCTGCCCCTTCGACCACGAACAATCCATACCGATATAGTAATCCAACACAGCAGCCTCACACCGCTTACTTCCAAAACGCACACCCCTCCCACCAGCCAGCCCCAGCTCAAACAAACCAGCACAACTCCCAATCAGCATCGACACCACTAGCACCCCATCAGCAGAACAACCCATACCCCCAACAATCCCCCCTTCCACTCCTTCCCACAATCCCAACCCAACAATGCCAAAACTGCACCCTCATCTTCCCCCGCGCCGCACTCTTCTTCCGCCCAAAAGCCAGCTCCAAATTCGCAGGCTGGAAAATCTGGCGCCACTGCCACTTCTGCCAGGAAAAAAGGATTAATCGTGGAAGAGGGCTGGGGGATAAGTTGACGGCGGATGTGCTCAGGGATCCGCATGTCGCGCCGTGGGATAAGATGAGGGCGTATTGGCATCCGGAGGGGGTGGTGGAGTGTGCGGCTGGGGGTGGGGTCGTGGTGCAGGGGTGGGGGGCGTGGGCGGGATGATGGGACACAGTTGTTGGGCGAGTGAGTTTGGGAGTGGAAACGGACACAATTATGTGTCAAATCAATCATCAAACAGATGCCCGGTGTTGGAAATGTCAAGACTGCTTTGCGTGGAAGAAGCGTTTGGGTATCGTGGTGTCATTCTCATTCAAGTGGCAAGTGTCGCTGATTCGAACAAACTATGGTACAATGTGAATCGCTCAGATCTGCGCTCTCGTCGCTCCTTTCATTCCTTCCTCTCATCCAAATGTCTGGTACTGTCAGGCGAGCGCTAGTGCAAAGTGTAGCCACAATGTACATACCCGTGACACATGTATCCAAGGCCAAATATCTGCTGCACCAGCTCGGGGTGTGCACAGCTCCTCGTGCTGCCTAAGCCACACACGTATCCTCTTCCATCTCCGACCACGTTTCTCAAAAACAGGACCTGGGTAGCGAGCCCGAGGTCGACGCTGGGGGTATGAGTGCTCTTCTTACCTGTCTCAGAAAGCGTAAAGACCACGCATGTTCCAAATCGCCTCATCGATCATACCCGGCGTCCACTCTGCACCTGTCAACTGCGCCGCGATACTCTCGCGCTTGTCCCGCGACAAGATCAAGAACCGCTCAACGAGGTCGCCATCAATCATGCTCTTCACCGGGTTGAAGTAGCTGCGGAAAGCCAAGTGGTCACGGCCCGATAGCGGCTTGTCATCGGAACGTAACTGGAGCTCCAACTGCTGGAACATCTTGTGCTGGCGGCGCGATGCGAAGGGAATGAGAGCGCCAAGCGTGCCTTGGATGCCGGCCCAGAGGATGATGCGTTCACCACCGGAGAGGAGGACGGTCTTTTGGATGGAGACCGGGATGTCGTTGGCGAAGTAGTTGGCGATGTTTTCGAGGCGGTTGGCGGTGCCGCCGAGGTAGCTCTTGTCGACGAGCAGGTCGGAGCCGTCGGGTGACTCGTCGGAGGACTCAGACACCTTTTGTGGGCAACGGAGCAGCCAGAGGTTGCCGAACTTGTCACCACCGACGGTAGTGTCATAGTCTAGCATCTCCACGCATGTGGTGTGCCGTGATACAGTGTCGTCGGCGAACGGTATCAGACGGTTGGGGTGGACCTGGTCCTTGTGTACCACAAAGGTGGCTGACTCTGCCGCATCAGCTACGACAAGTCGACTGCCTTGGGTCTTGAGATCCATGATGCGAGTGGGCACACAGTTCGAGGCCTGCGCCTTTCGGAGGAGCGATCGCATACCGCAGTCGTACAAACATAGATGACGACCCACGCCAGCGACCAACTTGCCTTTGAACCCGAGTAGCGCCAGTGGAGGATCGCTGACTTCAGTCTCGTGGAAAAATTCGAGCTTGCGCCCATCCGGAGACACCTTGTAGACCTGTATCGAGGCGCCAGAAAATGTGTAGGGCTGAAAGAGGAGGTCCTTGGCGATGCCAACTGCTAAGAAGACATCGTCACCGCGGCTCTCGAAGAACACAAGCGCTGCGCTGACGAGAGATACATTGGACTTGAGTTCTACGGTGTGAGTGACAGCCTTCTCGGAGACAGGATCAACGACCTGGATGCAAGACGCCCAGTTACCGGCAGCTCGTGGATATCCGAACTCAATCGGCGGCAGTTCGTCAATATCGGCGTGTCCGTTGGGCACGTCGCCATTCGTGCCTTCGATTTCCATGGGCGCATCATCCTCGTCTTCTTTCTTAGTGCCAGCTTGCTCGATGAGCTTCTGCCTTGTTTCGGCATTGAGTGTGTTATTTTCGCTCTGGATGACGTAGAAGACTCCTTGGTCGTGGTAGCCAACCATCTTCCGCGGCGTATACTTCAGAGGAATCGTTTCGAACGTGGTGTTGTCGGTCAGGTCGTTGAAGGTGAAGATTCTGCTTGCGTTAGCGGTATTCGCTAAGAATATACGTTGAAGTAATAGTTGATATGAGTGCGCTCAGTAGGAACAATTGGAATATTGATTAAGTCCCGCAGTGTTTTTGTATGAGTATTAGGGAGTAAAACTTTCATCAGTGCATCAGAGGAGTAGAAATAAGGCTTCACGTACCGTAGCTCAGCTGCGCTCACGCAGATGATGCCCTTGAATTGGGAGCCCTCAAAGTTCCATGCGGACTTGAAAGGGATGTAGTTCAAAGGCGTGAGTTGAAGGACACCCGTACGCGGATGCGTGTAACCTAGCCATGGTCTTGATGTCATTGCGATGATGGCAGGGTCGCCTGCAACAGTGACCTTTGCAAACTTGATAGGCTCAGGGCCAAGGAAGCGTCGCCGTGTGTCGCCAATATCACCAGTCATCTCATCTAGTACCGAGCGGATGTACACTCCACTTCGCAGGCCGATATGGAGGAACTGGCTGTGACCGCGCGGCGACTTGTCCGACATCATGTTGATGGTGAGGTCGCTTGGTGGAGACGTAAGAGCCTGCACCGATATGCTTCGCAGGATGTTGCCTTCCATGTCCGGAGACAGGTTGAAGATCCGAACAGTCTGGTCGCTACACCCAACAGCCATGAAGAATGCTCGCACGCTGCCTTCGGGCACGTCTGGCATGGTGAGGCAGTTGATGGTGCTGTCTAGGGCGATCTCCTCCTCAGCCATGGCGAGGGACCCATCAGAGTCGCACTCAAAGTAGAGGATCTGGCCAGAGCTCAATGCAATGGCAACTTGCCGATTGTTCGTCGCGCAAGCTACGATCGTTCGGTGAGCAGGCGGTTGCCAGTCAGTCAAGCTGGCGTGGGTTGCTACAGCATCGTCGTTGGGGAATTGAATGCCTTGGATGTGGCGGATACCCTTGGGATGAATTTGGATGATGCAGTCTTCGCCAAACTGTTGCACGCCGAGAGTGTTGGTGTCCGGTAGGAAGCCAGTATTAGAAGCTTCTTCTACGTCGTCACCGATCTTGAGTACCAGTGTCCTGCTGTGTAGGCAGAGCACAATGAGTGTGTCGGTCTCGTCGTCGACGGTAAGCTTAGTGGTCCAGACGTCGGACGCATTTTGTGGCAGTGGTGACTCGATGAGATCCAGTACTTCGAGAGCATTCCGTGTGGTGCGGAACGAGGAGCGGCCGCCTGTACCGTTGATTGTGTAGATTTGAGGCGCGTCTTCCAGCGTTGGATTGGCTACCTCCATGCCCATGATAGGGTTAAGACTAGGAATAGCCTCAATAGCAGTCAGGTTGGTCAACCCTCGCGGCTTGAAGAACGGAGGGGCAAAGGTGGCCTCTGGGTCGACCGGGAACTGGTCGCTTGAGAACATGGGGTCGTCAGTCTCATCACCCAGCGACTCTAGCTCGTACAGGATGCGGTCGCCAGACTCGCACGCAGCATACACGAAACCTGCACGCAGTATGCAGATGCTCGTGGCAACAGGTATGGTGTCGAAGTACTTGATCTTGATCTTCTCCACGGTACCACTGGGCGCGTCGACTGTGAGTTTGAAGACATCGCCGTCGTCTGTCTGCAGCAGGTAGAAGAAGTCGCCGCCTTTTAGCGAGTATAGCGTGCCGGTGACAATGGTGCGCTTGCGGTGCGGGTCTTCTGTGGCACCTTCGCGGCGGGGGATGGCCAGTCGGTGGACGTTTGACTTGTTGTTGAAGATGCGGTGGTATGTGATGTTGTCGTCTCCGCAGACCAGCACTCCACTGGGCGCATTGGCGCCGCCAGGCACGCGGAACAGGGCGTTTGCTGTGCGGTCGACCGGCTCGGACCACTTGCGCACAATGTGGTTCAGGCCAAGATCCAGCTCGTAGTAGACCAGCTCCTTCTTCAGCTCGCCAAAAGCCTCGCCTGTGGGATCGCTCTCTGACGTGGAGTAGTCCAGCTCGAGCGAGGCGAACATGGGGTTGTCGTAGCCCACGTCGAGGCCAACAAGGGTGTAGACCAGCGTCTGCGGCTTGTGGGCCTCGAGGGGCGAGGAGATGGCGATGTCGGTCTGGCCGCTGCGGGTGAGGATGTAGACCAGCTTGTTCTTCTCGACCGAGGCGATCATGATGGCGCGGCCCTTGGGGTCTGCGGCCAGGTACTCGCCGGGCACGACGCGGCGTATGCCCGACTTGCCAAACGTCTCGAAGTGCACCGTGTTGAAGACCTTGTCGTCGGCGACATACTCGTAGGTGACGAGGCGGCCCGAGTCGGTGGTGATGACAATGTGATCTGCAGAGTCAGCCCAGATTCGGCCAGAGAGCGGCGAGCTCGCGCGTGTCGGGTGCTTTGAATCATCACTATGCTGCCTATACAACGCGTGCGGGAGGGGCGCGACATACCTTTGGTGCCGCCGGCGATGCGGAACTTGGCAATGCGGCGCACGATGCCGAAGACGTCCTGCGAGTACAGCTCCTGGAAGCCCTTCTGGCGCCGCGAGACCTCGAGGATGGCCAGGCGCGAGCCGTTGGCGGTGAGGATCTGCTGCTTGCCGTTGCCGATGAAGTCGCCGGCAATGGCGTCCTGGGTTGCGGACGGCTGCTTCACCGTCAGGGCGTACAGCGACATGGTGGAGAAGCTCGTCATGGTGGCGACGGCGGGCGCTGGCCCAGGGATCAATTGAGCGTGTCTATTGGGGCTGACTTGGGCGCTGGTGGTGTCGCGAGGTGTTGCGGTGGGAGAGTGTGTAGAGCTGTAGATATTTGCGAGCTCCGTCCACCCTAACGAACTAGCGGCCCACTTTAATTTTGTGCGCGCGAAAAGTCAATGGAAGAGACCAATGTGAAAGAAGGACTGAACGCCCACATACACGGCGATTACCACTCACAGCCCCAAAATGAAGCGCAAGGTCGGCGCACTCGAGAAGATTGAGGCGGACCATGCCGCCCTCCGCTACAAGCTCAAGCGGGACCCGCAGTCCTACCGCGACGACTTCAACAACCAGTACCAGCAGTACGAGACGCTGCGGGACCTGTTCCTGCAAAACCCCGCCTCCACCGACTCCGGCCTGGTCGCGCTCAAGGACCTGATCGAGTTCATCTCGCACGTCGCCGACCGCTACCCGGACCTCACCTCCAAGTTTCCCGGGGACCTGAAGGCCATACTCGAGCAACACCACGAGGTGCTCGAGTACGAGCTGCGCGACAAGATCGTGGGCAGCATCGTGCTCCTCCGCAACAAGGATGTCATCGACTCGAGTGCCCTCCTCGAGATACTCTTCCCCATCCTCGTCTCCACCCCGAGCAAGTCGCTGCGCCAGCTGCTCTTCACCAAGGTCCTCTCTGACCTGCGCTCCTCCAACGCGAAGACAACCAACCACAAGCTGAACCGCACCATGCAGAACCGGCTGCACACCCTGCTCGAGTCGGACAAGGAGTCGCCAAAGGGCATATGGGCGGTCAAGATCACGCGCGAGATGTGGAAGCGCCAGATATGGACCGACGCAAAGGCCGTCGAGGTCATGCGCATGGCGGCCCTGAGCGACAACGAAAAGGTCATCACCGGCGGCGTGCGCTTCTTCCTGGGCGGCGACAAGGAGCGCGAGGAGGCGGCCGAGGAGAGCGACGACGACGAGAATGTCGACATGGGCCGCTTACGGCACACGGCGGGCATCAACAAGAAGTCGAAGAAGAACCAGCGCGACCTGAAGAAGGCGACGATAATCGTCAAGAAGAAGGAGAAGAGGAAGAATGCGCCACATCCACTCAACTTCTCGGCGCTGCACCTGCTGCACGACCCCCAGGGCTTCGCCGAGACACTCTTCTCCAAGCACGTGCAAAACTCCAAGGCGAAGCTGGCACTGGAGTCGAAGCTCTTGGTGCTCCAGCTGGTGTCGCGACTTGTCGGTCTCCACAAGCTCACCGTCCTGCCTCTCTACTCCTACTTCCTCAAGCACCTCACACCCCGACAAGCCTCCGTAACTAGCTTCCTCGCGTGTCTGGCACAAGCTACCCACAACTACGTACCCCCCGACGCTCTCGAGCCGCTCGTTCAGAAGATCGCAAACGAATTCGTGTCAGAAGCGTCCGCATCAGAAGTGGCCGCGGCAGGTCTCAATGCCATCCGCGAGATATGCGCACGTCAACCGCTTGCCATGACCGACACCCTGCTCCAAGATCTCGTCCAGTACCGCAAGTCAAAGGACAAGGGCACAATGATGGCCGCAAAGGGTCTGCTTTCCCTCTACCGCGAAGTCGGCGCCGACCTCCTAAACAGGCGCGACCGCGGCAAGGACGCATCCATGGGCATCCGCGCCGGCACCATCAAAGAACGCCGCTACGGCGAAGAAGCCGCCGGCGAAGTCGAAGGCATCGAGCTCCTCGAAAAATGGAAGGAAGAAGAGCGCCGCAAGAAGCGCGAGGCAGCCGGTCTCGACCCCGACGGCGACGACGACGCGGACCTCGACGAAGCCGAAGACTGGAAGAAATGGGACGTCGAGTCGGACGCAGACAGCGACGATTCCGGCGGCTGGATCAACGTCGAGAGCGACGGCGAAGACATACAAATCAGCGACTCCGAGGACGAAAAAGAGAAGAAGAAATCCCAACCGCCCACCAAGAAACGCAAACTCAGCAGCGCAACCCCCATACCCACCTCCCCCTCCGCCTCCAAAGAAAACACCCTCGACCCCGAACCCAAAGCCCTCTCCAAACTCCTCACAACCACAATCCTCACCCCCGCCGACCTAAAACAACTAAAAACCCTGCAATCCCACTCCACCACCCTCACCCACCTCCCCTCCCACAAACGCGCCGCCCTCCTCTCCGCCCGCCACTCCGACGAACCCATAACCGCCACAACCATCGAATACGCCGCCTCCCTCGGCAAAAAATCCACGCGCGAAGAAAAAATCGCAATGGCGAAGGCGGACCGCGAAACGAACCACCAGTCCACGACCGCGAAGCGCAAGGAGAAGAAAGCGGCCGAGGGAAAGAGTACGACGAATAAGGAGAAGGCGAGGAAAAAGAACTTTTTGATGACGTTGGGCAAGGCGAAGAGTAAGAATAAGAGGAGCTTGGGGGATGTTAAGAAGACGTTGTTGGGGCATGTGGAGAGGGGGAAGAGGGG
>Ga0265797_10003743_pt1 | contig 24057 bp, 26 predicted proteins | sample P2T30metagenome_FD_192433 | JGI IMG/M metagenome (GOLD analysis project Ga0265797, IMG submission 192433) | Plant litter microbial communities from East Loma Ridge, Irvine, California - P2 T30 | ecosystem: Environmental > Terrestrial > Plant litter > Unclassified | place: USA: California... | reverse complement strand
TCTGCGGCACCACGTAGGTGAGCAAGAAGATCACGATCGCGAACGCCACCACGGTGACGATGGCAGGATAAGTGAACGCCAGGCGGACTTTCTGCACCAGCGCGTTGCGGCGCTCGATGTAGTCGGCCAGGCGCGACAGCACGCGCGACAACTGGCCGATCTGCTCGCCCGACGACACCAGTGCGCGGTAGATCTCGGCGAAGTCGCGTGGGTGGTGCGCCAGTGCGGTGGAAAACGACGAACCGCCCATGACTTCAGAGCGGATCGAGGCGACCAGGTCGCGCAGGTAGGCGCGCTCGGCTTGCTCGAGCAGGGCGGTAAAAGCTTGCTCGAGCGGCAGGCCGGCCTCGAGCAGGCTGGCCAGCTGGCGCGTAAACAGCGCCAGTTCGTTCTGCGACAAGCGCTCGCCGATGCCGCGCGCGCGGGTGGCCCCCGAGGCGTCGACCTGGGCCGAGATGGCGTCGACGCTGAGCGGCGTCAGGCCCTGGGCGCGCAGGTCGGCGCGCGCCGCGCGCGGACTGTCGGCATTGACCACGCCCTTGCGGGTAGCGCCGGCGGCGTCGACCGCTTCGTAACGAAATGCCGGCATCAGTTATTTTCCATCGGTCGTCGCATCCTGGGCAGCCTTTTTTAGTCCTTGGTCACGCGCACCAGCTCGGCGCGCGTGGTGGTGCCATCGGCCAGCCAGCGCTCGCCATCGTCGCGCATGGTCTTCATGCCGGTTTTCAAGGCAGTGTCGCGGATCTCGGCTTCGGACTGGCGGTTATGGATCTGGGAGCGGATCTGCTCGGTGGTTTCGAGCAGCTCATACACGCCGACGCGGCCGTGGTAGCCGGTGTGGCCGCAGCGCTCGCAACCGACCGCGTGCCAGCTGCTGCCGTCGAAGGTCTTGCACTGCGGGCACAGCTTGCGCACCAGGCGCTGCGCCATCACGCCCAGCAGCGAGGACGACAGCAGGAATGGCTCGATGCCCATGTCGAGCAGGCGCGTCACGGCCGAAGCCGCGTCGTTGGTGTGCAGGGTGGCCAGCACCAGGTGACCGGTGAGCGAGGCCTGCACCGCGATTTGCGCGGTTTCGAGGTCGCGGATTTCGCCGATCATGATCACGTCCGGGTCCTGGCGCAAAATGGCGCGCAGGGCCTTGGCGAACGTCATGTCGATGCGCGCGTTGACCTGGGTCTGGCCGACACCGTTCAGGTCGTACTCGATCGGGTCTTCCACCGTCATGATGTTGGTCGAGGCCGCGTTCAGGCGCGACAGCGCCGCGTACAGCGTGGTGGTCTTGCCCGAGCCGGTCGGGCCGGTCACCAGCACAATGCCGTGCGGCTGGTTGATCAGGCGGTCGAACTGCGGCAGCATCTGGCTGTCCATGCCCAGGTGCGACAGATCCAGGCGGCCTGCCTCTTTGTCGAGCAGACGCAGCACCGCGCGTTCGCCGTGGCCGGTCGGCAAGGTCGAGACGCGCACGTCGACCGGCTTGCCGCCCACCCGCAGCGTGATGCGGCCATCCTGCGGCAGGCGCTTCTCGGCGATGTCGAGCTGCGACATGATCTTGATACGCGAGATCAGCGAAGCGTGGATCGCCTTCTTGGGACGCACGATGTCGCGCAGCGCGCCGTCGATGCGAAAGCGCACCACCGAGGTCTGCTCGAACGGTTCGATATGGATGTCGGACGCACCTTCGCGCAGCGACTGGGTCAGCAGCGCGTTGATCATGCGGATCACCGGCGCATCGTCGGACGACTCGAGCAGGTCTTCGATGGCAGGCACGTCTTGCAGCAGCTTGGTCAGGTCGAGGTCGGCGTCGAATTCATCGGCCACCTGCGAGGCGTCGCCGCCGCCGCCGGCATAGGCGCTGGCAATCGCGCTATCGAGTTCGTCGCGCTCGAGGCGGCGCAGTACGATGCGGCCGAAACGCCGCGACACTTCGGCGATCGCGGCCGGCGCGGTGGCGCCGGAGATCAGCACTTCGATGCTCTGCCCCGGCTCGCCGCTACCGCGCGCCAGGACGCCGTGGTCACGGGCGAAGCCGTAGGGCAACAGGTTGTTCATGATGCGCTCACTTTGCGAAACGATTGCATTATTGGCCGGTGCTGCGCGGCCGGAATTGCGAGGTTGGTGCGGCGGCTGGCACGACGGCCGATCCTTGCTCTGACACTCTGGCGCCAGGAACAGTTCCTGCGCCCGGGGCGGCGGACTGCGCTGCGCCCGGCATGCGTCCGCCCGGGGCCGTCTGGCTCGGACGCGCGCCGCCATCAAGCGAGGCGCCCGGCGCCGACTGGGCCGGCAGTTGCGGTTGCACCGGCACCGTGGCCATGCCGCCGCCCGCTGGCGGCTGGCCGTTCGTCAACGGTGGCAGCAGCGGCGCGCCGAGGTCGCGCAGCAGGGCCGAGTTCACAGGCTGGCCAGCGGCGCCGGCGGCGCGCATGTATTCGTAACGGTCCATCGCGATCGAGTTCGATGCATCCTTGCTGCGCACCACCACCGGTCGCAGGAACACCATCAGGTTGGTCTTGTTGCGGGTACGGGTGCGGTACTTGAATAAATTGCCCAGGATTGGGATATCGCCCAGGCCGCGCACCTTTTCTTCGCCGTCGCCTTCGGTGTCTTCGATCAGGCCACCGAGCACGATGATCTGGCCATCGTCGGCCAGCACATTGCTCTCGATCGCGCGCACATTGGTCGTCAAGCCCGAGGCGGCGTTGCGGGTAGTCGGGTCAACACTCGAATTCTCGTGGTAGATCGCCATCTTGATGGTGCCACCTTCCGAGATTTGCGGGCGCACCTTGAGCAGCAGGCCGACGTCCTGGCGGTCAACGGTCTGGAACGGGTTGCCGCTGTTGTTGCCGGACGTGGTGTAGGAACCGGTAATGATCGGCACGTTCTGGCCGACCTTGATGGTCGCCAGTTCGTTGTCGAGCGTGATCATGTTCGGCGTCGACAGGATGTTGGCGTTGCCGTCGTTCTCGAGCGCGCGCGCCACGGCGCCAAGGCCCAGCTCGCCGCCGACCTGACGGAACAGGCCGAAGGTCAGGCCGGTCGGGATCGATGGCGTCGTGGTGGCGCCCGTGCCCTGGCTTGCGGCCAGAGCCAGATTGACGATGCTGTTGCTGGAACCGCCGCCGGTGTAATTCTGCACGCCGCCGAAGCGGTATTTGCTGTCCGAGTCGCCGGTGGCGCCGATCCATTGCACGCCGAATTCGGATGCCTTGTTGGAATTGACTTCAACCACCAGCGCTTCGATGTACACCTGGGCCCGGCGCACGTCGAGCTGGTCGATGACCGAGCGCAGATTGCGGTAGATGGCGTCCGGCGCCGTGATGATCAGGCTATTGGTCGAGGCATCGGCCTGGATGAAGCCGGAACCCTGGCCGCCGCCAGCGCCATTCGCGGTGAGCTGGCTTTGCTGGCCAAAGGTGTTGCCGGTGCCGCCCATGCCGGTGCTGCTCTGCTGGCCCTGCTGGCCGCCGAGTCCGCCGTTGCCCTGGCCCTGCTGGCTGCCGGTGGCGGACGTGATCGAGCTGCCCGAGGTGCCCTGCTGCTGCACAGGCACCGCCGACGAATCCTGTGACACCACCGCGCGCAGGGTCTGCGCGACGCGGCTGGCGTCGGCGTTTTTCAGGTACACCACGTGGATATTGCCCTGGCTCGAGCTTTCCTGGTCGAGGCGTGCGATCAGGCTTTTGGCCAGGTTGGCGCGCGCCTGTGACGGCGCGCGCACCACCACCGAGTTGGTGCGCGGATCGGCCAGCACCGTGACCCGGCCCGAGTCGCCGCCGGCAGCCGGTTCCATCAGGCGCGACACCAGTTGGGCGACGTCGCTGGCGATCGCGTTGCGGATCGGGACCACGTCGAGTTCGGCCGCCACCGGCGCGTCGAGCGCACTGATGATGCGCGCCAGGCGGCGCAGGTTGTCGGCGTAGTCGGTGATCACCAGGGTGTTGTTGCCCGGGTTGGCCATGATCGAGTTGTTGGGCGAGATCAGCGGCCGCAGCACGGCGGTGAGATTGGCGGCCGATTCGTACGACAGGTAGAACACCTGGGTCGCGATCTGGTCGCCAGTGGCCTTGCTGGCGCGCACGCCGCCGATCTGGGTCGGCGACGACTGCAGCTTGGCCTCGGCCTCGGGCACCACCTTGGCGTAGCCGTCGCCGCTGGTGACCACTGCGAAGCCCTGCAGGCGCAGTGCCGAAGTCAGCAGGCCAAATGCCTGGGTCTTGCTGAGCGACTTTTCGGACACCAGCGTCAGCGTACCCTTGACGCGCGGGTCGATGATGAAGGTCATGCCGGTGTAATGGCCGATCGCCTTGATCACCGACTCGATGTCGGCGTTCACGAAGCTCAGCGCAGCGGCATTCGCGCTCTCCTGGGCCAACGCCGGCAATGGCAGCGCCAGGGTGGACGCTGCGCAGCACAGCATGGCGCCTGCGGCAAGGCGGCGCAGGGCCGGCAGTTCAAGGTGCGCGAAGGTGGTATGGTTGATTTTCTTCATTATCTGAACTCGAGTGCGATTACGTTTTTGCCATTGACCATCCGGCGCTGTCCCAGCAGGTTCAGCATGTTTCCCAGCGTATCTTCATAACCATCGGCAGCGCTGGCCTGGCCGGTAAAGCGCAAGCGGCCATTCTGCAGCATCCCCGCGCCCGACAGCTGCAAGGCGCCGCGCACGGTGCGCAGCGTCAAATCGGCCTGCGGACCGCGCCAGTCCATGATCATTTCATAGCTGCCGAGCGGCTTGATCGGGGCCATGCGCGCGCCCATGTCGCTCATCGACAGCACCGTGCGTCCCTGCACCGTCACGCTCTGCGGCTGGCGCAGCAGATCGAGCGTGTTCCATGTCAGCCGGATGGTGCCTGACGGCGCCAGGGTATTCAGTGGCGCACCCAGGCCCGACAGGCCTTCGGCCGGCAGCAACAGTTCGCCGGCATTGACCTGCCATTGCGACCAGCTGCCGGTGATCCGCACCGGATTGGCCAGCGCCTGCGGATTTTCGAGCGTGATGTCGACCTGTCCCAGCACCACCAGCGGCGACAGGCGCCAGCTGAAGCGTCCCGGCAGCAACGGCGTCACCGCCCCGCCCTGGCCTGGCGACCCGCCCACGAAGGCTGAGCCGCGCCACAGCGTACCCTGCGCATCCCCCAGAGTCAAACGCCCGCCGGTCTGGCGCTCGACCATTGGTCCGAGCCAGGCCGCCGGCAAAAAAGCCAGCACGGTCGCCACCACCGCCAGTACGATCAGCAAGCCCCACGTCAGCGCCCGCTTCATGAAGCCGGACTGCTCTGGCGCAGCGTCAGGGTGGCGTCGACCTGGCCCAACGCGGGCAGGCCCTTGAACTGGGCGTCCTGCACCGTCAGGCGGCTGTCGCGGCGCTGGGCGTCGAGCCAGGCGATCACGTTGGCGAACGAAACGTTATTGAGTTGCACGCGTGCGAATTCGCCGGTGACGGTGAGCGAGGCCGGATCGAGGCCGCGCGCGGTCATGGTCGAGGCCAGCGCGTCGCGCGTCAGCGGCGCCACCTCGATTGCCGGCTGCGCCCCCAGGGCCTGGGCTTCGCCGGCCAGTGTCTGCAATTGGGCGGCTTGCTGGCGCAGCTCGGGCAGCGAGCGGCGCAGCTGTTCGCGTCCTTCGAGCGCCGGCGCCAGCAGCACCAGGTACAGCAGCGCCAGCAGCACGACGGCGGCGCCAACGGCGAGGAACTTGCGCTCTTGCTCGCTGCGTGCGATCCAGTAGGCGAGCGCGCGTTCGCGCAGTTCGCCGGCTTTGGTGGCGATGCTCATGATGTGGTTCCAGGTTGTGCTGCGCTTGCAGGTACGACAGCCGTAGCGCCACGGATGACCCAGGTGGCGTTCGCGGTTTCTTCAAGAGTCAGGTTGCGCTGCGCCAGCGCGGCCTTGAGTGCGCGCGCCGCGCCGGGATCGAAGCCCTCTGGTTTGAGGCGAACCGTGAGCGCGCGTTCACGAAACTCGATTGATGCAATCGCAGGCGGGGTCGGCAAACCGCGCAACGCTTCGCCGAAGGCGGCGGCAACCCAGGTGAAATCGTCGGGGCCGACCTGGCCGCTGCCGGTGCGCGCACGCGCGATGCTCTGGCGCATTTGCGCTACCGGATCAATCGCCGGCTGGTTCGGATACACCGAGCGGAAGGTTTGCGTCATCTGCTGGCGCACCGCGTCGGCTTCGCGTTTCTGGCGCAGCCATTCGACATTCAGGCCGATGACATTGACCAGCAGCGCCAGCAGCGCCAGCCGGATCGGCCAGCGCCAGCGGCGCCAGTCACGGCGCGCCACGCCGGCCGTGCCCAGGCCCGGCACCAGGTCGAATGCCGCGCCACCGCTTTTGGCGCCAGCGATCCAGTGCGCCCAGTCGTCATTTTCGAGCGTGATGCCGGGGCCGGCCTCGGCCAGCAGCATCTGGTATTCGCCGAGCTGCTCGTGCGCCACGTACAGCACCAGCGGCGCGTCGCCGGCCAGCGCGCGCGCGGTCTGCAGCGCCACCTGCGGGTTGCCGTCCAGCGCCAGACCGAGGCCCTGGTACTGGCTGCTACGCAGGATCAGCTCGCCATTTCCGATGGCGGCGCTGACGCTGCCCGGCTGCAGTGGCAGGCACAATTGTTCGGGCACGGCCGCGACCGCGCGCGCGCCCATCGACAACAGCGTGTGCACCATCGGCTCGAGCCAGGCCTGCTGCACCACCGCCACCGGACGGCGGCCGTCGGGCAAGGCCGGGCCGGCCACCAGGACGCAATCTTCAGGGTCACCCAGCACGTGTTCTTCGACCAGCGCCGGCAACGCCGCGCGCAGACGCGCGCCAGCCAGCGGCGGCGCCTGCACCGCCAGCAGCGTGACGTCGCTGGCGGCGAGCACCAGCACCACGCGCCGGCTGGCCGCGACCAGGTCGGCCAGGTTGCGCAACTGGCCTTCGCCCTGCTGCCCGATGGCCCCGTTGTCGAGCGCCAGGGCGAAGCGGCACAGCGCGCCTTCGCCCTGGGCGCGGGCTGGATGCCGAATATAAAGTGTACTCAAACCGTCTCGCTTTCTTCTAGTTCTGGCGGGTCCAGATCACCGTCACGCCGCCACCGCCCATCATCGGCGGGCTATTGCCGCCGCGCCGCACCAGCGATTCGGCGTCCAGCGCCGCGCGGTCGAGGCGGATGCGGCTCTGTACCAAAAAGTACTGGCTGTCGACGCCGAACTGCGCGTCTTCCATCTCGGGTGAATTCTTCAATTCTGTTCGCAACTGCTCCACGCTATTCCACGGCACCCGCTTGCGCTGCTCGACCAGCGTGTTTGCCTCGGACAGCGAATACCCCGGCAGCACGGCGGCCAGCACCTCGGCCGGCGCGGTGTTGGCGTTAATCTTCGTGCCGCCCACCGGCAGCACGATCACGAACGGACGCAGGCGCTCGACGGCCTCGGGCGTGACGCCCTGCACCGCCAGCAAGTCGTCCACCCGCAGCAACGGCATCAGATTGCCCGTGCGCCCGGCCGGAATCACCACCGGCTTGGCCGGGTCTTCTTGCGGCTCAAGCGGCTGGCCGTTGGCGACGAAGTCGGCGATCGGGCGCGCCAGGCGCGCCTCGAGCCGGGCGTTGGTCAGCAGGCGCGCCAGCACCGCAGTCTGGGCAACGTCACGGATGCCCTGGCTGGCCAGGTTGTTCAGATTGTAACGCGAGGATGCATCATAAATCTGGCCCGAGAGCGTGGCTTCGAAATTTTCACCTTCAACCCGCTCACGTTCGATGTACTGGTCGAGCCGGGTCTCGGCCAGTGGCGTAGCCCACACCTGATCGAGCGAGATGCGCGGGCCGTAGTTCTGGCGCAGGATCACGCTGGCCCAGTCGAGCGCGCCGCGCTGGATCCATTTGGTCTGCAGGTGCAGGCGCTGGTTTTCCATCGAGCGCACCTGCACCTGCTGCTGCCAGAACAGGCTGGCGACGATCGAGATGGCGAGCGTGGTGAGCAGCATGGCGGTGACCACGGCCACGCCGCGCTGGCGACCCAGGTTCGGGCGGCGCATGGATGACAGTTGCATCAGGTGCCTCCTACCAGGAATGCCTTGAGCATCGGCGTGGTCACGCCCTGCACCGTGAGCCCGACCCGCACCCCGGTCGGGGTCAGCGTCTCGTTGCTCGGCAGCGAAGGCTGCGGCGGCTCGTCTGGCGGCGGAGCGCCGGCGGTACCGGGAGTCGCGCCGCTGCGGGCCAGATCGTCACGCCAGGCGCCGTTCAGCCAGCCCTGCACCGCCATCCCGGCGACGCCGTTCTGCAGCACCACCGCCGGCGAATTCTCGGCCGGGGCGTCGGACAACAGCGCCTGCCACAGCTGCTCGAGCTGGGCCAGGTCGCGCGTCGAGGGCGATTCACGGCGCAGCAACTGGCCGCCAACCACGCGGTAGCTCACCACTTGCAGGCGTGACGGTTCGTGTTCGACATACGATTTGCGCACCAGCGTCAGGCGGTCGACACCCCACAATAGCGCCGGGCGGCGCGCCATGATGTCGACCCCGGCCAGGTGCTCGCAATCGCTCTGCATCTGGGCAAACGCGAGCTGCATGCCGCGCGTGGTCTCCATGTCGGCCACCAGCGCCACGCGCGCGCGCACGATGCCGTCGAGCCCGCGCCAGCCGAGCACTGCGACCATGGCCAGGATGCCGATCGCCACCAGCAGCTCGACCAGCGTGAAGCCGCGGACGCGCCGCTGCTGCGCTCTGGTAACACGCCAATTGTGCTTGCCGCCGTTCATACCGGAGATGGCCTCAATACCAGTTGAATCAGTTTGACAATGCGGCGGCCGGGATTGTCGGCGTCGAACACCGATACTTCGATGCGGCGCAACAGTGGGTTGGGGCTGGTCAGGACTTCTTCTTCGCAGATCAGGTTCAGGTCACCTTGAGCGCAGGGAAAGCTGCGCTTGCCGATCTCGGGAAACTCGCGGCCGATGCGGATCTGCACCAGCCGGTTCTCAGCCGACCAGGTCGCCATCATCGAGGCGCGCAGGCCGGCGCTGTTCGAGGTCAGGCTACCCACCGCGCGCAGGCCGGCGGCCAGCGCGGTGCCGACGATGACGAGCGCCACCAGCACTTCGAGCAGGGTGAATCCGGAGGATTTGCGGGCGCACATGATGTTCATTCGACAGTGAAATGGCCAACGCCATCGGCCCGGATCGCCACCGCGTTGCCGCCGGTGGCCAGGGTCAGTACAAACGGCTTGTCGACCGGTTCGCGCCCGAACGTAATGCGCAGCGAACCGGGACTGTTGGTGCCGGCCGGTTCCAGCACCAGCTGCAGCGGCGCATTCTTGAAAGCGCGTTCGCGCAGCAGGTCGTCACGCGTGACCGGCTCCCAGCCAGTGTCGCCGCGCACCAGGAAACGGTAGCGCTCGCCATTGGCCTCGAACGACACCAGGCGGTTGCGCACGATGGCTTCGTCGCGCGCCAGCTGCAACAGCAAGGCCAGGCGCTGGGCCTCCTGCTGCAGATCCTGACGCGGACTGGGAATGGCGTTCAGCGTCGCCAGCCCGAGCGTGATGCCGATGATCACCATCACCACCAGCAGCTCGACCAGCGTGAAGCCGCGCGCAGCCCGGCTGGCGGCTGCGCGCGGCAAACGTGGCGCGGACCAGGCCGCCATGGAACGGCTTATTCCCAGGAGCCGACGTCGGCGTCTTCGCCGGTACCGCCGGCCTGGCCGTCGGCGCCGAACGAGAACACATCGACTTCACCGTGGATGCCGGGCGACAGGTACTGGTAGGGTGCGCCCCACGGGTCCTTCGGCAGCTTCTCGATGTAGCCGCCGGCCTTCCAGCCATTGGCGGCCGGGCCGCCGGTCGGCTTGGTGATCAAGGCGTTCAGGCCCTGCTCGGTGGTCGGGTAGCGTTGATTGTCGAGCTTGTACAACTTGAGTGCCTGCATCATGGTGGCGATGTCGACCCGCGCGGCGGTGACCCGCGATTCGCCGGTGCGGCCCAGCAGCTTGGGCACGACCAGCGCGCCGAGGATGCCGATGATGACCACGACAACCATGATCTCGACCAGGGTGAAACCACGGGCGCGGGTGCGGCCGGGGCGGTGTGAAGGGCGCTGCAAGGTGCGTTGCGAATCGATATACATAAGTTTCTAGGCAGGGGAGTCGGTGGAACCGGAACAGTATAAGCCCGAATTATGACAACCGTACCGGCCTTGGATGTGCAATTGTAAGTCACCTGCGGCGTGGCCGACACCTTTAATGGGCCCCGTTAAGAACCGCTTAATCGCGCCAGGTGCCGGGCTTGACAGCTTGAGCACACCGGGCAGGCCGGGTTGCGCACGACGCCGATCGCGGTCCATTCCATGGCGCGGCCGTCGAGCAGCAGCAGGCGTCCCGCCAGCGACTGGCCGATGCCGACGATCAGCTTCATCGCCTCGGCCGCCTGCACCGCACCGACCACGCCGACCAGCGGCGCGAACACGCCCATGGTGCTGCAGGCAACATCTTCGGCGCCACTGTCTTCGGGGAACACGCAGGCGTAGCACGGCGCATCGGCGCGGCGCGGGTCGAACACCGACAATTGGCCGTCGAAACGGATCACGGCGCCCGACACCAGCGGCACGCCGGCCTGCATGCAGGCGCGGTTGACGGCGTGGCGAGTGGCGAAGTTGTCGCTGCAATCAAGTACGACCGTGGCCGAGCGCGCCAGTTCCAGCAATCGCGCGGGACCGACCCGTTCGCGCAAGGCGACAACGTCGATGTCGGGATTGATGGCCAGCAGCGCTTCGCGGCCGGACTCGACTTTGGATTGGCCGATGCGCGCATTCGTGTGCATGACCTGGCGCTGCAGGTTGGTGAGCTCGACCGTGTCGTCGTCGACCAGGGTAATGCGGCCCACCCCGCCCGAGGCCAGATACAGTGCGGCCGGCGAACCCAGGCCGCCGGCGCCGATGATCACGACGTGGGCATCGAGCAGGCGTTGCTGGCCTTCGATGCCGATCTCGTCGAGCAGGATGTGGCGCGAGTAGCGCAGGAGCTGGGTGTCGTTCATGGGTGTGGGACTGGAAGAGCGTGGGGTGTGCTGGCGGAACTTGGGTTCCCGCCTGCGCGGGGAGTCGTTGCTGCCAGTGGCAGCAACGACGTTTTCAGGTACGAGGCCGATGAGACATCGTCATTCTTCCCGCAGTCCGTTTCCTTGGCACGTCATCCGCGCGCAGGCGGGATCCAAGTTGGCAGCACCACAACCGCACAATTATTTCTTCGGCGCCGCCTCGAGTTCATGCGGCTTCTGCTCGGCCCCCGGCAACGGTTTCGGCGCCGCCTTCTGTTCGTCCGGCACGCCCTTGGCCAGTTGCACCGGCAGCCCCTTGAAGTGGTTGATCGCCTGCGCCAGCTGGAAATCGTCCTTGCCGCCGAACTCGAGCGGCTTGCGGTCTTTCAGCAGGGCCAGTGCGCGTTGCTGCTGGGCCAGGTTGGCGGCGACGTCCTTGCCTGCGACCTCTTTCTTTTCGCCCTCGCCGAGCAGGTGGCGCTGCAGATCCGATTCACGCACGCGCAAGGCGTTGAGCAGGTCGCCTTCGGCCGATTCGTCGACCCGCATATCGGGCGTGACGCCGGTGGCCTGGATCGGGCGGCCCTTCGGCGTGTAGTAGCGGGCGGTGGTCAGTTTGATCGCAGTGTCGGCCGACAATTGACGCAGGGTTTGTACCGAGCCCTTGCCGAAGGTGCGGCTGCCCATCACGATGGCGCGCTTGTAATCCTGCAGCGCGCCGGCCACGATTTCGGAAGCCGATGCCGAGCCGCCATTGACCAGAATTACCATCGGCACCGTCTTGAGGCCGGCCGGCATGCCCGCCAGCGGGTCGCCGCGCTGGGCGTAGAACTCGCGCCGGCCATAGAAGGCCTGGTTCGAATCGGGCAATTGTCCCTTGGTGGTGACGATCACCTGATCGGGCTGCGGCAGGAACGCGGCCGAGACGCCGATCGCGCCCGGCAGCAGGCCGCCGGGGTCGTTGCGCAGGTCGAGCACCAGGCCCTTGATGTCGGGCTGTTCGGCGTACAGGGCCTTGGTTTTCTTGGCCAGTTCGTCAAGTGTGTTTTCTTGGAACTGGCTCACGCGTACCCAGGCGTAGCCGGGCTCGACCAGCTTGGCCTTGACGCTCTGGACCTTGATTTCTTCGCGCGCCACCGGCACCACCCACGGCTTGTCTTCGCCGGGACGGGCAATCGTGAGCGTGACCTTGCTGCCGACCTTGCCGCGCATGCGCTTGATGGCTTCGTCGGCCGACATATTGCGCACCGGGACGTTGTCGATCCGGGTGATCAGGTCGCCCGACTTGATGCCGGCCTTGAAGGCGGGGGTGTCCTCGATTGGCGAGACCACCTTGATGGCGCCGTCTTCGTTCGAGATTTCAACCCCGACGCCGACGAACTTGCCCTGCACCGCTTCGCGCATGTCGCGAAACGCCTTGGCGTCGAGGTAGGTCGAGTGCGGATCGAGCGAGGCGACCATGCCGCCGATTGCCTGGGTCAGCAGTTTCTTGTCTTCGACCGGCTCGACGTAATCGCTCTTGATCAGGCCATACACATCGGCCAGCTGGCGCAGCTCGTCGAGCGGCAGCGGCGCGCTGGCGCCGGCCTTTTGCGCATGGGCCGAGAGCTGGAACGAGGCGGCCACGCCCAGCACCACGCCCAGTCCGATGAAGCCGAATTGCTTTGCTTTGCCCATGTGTTTGCCTAAATTTTCCTTGAGATAAACCGTCGGTTCTAGAATCTGACCCAGCCTGCCGGGTCGAAGGCCTTGCCGCGATACCTGAGCTCAAAGTATAGCCCCGATTCTTCGTTGCCGCCGGTGTTGCCCGCGCTGGCAATGACCTCGCCCGCGCGCACGGTGTCGCCCGGGCGTTTCAGCAAGGTCTGGTTATTGCCGTAGATCGACAGGTACTCGCCGCCGTGATCGATGATGATCAGGTTGCCGAAGCCGCGCATCCAGTCGGCGTGCACCACGCGCCCGACCGCCACGGCGCGCACTTCGGCGCCTTCGGCGGCCTTGATGAAGGTGCCCTTCCAGGTCGGGCCGTCGCCGCGGCGTCCGCCGAAGCGGGCCACCACGGTGCCGCCGACCGGGGCGCTCATGCGGCCCTTGAGGGCGGCGAAGGCGCCGGCCGGGGCGGCCGGCGCCAGCGAGACTTCTGGCGGCGGGGCGGCTTCAACCGGCCGCGGCGCCACCGGTTCGCGCACGACCGGACGCGGCTGCTCGACGATTTTCGGTTCTTCCTCGCGCGGCGCCGGGATCGGCTCGGGCTTGGCGCCCGGCTTGGCGTTCTGGCGCGCGATGCGTTCGCGTTCGGCGCGCTCGGCTGCGGCCTTGGCGCGCGCCTGCGCCAGCGCACGCGCTTTCGCTTGCTCCGCCGCCCTGGCTTCGGCCCGGGCCTTGGCCTCGGCCGCCGCCTTGGCCTTGGCGGCCGCCAGCGCCACCTGGCGCCGGCGCTCGGCCTCGGCCTGTTCGCGGATCAATTGGGTCAGGCGGTCGACCAGGCCCGACATGCGGCCTTCATCCTGCTCGAGGCGGCTGGCCTGCTTGCGCTGGTCGGTCAGCTGGCTCGACAGCGAAGTGAGCAGTGCCGCGCGGCGGCCCTTTTCTTTCTCGAGCAGCGCTTTCTGGTCGCGCTGCTCCTGGGCGATTTCTTCCAGTTCCTGCTTGGCGTTCTCGACCTTGTCGCGGTTGGCCTCGACCTGGGCCAGGTTGCCGCGCAGCGATTCCAGCAGGCGCGCCTGGGCCTGCGAGACATACGCCATCAATTGCAAATCGCGGCTGATGCGGTTCGGGTTGTCGCCCGAGAGCAGCAGTTTGATGCGGTCTTCGTTGCCGGCCACATAGTGCTCGCGCATCAGCTTGCCCAGCTGCTTTTTCTGGGCGGCGATGGTCTGCTCGAGCCGGGCGCCCTGGTCCGCCAGATCCTGCAAGCGGGTATTGGTCTCGCCCTGCTCGGCATCGAGGTCGCGCAGCGCGCGGTTGGCGTCCGAGATCGCCGCCTCGGATTCGGCCAGCGTGTCGGCGGCGTCCTCTTTGGCGCTTTCGGTGCGGCTGATGTCGCGCTTGATCGCTTCCAGCTTTTGCTGGATGCCGGCGCGCTGTTTCTCGGCCGCCGCTTTCTGGCGGCTGCGCTCGGTCTGGCGCTGGGCCCAGGCGTCGCTCGAGAACGCGCCCGAGAGCGCGACCGCCAGCAGCGTGCTCAGCAGCGCACTGCCGGCGTACTTCATGAATGGCAAACGCAAGAGTTACTTCGCCTTCCCTTGGTTGGCCACGGCCGCGGTGGCGGCGGCGATCGCTTCCTGGTCGCCCAGGTAGTAGTGCTTGATCGGCTTGAGATCGGCATCGAGTTCATACACCAGCGGCTGGCCGTTGGGGATGTTGAGGCTGACGATGTCGGTATCGCTGATATTGTCCAGCATCTTGATGATGGCGCGCAGGCTATTGCCGTGGGCCGAGATCAGGATCTTCTTGCCGGCGCGGATCGCCGGCGCGATTTCTTCGTCCCAGGCCGGCATCACGCGCGCCACGGTGTCCTTCAGGCATTCGGTAAGCGGGATCTGCGACGCATCGAGCGCGGCGTAGCGCGGATCGTCGAACGAGGTGCGCGGATCGTCTTTTTCGAGCGCCGGCGGCGGCGTGTCATAGCTGCGGCGCCACACCAGCACCTGCTCGTCGCCGAACTTTGCCGCCGTCTCGCCTTTATCGAGGCCCTGCAGGGCGCCGTAGTGGCGCTCGTTCAGGCGCCAGTCATTCTTGACCGGCAGGTACATCGCGTCCATCTCGTCCAGCGCCAGCCACAGGGTGCGGATCGCGCGCTTGAGCACGGACGTGTAGGCAACGTCGAAGCTGAAGCCGGCGTCCTTGAGCACGCGGCCGGCGCTTTTGGCTTCGGCCACGCCTTTCTCGGTCAGGTCGACATCGGTCCAGCCGGTGAAGCGGTTTTCGAGGTTCCAGGTGGATTCGCCATGGCGCATGAATACGATCTTGTACATGTGGTCTCTTCTTGAAGAAAAATTTCTGGTTGAAGTCCGGTCCAGCATCTATTTTATAATGCTCCGATTCAGTTCAACCAAACGGAAGCCTTGTGAATTTCATAGTCGATAATATTTTCATTGTGGCGATCGCCCTGATCTCGGGCGGCGCCCTGCTGTGGCCGGCCCTGGCGCCGCGCGGAAAACGCGCCACGCCGCTGCAGGTAACGCAGATGATCAACCGCGGCAAGACCACGGTCGTGGACGTGCGCAGTGCGGAAGAGTTCGCTGCAGGCCACCTGCGCGACGCAAAACACATCCCGCTGGCAGACTTGGGCAATCGCATCGGCGAACTGGACAAGTCAAAAAACCGCACCGTGGTGCTGGTTTGCCAGAGCGGCGCACGCGCCGACAAGGCTGCACGCCAGCTGCAGGCGGCCGGTTTCGAGGACGTCCACAGCCTGGAAGGCGGTTTGACGGCCTGGACCGCCGCTGGTTTGCCGGTAACCAAGTAACCGACCGAGCGCATCAAGGCTTGGTCACGATAAGGAAGGAAATACCATGACCGCACACGTCATCCTGTACCACACCGCCAGCTGCCCATATTGCGTGCGTGCCGAGCGCCTGCTCGAAGCCAAGGGCATCACCGACATCGAACGCATCCGCATCGACCTCGATCCGGAACAGCGCCAGATCATGATGCAGCGCACCGGCCGCCGCACTGTACCGCAAATCTATGTGGGCGAGACCCACGTCGGCGGGTTCGACGACCTGTACGCACTCGACCAGGCCGGACGCCTGGACCCGATGCTGAAGGGGGAGTAAGCTAAGGCGCGGTGGTTCCGATGGAAGCACCGCAGTCCTGACCTCGTGACGCCCACGTAAACACGGCTGAGGCATAAAGCGGCGTAATGCGGCTTTATGCGATGCGCTTCGGTTTGCGTGCTTCTTTTTGCAGCGACCAAAACGCCTATTGCAAGCAAGTTGATTTTGCTACAATTGTCGCGCGTTTCATCCGCAGTCGCGATCGACTCAGCACCCGGAGTGGCCAGCCGCTCCCCACTATTATTAGAAAGCGTTCCATGTCTGACGAAAACCTGCAACCAGTATTCCAAATCCAACGCGTCTACCTGAAAGACATGTCGCTGGAACAACCGAATTCGCCATCGATCTTCCTGGAACAGGAAGCGCCAGCGATCGAAGTGTCGCTCGACGTGGGTGCAGAAAGCATCGCCGAAGGCATCTACGAGTCGACCGTGACGATCACCGTGACCGCCAAGGTCAAGGACAAAGTCGCGTTCCTGGTCGAAGGCAAGCAGGCTGGCATTTTCGAAGCCCGCAACATCCCGGCTGACCAGATGGATCCGCTGCTGGGCATCGGCTGCCCGAACATCATCTATCCTTACCTGCGCGCGAACATCGCCGACGTGATCAGCCGTGCCGGCTTCCCGCCAGTGCACCTGGCCGAGATCAACTTCGAAGCGTTCTATCAGCAGCGCGCCCAAGCGATGGCCGAAGCCGCCACCGCACCGGCAAACTAAGCACTGCCCGCGGGGCGCAGCCTGGCTGCGTCCCGCATCAAGGTTTTCAGCCCTCCCGGCGTCCCGGTCCACCCACAACCCAGGCCCGCCATGTTCCCTCCCCGATCTTTCGCCGGTACATCCCTGGCCGCCGCATTGGCATTGCCTTTGGCATTGCTGGCCGCGCCATCGGCTTCGGCTTCGGCTTTCGATTTCAGGACCGTCGGCGCGAATGGGGCGATTTTGTACGACACGCCTTCGGCCACCGGCGCCAAGCGCTACATCGCGCCGTCCGGCATGCCGCTGCAGGTGATGCTGGCGTATGGCGAATGGGTCAAGGTACGCGACATGAATGGCGACGTGGCCTGGACCCAGGCACGCAGCCTGGTTGCGCGGCGCAATGTGCTGGTGCGCACGCCGGGCGCCAGGGTGCATGCCGGTCCGGACGACGGCGCGGCGGTATTGATGACCGCCGACAAGGGCGTACTGCTCGAGCTGGTCGACCCGACTGCCCCTGCGTGGGCGCGCGTGCGCCACCGCGACGGCATCGTCGGCTATATCAAGGTGTCGGACATCTGGGGCCTGTAGTTCGGCCCAGTCGTTGCGGCCATTTTGTTTGGCCCAGATTTACTCCAGGAGTTCCATGCAACAAAATAAATCCCCTTCCAAGATCACTGTCCTCGGCGCCGGCGCCTGGGGCACCGCCGTGGCCATCGCGCTGGCCAGCCGCCACGAGGTGCTGCTGTGGGGCCGCAATCGGCAGCAAATGGCCGAGATGGACGCCGCACGCGACAACCTGGCCTACCTGAAAGGCTTTCCGCTGCCGGCCAACCTGCAGGTGAGCGCCGACTTCGACGCGGCGCTGGCGCATGTCATCGAGGCGCCGGCCGACAACTTGCCGCTCTTGATCCTGGCCTGCCCGGTGGCCGGCCTGCGTCCGCTGCTCGAGCAATTGCGCGGACGCGCGATTCCGAACGTGGTGTGGTTGTGCAAGGGCTTCGAGGCCGGCAGCGGCCTGCTGCCGCACCAGGTGGTGGCGCAGGTGCTGGGCGACAGCGTGCCGGGCGCGGCGTTGTCAGGCCCGTCGTTCGCGCAGGAAGTAGCACGTTCGCTGCCGTGCGCATTGACCGTTGCATCCGCTTCGCGCGAACTGCGCGAACGCGTGGTGGCAGCGGCGCATGGCGACAACCTGCGCGTCTATTCGTGCGACGACCTGATCGGCGTGGAAGTGGGCGGCGCAGTCAAGAACGTGATGGCGATCGCGACCGGCACCGCCGATGGCCTGGGCCTGGGGCTGAATGCACGCGCGGCCCTGATCACGCGCGGCCTGGCCGAAATCACCCGTCTGGGCGTGGCGCTCGGGGCGCAGCCGGGCACCTTCATGGGCCTGAGCGGAATGGGCGACCTGATCCTGACCTGCACCGGCGACCTGTCGCGCAACCGGCGCGTGGGGCTGGCGCTGGCGCAGGGCAAGGCACTGGACACCATCGTGACCGAACTGGGCCATGTGGCCGAGGGCGTGCCATGTTCGAAAGCGGTACGCGAACTGGCGCGCCGGATGGAAGTGGATATGCCGATCACCGAAGCGGTGGCCGGGGTGCTGTTCGATGGGGTCGATGCAGCGCAGATGGCGGCCAGGTTGCTGGCGCGCGATCCGCGCATCGAAGTGGCCTGAATTTGAGCCTGAGTTTGAGTTTGCGTCTGGCTGACTGAATCAGTTGGCCGCGCCGCGCGGGTCGTGCGTCGGCCCGCCCGAGCGTACCGGCCCCATCAGGATGGTCATCAGCGCCACCGCATCCTTGGTGGCGCGAATCGTGTGCGGCTCGCCGCCGGCCAGGTACAGCATCTCGTTCGGCTGCAGCACCACGGTGCGCCCGTGGGCGTCGATCGCGAGCTCGCCTTCGAGGCACTGCAGCGTGACCTCGCCCTCGACCTTGTGCTCGGGGATCGGGCGCTCGACCGGCAGCACCAGCCGGATCAGTTCCATGTGCTCGGTCTTGACCAGAGCCACCGAGGTGAAATGGGCGATGTCATCGTCGCCGCGTTGCAATGCGATTTTCTCGCCGGATACTGCGTGTTGCAAGGCCATGTCGCCCTCCTCTATTCGTTGTCTTCCTGTTGTGGCACGCCACGCAGCCAGCTGACCAGCGCGAACGCGTCCTCGAATCCATCCGCCAGCTGCGGCACCAGCTTTTCTGGCGCGTTGAGCGCCAGATCGACTTCGGTCCATACGAAAAAGCTCTTCAGCTTCAGGTACTCGACCAGCGGGTGATCCGCATCAAAACCCTTCGGGGGACGCTGCAACTTGTCTTCGGTGAGCAGGTCTCCGTAGGTGGCGCGGAGATGCTTATTCTTCAACACTTTGGCAAATCCCGTCGCATCGTTGACCACATGCTCACGGATTGCCTTCAAGCGCGGCCCAGGTGGCAGGTACTCGCCCACGCCGAAACCGAGCTTGCCGCTGGGCTCGATCTGGAAGTAATAGGTCGATCCGCCGCCGGCGCTCGGACGACGCTTGTCATTGGGCGTGATGCCGGCCGAGAAGCGCGTCTTGTACGGCGTCTTGTCGTTCGAAAAACGGATGTCGCGGTTGATCCGGAACATGGCTTTCTTGGGATTGCAGGCGGCCACCTGCTTGTCGAACTTGGTGATCGCGCGGATCAACTCGGTGACGACTTCCTCGAATTCTTCGCGCAAAATGTCGTAGCGCGGCTTGTTCATGATGAACCAGGGACGGTTGTTGGTTGCGCTCAGTTCAGTCAGGTATTGGGTCAGGTCGCGCAGGTGCATGGTGGTCGGTCGGGTTTCAATGAATAATTTACTGCGCCTGGCGCGGACGGCGCCCGACGGTGACGTCAAGCGTGGCTTCGCGCCGCTTGCGCAGGATGGTCATGGGTGTCTTGGCGCCAGGCTCGAGGCGTGCGATCAGGTTCAGCATGCCGTTGGTGTCGGTCACCCGTTCGCCGGCCACGGCCACCAGGATGTCGCCCGGCAGAATACCGGCACGGTCGGCCGGACCGCCGCGCACCACGCCGGCAATGATGGCGCCGCTGCGCTTGGCCAGGCCGAAGCTGTCGGCCAGCTCGGGCGTGATGTCCTGCGACTCGATGCCGATCCAGCCGCGCACCACCTGGCCATGCTCGACGATCGATTCGAGCACCATCTTGGCGGTCGAGACGGGAATCGCGAAACCGATGCCGACCGAACCGCCGGTCTGCGAATAAATCGCCGCATTGATGCCCAGCAGGTGGCCATCCGTATCGACCAGCGCCCCGCCCGAGTTGCCGAAATTGATCGCGGCGTCGGTCTGGATAAAATTTTCGAAATGGTTGATGTGCAGGTTGTTGCGGCCCAGCGCCGAGATGATGCCGAAGGTCACGGTCTGGCCGACGCCGAACGGATTGCCGATCGCCAGCACCACATCGCCCACGCGCGCGCGCTCAGGGTCGCCCAGCGCCATCACCGGCAAATTGCGTTCGCTGATGCGGATCACCGCCAGGTCGGTTTCGGGATCGGTGCCGACAATGCGTGCCTGCGTCTTGCGGCCGTCGGCCAGGCCGACCTCGATCGCATCGGCGCCGTCGATCACATGGAAATTGGTCAGGATATAGCCGTCGCTGCTGACGACAACGCCCGAGCCGAGGCTGGCCAGCTGCTCGTCGGGCGGCCCCCGGTCGCCAAAAAAGCGCCGAAAGAACGGGTCTTTGAGCAAGGGATGCGATTCGCGCGAGGCCTTGCTGGTGAAGATATTGACCACCGCCGGCATCGCCTTGGCGGCAGCGTCGCGGTAGCTTCCCGCCAGCGCCACGGTGGGCGCCTGCAGCACCGGCACGCCGTTACCAGGGCCGCCGAGCTGCAGCGGTTTGGGCTTGCCTTCCAGCCATTCGGGCTTGAGGGCGGCCACCACGAACCACAGCGCGAGCGCGACCGTGACCGTCTGCGCAAACAGCAGCCAGAAGCGGCGCAGCGGATGCGGCCGCCGCAATTCGTGGACGATGTCGTCTTTCAAGGGGCAGCTTTCACTTCTTGAGCGAATCCCGAATTTCGCGCAGCAGCACGATGTCTTCCGGCGTCACTGCCGGCTTGACCTCCACCACTTCGACCGGGCCGCGCAGGCGATTGATCACCCGGACCATCTGGAAGATGACAAACGCCAGCAGGACAAAGTTCAGCAAAATCGTCAGGAAATTACCGTACGCCAGCACGGCGCCGGCCTTCTTGGCATCCGCCAGCGGCAGGTAATAGGCCTGGTTATTGAGGGGAATGTAATAGCTTGAAAAGTTCAGGCCGCCGAACAGCATCCCGATCGGCGGCATGATGACGTCCTGCACCAGCGACTCGACGATGCGTCCGAACGCACCGCCGATGATCACACCCACGGCCAGATCCACGACATTGCCGCGTACCGCGAACTTCTTGAATTCTTCCATCATCGCCATTTGGAACTCCCCATTATTATTGATCGAGCATGGTCATGATACCGGAAGCGGCCCACTGCCACGTCTCGCGACCGGGTCATTATCGGCCGACAATGCTGCATATGCACATGGAATAGGCCGTATTACGCTGACAATTTTTTCCAACAGGTATTGCCAATCACATATAATTTTGAGGTGCTGGCAGCTCTGTATTAATTCTTAAAATTCGTCTTCACGGAAACGGGGTTGGTATGAGTATTGAAAAGCAGGTCGATTCAGGTCGACGCGGCTTGCTGGTCGCCACGTGCGCGGCCGGCGGTGTCGTGGGAGTGGCAACCGCGGGAGTCCTGGTCAGTACCTTCCAGCCTTCCGAGCGCGCCCGTGCAGCGGGGGCGCCGGTCGAGGTCGACATCTCGGACGTGGCGCCGGGCGAAATGAAGGTCGTCGAATGGCGCGGCAAGCCGGTCTGGATCTTGCGCCGCACGCCGGCCATGATGGCCACCCTGACCGAAGACCAGGACGAACTGGCTGACCCGGCATCGGAAGAACAGTTCCAGTTGCCGATGCCGCCCTACTGCAAGAATCCGCAACGTGCGCGCAAGGAGCATCCGGAAGTGCTGGTCACGGTCGGCATCTGCTCGCACCTGGGCTGCTCGCCCTCCTCGCGCCTGGCGGCCGGCCCGCAACCGAACCTGCCGAATGACTGGCCGGGCGGCTTCCTGTGTCCCTGCCATGGCTCCACCTTCGATTTGTCTGGCCGCGTATTCAAGAACAAGCCGGCGCCGACGAATATGGACATCCCACCGTACATGTATCTCTCGGATAACAGGCTGATCATCGGCACGGACAACGAGAAAGGCGAGGCATAAAAATGGGCGCTTTCGAGGAGACACAACTACCGAGCACGGCGTCCAGGCCCGAGAAGGCGCTGGCCTGGGTCGATGACCGCTTCCCATTGTCGAAGATGTGGAAAGAACAATGGGGCAGTTATTACGCCCCCAAGAATTTCAACGTCTGGTACCTTTTCGGCTCGCTATCCATGCTGGTGCTGGTGCTGCAGATCGTCACCGGCATCTTCCTCACCATGCATTACAAGCCGGACGCGGCGCTTGCCTTCGGCTCGGTCGAATACATCATGCGCGAAGTGCCGTGGGGCTGGCTGGTGCGCTACATGCACTCGACCGGCGCCTCGGCCTTCTTCATCGTGGTCTACCTGCACATGACGCGCGCATTGATGTACGGCTCGTACCGCAAGCCGCGCGAGCTGATCTGGCTGTTCGGTTTCGCCATCTTCCTGTGCCTGATGGCCGAGGCCTTCTTCGGCTACCTGCTGCCATGGGGCCAGATGTCGTACTGGGGCGCGCAAGTCATCGTCAACCTGTTCGGCGCGATTCCCGTGATCGGCGGCGACCTGTCGGAGTGGATCCGCGGCGACTATGTGGTCTCGGACGCCACCCTGAACCGCTTCTTTGCCTTCCACGTGATCGCCCTGCCGCTGGTGCTGCTGGGTCTGGTGGCGGCGCACCTGATCGCGCTGCACGAAGTAGGCTCGAACAATCCGGACGGCATCGAGGTCAAGGACAATATGGGTCCGGACGGCAACCCGATCGATGCGGTGCCGTCGCACCCGTACTACACCACCAAGGATCTGTTCGGGGTGTCGGTGTTCCTGCTGCTGTTCTCGGCGGTGGTGTTCTTCGCGCCAGAGATGGGCGGCTACTTCCTCGAGTACAACAACTTCTTGCCGGCCGACTCGATGAAGACGCCGGCCCACATCGCGCCGACCTGGTACTTCACGCCGTTCTATTCGGTGCTGCGCGCCACCACGGCCGACTTCATGTACGTGGTGATGGCGGCGGTTGCGCTGTATGTGGTGTTCGTCTGGCTCAAGTCGCGCCTGGCCTACCGCATCAAGGTGGCGATTGCCGTGCTCGGCATCGTGCTGATCGTCGGCATGCTGCCGCAAGTGCTCGACGCCAAGTTCTGGGGCGTGGTGCTGTTCGGCTCGTCGGTGATGATCCTGGCCTTCATGCCCTGGCTCGACCATTCGCCGGCACGCTCGCTGCGCTATCGCCCGGCGTGGCACAGCTACCTGTATGTGGTGTTCGGGCTGGTGTTCGTCACGCTCGGCTACCTCGGCACCCAGCTGCCGACGGCGGCCTACACCATCATCTCGCAGGTGTGCACGCTGGCCTACTTCTCGTTCTTCTTGTTGATGCCGTGGTGGAGCACGATGGGCACGTTCAAACCGCTGCCGACGCGCCTGACCTTCACGCCGCACTGAACCCGGACCGAGGATATTCCATGAAAGTTTTCGTAAAGAAACTGATCGCGGTCCTGGCGCTGGCGCCGGGACTGGTATTCGCGGCCGAGGGTGGCTTCGCGCTCGACCGCGCGCCCGAGCGCAACGACCTGGCGTCGCTGCAGAACGGCGCCAAGATTTTTGTCAATTACTGCCTCAACTGCCACTCGGCATCGGCGATGCGTTACAACCGGCTGCGTGACCTGGGCCTGAGCGAAGACCAGATCAAGAACAATCTGTTGTTTTCTGCCGACAAGGTTGGCGCCATGATGACAACCGCCATGCGCCCTGACGACGCCAAGGCCTGGTTCGGCGCCGTGCCGCCGGATTTATCGGTGATCGCGCGCGCCAAGGCGTCGCCGGGAGGCACCGGCGCGGACTACCTGTACACCTATCTGCGCACGTTCTACAAGGACGATACGCGGCCCACCGGCTGGAATAATATGGTGGTGCCGAATGTGGCGATGCCGCACGCCATGTGGCAGCAGCAGGGCATACGCGCCGCGAAGTTCGCCGACCAGCCCGATCCACACGAAGCCGGCAAGATGGTGCACACCTTCACCGGCTTCGAACTGGTCGAGCCAGGCACCATGAGCTTGCAGGAGTTCGACATCGCCACCGCCGACCTGGTTGCCTACCTGGCGTGGATGGCTGAGCCAGCGCAAAATACGCGCAAGCGGCTGGGCGTGGTGGTGCTGATTTTCCTGTCGATTTTCGCGTTCCTGGCCTGGCGCTTGAACGAATCGTACTGGAAACAGGTGAAGTAATTCGCTTTCATTGCCCGGTTGGCTATAATACGGGCAATCATTTCTGTGGGGTGAGTGCTTGGCGCACCACCCCTTTGTTTC
>Ga0265797_10003742_pt1 | contig 24060 bp, 28 predicted proteins | sample P2T30metagenome_FD_192433 | JGI IMG/M metagenome (GOLD analysis project Ga0265797, IMG submission 192433) | Plant litter microbial communities from East Loma Ridge, Irvine, California - P2 T30 | ecosystem: Environmental > Terrestrial > Plant litter > Unclassified | place: USA: California... | reverse complement strand
TTCCCGTTGAAGCTGCGCGGCGTCGGCATGGGGCTGACCGCGCTCGTGCTCTGGTCGACGAACTTCGTCGTCAGTCTGCTGTTCCCGATCGTGGTCGCCTCCGTCGGCATCTCGACCACGTTCTTCGTCTTCGCCGGGCTGAACGCCGCCTCCCTGGTCTTCGCCATCACCCGCGTGCCCGAGACGCAGGGGCGCTCGCTCGAGCAGCTCGAAGAGGACTTCAGCACCGGATCCGTGCCCGTGGTCCGGTCCGAGTGAGTCCGCCGGGGCGCGGGCGGGCGTCGGAGGGCGTTTGATGGAGCCAGGGCGCGACGTCGCCGTGCACCGGGCCGCATCGGCTGCACGCGTCGTCCGACAGCCGGTCGGCGTCCGCGACAGGAGCCCCGACATGACCACCCCGAGCAGACGCGCCGTGCACGCCGTCGCGACACGCTCCGCGCCGTCGGCGTGGACGGTCGTCGTGACGGTCGACGACGGCCGGGTGGTCGGCACGCTGGTCTCGCACGGCTCCGTGGGTGTCGCCCCGCTCACGATCGAGACGCGCGACATCGCCGCCGAGTGGCTGGGCGTCGCGGTCGACGATCTCGACCTGCGACTCGTGGTCGAGCTCCCCGAGGAGGCGCGGGACCTGTGGGCGCGCGCCTCGCGTCCCGAGACGACCGCCGAGGAGGCGCGGGCGCTGCGACGACGCGCCGTGCGTCTCGCACACGATCGGGGTCACGCCCCCGACGCCATCGCCGAGGCGCTCGATCTGCCCCGGGCGCGCGTGGCCCGGCTGCTGCGCGCGGACTCCGCCGCGCTCGCCGCCGCCGTGGCCGAGTCCGCCGAGCGTGCGCTGAGCGACGCGCCCGCGGTGCCCGCACCCGGGCCCGCGGCCGCCGGGCCGGCGGCGCCGGCGGCGGCGTCGGCCGCCCCCGCGGCGCCCGCCGAGCCCGCACGCGCAGCGCCGCGCCCGCGCGGCCGTGAGGCCTAGTACGCGACGCTGAAGTGCGCGCGGCGGTGCTTCGGCGTGTCGATCTCGTCGACGATGGCGAGCGCGAAGTCGGCCCCGCCGACGGCCGAGACGCCCTCGGCGTCGGCGAACGCCAGGTCGCCGCCCGTGCGGTACTCGCCGCGGCTCTCGCCGGGCGCGTAGGCGCCGAAGTTCAGGGCGGGCGACACGAAGAACCAGTCGAGGGCCTCGGGGGCGTCGCCGAGGCGCATGAGCACCTCGTTCATCTGCTTGGCCTCGCTCGCGAACTCGGGCGGCAGCTGGTCGGTCTCGGCCATGCGCGGGCCGCCCTCCTCGAGGCGCAGCGAGCTGTAGCCGCCGACGACGCCGAAGCGCACGCCGTGCTCGGCTGCGAGGTCGGCGAGGGCCAGGTCGGCCTCGACGATGCGGCCGTCGAGCTCGCCGCGGGGCGACAGCGACGAGACCACGACGTCGCTGCCGGTCACCGCACGCAGGCGGGCCTCGGCGTCGAGCATCGAACCGGTCTCGTAGCGGACGCCCTCGACCCGCGCCTCCTCGGCGGGGGTGCTGCGGCTGAACGAGACGACCTGGTGTCCGCGCTTCGCGGCCTCGCGGACGATGGCGCTGCCGGCGTAGCCGGTCCCTCCGACGACGGTGATGGTGCTCATGGTGTTCTCCTTCTGGTGCGGGTGGGCTTCCCCGTCCGGGGTCGCAGGGCTACGCTAGATCCATTAGTCACCATTGGGAAGTAGGCACTTCGTGGTAACCGACCCCTCGCTCCCGGTCGATCCGTCGCTCGCGCTCGACCCCTACGCCGACGGCTGCCCGACGCGGCGCGTGCTCGACCGCATCGGCGATCGCTGGACGGTGCTGATCGTCGGCACGCTCGACTCCGGCCCGCATCGCTTCACCGACATCCGACGGCGGGTGTCGGGCATCTCGCAGAAGATGCTGACGCAGACGCTCCGCGGTCTCGAGCGCGACGGTCTCGTGACCCGCACGGTCTTCGCCGAGGTGCCCCCGAGGGTCGAGTACGAGCTGACGGCAGCGGGTCGCACGCTCATCGCGCCCCTCAAGGCCCTCGAGGAGTGGTCGATCGCGCACTTCGGCGACGTCCGCGAGGCCTGGGTCGACTACGACGAGCGGACCGCCTAGGAGGCGCGGGTCGGCCTCGCCCCTCCCGCGGGCGTCTGCGGACGATCAGGCTGCGCACCGCTTGCGGATCGCATGATGGGCGGGTGATCATCCCGACCAGAGCCGCCGGCCTCGAGGCGCTCGACGACTTCGTCCCCCGAGCGGGCGGCGCCTACGCCCGCGACCGCAACCACGATCTCGGTGCCCGCCGCGACAACGTCTCGGGGCTGTCGCCGTATCTGCGTCATCGCCTCGTGACCGAGCAGGAGGTCGTCGCCGCCGTCCTCTCGCGGCACAGCCAGGGCGCGGCCGAGAAGTTCGTGCAGGAGGTCTTCTGGCGGACCTACTGGAAGGGCTGGCTCGAGCAGAACCCCGAGGTGTGGCGCCGGTACCGTCGCGACGTCGCCGAGCTCGCCGCCGGCGACCTCCCTCCGGGCTACGCGGAGGCCGTCGCGGGCCGCACGGGGATCGACGCCCTGGACGCGTGGGTGCACGAGCTGATCGACACCGGCTACCTCCACAACCACACGCGCATGTGGTTCGCCAGCATCTGGATCTTCACCCTCGGTCTGCCCTGGCAGCTCGGGGCGGACCTCTTCCACCGGCACCTGCTCGACGGCGACGCGGCGTCCAACACGCTCTCGTGGCGCTGGGTGGCGGGTCTGCAGACGAAGGGCAAGACGTATCTCGCGACGGCCGAGAACATCTCGCGGTTCACCGAGGGGCGCTTCTCGCCGACCGGCCTCGCCGAGACGGCGCGGGCGCTCACCGAGGAGCCGCTGCCGTCGCGGACCCCGTTCGAGACGGACGACGTCGTGGGCGCCGTCGAGGGACGGGTCGGGCTGCTCCTGCACGAGGAGGACCTCGAGCCCGAGAGCCTGCTCGCCGAGCGACCGGGGCTCGCCGGGCGGCTGGTGGCCGCCGCGGTCGCCGGCGATGCCGAGGAGCGTTCCCCCGGGGGCGCGTCGGGGGTCGTGACCGCGTTCACGGTCGGCGCCCTCGAGGACGCCGCCGGGCGCGCACGCGACGGCGACGGACGCGCGGCCCGGCTGCTGTCCGACGCACGCCCTCCGACCATCGCGAGCTGGGCGGTGACGGAGCGGCTCGACACCGTCGTCGTCCCGTACGCGCCGATCGGCCCGGTGCACGAGCGGCTCGATGCTCTGCGTCCCGTCCTCGCGTCCGAGGGGATCGGTCTCGCGACCGTGCGCCGCGGGTGGGACTCCGAGGCGTGGCCGCACGCGTCTCGGGGGTTCTTCCCGTTCCGCGAGAGCATCCCGTCCCTCGTCCGACGATCCGGGCTCGCGTCAGGCGGTCCGTCCGTCTGAGACGGGGGGAGGCGCGGTGTCGGCGGCCGGCGCAGGCCCCGGCACCCCGGCGCCCTCGAACAGCAGCGCGACCGTGGCGGCGAGGCCGGAGGCGTCGGGGGCCCGGCGGGTCAGGACGCCGAGCAGCACCACGCCGACCAGGGTCTCGACGAGCGCCTCGAGAGGCGTCGCGGAGCCGACCTGCCCGGCGCGCTGCGCCGACTCGAGCCGTGTCACGAGCTCGGCCCGCACGACCGAGGTGACGTGGTCGTCGTAGTGCCGCGCCACGTCGGCGTCCTCGGCGGTCGCGGCGATCGTCGCCCGGATCAGGCCGCCGGTGGCGGCGTCGGTCAACGACTCGGCCGTCGCGAGCAGCCAGCTCGTCACGTCGCCCCGGACGTCGCCGGTGTCGGGCACGACGACCCGGGGGAGGAGGTGCCCCGAGACCATGCCCTCGGCGACGAGGGCGCCCTTGCCCGGGTACCAGCGGTAGATGGTCGCCTTGCCCACGCCGGCCGCGGCGGCGATCCGGTCGAGCGAGAGCCTGTCGTAGCCGCGCTCGGCGAGCTCGTCGCGCGTCGCCTCGAGGATCGCCAGGCGCGCGGCCTCGCTGCGGACCCGACCGGGGCGTGCTGTCGTCATGCTGTCATCCTCCTGCACGCACCCGACGCGCGTCGCGCGCACCGCGCCTCCCGAGCTCCCGCCCGTCGGCCCCCGCCCGTCGACCCGGGGCATCGGGCCGACGAGCGCCCGTCGGAGCTACTGGACCGACCAGCCGCCGTCGGAGGCGAGCACCGCGCCGTTGATGTTGACCGCGTCGTCGCTGAGCAGGAACGTGATCGAGGCCGCGAGCTCCTCGGCGGTCGCGATCGTCGGGATGGCCGCCTGGAACGGCCGCAGCCGCGCCGAGCCCGCCTCCGACACGTTCGCCGGGAACGGGATGCCGGTCGCGACGCCGCCGGGGGCCACGGCGTTGACGCGCAGGCCCTGCTTCGCGTACATGAACGCCGCCGACTTCGTCAGCCCGACCACGCCGTGCTTCGACACCGTGTACGCGTTGCCCGACGCGTTGCCGCGCAGCCCCGCCTCCGAGGCGACGTTGACGATCGATCCGCGGCCGGCGGTCAGCATCACCGGGACGACCGCCCGCGACAGCTTGAAGCCGCCGGTCAGGTTGATGCCGATGACGCGCTCCCACATCGCGTCGCTCGTCTCGTGCAGCGGCGAGAAGTCGTCGTTGATGCCGGCGATGTTGGCCAGGGCGTCGATGCGGTCGCCCGCGACCTCGACGATGCGGTCGATGTCGGCCTGGCTGGTGATGTCGCCGACCACGGTCTCGACGGACGAGCCGGGCAGCGAGGCGACCAGCGCCTCCAGCCCCGGGGCGGTGATGTCGACGGCGATCACCCGACCGCCCTCGCGGGCGACGCGCGACGCCGTGGCCCGGCCGATGCCGCCGGCGGCACCGGTCACGACGACCGTCCTGCCCGCGAAGCGGCCCGGCGTGATCGTCTCGCGCCACGGTCCGGCGTCGGAGGCCTCGGTGTCGGGCATCACGCCGCCGTTGACCTGCAGCACGAGGCCGTCGACGAGCTCCTGGGGGAGCGTTCCGCGGCTCAGCGAGACGAGCTGCTGCAGCGGCAGGTCGCGGACGGGGGCCAGGGCGCTCTCGTCGAAGGCGCCGCCCTGCGAGAGGGCCGCGCGCAGGGCGGGCCCGCCCTCGGGGTGATCGAGCCAGGTCGCGATCGTGCTCGATCCGGTGAGGGGTGCGGGGGTCTCGGTCATGCGCGTCTCTTCTCTGCGGGGTCCGGCGGCCCAGGGGCCGTGGTCAGGGCATTTACGAGACGAATCGTCTCGTTTCAGTGACAGTAGGCGCACGAGCGCCTCCGCGTCCAGCCTGAGGGTCGATAAACGACAGGTGTAGCGTGCACTGCGGTGCGCGGCGATGCGCACCACGGGCCCGACTGCTCGTCGGGTCCGACGAGTCATCGAGAGAACCGGAGTCGAGCCCATGGAACGTTTCACCGACAAGGTCGTCCTCATCACCGGCGGAGGGTCCGGCCTCGGCCGTGCCGCCGCCGTCCGCGTCGCGCAGGAGGGCGCCCGTCTCGCCCTCGTCGACATCTCGGAGAAGGGCCTCGCCGCCTCCGAGGCCGCGGTGCTCGAGGCCGTCCCCGGCGCGGAGGTCCTGACCGCCGTCGCCGACGTCTCGAGCGAGGCCGACGTCGACGCCTACGTCGCTGCGACGCTCGAGCGCTTCGGTCGCATCGACGCGTTCTTCAACAACGCCGGCATCGAGGGGCGGCAGAACCTCACCGAGGACTTCGGGGCCGACGAGTTCGACAAGGTCGTCTCGATCAACCTGCGCGGGGTCTTCCTCGGCCTCGAGAAGGTGCTCGGAGTCCTGCGCGCGCAGGGCGACGGCGGCGCGGTCGTCAACACCGCCAGCGTCGGCGGGATCCGCGGAGTCGGCAACCAGTCCGGCTACGCGGCCGCGAAGCACGGCGTCGTCGGACTGACGCGCAACTCGGCGGTCGAGTACGGGCGGTACGGCATCCGGGTGAACGCCATCGCGCCCGGCGCCATCTGGACCCCGATGGTCGAGGCCTCCATGCGCCAGATCGACGCGGACGACCCCAAGGGCGCCGCGGAGCAGTTCATCCAGGGCAACCCGACGAAGCGCTACGGCGAGGCTCCCGAGATCGCCTCGGTCGTCGCGTTCCTGCTCTCGGACGACGCGACCTACGTCAACGCGGCCGTCGTCCCCATCGACGGCGGGCAGTCCGCGAAGTACTGACGCGGCTCGGACCCCGCGAACCCGCTCGGACCCCGCGAACCCGCTCGGACCCCAGCGCGCGCGCCGGGGTCCGAGCGGGTTTCCGGGGTCTCATCTTCCCTCTTCCCAGAATCCGATAGGATATGCGATACTGACAGCGGTCGGGTGGCTGCACCCGGGCGACACCAATCACTGGAGATTGAGACGATGAAGTCAAGAGCCCCCCTCGCTGCCGCGGTCGCGGCAACCGCCCTGTTCGCCCTCACCGCCTGCGGCTCCGCGGGTGCGGGCTCGGGCGCCGACGGCGCCCCGTCGGGCAACATCAGCATGATCGTCCCGTTCAGCGCCGGCGGCGGCAGCGACCTCTCGGGTCGCGCGATCGCCTCCGGGCTCGAAGCCGGGACGGGTCTGAACATCAGCGTCGAGAACCGCGAGGGCGGCTCCGGCGCCGTCGGCTACTCGTACCTGCTGGCGCAGCAGGGCAAGTCCGACACCCTGCTCGCCTCCGAGACGGCCATGCTCGCCCTCCCGCTCACTCAGGACGTCGAGTTCTCGTACGAGGACTTCACGCCGATCATGAAGCTCGGCGACGACTTCACGCTCATGGTCGTCGCCCCCGACTCGCCGTACGACACCTGCACCGACGTCATCGACGCCGCGGACGACGACCGCGTCGTCGCCGCCGTCTCGGGGGCCACGAGCCTCGACGAGATCATCTTCACCCTCGTCGAGCAGGACCAGGGCATCGAGCTCGACCGGGTGCCGTTCGAGTCCGGCAGCGAGGTGCTCACCGCCCTGCTCGGCGGTCAGGTCGACGTCGCGTCGCTCAACCCGTCCGAGGTCGTGGCGCAGCTCGAGGCCGGCGACCTCAAGGCGCTCTGCGCCTTCGCCGACGAGCGGTACACCTACGACGAGCTCGCGGACATCCCCACGGCGGCCGAGCAGGGCATCGACGTCTCGTTCGCGCAGTTCCGCGGCTTCATCGCCCCCGGCGGCATCTCGGCCGAGACCGAGGCGTACTGGACCGACGCCGCCGAGGCCTTCGCCGAGACCGACGACTACACGCAGTACATCGAGAGCAACTACATGCAGGCCAACGCCGTCTACGGCGACGAGTTCACCGAGTACCTGGCGGGCAACACGGCCGATCTCGAGAAGGTGTTCACCGAATGACCGGCGCCCAGCGGGGCGGCCTCATCGCGAGCATCGTCCTCGCCGTGATCGGGGGCTCGGCCGTGTCGGCCGGTCTCGGCTACGGCGTCACGGTCGAGGGCGGTGAGATCGGACCGGGGTTCCTGCCGGTCCTCGCCGGCGGCCTCGTCGCGGTCTTCGCCGTGCTCGACATCGTCGGGCGGCTCCGTCCGCGACGGGCGCTGCCGAGCCAGGCCGAGCTGATCCTCGACACGGTCGACGCGCCTCCCGCCGGCGTCGCCGGGTACCTCGCCGAGCAGAACGCGGCCGACCCCGGCGCCGTCTCGACGAGCACGCAGACGATCCACCGCGAGGCGGAGGGCGACGAGGTCGACATCTTCGGCCGCACGCAGTCGCAGCGCAACCGCATGCTCGGCATCGTGCTGGGCATCGTCGTGCTGACCCTGCTCGCCGTGCAGCTCGTCGGGTTCCTCATCGCGTTCGTGCTCATGCTCGTCGTGATCGCCGTCTTCGTCGAACGCCGTTCGCTCGTGCCGTCCGTCGTCGTGGCCCTCGTGGCCGGCGGCGTCACCTACGCCATCTTCGTCGCCCTGCTGCGCGTTCCGCTGCCGCAGGGTCTGCTCGGCCTCATCTAAGGACGACCATGCTCGACAATCTCGCACTCGGCTTCTCGACGGCGTTCACGCCCGAGAACCTGCTCTGGTGCTTCATCGGCGTGCTGCTCGGCACGATCATCGGGCTCATGCCCGGTCTCGGCTCGACCACCGGTGTGGCCATCCTCATCCCCCTGACCCTCACGCTCGAACCCGTCACGGCGCTCATCATGCTGGCGGGCATCTACTACGGCGCCCAGTACGGAGGCACGATCACCTCGGTGCTGATCTCGACGCCGGGAGAGGCCGCGAGCGTGGTCACCACGCTCGACGGCTATCAGATGGCCAAGAACGGCAAGGCCGGCTCGGCCCTCGCCATCAGCGCCATCGGCTCGTTCGTCGCGGCGATCATCTCGCTCGCGCTGCTCATGTGGCTCGCGCCCCCGCTGGCCGATCTGGCGCTCAACTTCGGCCCGGTCGAGAATCTCGCGATCATGATCCTCGGCCTGATCATCGTGGTCAGCTTCGCGGGCGGCTCGCTGTCGCGCGGTCTCATGATGGCGGCCGCCGGCCTGCTCATCTCGACCGTCGGCGTCGCCACCGGCTTCAGCGACGCGCGCTTCACGTTCGGCAGCGTCAACCTGCTCGGCGGCATCCCGTTCGTCGAGGTCATGATCGGCCTCTTCGCCGTGGGCGAGGTGCTGCACCAGATCCGCCTCGGCGCCGACGCGCCGATCCGCACGCGGTTCCGCGACATGGTCATCAGCCGTCGCGAGCTCAAGCAGAGCGCCGGCCCCATCCTCCGCGGCAGCGGGATCGGCTTCGTGCTCGGCATCCTGCCCGGCGCCGGCTCGACCCTCGCGTCGTTCATGGCCTACGGCATCGAGAAGCGGGTCTCGCCGCGCAAGGCCCTGTTCGGCAAGGGCGCGATCGAGGGCGTCGCCGCGCCCGAGAGCGCCAACAACGCGGCGGCCAACGCGAACTTCGTGCCGACGCTGGCCCTCGGCATCCCCGGGGGCGGGACCACCGCCGTGCTGCTCGGCGCCTTCACGGTCTACGGGCTCCAGCCCGGGCCGCGACTGTTCGAGACGCAGCCGACGCTGATCTGGGGGCTGCTCGTCTCGTTCTTCATCGGCAACGTCATGCTGCTGGTGCTCAACCTGCCGCTCGCGCCGGTGTTCGCGCAGATGCTGCGGATCCCCTACGGCTACCTCTATCCGATCATCCTGCTGACGAGCTTCGTCGGCGCCTACTCGGTGAGCAACAACATGTTCAGCGTGGTGCTCGTCTTCGTCTTCGGGGTCGTCGGCTGGCTGATGAAGGAGCTCGACCTCCCCATGGCGCCGCTGGTGCTCGGGCTCGTGCTCGGCCCGCTGTTCGAGAAGGCGCTCGTGCAGACCTCCGCCCTCGGCCAGGGCAGCTTCGGCATCGTGCTGCAGAGTCCGATCAGCGTCACGATCCTGCTCTTCGCCGTCGCCCTCATGGTCGGCCCGAAGATCGCCGCCCGCTTCGCCGTCCGTCGCCGACCCGCCGCGGTCGCCGCCCACGACTCCACCCCTTCCGACCGACAGCACGAGGACGTGTCATGAGCCACACCCGAGAGACCTGGCCGATCGCCGCGGCGATGCTGCAGTTCCCCGCGGTGTCCCGAACGGGGCAGCGCGTGCAGGACGCCGACGGCGAGACCTGGAGCGACGCCTTCACGCAGATCCGCGAGACCGGCTTCGACCGGGTCGAGATCAACGACAACTGGCTGCGGGTGGGCGACCTCCCGCCCGGTCGGCTCGACGAGCTGTCCGACGCGGGTCGAGCCGCCGGCGTGGTGCTCGGCAGCGTCTGCGTCGTCCGTTCGAGCATCATCGACCCGGTCGACGGGCTCGCGAACCTCGCCTACAGCCACCGCACCCTCGAGGCCGCGGCCCGACTCGGCGCCGACGTGCTGTCCATCGGCTTCCACCGCCCCCTGACGGCGGAGCAGCGCGAACGGCTCTGGTTCTGGACCGCGCAGGGCGAGATCGACGAGCCCGACGACGTCGAGAACTGGCAGCGCGCCGTCGACCGCGTCGGCGAGCTGGGTCGGCACGCCGCCGACCTCGGGCTCGAGCTGACCCTCGAGATGTACGAGGACACCTACCTCGGCACCGCGGCGAGCTCGGTGCGGCTCGTGACCGAGGTCGGGCTCGACAACGTCGGCCTCAACCCCGACGTCGGCAACCTCGTCCGACTGCACCGCCCGATCGACGACTGGGTCGAGACCCTGCACGCCACGCTGCCCCACGCCAACTACTGGCACGTGAAGAACTACGCCCGCGACGAGGATCCCTCGACCGGTCTCTACACGGCCGTCCCCACGCCGCTCGAGCTGGGCGTCATCAACTACCGCCACGCCGTCCGCGACGCGGTCGCCTACGGGTTCCGCGGCACCTTCGTCTGCGAGCACTACGGCGGCGACGGGCTCGGGGTCGCGGCGATGAACCGCGACTACCTGCGGCGGGTGCTGCCCGCCGAGGCGCCCCCCGTCGAGAGGCCGACCCGCGCCTCCTCGGCTGCCACCGCCACCGCCACCGAGGAGATGGTCTCGTGACCGTGCTCGACTACGACGCGACCACCTTCGCCGACGAGGCGCTCGCCGGCTTCGTCGCCGCCCACTCCGAGCTGCGGGCGGTCGACGGCGGCATCGTCCGTCGCGCCCCCCTCGCCGACGGGTGCGTCTCGCTCGTCATCGGCGGGGGCTCGGGCCACTACCCCGCCTTCGCCGGTCTGATCGGCACGGGGCTCGCCGCGGGTGTCGCGTACGGCAACATCTTCGCCTCGCCGTCGGCCGGTCAGGTCCACCGGGTCGCGAGGGCCACCGAGCGCGGCGGGGGAGTGGTGCTCGCCTTCGGAAACTACGCCGGCGACGTGCTGAACTTCGGCCAGGCGGCCGAGAGGCTGCGGGCCGAGGGCGTCGACGTCCGCGTGATCGCGGTCACCGACGACATCGCCAGCGGCGCGGTCGGCGAGGAGTCCAAGCGGCGAGGCGTCGCCGGCGACCTGGCCGTCTTCAAGATCATCGGCGCCGCGGCCGAGGCGGGGTTCGACCTCGACCGGGTCGAGGAGCTCGGCCGGCGTGCGAACGCCCGCACCCGCTCGCTCGGCGTCGCCTTCTCGGGCTGCACGCTGCCCGGCGCCGACCGGCCCCTGTTCGAGGTCCCGCCCGGGCGCATGTCGATCGGCCTCGGCATCCACGGCGAACCCGGCATCTCGGAGGCCGATCTGCCGACCTCCCCCGAGCTGGCCGAGCTGCTCGTGGGCCGCCTCCTCGACGAGCGGCCCGAGGGCGCGGGCGACCGGGTCGTCGTGCTGCTCAACGGCCTCGGCACCTTCAAGTACGAGGAGCTCTTCGTGCTGTACGGCCATGTCGCGCGCCTGATCGGCGACGCCGGGCTGACGATCGTCCGCCCCGAGGTCGGCGAGCTGGTCACGAGTCTCGACATGTCCGGCGTCTCGGCGACCCTCTTCTGGGTCGACGACGAGCTCGAGGGGCTCTGGGCCGCGCCCGCCTCGTCTCCCGCCTTCCGGACCGGATCCGTCGAGGACGCCGTCACGGAGACCGAGGAGGCGCGGGTCGAGTCGACCGCGCCCGCCGACGATCCGCGTCACGCGGCCGCGTCGCCCCGCGTCGTGCGGGGTCTCGAGCAGGTGCGCGACGTCGTGCTCGCCGCCGAGGACGAGTTCGGGCGCCTGGACGCCGTCGCCGGAGACGGCGACCACGGGATCGGCATGTCGCGGGGCATCACTGCGGCCGTCGTCGCGGCGCGGGCCGCCCTCGATCGCGGGGCCGGCATCGGGACGGTGCTCGCCGACGCCGGCGAGGGCTGGGCGGAGAACGCCGGGGGCACGTCGGGCGCCCTGTGGGGCGTCTGCCTGACCGCCGCCGGGGGGAGTCTCGCCGCCGAAGGCGATCCGTCGTCGGCGGGGGCCTCGGCCCGGGCCGCGTCCGCCGGGCTCGCCGCGATCCAGCGTCTCGGCGGAGCGGAGGTGGGCGACAAGACGCTCGTCGACGCGTTCGCGCCGACCGTCGACGAGCTGGACCGCGCCTCCTCGGCGGGTCTCCCGCTCGCCGATGCCTGGGCCGGCGCCGCCGAGGTCGCCGAGGCCGCCGCCCGCTCGACGGCCGAGCTGCGGCCGCGCCTCGGCCGGGCCCGACCGCTCGCCGAGAAGAGCGTCGGGCACCCCGACGCCGGCGCCGTCTCGTTCGCCCGCATCACCGGGGTCGTCGCACGAGCGACGGCCGCCGATCCGACCTCCGACGACCGTTCCGCTGAAAGGGACCGAGCATGACCGACACCACGACCACGACCGCGACGCCCGCGACCCCCGGGGGCGTCCCCGCCGTCCGGCCGCGCATCGCGCTGACCCTCGGCGACCCCGCCGGCGTCGGCCCCGAGCTCGCCGCCCGACTGCTCGCCGACCCCCGCAACCTCGAGCGTGCCGAGATCTACGTGCTCGCGGATCGCAGCGAGCTCGACGCGGCCGCCGCCGTCATCGGCGCCGAGATCCCGCTCAGCGACGAACCGCGGCCCGGGTACGCGACCCTGCTCGACGACTCCTCGGCCCCCGCGACGCCGATCCCCGCGCGGCAGGTCAGCCGGGAGGCCGGCGAGCGGGTGCTGCACCAGCTGCGGCGGGCCATCGCGCTCGCCAACGACGGCGCCATCGGGGCGATCGTCTTCACGCCGTTGAACAAGACGAGCCTGCACCTCGGCGGCATGGACGAGGAGGACGAGCTGCGCTGGTTCGCCAAGGAGCTGCACTACGAGGGCGTGACCAGCGAGATCAACATCATCCCCGGCATGTGGACGGCCCGCGTGACCTCGCACATCGGCATCCGGGACGTCGCCGCCCGGGTGACGACCGCCGGTGTCGTCGACGCGATCCGACTGCTGCACGGGCTGCTGCGCGACTCGGGCGTCGCCGCGCCGCGACTCGGCGTCTGCGCGCTCAACCCGCACAACGGCGAGAACGGCATCTTCGGTCGCGAGGAGATCGACGTGATCCGCCCCGGCGTCGAGGCGGCCGTGGCCGAGGGCATCGCCGTCGACGGGCCGTGGCCGTCGGACACGATCTTCGTGGGCTCGCGCGACCGCTACGACGGCATCGTCACGATGTACCACGACCAGGGTCAGATCGCCATCAAGCTGATGGGCTTCGACGGCGGCGTGACCGTGCAGGGCGGGCTGCCGGTCGTCATCGCGACGCCGGCGCACGGCACGGCCTTCGACATCGCGGGCACCGGGGTCGCCAGCGTGACGTCGAGTCAGAACGCCCTCGACGTGGCCATCGCGATCGCGGGGCGTCGGGCCGTCCCCCGTGCGGGCTGAGAGCCGGGCCCCGCGGCGCGGTCCCGGCCGGGGCGGCGGGCGCCTGCTCGTCGCCCCCGCCGACGACCCCCTGCGTGACAGACTGGTCCGATGACAGCCTCGCCCTCGACCGGTCGGCCCCGGCGGGTGTCTCTCGCCGACGGCGTCTACGACGAGCTGCTGTCGCGTCTGTTCGACAACACGCTCCCGCCCGGCACCTGGATGAACATCGACGCGCTCGCTCGTGATCTCGAGGTCTCCCAGACCCCCATCCGCGAGGCGCTCGCGCGTCTCGAGTCCACGGGGCTCGTCACCCGGGCGGCCCTCCGCGGCTACCGGGCGGCCCCGTTGCTCACCGCCAAGGAGCTCGGCGATCTGATGCACGCCCGTGCCGTCGTCGAGCCGGCCAACGCGGCCCTCGCGGCGGCGCACGCGACGGAGGCGTTCCTGGCGGGGCTCGACGAGTCGATCGAGCGGCTCGCGACCTCGCCGACCGGCCCCACCGTGCACGAGTACCACTCGTACTGGCAGGCCGACGAGCAGTTCCACGACCTCATCGCGCGGCAGGCCGACAACGCTTTCCTCTACCGCGCCTTCGAGTCGCTCGGCGGTCAGGCCCAGCGCTTCCGCATGTTCGGGGGGCTCGGCGTCACGGACGCCGAGTACGCCATCGCCGAGCACCGGGCGATCCGGACGGCGCTGGCCTCGGGTCGGCCCGAGGCCGCCGAGGCCGCGATGCTCGACCACGTCGTCAACGTGCGCATCCGCTCGCTCGACTGACCCGACCGCGGGTCCCGTTCAGGAGGCGCGGCGCGGGGGAGTCCCGCACCGCCCCTCCTGAACGCCCCGGTCAGTCCTCGCGCGGGACGCGCACGCGCAGCGCACCCGCGTCGACGGTCGTGCGGAAGCCGATGGCGGTGCCGAAGCCGTCGCCGTCGAGCTCGATCTCCGCGGGCTCCGACAGCTTCGCGGTCAGCTGCTTCGCCTTGACGTAGTTCAGGGCCGCGATCTCGCGCGACCCGACGATCCGCTTGAGCGGGGTGCGCTGGACCAGCCCGTTCTCGATCAGCACCTTGCCGATGATCTGCAGCCAGTGGACGATGCCCTCGGGGCGCAGCATCATCACGTCGAAGACGCCGTCGTCGATGGCCGCGTCGGGCAGCAGCAGGATGTTGCCGGTGAGCGTGCCGCAGTTGCCGACGATGACGGTGTTCGCGTGCATCCGCTTCGTCGGGCCGTCGTCGAACCGGTACCGGAGCTTGAGGGTGTTCTCGTCGCGCAGCGCGACGACGATGGCCTTGACGTAGGCGAGCCAGCCGATCTTGGCCTTGAGGTCCTCGTCGGTCGCGGCGAGCATCTTCGCGTCGATGCCGACGCCCGCCATCACGAGGAACGCGTGCTTCTGGATCGACCCGTCGGCGGCGCGGATCTCGATGCGCCCGAGGTCGATGGCGCGATCCCGGCCGGTGAAGGCCGTGTGGATCGAGTTGTCGACGTCGTCGAGCGTGAGGTTCATGTTGCGGGCGAGCAGGTTGCCGGTCCCCGACGGCAGCAGGGCGAACGCGACGTCGCGGTCGGCGATCGTCTCGGCCACGATCCGCACGGTCCCGTCGCCGCCGGCGGCGATCACCAGGTCGACCCCCGCCTCCAGCGCCTCGAGCGCGGCACCGCGGCCCGGGTCCTCCTTCGACGTGCTGAACCACAGCGTGTCGTCCCACCCGGCCGCGGTCTGCTCGCGATCGACGACCGCCTTGACGGCGTCGAGATCGATCTTGATGGGGTTGTAGACCACGGCTGCGCGCATGACGACTCTCTGTCGAGGGGACGGAGCCTCCATGAAACCGCAGATCGGCGCCCGGTGGTCGCTCCCGAAGGCTCAGCCGGGGCGATCGGCGTCGGGCCGGTCGACCAGATGCGCCGTCACGGTCACCAGCGTCTGCCCGCCGTCGTCCGCCTCGAGTCGGGTGCGGAGCGCCTCGGCGGCCCGACCGAGGATCTCGGGCGTCGACCCGTCGAGGTCGGTGGCGACGTGGGCGGTCACGGCGACGAGTCCCTCGCTGCGGTCGACGAGCACGAGTCCCGTCGAGTCCGCCCAGTCGAGCTCGGCGGCGACGGCGCGCACGGTCGACTCGACCGCGGGGTGGGCGTCGAAGACGTCGATGACGCCCTCGACCCGTCGCAGCAGGTCGGTCAGGGTCTGCGACAGTCGGTCGTCGGTGGTCATGGGTCGTCCGTCCGGGGGAGGAAGACGTCGTCGATCACGATGTCGACGGCGGCGATCGTCAGGTGGGTGTGGCGCGTCAGGGTCTCGACGATGCGGGCACGGAGGTCGTCCGCGACGCCGCGGATGTCGTCGCCGTAGCGGACGGCCGCCGTGACCTCGACGGTGACGGGCGCGCCGGGCGTCGTCACGTCGCCGCTGAAGGTGGTGGCTCCGAGCACGACCCCGCCGTCGGCGTCGCCGGTCCGACGGACGAGTCCCCGGGCGGCCGCCTCGGTGATGCGCAGGTCGATGCCGGCGTCGGGGTGCCCGAGGGGGATCTCCCGACCGCCGACGACCTCGCGTCGGATCGACTCGAGCAGACCGCTGATCCACCGGCCGTCGCGATCGGGCTCGCGGGTCGCCTCGTGCTCGAGGGAGGCGCGTGACAGGTCGTGCACCTGGGCGAGCGAGATGAGATAGAGACGGCAGGCCGCCGAGCCCTCGATGCCGGGGTCGCGGGGCGTGCGGCCGCTGTCGAGGTAGTCGCTGAGGCGTTCGACGGAGTAGCCGTCGACGGTCTGATCGGGCAGGGCGTCATCGGGGATCGTCATCGCCATGCCTCCATCTCCGTCATCAGGAAGGTGCGTGCCCTTGCTATGCAGCCGCGGACGGTCGAGACCGACATCCCCAGGGCCTCGGCGATCTCGGCGTACGAGTACTCGGCCGTCTCGCGCAGCAGCCAACAGCGTCGCTGGTCGAGGGGCAGCTTGTCGAGAGCCGACCACATCGCGTCCATCTGGAACCGCGTCTCGACGACGCGATCGGGGGACTGCGACCGGGGGGCCTCGGGGTCGCGCTGGTCGATGTCGTCGTGGTCGCGGCGGACCCTGAGGCGGTCGATGCTCTTGTTGCTGACGATGCGCATCATCCAGTTGCGGATCTGCGCGGGGTTCTCGAGATCGCCCAGTCGGCGCCACGCCGTCAGGAAGGCGTCCTGCACGACGTCGTCGGACTCGAGGTCGGAGCCGAGGAGGCGCGAGGCGTACACGCGCATCAGCGGACCGTGTCGACGGGCCAGGACCTCGTAGGCGTGGACGTCCCCGTCGCGTGCGCGAGCGGCGAGGAGCGCGTCGCCGGCGTCGGGGAGGGGATCGTCGGCGGTGATGACGTCCTCCTCGCAGCGATCCGGTCGGGCGATCGGTCGATCGCGCCCTCCGTGGATACCACCTCGCCGTCCGGCGGGTCGCGGCGCTGGCCGGTAACGGCTGTCGGGCCGGGCCGCGGGTGTCGGACGGGCCGCAAAACGAGTCTCCGGAGCGCGGAGTCTGAAAGGAGTCTGAATGACCGTGACCTCCGCCGGGCTCGATGCGTCTGAATGATGTGTCCCGCTTCACGGGCACCGCAGGACCTGCCAGCAGGCCCCGCGACATCGACATCAAGGAGCAGTCCCATGAGCACCGTCACCCCCGCCACCACCGGCTCCGCCGCCGCGAAGACCTCGGGCGCCTCGACCGCCGGCAAGAACACGATCGCCGACGGCGTCGTCTCGAAGGTCGCCGGCATCGCCGCCCGCGAGGTCCGTGGAGTCCACGACCTCGGCAACGGCGCGGCCCGTGCCATCGGCGCGATCCGCAACGCGATCAACCAGCAGGACCGCAGCCAGGGCGTCTCCGTCGAGGTCGGCGAGAAGCAGGTCGCGGCCGACATCGTGATCGTCGCCGAGTACCCGGTCGAGCTCCAGCGCGTCGCCGACGAGGTCCGCAAGTCGGTCTCCGAGGCCATCTCGCAGGTCGTCGGCATGGAGGTCGCCGAGATCAACGTCACCGTCTCCGACGTGTACATCCCCTCGGACGACAACGACGACGACGCCGACGACAGCCGCGTCCAGTGACCGCCACGACCACCGGCATGCTCGTCGGCGCGGTCCTCGCGCTGACCGCAGTGGCCTTCGGGTTCTGGGCCTTCATCTTCGTCGCGATCGCCATGGCCGTCGGCTTCGGCGTCGGACGTGTCGTCGAGGGCAAGCTCGACGTCCGTGGTCTCGCGGACGCCCTCCGCGGGCGGCGGTCGTCGTGACCGCGGCGGTGACGGCCGACCAGACCCTCCACGGCCGGAACAAGATCACGTCGCGTGCCGTCCGCCGGGTCGTGTCGGCCGTCACCGCGGAGGCCCTCGAGGTCACCGCGTCCGACGTGTCGGTCGAACTGGCCGACCGTGACGGCGCGCTCAGCGTGATCGCCAAGACCCCCATCCGGATCACTCCGCTGGGGCTCCCCACCCGTTCGTCGGGCACCCTGCTCGAGCGCCTCACCTCGGCGCAGAGCACCATCCGCGACCGCGTCCTGCAGTTGACCGGATCGTCCATCGACCGCGTCGACCTCCAGATCACCGGCGCCGAACTCCGTGAGAGGAAGCGGGTCTCATGAGCAGCAGCTCGCTCTACCGGCGCATCGTGCGCCGCGAGACGCATTCGTCGCGGGCCGTCATCGCGATCACCCTCGCGGTGATCCTGATCGTCGTGCTCGCCTGGATCGGCACGGAGTCCGTGCTCGCCGCCATCGGTCAGCAGCCCCTGCTCGTGGCGCCGGCCGACGCCGCCGGTGCGGTCCTCGACGCCGCCGGAGCGGCCGTGGGAGTGCTCACGGCCATCGGCGCCGTGGTGGCCCTGATCGGTCTCGTCCTCATCATCGTGTCGCTCGCCCCCGGGCGCCGCGGTCGCCGTGCCGGAGGGATCGGACGCACCGCGGCCGTCGTCGACGACCGGGTCATCGCCCGTTCGCTCGCCCGCACGGCCAGCTACGCCGGCGACGTCGACCCCTCTCAGGTCAGCGTCAGCGTCGGCAAGCGGAAGGCCCTCATCGAGGTGACCCGCACCTCCGGTCGCAACACCGACGTGCGCAGCATCGACGAGGCCGTCCGCGACGAGCTCGACGCGTACGACTTCAGCCCGGCGCTCAAGCACACCGTGCGCCTGTCCAAGAAAGGAACGGTCGGAGCATGAACAACACCAATCGCGCCCTGAACCGCCTCCTCGTCTTCGTGATCGGCCTCGTGCTGCTCGCCGGCGGCGCCGCCGTCGCCGTCGGGGCCCTCTGGCCCGACGTCCGCGACACCGTCTCGGGCGCCGCATCCGACGCCTCCGGTCCCGTCTCGGACGCCCTCTCGGGCGACCAGGTGTGGATCCTCTGGGTCGTCGCCGCCGCCTCGCTGGTGCTCATCCTGCTGCTCGTCTGGTTCGCGTTCCGTCAGGGGCACGGTCAGACCGGCGAGCTGCTGACGGTGGACGAGGGGTCGTCGCGGAACGAGCCCACCGGTGGCCGTCTCGTCATCGACGCCAAGGTCGCCGAGCAGGTCCTCGAGGAGGCGCTGGCCGACACGGCGGGCATCGTCTCGATCGACGTCACGGCGTTCCGGGTGAAGGGCGAGAACGTCCTCCGCATCACGGCGAACGCCCGCAAGGGCGCCTCGCCCGTCGAGATCCGTCGCAGCATCGACCAGGCGGTCTCCCGCTGGGATGCGCTGCTCGGCACCGAGACGCCCGTGGTCGTCCAGATCAACGGCGGGCTCCGCACGCAGATGGCCTCCGCCACCCGCCTCGACTGAGCCGGTCCCGACCGGATGCCCGGTCGCCGCAGCATCCGCACCACCGGTGATGGCCCTCGACCTCCCCCCGAGGACGAGGGCCATCACCGTCTCCCGACCCGCACGACACCGCGTCACCCCGCATCACGATGAAAGGACGGCCTCATGACCGAGTCCACCCACCACGTCACCCCCATCGACCTCGACTCGGCCGGTCCGTCCGCCCCGGAGACGCCGGAGCAGCGCCTCGAGCGCACCATCGCCGTCACCGTCCTCGGCGTGACGGGCGTGCACCGCCTGGGCAGCGGGGCGGCCCGCGTCGTCGGCGCCGTCCGAACCGCTCTCGGCTCGGCGGACTCCGCCGGCGTGACGGTCGCCACGACCGACACCGGGCTGAAGGTCGACGTCTCGGTCGTCGCCGAGTACCCGACCAACGTCACCGAGCTGGCCGACACCATCCGCACGCAGGTGCGGCACGCCGTCGGCCAGCTCGAGGGCGAGCCGGTCACCATCGACGTCGTCGTGACCGACGTGCACGGCCCGTTCGACGAGGCCGACGCCGCCAAGGCCGCCGCCGACGCCGAGAAGGCGGAGGAGCGCAAGCGCGCCATCGCCGAGAAGAAGGCCCAGGCGAAGGAGGCCGCCGCGGCGGTCGGGGCCGAGGCCACCGAGACGGCCGACCGCGCGAGGACCGGCGCCGCCGACGCGTTCGACGACGCCAAGGACGCCGCAGCCGGTGCTCTCGACGTCGCCAAGGGCAAGGCGGCCGACGCCCTCGACGGCATCGCGGACGCGGTCGACTCCCGCGGCGCCGAGCGCACCCCGGGCGCCGACACCGCAGCCGAGCGCACGGCCGACACCGCCGACGACGCCGTCGAGCGCACGGACGACCCGGCCGCCGAGACCACGACGGCCACCGTCGCACCCTCGGCCGCGCAGGCCGCCGCGGACGCCGCTCAGGCCGCCGCCGACGCGGCTCAGGCCGCCGCCGACGCGGCCGAGGCGGCCGCTGCGGCCGCCGACGACACCGCCGACTCCGCGTCGGCGGACGGCCCCTCCGCGACGGACCGCGTCGACGACTGGTTCGCCACGGACGACGACGCGGACGACGAGGCCACCGCAGCCCGTGAGGCGGCGGACTCCGCCGCGGCCGACCGGGCCGACGCAGCCGCCGCCCCCGACGCGGACGGCCGGGACCGCTGATGCTCGGCCGTCGATCGGCCGGGGCGCGGCGGCCCCGCCCGCGGGCCGTCTGGGCCGCGCTGATCACGTCGACGATCGTCTGCCTCGTGATCGTGGTGGGTGTGCTCATCCCCGTGCTGACCCTCATCGGGGCGGCCGACGGCGGCACCGCCGGCGCGCTCGACGTCCCCGTCGGCGGGATCGTCGCCGCGATCGCGATCGGCTACATCCTCGCGCTCGTGCTCCTGGCGCTCATCGTCACGGTCCGCAACGGGCCGCTGGCCTGGGTCCTCGGCGTAGCGGCCGTCGTGTCGACGCTCCTCGTGTCGCTGTGGCCGCTCGTCGCGGTGGCGATCGCCGGCGTCGACCAGGTGCAGGACGTCGTCCCGTTCATCCAGGATCTCGTCCGTCAGTACGTCCCCGGGGCCTGACCCGCGCCTCCTCGGTCGATGACGGAGCCCCAGGCCGGCACGACGACCCGGCGGTCCGCGCCCTCGTCGCCGTCCGGCCCGGCGACGCGGAGGCTCACCTCCGACGACGTGAGGTTCGCCGCGATCAGCCGGAGACCGGCCGCGGTGGCGACACCGGCCAGGCGGACGCCCTCGGGCAGGGCGTCCGTCGGCTCGTGCACCGCCCCTCCCGAGAGCCGTGACAGCGCCTCGACGACCTCGGCGGCCGGCGTCGCCGCGCCCGTCCCGTCACGCAGGCCCCGCGGCCCGAGGGATTCGAAGAACGACAGGCTCGCGACCCCCGGCACGGCCAGGGCCACCGCGCTCGCGACCACCCACGCGGCCGTCGCCGTCGACCCCTGACGGTGGTCGACGGTCTCGGGCCCGCCGCGCCCCGACGATCCGGACGTCGCCACGGCGTTGAACCGCGGACGCAGCGTGATCGGCCCGACGTGCACCCGTCCGCTCGGCGCCATCGCGACGGCCTGTCGGGCGACCAGTCGCTGCATCGCGACGGACTCCCCGATCTGGAACACGTCGGTCGCGTGCATCTGCGGCGTGATGCTGAAGGTCCACGAGTCCAGCCCGTCGGGCAGCCCCGCCCGACCGCGGTTGAGCTCGGTGAAGTGCGAGCGCGCCCCGCCGACCCGCTCGGGGTCGAGACCGGCCGCGACGAGTCCGTCGCCGAGGAGGCGCGCGGCCGTCGGCGTCGTCACCTGCGTCACCGAGTCGAAGACCCCCGCACGCACCACCCGGCACCCGGCCAGGGCCGCCGTCACGGCTCCGATCGCCGTCCCGTCGCCGGGTGCGACGACGATGCGGACGTCGAGGGCGACGGGCCCGGCCTCCGACACGGCGCGGGCGAGGTCGGCCCGCCACGCGGGCTCGGTCGTGTCGACCTCGACGAGGAGGGTCGGACCGGGCGGAGGCGCGGCGGACGTCCCGACGGCGCCCGCGGAGGTCCCCACCTCGGGGAGCACCGCACCCGTGGGCGCCAGGCGGATCGACGACGTGCGGGCCGGGGGAGCGGGTGAGGCGACGGAGCGTCGGGAGACCCGGAGCGTCAGGGTCTGCCGCACCGCGCCTCCCTCGGGGATCTCGAAGGGGAACGGCCGGCTCAGCGGGCGGCTGTATGTCTTGAAGGAGGCGTCGGTCCAGTTGCGCTGGTCCTCCATCTCGAAGACGTCGCCGTCGACGGTCAGGTCGACGTCGAGAGCGTCGACGGCCCACGCCAGGGCGCGGATGTCGCGCGCGGGCTGATGCGGGGCGACGTCGACGGGGAACGCCGTCGACGTCGTCCCGCCGTCGGGGTGACGCACGACGAGCGCGGCGCCGGCGGACGACGGCGGGTGCAGCACGACGAGACCGACCCGGTTGGCCCGGCAGGCGCGGGTCGCGGTCGCGGCGAGGTCGATCGTCAGCGTGTCGGTGTCGGTGCTGCTGCCGGTCGCGAGTGCGAGCGTGCCGGTCAGGTCGATGTCGCGGCCGGCGAAGCGCAGCTCGAGCCGGGCGGCGCCGTCCGTGTCGTCGAGATGCACCGGCGGGCCGTCGACGCGGGCCGTGCCCCAGTCCGCGTCGCGCGCCACGGCACGGACCCCGCGCAGCACCACCACGCCCTCGAAGCGGATGTCGGCCAGCTCATCGCCGCGCAGCTCGATCGCCCACGGGCCGGATCGCAGCTCGACGGGCGCCGGGGTCGACTCGCGCCAGGCGGCGTCGTCGACGCGGTGGTCGTCGAGACGTCCGCGCAGGGTCTCGTCGCGCCAGTCGCTCACGACGCGGTCACAGCGCCGTCATGCCGCCGTCGACGGCGAAGAGGCTGCCCGTCGCGAACGCGGCGTCGTCGCTCGCCAGGAACACCATGATCCCCTCCACGTCGGCGGGGGTGCCCGCACGACCCAGCGGGATGCGACCGACGATGCCGGCCCGCGCCTCCGGGTCGTCGCTGATCGCCGTGACGAGCCCGGTCTCGGTGTAGCCCGGCACCACGGTGTTGACGCGGATGCCGCGATCGGCGTAGGCCGCGGCGGCCGTCCGCGCGAGACCGTGGATGCCGGCCTTCGACGAGCTGTAGGCGGTGAACTCGGCGCCCTCGCCGGTGAGACCCGTGGGGCTGCCGGTGAGGATCAGGCTGCCGCCCTCGTGGTCGAGCATCGAACGGATCGCGTGCTTGACGGTGAGGAACGTGCCGGTCAGGTTCGTGTCGATGGTCCGACGCCAGACGTCGAGGTCGAGGTCGGCGGCCGGCGCGTCCTGCCCGAAGAGCTGGATGCCGGCGTTGGCCACCACGACGTCGGGAGCCCACCCGTCCGCCGCGAGATCGGCGAAGGCGCGACCCACCGACTCCTCGTCGGTGATGTCCATGGTGATGCTGCGGGCGGCGCCGTCGCCCGCCGACGCGGCGGCGTCGTGAGCGGCGGTCTCGGCGCGCTCGCCGTCGCGGTCGGCGAAGACGACGCGCGCCCCCTCGGCCGCGAAGCGCCGGGCGACCGACTCCCCGATGCCGGTCGCGGCGCCCGTCACGAGCGCCGTCCTGCCTGTCAGTCGTCCGGTCATGGTCCGTCACCTCTCTGTACACGGTCGCGGTCAGTCTGCCGGAAACGGCGACGCGAGGTGAGGCGACCGGAATGACGCGTGCCGCACCGCGGTTGCACGACACATGACGTCACCCGCGACCATCGGAATCCTCGGCGCCGGCAAGGTCGGCACCGTGCTCGCCCGCCTCCTGCACGCCGCGGGGCACCCCGTGCTGCTCTCCGGCTCGGGCGACCCCGCCCGCATCGGCCTCATCGTCGACGTGATCGCGCCCGGCGCACGCGCCGTCTGGTCGGAGGAGGCGGCCCGCGAGGCCGACATCGTCGTGCTCGCCCTGCCGCTCGGCAAGCTGGATTCCGTGCCCGTCGCCGCCCTCGACGGCAAGATCGTCGTCGACGCCATGAACTACTGGTGGGAGACCGACGGCATCCGCGACGATCTCGCCGACGTCCGCCGGTCGACGAGCGAACTCGTCCAGGGTCACCTGCCGGGCTCGATCGTCGTCAAGGGCTTCAACCACATGGGGTATCACGACCTCGACGAGGGCGCGCTGCCGGCGGGCGACCCCGAGCGCAAGGCCATCGCCCTGGCGGCGGACGACGAGGCGGCGCTCGCGCGGGTGGCCGCCCTCGTCGACGCCATCGGCTTCGACCCGGTCGCCCTGCCCAGCCTCGCCGACGGCATCTCCCTCGAGCCGGGTTCCCTCGCCTTCGGAGCCAACGTCGGCGCCGCCGAGCTCGTCGAGACCGCCCGCTCCTTCTGGTCGTCGCAGCGCGGCCTCGCCGTGGGCCGCGCCCGCTCACGAGACGCGGCGACCGAGCCCGCCTGACCGCGCCTCCCACCCGGCGACCGT
>Ga0265797_10003741_pt1 | contig 24065 bp, 38 predicted proteins | sample P2T30metagenome_FD_192433 | JGI IMG/M metagenome (GOLD analysis project Ga0265797, IMG submission 192433) | Plant litter microbial communities from East Loma Ridge, Irvine, California - P2 T30 | ecosystem: Environmental > Terrestrial > Plant litter > Unclassified | place: USA: California... | reverse complement strand
CAGCATCGCGTGCGAGTAGTCGCAGCTCTAAACACCACGTCCTCTCCCAAGCGGCGCTTCGCATCCCATGTCACGGTACACTTTGTTCACGTCTTGTCGGTGTTGCTGAGATCACGAAACATAAGGAGCGTCTCGACACGAGGATTGTATGCATTCAATATAGGATACCTAATGAGCGTGATAAGGATTCGTCATCGTCCACACTGTTCGCAGTCTGCCATCTCTTCCGCAACCCAAGCTCATCCGTAGCATAGCGAAACGAGGCTTCAACGGTTGGTCGCCGCGGTCCAGCAGCCCACCAGTACGTTCTTCCTCATGCGACGCGTCGCACGTCCGCTCAAACAGAGAAGTCCTTCGTCTTCACCCACTCCGCGAAACCGGGGACGTCGGCGTACAGTGGGAGCATGTGGCGCGACAGCGCAAACTGGCCCCGCGCACCGTTCGGAACGGGCGTGTTGCAGATACCATTCATCTGTTGCGTTGGTGGTGTGATTATCGCAGTGAGGGTCCCAATGGTTTCGCTTCCGTCGATGATGTCTGATGAGATCGCGCTTGCAGGAAGGCCTGGGGTGGTACCTTCGTTGAGGGTAGTGCGAACGCCTTCCCTCTCATTCGTGGCGCAATCTGGAGTACATGACGGACATGAGGGGAAGTAGCGAGAGCCGATGTAGCCGCCGCTGAGTGTCACGATGGGACCAGAAATGTAAGGTTTCTGCAGGAAGCTCCAGAAGCTTTGGACTGAAGGTTTCGCGGCCTCGATGTTGTTGAGGAAGATCTCCGTTGTCCGTGGGAAGTAATAGCCAGCTAGGATCTGGTACGTCCAAATGCAGTCACGGATTCTGCGGCAGACGTCTTGACGCTTGACAAGTCCCAAGGCTTCGACGTCGTAGTTTGGACTGAAGTTGGACTCGGTCACGGCGCGTTCGGTCAGACGTTCCGGATGATGGATGAGGTCGTACTCTGTGTAATTGAATGGATAGTCTCTGCCGGCTTCGAGAGGCGCAAAGTTGGCGATGCGGACTTCACCAGCCCAGTCCTCGGGTTTGACACCAGAGAAGGTATTCAGGGCGATTTGGTTCCAGCGCCAGAGTTCGCCGTCCGACTCGAAGAAGTCGCCATGAGTAATGCCCAACCCAGGACTGGCTTCACTAGAGTCTGGTTCGGGCTGATCGTCTTCTCGAACGGCACGACGCTTGTCTTGACCGCTGATAACGTGGTATCCACCGAAGGAACCATCCTGATATACGTTGATACATCCCGAGTTCCCAGCCGATATAGAATCACGGGGTGTACAGTTACTACCTCTAGGGAAGAAGACGACAATAGAATTGGGGTCGTCACCCTCTTCCTGCACGATAGTGATGGAGTTGGTAGAAGCTCCGAGGTACTCCGGGTCGTAGCAAGTACCGTCTTGAATGGCCTGTCGGCTTTCGAGCCTCTCGCCATTGCAGTCGAAACCCGCATAGAACGTGAGACGATACGCGTTGGTCAGTGGCATCAGTGCAGCTGCCAGGAGCGCTGCTGTGTTCTTGCAAAACATGGTAAGAAGTATTGTAATCGTCGAGGCTCAGTGAAGTTGTCGCTACAACGAGTGCGGAGATGGGTGATGTTTCGATATCTCAGGAACTCTACACCTTTTATGTCTTCACACCCAAATTACTTCCGACGTCACCTGTGGAAGACCTCGGCTGAATGAAAGCCTTTAGGTGCAGACAGTTCGAGCTACGACGTGCGAGATCTGCCTCTCGTTGCCGTTAACCGATACTCACAGCCAGTAACGCGAGGTCAATGACTGATCTCAGCATGAAGAGACAGCGCACATCGATAGGATGACGAAGGTATGACACCAATACCCATTCTGCGACAGCAACCATTGGCTTCCTGTGTTGATGTAGGATACGCATGACTATCGAGTGAGCACTAGGCTAAATCCTTTGCGAACGAGGTGGCGGGGAAGTGCGTGATGCCAACAGATTTGAAGGAATGATCCTTTCGGCTGCAGTGATATGTTTTCCAAGACGCGAAGCTGATGATCTGACGAGATATCATACTGCTCGTTGCTTGCGCTTTTGGGATCGACTGTTCACGCCGTGACTTGCTGGACCAGATGCTAGCGCTTTGATACTTTATTCGAGTGTCTGCGGATGCTCCTGAGGTCCAGGTGTTGGACGAGAACCTCGATAGCGGCTATGGATTGATCTGTGGGGCTCGTCCATGGCCCGAGGGTGTTGGATTTATCCACCCGAGCGTAAGTATATGCAGAAACGAACGCGTGCCAAGTGGGTGCCATGTAACCATGGTGCAGTAGCCAGCCGATTTCAATGTCGCATCGGCTTTGTAGCGACGCGGGGCGTGCAAGCGACAACAGTCTTGTCCGCACTTGATAGCACTGCGCATGATGTGATGAAACACCCACGACTTATGACGCGCGACATCGTTGGAAGGTTCATACGAGCGCCTTGGTAGGATCTGCATCCCGTCTTCATCGTTGAGCTGATGTAAGTACTAGTTGGAAGAGTTTGGCAGCATGGAATGGCTCGAATATTGGGACTATGCGGCTGTTCCCGACAAGGTTCGGCTGCGTTGATCATTATAATGCCAATGCTAAGCAGTACACACGCGGTTCTGTCGCGCGGGTAAGATGACCGGCATTCAGTGGAACCAATAGCTGCACATCTGGTGCCAAAGATGTGGGCTCAGAAGCGGGTGATGAAAGTGTCGTCGGGCGAGGAACTGTGCCGACTTGCAGATCAGCCGCATCGAGTTAACTCAATTTTGTGGGGGTGGCGCCTAACCGGGTAGATCGGTCTCTTCCAGCTTGGCGTGATCCGATGCTCTGGGAAGGAGTGACGAAACATAGGGGAGCTCTTGGCGGAACGAGCGGGTGGTGGCGTTTCGTTTGGAGGATAACATAGTCTTCCGACTCAGGTCTGATGGAAACGGGATTCCTCTTTGAGTTTGCGCTGTCCAATACTTCGAAACCCATACACAGAGACGCCCCAATCGACAGCGGCACCCTCAACATTACGCTCTTTACTCCTTCCTCGTATCATCGTCGAGCCTCGCAAACACTCACCAAGATGTCGGACAACGAGAAAACCACGTTGTCACGAGCTCGCTCACACAACGAGAGTAACGTCGAAGCCACATCACCGGTGGTCACCGAAGAGAGATCGTCCAGGGGAGGAAATGCTGGTATAGAACCAGGAGTACGGAACGATAAGTCGACGTGGTGGCTCCAATTCCTTGCTTCGGCTGCCCTGACTGCGTTCCTTATGTTCCTATATGACAAGTTTGTGGGCCTTCCTCGCCGCTCTTGCCCACCTTGTGAAGCCCGGGGTTGCTAGATATCTATGGCGGAGGCTGTTGTGCATCGCGAGGAAGGCGGGACTCGGGAGTGGCTGTCGGTCCCTATGCGGTACGGACGGACGGACGTGGCGCGTGTACACAACCTGCTGTTAGCTAGAAATCGAGGGCAGCGCATCATCAATGCCTAGGAGTGCCGTGTGTTAAAGTGGGGAGCTTCGAGTGGTGTTGTAATATGCGGGCGGGGTTGATAGAGTACCGTGGATGTAGAGCGGCGTACCAGTGGAAAGCCTTCGCTCACAAAACTCCCTCCACGCCTCCTTTCCTTGCCTTTGCACAAACGTTCCGCCTGAATCCCTCAATACCGGGCGCCATCCCATATATCATTCGGCCACCGACTCACACATCCTTTTCGGTCCACCCACACCCTCCAAGCAAAAGCGAAAGTGTCCAGCGACCGGACCCGCCAGCCTGCGCTATCTCCGTCGGACGAGAAAACGATCATGGGCGACGCGACGCAGCCGACGACCAAAGACGAAGACAGCCAGATTGTAGGAACAGGGTTGCGAAATGATAGATCGACGTGGTGGCTCAAGTTCATCTTCTCATATTTGGTGTCGGCGCTTGCGGCGTTCCTATACACCGTGTACTTTGGGGGTGCTCAGCGATCATGCCCCCTATGCGACGCCCAGGTTTGCTGAACACATCGGGCTGGAGCCTTTGAGCATAGCGAGCATGGTGGAAGCTGGAAACTGGAAGTGGCGGGTTGTCGCAACGCAGTATGGACGGTCGGGGCGCGTGTATTCAATCTGTTGTCAGCCATAGATCAAGGGCAGCGCATGGAATGTGCTTGGATATGCTTTGTATGAATGCGATAGCATACACGAGGATGCAGCACCCGGCGATGATCGTGATGGTGCTGATGATGATGCTGGTGATGGTCGCTGTGAGTTGACAGAATTGTCCTGGCGGCAGGCGCTCGGCAGATAAATTTCCGGGCTGCCTTTCCGCCGCCCTTACCAGCGCCCTTACCAGCGCCAGCGCCAACGCCCCGAGCCGCACCCCGCAACTACATGCGCGTCGCCCGCAACGATTATCGGCATCTTCGAGGCATCTTACGCGACAATGGACAGGAGAGCGCAACATGGAATATCGAATAGGGGCCTTGTCTGCCTCCGGCTCATCGCTGCCCGCCTCCTCCAACAATAACCCGCCCGAAAGCTCGACGCATGCTCTCCCAGCCCAAACAGCATCCTCAATGACCTCCGCGCCGGCGGCATATTCGGCGCATACCTTCTCTGCGGCCTCTCTACGCCCGATGACGCCGTATGAGAGCGACATGAGCCCTGAATGATGCCAGGCAACAGTAGTAATGCCATTTCTCGGTCGACAGGGCAAGAAAGACCCGCGTGGGGGGGGCTTGAGGCGGTCCCACTGTGGTACAAGAAGGAGAAGGCGTATGCGCGCGTGGTCAGACTGGCGACAGAACAGATGGTGTATGGAAGCGAGCTTCCTACTGCTTCGATGCCAGCATACGCGTCGATGTCCAGCGACGACATCTATTCCGCTATACCCTCGATCGATCGAGTCGCCTCCGCAATGAGCGCATCACATACATAGGCAATGGGGGCGGCGGAGCCATGGCTACTCGGCTTTGCGACATGTCTGACAGTATGAGATTGACCGCTTCACATCATCATACCAGCACAGGCTTCATGCCTGCCCCCTCGCGGCCCCCGACTCGCCGAATACCACGTTCCATCACTCCGCGATACCATACACATTACGAAGCGACAGCTCGGCCGCTTGGCATTAGAGGGTATCTACAGATGAAGGACCAAGCGCGTGGTTTGTGGAGCCGGCGTCTACAAGACTCATCGGCGGAAGAGTCTCGACACTGTTGGCGTCGCTCGGTGAAGGCATACATACCCATACACTGATTATGTGGGTCAAGAGAGCGCTTGGTAGTGATTGTGGAATGCGAATGGTTCACGCGCATACTCAGAGCACCTGGAATCGATTACGACAACATCCGGTCGGTCCTGAGCGCGGGGAACAACGCTACAAGGCACCCCCACGTCTCTCATGCGCAGTGTATACATACGAGATGTGCGCGCATTGCTATGGCCTTCAGCGGAGTCTTGGTCAATCGAACGCTTAGAGCCTCGCCACTATCGCATGCAGCCGAGCCCACATCGCCTCGCCGAAGCGACATCGTATCTCGACCCTACGTTCCTACGAAGAGTCCTCCTAGCGCCCTTGGTCGACTTCCCACCACGTTATGCTTCGCTCAGCGTCTTGCCGTCCTCCAGCGTCACCATGCGACATTGCGAATCGCCAGAACCACCACCGTAATCGCACCACACAGCCAGAGTACAGCAAACATCATCTTACAAGGAGTGCACTCGTCAGAGCAGCGATTGTCGCGTTGTGGGTCCGCGTAGTGCGCCGCTGGAAATGCTCCGTAATCTATCATGTGCTGAGCTGAAGCATGGACTGGCGCGCCCATCGCTGGGTCGGTCGCCGGGTCGGAGTAGCTGGGTGGCTGGTCGTCCATCGCAGACTTGATGGTGCGTGAGTGATCGCAGCCAAGGCTTAACGTTCGATAAACACTTACATCTTCGACGTTCTTATGCGCAGGATGCGACAGTCTCCAGGGAAACCTGCGAGTTGTAGTGCTTTGGTGTTGTAGGTACGAGTTGTTGGAGGGCAATGAGCTCCGTGAACAGACGCGCATTCATGAGTAGTTGGCAGGGAACCGCATCAATTTGAGGACTACTTACCTGGGTGGCAGTGCACTGTCTGAAACGACCTTGGCTTCGATGCCGCCAACAATCCCGACAACACGACCCGCATAGCTGTGCCACACATCGCCCCAACTTCGAACGATCTGACATAAGCCATACGCCTTCTCCAACTCCGAACCCTTCGTGTTCCAAAGAAAGTATCACTAACGGTTTTTTGGGCATGAGATAAATCAGTTTTAGCACGCATCTGCAGCGCCGTCGTTTTGGACGATCCTTCAAGGCACACTTTGCTCTTCTTCGTACTGCGCACGTCAGCTTGCACCTTCCGAATGCCCGCGAGAACCATGTCCAACAAGGATAATGAGAAACATCGTGATGACATGCGATCTCGAGGTTGTTGTTCAGGTTTCCGTGCCGCGAGTGGAAGCATACGCCCGGTTCGAGATTGGGGCTTTCGTGGTCCCTAAGGCAGACTCACGATACACCTGTCAACTTCCCAGTCCGACCAGAGCGTCTTGCATCGGCGTTCACACAGGCGGCCTGAGGTGAATCTGCGGTATAAAAGTGCGCATCTCATCAGAAGTCTCGAGTATCGAACCCGAGCCTACCTTCATAGTCACATCCTTGCCGACAATGCTATCGATTCTGTTCCTAGTTTACATTCTATCTGCGAAAATAGCAAGTGCCTATCCTGCCGACGCTGTCTCCAATGATCCATCTCCCCACGTCTTCAAGCGCAACCCATGTGATGGAAAGAATGCCGAACCTATTCTGTATCACGATTACAAGAACGACGTCTGCCCCCCGCCCATGGGCTTCGAATCGCCAGGCGTATGTCACATGAAGAAGCAGCAGAACGAAGGGTCCTGGTGGAACCCGTTTCGGGGCTTTCATTGTGGCGGATTTTGCGAGGAGAATGTAGGTCTTCAAGTCGAAAGTTTAATTGCGACTAACTTAGGACTACAGGTGCGGTTCTTCTACGGTCAGGAGAGTATGTTCCTCTCGAACCCGTATTGCCATGGCCCCATGACGTGCGGCATTACCGATACGACTACCACCGCTTGGGCGTACACCATCAACTTCCCGCTTAGTGGCAAGATAGCTGATTTCAGTGGTGGCGTCACTGGTGGCGTGTCGAACACGAACACTGTAGCCAAAGCTATCAACAAAGCCGTAAAGCTGGAGCAAAACGAGTGTGGATACTTTACATGGATCCCTATACTCAGAGAATCTTGGTAAGCATGCTCCAATCCGTCTCACACCCGTCGCGGAAGTGACAAGCAAGTCTGATACAGACAAGGTTCGTTGCTGACGTTGTGTAGTGGTACTTATACAGGCGACGGCAAATATCTGGACGTCGCTCCCGGACATCCGGAGGGAACATGTGTTGATGGAACGAGCAAGCCCGACACATGCATCACAGTACCGAACGCTGCAAGAGGTAGTGACAACGATCCTTGGGGTATTACCGTTCTCGTCCGAGTAGACTGCGCGACGCATGCACCGCTCCCATCTGATTGGTATGCACTCTCGCCCGACTGCGTTATACAATGACTAACCACCATGCAGTAAGCGATACCTTTGCGCTATTACTGGCTCCTACTTGTCTCACGGCTCTTCTATACCAAATCTCTGCTGACTGTGAGCCTTCAGTCCAAGATCCAGCCTACAACATGCCGGATGTTCCGCTCGATCGTGGCGTGTACAACTCCTTCTCGGAGACCTTCGAGAACGATAATGCCGACATGATGTACGGTCAGTCGTCCGAGATCGACTGCTCCGTGGGCGATGCGTCCAAGCTAGCGCAACAAGAAGACTGCTACGCAGCCCTTGCGACAGGCATAATGCATCCAGTCGTGGGCCTCCTGCAGGGAAGAAAGGGAGGACAATGGTGGGCGTCGGTAAGCTTCGCGACTTCATTGATCGGTCTTACAGATGTTGACTTAATTACAGTACGTACACACTTGTGCATTCCAGATTGAGTACGAACAAGACTGGACGGAGGACTGCCTCGTAGGTCTCACGGAAGTTCTGAAGGCTGCATCGGGTATCCTGAACACGTGCAAGGCTCAGGACAATGGCGGTGTGGGTGGTTCTCGAAAGATCCGCAATGATGGCAAATGTAATGCGACGCTTCGCCTCGCCAATACTGAGGGCAGAGAACCACCGCAGGATATGAGTCCTTTGGTTCCCAAACATTAATGTGACTACACGATGAATACCATCAATCGTATCCATGCGTTGAGCGGATGCGCATACCGGCGCGCCCATTGCTGAGACGGCTGCTGGCACTGGGTAGCTTGGTAGCGGATTATCAACGCGCGGCTTGGGAGCTGATGAGTGACAAGGCAATTGATCAGCCATCGCAAGAGCTCACCTCGGGTTGCTTGGGATGCGATCAATCGGCCAGGGGTGGTGAGGTGTTCTTTCGGGTGTTGCGCGAGTATGACAGGCGCCAGCAAGAGCGGTCGTGCAGAACACGTCTTCACTCGCTTTGACTGCGCCTTCTTTACATAGCCCTAGCAGAGCATGTCACAGCTACATGATCACATTCTCTCCTGCATGACATGTTCGCAGCTGTCCGAACTCTGTCTGCTGCACATCAAATGACATCCCCAGTCAACTCGAACAGACTAGCATCCTCTCTTATCCACGCGTCACTTCGGTTCTGAAACGGCGCAATCTGTCAGTGCGACGTCTGGAAATTTTGCGCGCACAAGATACGGCGCAGGCTACCGGTGCTCGCTAGATTATGGCCTTGTGTGGCAGTGATTTGTGCTATCAGCACACTCTCACAGGACGCAAGGTACAACCCGTCACCATTACACCACATGAGCATTTGTTTGAAGATCACATCCGATGGGTCACAAGGTTTATTGACGTGCCGCTAGTCCCGATTGTACAAGCCCTACGAAAATCTCAAGACCTTGTATATCTTTGCCTGCACTGCACTTTCTAGCGCGGAAAAGAGATTCTCGTGTGCCCGTCAGGTAGCGTCAATGCTATCTACGTCGCTTGATACACTAGAAGACCTTGCCCACCATGCCGTTCCTGCGCATCATGGCTTCCTTCATCTCGAGAGCATCGTATGAAGTCGCACTGTAGATGTCGTCGGAAAAACCTAGGAGATCCTCCAGGCTGATCACCTCGTTAGGTGCCTTCCAGCCCAGCTCCGTCGGCAAGCGCTCGTTCTCTACACCACAATTAGCATGAAGTTGCAGTACAAAAGACGTTGATACCTACCGAAAAAGTACTCCACCAGATCACGCCTCGCTGTCTTCTCCGTCTTGTTGCCGAAGACGAGCATGTACCCGGCGCCTTCGCCCGCACTGAAGTCCGCGGCTAGCTCGGACAGAGCGAACTTGGGGTTGTATTTCACCGAATCAATCATGCGAGCGAGACGGGCGTTGGCGGCCATTTGGATGTCGATGAGGTCGTCTGTCCAGTAGGCACGGGTCTGGTCGTATATAGTGGAGTTGAAGGAGATGGCATCGTCGTTGAAGTACTTGTCCGAGCGACTAGGTTAAGATGTCGCGTTAGTCGTGTGCTTTGCAGTGTAGGCTCTCGAATCGACCGATGGATTTAGCGAAGAGCTGCAGGACTTACCTCAGACTAGCATCATGCTCCAAGATATTGTGGTTGCCGAGCGTGTCAAGCCCCCAAGTCGTGGTGTTCGGGCCGGGGTTCGTCGTCAGCGCAAAGTTGTACAGCAACTCTGAGATGTCATCGCCGACGCTGATAGCGGTTCCTAGGGCGTGTTTGATCTGGGGAAGCGTAAAGTTACGCCCTTCGCGAGGGAGGAAGCCGTGGTTCGCCAGGGTGTTGAGCATGGGGCATGGGCCTCGTGCTGGGACATGTTAGTCATAGCTGTGGTAAGTAGTTGGGAAGACAGCAAACGTACATTCTCCCGGAGCAGCTGGGTGCCAGCTCGCGAGAGAGCCCTGGGCGTTGACGAAGCCAATGCCTGCAAGTCCGACAACGACTAGAGAAGGGATGCGCGCCATTTTGTTCGATGGGAAGTAAAGATATGTGAGGTGAGTACGTGGAGAAGTCGTGAGTTGAGGCTGTCGCACTGTCGTACTCAATGAAGACTGGATACACGAATGCAACCAAAACACGCTTGAGATCTGTCTTATACTTTCTCTATCACAGTAAGATGAGCAAACTCGCATAGCCCGCACTCGGTCATCTTGGCCTGAACTAAAGTCGCTCTATCCTAAATGGCATCTCAAACATTCCTATAGTGATACTTACGTGGACTTCGCGACTTAACCCCCTTCCGGTTCATCACGCGAGACAAGCGTACTCAGGCCCCCTACATTTGGTCATTAGTGAGGCACTCTCGGTGCCCGAAGCCCCGAGCAGTGGTACGGTGGATGTGATGACATTTCGAAACTGTGGAGAGTGACCTGTACGTATTAACAATCATTGCGCGTTTACTGGTTGCGCACCGCCAGGTAGGTCCCTGCTGGCGTCCGCGGAAAAGAAGTTCGGACGTCTTGCGGACCCTAGTGTCTGCGGGAGGTGTTGGATGCGCACTCATGGTTCAGTTGCCTTCGCTGCCACTGAACGCACATTCAAATTACCTTTTCAAAACCCAACAGACACCTAGTGATGTTTATTCACCTGCCGTCACACTCTTTGTGTGCAGGCCCAGGTGGGCTTGCTTTTGGCTGACCCGTTCCCCTCGTTACATTTCAAGAACGGGCAAAGTCGCGAAGGTGGTACTGACCGGGGCGCAGCAAGCATCGCGTAGCGAAGGACGCGTGAACTAGCGCCACTCGGCTGCTCAGCCTCCCTCCCGTCAGAACCGGAACGCCAAGACCGCCGCACCCGTTGCCCGTGCCCGTGTCGTTTTGCAATGTGGGGAATCTGACGATCATCCGCTCGCTGCCTTGCGCGTCTTTGCCATTTGCAGCTGGAAAGTCGGATCTGGTAAACCTGAGCGCGATGCCATCGTTGAGGATACCAGCACCTGGGCATGTTGCATCTTCACACGAAACAAAGCCGAAGCTATCTGCGGAACGAGCGCAACGCACTACAACGCGGTCAGCCTCTCTCAACCCTGAATGACAGCTGCGTCACAAGCTCCGGTGCGGAATGGGAGTGCGCAGGCACCAAGGTACTCTATTGGGTACGACGCCTGACACCAATCGCTATTCCATGGGGTGCAACACTGCGACAACTGTGCGCACCACATATGCGGCCAATGTACACCATCGCACGGGGCAGTGCACTGCAATCCTTAGCGCAGAAGACAGCTCGCAGGCGTACAAAGCATGAAAAGCCCAGATTCCTGTCAGATGCTGAGCATCAGGACGCGCGCTGTCGGCACTCGCACGGGCCAACCGGACAATGGATTGTCAGCTCTCACCGGTCCCAGGACTATTACCTTCTTCTTGATCCACGGCGCATTTATCACCAGGTAAGTTCAAAACATGTGCTGAGATATAATACATGATGCATTGGCTTCACAGAAAGGGTATTAGCTGTTTTCTTTGACATGTTAGCAAAGCTCCGGATGCATAACGTCTCTGATCACGAATGGTAGTCAGCGAGGAGTGCAGATACAGGTGGGTGTGGCTATCACGTGGCCAATATCATGACTTTCTATCGTGCCCGCTACTCGTGCTATTTCTCAATGCAAATGTGGGGAAGTTGGCGGTCGCATCTTGGCCGCCTTGCATGCCTTTTGCCGTTAGCAGCTACGGTCGGAGGGATTAAGACCCCGGTGATCTTTAAGGGAACGGATATATCCGGAATCGTGTACCCACGACATTGCTATACTGTTGCGTTATAGCATGCTCATGGACATAAAGCAGAGGCATGGCTATGTGCTGCATGGCTGTAGAGCATAGTCGCCTTTTTACAGCTTTGCAGCAATCCGGACGAGAGATATGCACGAGCACCAAGTCCTTCTTTCTGGGACGACGCGTGACACTAATCGTCATTCCCGGCGGTGACTCTTGAAACTCTACCACAACGGACCTTGCATGAAGACGAATATATAAGCTGTGGGGTATCTTCAAAAGGGTGTCTAAGTCTGGTAGAGCCCTCTACTAGTATTAAAAAGGTCGTACAATAAGAGTATGCAACATATCCTCGGCCTGGGCAAGCTTAGGCCAAGCCTCCCAGCTTGGCACCGGACCTTGCACTGCAATCTTTAGCGCGAAGGAGAGGCCCGGATGTACAAAGGACGGGTCACGCCACAGATCCTTGTTGACCGGTGCATGATGAGAAGCGAGGTGCCTGTACCCGCATACGCCCCCCCGGGTAACCATTTGCCGGCTCTCACCGGCTCAGAGCCTGGACTGCGCTTGTGATTTGCAGCCGACAGTTGGCTGAAACTGACAGATAGTGGTGAGCGTGCATTGAAGCGGAAGGTACGGCATCCATCATGTAGCCAGGTTTATTATTTCCTATCATGTATCTTCTGGTGTCTCTTCAGATCATTGAGCCTCGTGAAAGCCTTGCCGCATTCCGGGCACTCGTGCGGTCTTTCCCCTCGATGGCTGAGCTCATGGTTCTTGCGATGGAAGTTGCGCGAAAACGTCTTTCCGCACATCGTGCAGGCGTGGGTCGATGCCTCGCGTTTTGTTGTAGCAGTAATAAACTTCTCGGCCAAGTCACTCATCTCGGGATGGAACGCTCGTGTGTGTCTTTCCAAATCTTTCGCGTTGGCGAACCCTTCAGCGCCCAGGCAGTCTGGGACTTCGCACTGGAACGGTCTTTCATGAATGTTGACGTGTCGGTTGCGAGCCTTTTCATCCTTGAAGCCCTCTGAGAAGTACCTGCAAGTAATCCTCGTGCATTTGAACCGCCTTTCCTCGTCGTAGAATCTTTTGTATGCCTCCTTCTCGTGTGCGGTTGGGCCAGGCTTGGTCTTGGGGAAAATCTCGAGAGCCTTTCGATTCCGATCCAAGGCTTTCGAGAGGTCCTCGATGCTGATCTTGTGTTGTGCATCGAAGCCTTTTTGCTGGAAAGTGTAGATATGGCTGGTGAGCTCTACCAGATGATTATAGAGGTCGAGATGCTCGTATACGCTACACTTTGCCTTGCAGTCGTCAACTAGACCATTCGACCAGTCTACGTTGCCATAACGCCCCATGAAATCGTCCATGGCCCTGAAGATGCCTTGTAGTTGTTGTTGTAGGTCGGTGGCCTCCACCAGAAACTTCATTCCATGACCTACCCAGGCGTTGACATGATGGAACCATTTCGCGATGGCATAATCCTGGAATGCAATCGATCCGTCCAATACGTATTGTCGACGTTGCGCAATGTCGTCCGGGTCGTCGACTTCGAAACAGGGAAAGGTAAGGTATTGCAGACATAATGTCGCCAGCTCGCACTCGATGGATGGCTCGTGTATATCGTTCGTAACACTGGTGATGTACCTATATCAGTCAGATCTCGAAGCGCCACAACGCATGCGAATGAACGTACGTCTTGGCTGTGCTATGAACAAGAGATACTCGATCGCCATTAACGAGGACCAGTGAGCCACATGTAACGTAGATGTGATCGCGCAGGTGTTGGTGTTCGTAGTCGATCGTTTGACTCTCCACGTCGATTGAAAGTGCGACTTGTATCTCCTTCCACGTAAGTCGACGCTTAGCACACACTAGCCTGTACGATGGAGTTGTCGTTAGCATGTGATTCACGGGCAATCAAGCTATAAGGCAGCCTACCATCCAAGTAATTTCTTGGTCTTTGGCCATCCCCGGCCAGATGTTGTTTTGACACGTGTCAGTATTCGCTCGTATCTACCGAAACGATCAATAAACGCTCGTCTTCTACTAATATTGCATGAAGACGTGGCCTGAACTTGTTTGGGGGTCGTCTGGTGTACTTACGCTTCCGCCAGTCCGGAGGGGAAGTTCTCTGTCTTGATAGCATCGTAAAGCTCTCCTAGCGACATACACGCGTGAAAGTCGAGCAAAACTAGTTTAGCATAGAGGAACATGCCTATTCTTGAGTTATTGATGATCAAAGCATGGGAGATGGGAAAGCAGCTTACCTTTTGCGTTAGCTACGGTAAGATTGCGAATGTAATCTTTCATGTCATCCGTGAATGGTGGAAACTTTGCGTCAATACGAAACTTGTCCTCGATCCGGTCTACCCACATCCTTGTGTAGGCTTTAATGTCGCCCTCGTTGTCCGTTTCCGATATCTGTAGCATCTTAGGCGCCATTTTCGTGATCGCGGAGCTATGGAGCCCTCTTCGTATGTCGACGTAATCTTGACTCGCGATTAGAAGGCGGATCGCGCCTGGATCGGCCGCGTCGCGCTGGCCAACGACTTCGGTCAATATCTCTAGCAGTTGACTTCTCTCCACTCTTTCGCACTCATCCAGTCCATCAACGATGATGAAGAGTTTGGGAATAGTCGAGCAGAAGTCATCCAAAAGCCTTTTCGTCTGATTGAGAGATCTGAGGGACGGCTCTCCGCTCGTGCTGCGCCTTGTGTAGCAGGGAGGCAGCATCTGGGGGTATTGATCTAGCAATTGATCCCCCAAGCCCTTCAATATGCCGACTGCGGTGCTACTCGTTGGATCGCCGTCGTGGCAGTAAAAGAAGCAGGTGATGAAGTCTGGCCTGGTCTTGCACTCTTCGACGATGGCCGATGCCAGTATGGTCTTGCCTGTTGCACATCAGCGTCGTAATCCTACCACAGTCATGGTACTCACCGGCTCCTGGTATTCCGTACATCCAGACGACAGGGCTGTTTGGGATGTCCGAGTGTATCCAATGCTTGATGGTCTCATGCTGCGTTATCCACTTAGCAGTGACTGCGCATTCTTTCCGTATCTTGCAAAAGTTGTCGTGATCAAGCTGGGGCAGCTCTCCAACAGCTAGCCATTCTTTGACGACCATCAGTTTCTTGGTTTCTTCTCGTTGGATATCCTCGTCCAACTTCGCCCGGAACTCGGCCATATCTTCCTGGTAACGTCGGTATTGGGCGAGATTAGCACGACTTTCTACTATGTCTTTGTGCCGGCGAAGGCTACTCAAAATCCCGTCAAACTTCGTGTTGAAGTTCTTCCACCTAGATACCGAGATCGAAAATTAGCATAAGTTCTTCCGGAGGTCCGCGCACATCCAACACTAACATAGACTTGAAGAATCTGGTCCACACTGCATCCAAGTTAGTTCAGATATGAGCCATAAGCCGGCACTGTTTGCTTACATCTGCCCGAAAAGAACTTGAGTGCTTGTCGATGGAATTCTAATATGTCCAAATACATCGTCTCCAACGCATCAATCATGTGAGGTGATTTATGAAACAATGATTCGTATTCTTCCAGCAACGGCAATTGTTCGCCGATCCTCTCATACGCGTCCAGAAGTTGATCGAATGAGTCTGCAAACGTGCTAGCTGTCTGTGCAGTCTGTTAACCGAAGTCTCGTTTTGAGCTGATAGTGTACTCACTAACAAGATGAACTTCATTGGGCCCCAGACGAAAGCGACCGCGTCTGAAACATTGAGAAAGATCTCTATTACTTGGCCGAATTGGTGCATCGCTTCAAGACATGACTTGATACGAGCAAGGTTTCTTGCTTCCATCCGTTGCTCCTGCTCATGTTGAACCTGAAGCACTGCTTGGCAGAGCTGATCATATGTAGTTGTAGTGAAACCTGCGAGTTCCGTGCCAGTGAGTTTATTGCGAAACTGTGTGATAGCACGTGTTAGGGCGATTCCAGTCGCACGCGGTGGTGGGGAGTTCCCTCCGACCAAGGTCGGTTGCTGGGATAAAGCGCCCGTCGAGGTGCGACTAGCCGACTGCGGAGGTATCGGGCTCGCCATCGAACCTAGTCATCAAATAGCCTGTGTCAACCCAGGAATGTGAATCAAAGGCGGAAATACTGTGCCGCCATACCAGGCTGCACTTATAACGAGTTGAAGTCGCATGCGCAGTCTGTAGCCGAAAGAGAGCATCGCCGTGAGGGGGCGGAGCAAGGCTGAAATTGTGCGTGTGGCTTATCGGCATGCAGGACGCAGCAGGAGGCTGCAACGTAGCCTCCCGGGTGCGACGAGCTGAAAAGATCGCGAATCCGCCGCATACTGTGCAGCGCCTCTCTTACACATGCTCTGGATTTTGAGTCGTGAATTCCGAGGATATAGTGGAAGTTGGCAAGAGCTAGCCATCCACGCCATTCCACGTTCATTTCCTTGGGTGGCACCTTTGCCAAGCCGCTAGGACAGAACGCGCTTACGTCACGCGTCATGGCGCTCAAGCACCTGCTCAACGACGACGATGTCGACAATCTTTACCACGGGAGGCACAGCCCGCATCCGGACTGGTACCAGCAAGGTTCCTTGGATCAGTATGCGATGAAAGCTTCGTGACCGGAGTCGAGGCTGACCATCGTAGTTTTACAGCAGCTCTACCAACTCAATCATGGGATCAATACGTGGACGAACTTCTTGGCTCACAAGACGCCCAATGTGGCCCACAACTCGACGGAGTTGACATATATGACTCGTTTCAGGAGACAAGCGCCGATATTGAAGAATGGACGACCGGGCAAGCTCAGCATGAGTCCACGGAGGAGCAGACTCTAGCTGAGCAGGAACATATCTGTTATGGCATGGTAAGTAGAGAACCAACAATCGAGTAGACCTTGTCACATTTCGCGGCGAGCTGATACGCATTCAGATTTTCAGGGCTGCTATTCGCCTTCGGGGTGACATGGCGGACCTTCATCGCAAGCTCAACACCACTGCATCGTCACCAGTCCCAGGCCATGCGCGGATGGTCATCGTCAAGCCCGAAGCCCAATTCATCGTCGCTTTCCCGGACGGACTAGTCGTAGGAGATGCCAATGCCCAATTAGATGGAGCATTGACAAGCATCGCAGAACAAGGTTATGAGATGGATCTGGAGGTCTTTGCACCGATAAGTGTCATACAGGAGACCATAGGCCGCGCCAAAAAGGACAAAGAAGCTGTAGTACGAGTACAGATAAATGTGTACGGCCCACCGACAGCTGCTTGCGACATCGGCAGAGAATTCTCGCAGCAAAAGATCTATCTGCAACGTCCCATCCACATACGAGATGGCTATCGATACGAGAATCCGCACATCCTCACCCTTCCTGGATTCGATGGCTCGACGCCTGACATACCAACAATTACAGAAGAACCCTTACCGGACAAGGTTGGTCTGCAGAGCTTGAAAAGCACACTCCAAAATGTGTATTCCTCCTTGACGCGAGATCGCAACCTGCATGGGCTAGAGGGTGACGAGCGCCTTAATACTGATCTTCTATTGTACGTTCCACACAAATCGTCCTGTACACATTCTGCTGTCCCTTGCGAATTCCGAAGCTTTGCGATCCCTGGCTAATAGACTCAGGCACCAGAAGACAGCTCTCTCTTTCATGATCCAGCGCGAGGACGGGCCTATACCAGAGGAGTACACGCTTTGGAAGACCAGAGAAGAAGATGGAGTCCATTGGTACGGGTTCGGCCAACGGCTTTACATAATACCGCTGACACCACCGACAGCTATCGTCATGTTCTGACGAAGGGACGTTGTGAGTTCCTCCGTGACGCGTCCTAGGTTTGAAACATGCTAAGAATGCGATAGCCATGGTTGAGCCTAAGGAAACTGGCGGTGGTATTCTGGCAGACGAGATGGGAATGGGAAAGACTCTCTCGATATTAGCCCTTGTACTACGGACGCTGAACGCTGCGCACGATTGGGCTATCCGAGTCGATGATCTGAACGATGCGACTTCGGAAATACGAAGGAAGAGACGCCGCTCCGGAGCGACCCTGATCGTTGCGTCATCGGACCGTGAGTACACCATCCTTGCGATACAAGCTATTGCTCCTGAACTGACCGCGCAGTCATGATCAATGAATGGTTTCAGGAACTGGACAAGTAAGTCATAAAGATCATTGCAGACTCTCCAGCTCCTTACATGGAAAGGCATTTTGACGAGCCCACCCGTAAAGCCTTGAAAGCGATCAAGTACCACGGCCCTCATCGACACGTTCCCCTGGAGAGGCTCATGGAGGCAGACATTGTCATCACCACCTACCATACGCTCGCGTCAGATTTTGCCAGAACTAAGCACGAGTTGAGGAATATTGAATGGTATCGTCTCGTCATTGATGAAGGTGAGTAAGTTACCAAACGTTGATCGCCCACCATTGACGGTCTCGCAGCCCACATCATACGACGGCAGTCTACGACATTGTATCGGACTGTAGCTGACATCGCGGCCCGGTCGAGGTGGTGTCTAACTGGCACGCCTATACAAAACCGCCTGGAGGACATCGGCTCCTTATTCGCCTTCCTGAGAGTCAACCCCTTTCACAGCTTATCGAACTTCCGGAAGAGTATCGCCATACCTTTTGACGAGGGCGACAAGAGACGTACCATGGCAATTGAGCGTTTCACCCGACTTTTGGACTCCATGTGTCTCCGCCGAACCAAGGATGTACTGCATTTACCAGCAGAGCAGCATCGAGTCAGGAACATACGGCTTTCATCAGACGAGCGCCTACAATACGACCAGACTCAGGAGATCATGTTCCGAGCTGTCCGTAATCAAAATGGCACGTTCGACCAAAAGAGTACGCTAGGCATGTTTCAAGTACAACTTCAGCTACGAATCCTCTGCAACCATGGTACTTGGCAGCAGCCCTTTTCCTGGAATCGCCGCAAACTGCACTTGCTGGATGAGAGGGAGGCTTTGGAGATCTCACTTGGGCGAGACGGCGAGATCACGTGCTCTGTGTGCCGCCAACCGATGCCTGCCTTCAATAGCGGCTCCATGTTCCATCGCTATACCGAGAACTGCCGGCATGTGTTGTGCTCTCAATGTCTAACCCAGAGTACGCCTAGTGGTCACGACGAAATACCCAGCAAATGCCCGCTTTGCCAGCCCCTGTGGAATTCGTCCACTCAAGCACCATCGTTCATGGATGCATCACAAGAAGATACCTACTTTCGAACAAACGGACGGTCTTCGAAGATGGGAGTTTTGATGAACGACGTCTCCGTCGATATATGGGATACGAAAAGGTATGCACGATAACTTTTCCCACATGGAGGGCAAGCTTAACAAACTGGCAGCATTATATTCACATGTTGGACGCGCACCTTGAACTTACTACAGCACTACCTTCGCCACATGTCTGGTAACACGTGGACCCATGAGCGCATCGATGGCGAGTGTTCGACGACCAAACGCGAACGCATCTTGCATCAGTTCATAGAAGATCCTAACTTGCGGGTACTTATCATGACCACCGGCACCGGTGCCGTAGGGTGAGTCCTTCACGTCGCATCCGTTGATTGCTGTCCCTGATCATGTCTCTTAGGCTCAATCTCGCGACCGCCAACCGCGTTTTCATCGTCGAGCCCCAATGGAATCCTTCAGTCGAAAACCAAGCTGTCGCACGAGCCCTGCGTCTTGGACAAAAGCAAGCAGTGTTGGTCACGCGTTACGTTGTGGAACAGACGGTAGAGCAGGTAAGCATAGCAAACTACCGACTCGATCGCTTGTTGTTGACTCCAGCAGGACATGCGCGCATTGCAGGACACCAAACTGGAAAGAGCCAATCTCATTCAAAGTGGCTGAGTGATTTATGCCAAGCGCGTCGCCAGGGTCGCTTCCGCACCTCTTACACCACCTTGACACTATCCGGGCCCTATACTTTAGATGCAGTGGATGTATTGTTAACAACCTCACCAAAACGATGTGGCTACATAATATCAGTTCCCGGCAAGACGCATACCCCGCGAGGAAAATTGCATCGGGCACGGCCGAAAGCGCAATAATGTTCTTCGCGAGTGATCCCGCTGTGCCAATGGACTAGGCATTGAAGTGACCGGCAACTGACAGAAGCGTCCTCTCTTCCCGCAGGTGCACGCTCTGGATTCTAACCGTGTCAGCCTTCCACAATGCCTTGCATACCTTGCTATGACTTCAAGCCACTGTGTGTGGCACGATAAACCGGTGTGTAGTCACCTCACATCGGTGTGACGAGTTGCAGGAGCTGACACGGCCTTCACCGGTATGTGCTGCGCCACCGGTTCTTCATATGCGGCGTCCACTAGCGAGCAATGGATGACTCCGCGGTGGATAAATGACACCAATCGAAGTGCAGGCACCGGATGCTCGTCCATGCTAAAGATTGCAGTGCACCGTCGCGAAAATGCTACATAACGTTGGAGGTCCCTTTCTGGCACGCTCACAGAGCAGCTGCGGCTGCTTCTTCTCGAGACTGGACGCTGCGCATCGCGTCGCATCACCACTCTATTCCTTCAGTCATAGGGATCGGTCTACAAGCACTCTTGATGTCTGAATTATCGTGATAAAACTGATGTCTCGCAATACATACATCCTTCGGCGTATCTGTGCCGGCCAGATTGCTGGGTGACAAGTTACGATGATACCTTGCATATGCTATCAGCGTCGAGAGCTTAGCCACGTATTCTGGATTCATCTAGTTCGTGTTGCAGTGCACTACAAGCGGCCTGTGGAGGTTTCATTGACGACTTTTGACAGCTCGTATAGACCTGTCTAGCCCGCTGCGCAAAGAAATGCCCCGCATCCCGTCGCATGGTCATTGGTCCCGCAAGCTGCCAGGTAAACACTCGTACGCGCTAGAGATTGCAGTGCAAGTTCAAGGCAGACTTCGCTCAGGCGCCTCTCCACCAGGCTTTCTGCCACACTGCCCGCCGCCTGTCGCTGCTAAACAAGCTGTCACAGCACTCACCCGCCCATCACTCCAAGGCGAATGGTCACAGTGCGCACCTTACTATATCCTACTTGCATGCGTGGGTTTGTCTCCATGCGCAGTCAAAAGCATCAAACATACGGAGAGACTCTGGTTCACAGCTACGTTCGCAGTATTCTGCGCTTGTGACGGGCTCGCAAGGCTATTCGCGCAACCCTGGATGGGTATCTTCTCTGGTAATAGGAAGCGGCAAGCGTGCTAACAGTGACGCTCATTTGAGAGTAGACATCTCTTTTCTCCACGCTAGAGATCGCAGTGCCAATCTCGGCGTCGTGAGCACACCATCACACTATCAACTCAACCCGACCACCGCTCTTCCGCGCTAGAGATTGCAGTGCACAGGTATAACGGCTATACCAGACTTGGACACCTTTTTGATGATACCCACTGGCTTATATATTCATCTTAATGCAGGTATAACGGTGACGTGCGTACGCTCCACCTCCCCTTCCGCGCTAGAGATTGCAGTGCAGACTGGTGGCGGTGGACATCGCTCACCGGTCTACCCACCATGATCTCTGTCGCACACAATATTGGTGTTCCAGGCTTCGCCCATCATCGACCGCGAGCCGTGCCGTTCCTCACCTCAGCTGATTACACCCCACATTCGGCCATCCTCAACACTAATGGTTACAGTGTAGACTCATCACTATAGTACATTCGCGCGTGCGCATTAATAAGAATATCTAGTCAGAAGCAATGTGTACATTGACGAGGTCCAACTTCGAGCTACATTGTGGTGTTGCCCCGGTGCGACAGACTCGCCAGACTGTTCGTATCCTAGCGAATTCACTCACACAGGCATCTTGCTTCTCTTCTGCGCCAGCGCTAAGAATCGCAGGGCAGAAGGCAGAGTGCAAGAGCTCTTTGCTGCTCTTCTACGCTAAGAATTGCAGTGCACTGCACCTACGCCAAAGGCTGCAGCTCGCTAATTATGACCTCGCGCCGACAGCAGAGCTTCATGCAGATAGAGCTGGCCCGTTCTGTATGCATCCGACGCGCTGCCATGTACATCTGCACTGCAATTTCTAGCGCGGAGGAGCGAATACCTGACATGCGTGTAAAGCCTATCTTACACGCTAGAGCTTGCAGTGCAACTGGGTAAGGCAAGGCCGCATAATGCTGCCCAGAATGCCTGCTGCCCCTCTGAACTGGTTGGTGCCTTCATCTGATCACGCTCTCGTCCGCGCTAAAGATTGCAGTGCTGTCTTTGCATATGCAGCCACTACCCGCCGCTAAATTGGATTGGCCGATCAACGTATCCATTTCTTCGGTAGTAGGTTGCTGCGCCAGGTGTAACATTTTCAAGGTTGTCAGCGCACGTTCTTGTTCCAGCTGCGTGACGGCTTCCGCATCGAAGCTGATCATGCCGATCCATAGCGTCACGAAACGCATCTCTGCTACCATCAGTCATTCATTATATCGTCGTGTCGGGAAGCTCTAGCTTTCCGGCGTCCCGGGAGGTGCTTTGCCTCCAAAGAATGCATGTTGGATGTGAAGAGTTCAAAGTTCCGTTCCAACACATTTACATTCGCTATCTGTTACAGAACCTAGAGATTTAGAGACGAGCTTTGAGCCCCTCACACAAGACGATTGGGCTCAAACACATGCGCAACATCTAACAAGACGCTTGAGTGACACCCGACAACACACCGCGTCGCGAGAAACACCAAGTATGCAGCCCTAGTTCCTCTCCACCTCCTTCAACTGAACCCACAACGGGTCCTTCTCCCAGACGAAGAACGCCCGCTGGTTATCCGGCCAACCGTGACTTCCGACTTGCAATTCAAAGTCGAAGTTCCAGATGAAGCGAGCAGCAATGATGCGCAGCTCGTTATAAGCCAAATTCTTGCCGATGCAATTCCGAGGGCCGAAAGAGAAGGGTTGGAAGGCAGACTTCTTGTCTGCGTTGAACTGTGGGTCGTGGTAAGGATGGTCTGGGCCGAGCCAGCGTTCGGGAATGAAGGAGTCGGGCTGGACGAAGTTGTTGGGGTTGTGGTGGACGGCCCACTGGAAGATCGTAATAAGAGTCTGAGAGGTGTTGTTAGCTGTGACTGTCTATGTTTATTCGAAGTACTTCTTCTGACTGATAGATGACAGGCGAAGTGATCTGGAATGACTTACACCTTTGGGAATCCAATAGCCGTTAACGTACTCGCCAGGAGACACACGTGGAGGCGTATCCGCAACGGGCGGGTACATCCGTAAAGTCTCCTCAATGCAGGCATGCAGGTACTTGAGTTGCGCAGTAGACAACATCGTTATGTCTTTCTCGTTGGCGAAGGCCGTCCGAACTTCTTGCTGGAGCCGCTCGAAAGCCTGCGGGTTCGTTGACATGAAGTAGGTAAAGCCTGATAGTGTCGTGGCTGTCGTCTCGCTGCCAGCCACGATCAAAGCCTCGGAGTTGCCCAGGATCTCTGCATGGCTCATGCCCTTCTCGTCGTTGTTGCGAAGAATGTACGTCATAATGTCCTTCCGGCCGCCGGGTGCTGCGCCAAGTGCCAGCCTTCGCTCTACCTTCTCGTCACTCATGATCCTGTTGTTATGACGCGTTTGCATGTCCTCTTTAGAGATCATCAGCCGTAGGATCCAGCTGAGGCCAGGCATCTTCATCAACGCAACAATTTGCGCGCCAGCTCTGATGCCAGCGAATATCATGGAAACCCATGGATGGTAATCGCTGCTGTCCAGGCAGTGGAACGATTCACCCAGGGCCAAGTCGCCGATGATGTCGAAGGTGGTGAAGTTGAACCATTTGACTACGTCCGTCGGGGTGTGTTGCGCGGCGTCTTTGTGTAGGTGGGCAAAGAGCTTGTCGACGTACTCCATGATCAACGCCTCCTGACCCTTGATAGCAGCATCGGAGAAAGCATGTGCCATAACACGGCGTTGACGTCGATGGTCCTCTCTGCTGCTAGGAAAGATCGACTTGCGTGAAGTGTCTCCGCCCTGGTAAAATTCATGCCACCTGCCGAATTCGGGTCGGCCACTGCGACTTAATCCGAAAACTTCAGGCCATCCAATAGTTCCGTTGATGGATATGGAGTTGGGCGAAGTACGCACCATGTCACCGTACTTTTCATGGTACTTCAGGACCTTTTTGGCGAAAGTTCCTTGGATGCTGTTCTCGATGGCCAGAGGGATCCCGGAAACGGCGAAATGCTTCGGTCCAGGAATCTTGCGAAGGGGGTGGAAGAAGAGACGATAGATTGCAACGCCGATTGCACTGACGACACCCTGAGAAAGCGTTA
>Ga0265797_10003740_pt1 | contig 24067 bp, 20 predicted proteins | sample P2T30metagenome_FD_192433 | JGI IMG/M metagenome (GOLD analysis project Ga0265797, IMG submission 192433) | Plant litter microbial communities from East Loma Ridge, Irvine, California - P2 T30 | ecosystem: Environmental > Terrestrial > Plant litter > Unclassified | place: USA: California... | reverse complement strand
AGCTCTGCGTGTGCGGGTTTGCGCCTGTGCTCGCGAAACCGGTGGGCATGAATTGTTGTGCTTGGCCTTGGCCTTGTTGTTGCTGTTGGGCTTGCGATTGCTGCGACTGCTGGGGCGGGGTGGTGGAGGATTGCTGTTGCGAAGGTTCGGGGCGGGGGTCGATGCGCTGCATTTTGGAGGAGGCCGTCGCAGGGCGTGCGCTATCCTTTTTGCGAGAGGATGTGTTTTTGCTGGAGGAGGGAGTGGTAGTTACTGTGTAAGAGCTCGAGAGTAGCGGGAAGTGAGGTCGAGCCGGTCTGGATGCGTGCGCGAGTCGAGTCGGAGTCGGGGCTTGGGACTTGGATTCGATTGGGGTCGTCGTTGCGTCAGAGTGGCTTCTCGCTTGGAGTTTGGCCGATTACCTATATGGCGGGGGCTTTCATTGTCCAAGTGAATGCTAAAGTCTGTTGACACGATGGGATTCAATTATCAGCGAGATCCGTATATCAGACGAACCGTACTTTGTACCAGTGAATGAACAGTCTCCTCCTACTTTGATGTCAACAGATCATGATCCCAAGTATTATCGCCAGCAGCCGATATATCATGTCAACTCGCTGGTACTCGTGAGATACTCTCCATCGAATGCTCTACGTGTTCGGTCAACAAACCTTGACATGTGAAGTGATGACATGGCAATATTGCTGACAAGTGGGGGTTGTATACGTTCGTGTGATATGTAATACTGCAGCAAATTAGCCACGTATACATGCACATGCGTCTGTGAAGAAGAGGGGTTGGGAAGGTTTCACTTTGCTGCGATGTGTGAAGAAGGCATATCGTTCTGGTTGACATGGACTGATGGCTGGGACAACACGAGAGATACCTTTAGGAGTATTTTACTCACATATACGGTAACAAAACATGAGTGTTCAAATACCTCATACTCTCGTAAATTAAGAGAAATAGCTTCGGTCATCTATCAGATCAGACCTGAGACTTGACGCAAACTTATAGCTACCTCCAACACACACAAAGCCAGTAAAGGTCGGCGAACGGTGCACTGTCCAAACCCGATTAATGCTCGACTATGTTCCTCTCCGTGCAAAATCATAAGGCGAAACAGGCGGTGACGATGAAGACGATGCAGCTAGAATCCCCGATGAGTTATTGGGTCCATCTACGATGGCTGAGGCGTCTTCTTTCGATGGTGATGGATTTTCCGATGCGACTATGCCTGGTGTTGGTAGATTATGTGGTCGATTGACGGTTGTTGGACGGCATCTCAAAGTTCTCGAGGTCCTCAGTGATTGCGCCAGTGGAAGAGTTCGGCTTGCATTTTGGCTGCGATTTCCCGATAGTGGTGACGGCAGAATCATCGGTTGATAAAGAACCGGTGGACTGGCTTCTTTGATGGCGCTTGTGTCGTTTATCTCAATCAAAGATTGAGAGCAATTCACAGGTACCGCCCTTGCATTCCTCTGACCCGACGAATCCGTTGATGCGGGCTTCTCAGGAACATAGGCTGCAGAGTCCCGAGAGAAATCCTCTTCTAGCGCGTCTAGCGTGGACACTCGGTTAATCACGCTCTCTGGAAGGTCGGCGCTGTCGAGGCGCGCCTTTGTTTTGTGATTCTCTGCTTGGTGAGATTCGCTCGCCGGAACGGCGGCACTGTCGAGACGTGCTTTCGCTAGTGGGTGCTCTGGTCCCGGACGGTGAATTAAAGCAGGAGGAGTGGCGTTCCCTGTACGCTGCCGTAGAGATGGGAAAAGAGAATAGCCGCCGTGTGAACTTTGTGTAAGTAAGGGTATTGGCCGTGTGCTTCCATCGTCGAAGACCCTCCTGTCTCTTGCTCTGCCACGCCTCCTCTCAGATCTCTCTGGTGTCGCCATCAGTTCTCTGATACAGGTCTCGAGCAGATTAGTGTCCTGGTTTTGGTGTAGAGGAGGCTGGAGCTGGAGAAGTGGACTAGGAGATTCGGATCCCGTGCGTGCATGTTCTATCGGATGCTGAGGTACGCACTCCTCGTGGTATTCGTTGGCTTGGGTTCGCCGGTCTCGAGTGTCGGCACTTAGATCATATTGGCAGGATGGTGGCGGTGTTGTATTACTCGATCCGCTGATGCTGGAAAACAATTCGTCTACATCTAGCAATGCCTCGCCGAAAGAGAGCCGTGGGAGTAGCAGACATTCGAAGCCGACCGGGCGTGGTTGTCGAATAGCGCTCGGCGAAATGGGTTGTCTGCGTTTCCTAAGCCCCGAAGGTACATGTACTGTAGCACTCTTTGCGCGGTTGATGATACCAGCCCGGCGGTCTCGTCCAGGTCTCCTTGTTGGGACCGCTTCGGCTGATTGTTCGCGGCGAGGAAAGCAGTCGCTCAGCCTTTGGATGGCAGATGGGATGCATGGTAGTTCCTGGGCCTGGTCCAGCATCACAATCTCGATGTTGTACAAGAAGGCGAGTCGGGTTTCCTTCTTACTCTCAAGTTGATGGACGGCATGAGATTTTGAAGAGATGCAGAGGAACATGACGGAAAGAAAAAAGGATGAGAAAATCTGTGTGGCTGTACCTACAGTGGAAGAGGGTATGGCTGCGCGGAACATGCTTGATCTTCAATTGTCGGTATTCAACATTAGGGTTCGTAGACCTGCTTACGCCCGACTTTTGGCGGGTGATTGGGTAGTATTGAGGCTGCAGGCGTGGCATACTTTGGGCGCAGCGTGGCAACACCAGCTCTTCGTGAATCTATGCTGTAGATAGGTAGGTATGTGAACAGAGCCAGATGAGGTGGTAACATATGGCTTCTCATGCTCATACCACGGCGGCATTGCTGTGACGGGATTCTCGGATCGAGGTGAACTAGGATAACCATACTTGCCTCTGACATAAACGTCGAAGACTTGCCTTCTCCATGACAGGCATGTGACCTTGTTAATCCATCGGAGGTAGTAGAGTCAAAGTAATAGCGTCAGGTTCACGCAACGGCGAACCATCTGGATGGGTGATGAAGCCAATCTGATTGGCGATGGGCCTCTTCCGAGTTAACCGTTGATGTTGTTGAGTTCATGCCATGTATGTGGTATAGGTAATCCAGAGAGAGAAAGGGCCTGGAGTCATCGCTGCCCGAGCCCTCAGTGGGCCAAAAAAGAGTGACTTGTTTGGGCGACGTTGGGCAGTGGCTTGTACGGCCGAGATTTTACCGCCATACCTGACCGATTCCATCTGTCCAGGGTTAGGGTTGGGGTTTTGTTGGATCGCAGTCGGAACAAGTATACTCGTATAAAACTTCCATGTCACCTCTTAATCAGCAGAATGATTGATCGTCCTCATTGCGGTAGACCCCTAAAGATGCTACCATCCTGTAGTCAGTCGGTCGGCAATATTCCTTGCGAAATCATCGATTGTTCAACGGTAATGGAAACGATAGTTGAAGACCAACGAGCAACTTAGTTCAAGGTCAGTATTGGCGAAAAGCTCACACCGAAGTAACCAGGTTCTCATACAAGACCAATCAAAGATTCGTTTGTAATCTACTATCACCTATCCGAAGTCTTTTGAAGCTTGTATTGAGCTGCGAAACATGTAAACATGCATCGGAAGACAAGTTTTTGATGACGCCACCATGCATCGATCCATCAGACAATCGTGCTGATACGTGGAACCCACGACGACAACACCCGTTCCCACCATCTACAGACATCCGTCTCAAATCGCCATCATGTCCCAAGGACCTCCTCCGATGCCCACCCACCTGGGCAACAAAATAACCAACAAACTACACACCGAGCCCAACGCCTCAACAGACCCGTCCAAAGTCTCTCTCCCCGAAGGCTACACCGTGCTCATCACCGGAGCAGGCAAGGGCATCGGCCAATACATCGCGAGAGCCTACGCCCAAGCAGGAGCCAGTAATATTATCATCACGGCACGCACAGCTTCCGATCTGGAACAAGGAAAATCAGATCTCGAGGAAATTGCGAAGACCAAGGGCACTTCCCTCGTCGTCCGGACCCTCGCGTCAGACGCCTCCAAACTCGAAACGTTCCAGGAGCTGCGTGGTATTATCGAGAGAGATTTCAAAGGCCGCCTTGACTGTTTGATCAACAACGCCGGCCGTCTCGGCTCGAACGAAGGGTTTAACAGGCTCGACAAGACCGATCCGCTGGAACATGCTCAGCTGTTCGAGCTCAACTATCTCGGTCCCATGTATGCTATGCAGCAGTTGATCCCACTCATGGTTCAGCCGCAGAGCAAAGGCCGACTTATCATCAACATCACATCGATGGCGGCACACATGACTAGCAGGGTGCCCATCGCCTATGGTGCTAGCAAGCATGCTCTGAACAGACTCACGCAGCACGTGGGAGAAAGCTATCAGGAGGAAGGCCTCAACTGTATTGCGTTGCATCCTGGTGGCGTGAAGAGCTATTCGGCGCAATTCGTGCCCGAGGCTATGAAAGCGAGTGAGTTGCTATGCTGTTGGTAGATCGAAGTGTAAGAAGGCTGGCTAACGACCTATGTGTAGTGCTCAAGGACGATATCACGCTCTGTGGTGCAGTGTGCGTTTGGTTCTCAAAGGAGCCAAGGCCATGGGCGTCTGGAAGGTTCATCAACTGCAAGTGGGATGTCGATGAGCTTGAGGCGCAGAAGGACAGTATTGTTAGTGAAGATAAGCTGAAGTTCCGCATGGTGGTGTAGATGGAGGGTGAGAGTGAGACAGCCCAGAGTGCCAAAAAAAAGCCACAAAACGATACCACAACCAATTCCTCGCCGTCGCTGCGTTCACGACCCTTGCTAAGATGCCAGAGACGTCATGCAAACAAAAAGCAAAAGAACAGCTGCTCTGATGAGCTTGTATGATAGGAATAGCCGAAGGTGGGGCTCGAACCCACGACCTTGAGGTTGATCTCTTTGCTGTTATAAGAGCCACACGCTCTACCGATTGAGCTACCCCGGCAAGGGTTGTATTGATGATGTGGTGAGTGATGGTACGGTACTCAAAGGCTGGTAAAACGGACGGGGCTGCTGACTTTTTACTTGACTTTTTCCGATGGAATTTGGCCGAACAAGCCGAGTCGGGGTAGATGTGGTCTGTGCATAGAGTGATCGCCGATCGATCAGATGTGAGATCCTGTTACTGGAAGGCCTTGCTGTCGTTGCTGGAGGGAGGTGTTGGTGTTGGTGGGCGACATCGTCTCAAGTCTGGTAAGTGAATGCGTTACGAGACGGGGCCAGCGGGGGCCTTGGCGCTCGAGGTTGTCTCTCCTTGTCTTCGATGAAACGAATGTGAGAGTTCGCTTGGTCCTTTCCGGCGACCACCGAGGGCTAGAGTCCTTGGAACGACATGAATGCACTCAGTCTTGGATTTAATCGACTTTAGCGAGGTCCGTGAAGATGGAGTTCGAGGTTCAGCCGTAGGTTAGCCTCTAGGATGGAAATGTCCAGCATCTGGACAACGCTCGGAAGTCTTTAAGATCTAGTCACTCGGGGGTCAGATATTCTGTCTTCGAGCTGCGGCTTGAAGGTTGGACCATGTAACAGTCGAGATGGCGGATGAGAGGCCATCGCCTCTTGGAGATGTCATGGTTCTTACCGATGAGATCGGCCAACTGTAAAGTACAGTCTTCATGTTGGCAACATATTGATTCAACGACAGATGAAGCTGCCACTTAGTCAAAAGAAAGCACATAGATACTGTGAAAGCTCATGGATGCGCTGTAGATGACAGCTCGTCCCAAAGGACGTCTTGTTATGGTGTTAAAGAAGAGATGAACGGTATCGTGAAAACATACGCAGAAATGCAACTCGCGCTCATAACTTCGCCGACTCTTTCAGGGTTCCAACCTTCAGGCGTTCTTGGTACTTCTTGAGGACGGACTCGTTGTGGTACTGCGTGAGAGTGTTAGCCGTTGTACGTTCAAGCGAGGCCGTTCGGACTTTGACTATCTCAGGCCGAATGGATGGACCAAGAATCCGTTTCGCCCACCCAAGACGCCGTATAAAGGACAAGCTGGCCCAGCATGCGTAACAGATCTTCATGTATTCCAGGGATATCCACTCACCTTCCAGAACTGCTTGCTGGCATCCTTGCCGCCTACTCGCTTCAAGATCTTGGCTCCACCAGGGTGTTCATCGACGAATCCATCCATTTTGTATACATCGCTGTCAATGATGATATGCAAGCCCTTGTCGACGCTTCCAGCCTCCTTGACGTCGTTGGCCGTGAACTCCTTCGACATGTTGATAGATTTCGGTCGGGGTTTTGGAATCTGAGTTGTTGCGGTGTTTGTTTCTTGAGCACGACGGAGATGATACGAGTATCGAGTCCTGTGATTATCTTCGCTGGCAATTCTCCGTGTTCGTATATAATCTTGTTGTATTGCCGAGGATGGTAGAGTTGGTGATGAAGACTACTAATGGTGATGTCCTGAGTGGTTGGAGACAAGTTCGAGTATGCCGAGGCCCAGCAAAGGCCGAGGTCGGGGATCCTTGTTTAGCGCTGTTGCTGGATCGCCGGCTGTGATGAAACAATTTGGTTCGTACAGGAAATCATCAGAATCGGTCGAGACAGTTGCATTGTTTCTGAGCATGTCTGGATAAATAACTAGCTCAATTATCACGCTGCTGCCAGCCTCTACATATTTCTCTTCCTTAGACTCCCACTCTAGGGGGTGCCCAAGAAATCGGGCTTGCCAAGCGGCACGCCCTCCTTACGCAGGATGTCGTACGCAGTTGTGATGTGGAAGAAGAAGTTGGGAACCACCCAGTACGAAATGTAAACGGCACCGGTGAACTTGAGATCCCTGCTAGGAATAGCAACGGTGACCTCGATCTGCTCCTTGCCTTCGAAATCGGCCTTCTTGCTCTCGGCCTCGCGGAGGACCTTGAGGGTGCGTGCGACGCGGTCCTTCAGCTGGTCCATCGTGGTCTCGTTGTCTTCCATGGTCACCCACTCGTGACCAGCGACGCGGTGGAGCACGGCTTTGGCGACGTTGCTGGCGAACTGGACTTGGAACTTCAACGGTTGCATGGTGTCGATCAGTCTGGCGTTGACCAGCTGCTCGGTGGGAACATTGTTCTCCTTGGCCCACTCCTCGGCCTTCTCGAGGTTGTGGGCGAGCTGGGTCAGACCGCGGATGAGGAGCGGGACGCCTGTTACTGTTGTTAGAAGGTGTTGCTTGTATGATGACAAGGACTTGGCCCACTATGGATCGGTTAGCTTGTCTGTGTCAAGAGGGCTTGCTCATGCCGATATGGATGTTGCCCTACCTCATTTCGTAAAGGACGGCCATTTTGACGATGACGTGATCGAGGTATTGATTACTGAGTCGATGGGGTATTGAGTCCGGAAGAGGCAATTGCTGTTTGTGAGTTGTGTGTCTCGGGGAGATGACTGATCAATACAGGGTCTCTTTATAGAAGCCGACGGATGCCAGGCTCGTGCTCGAATGTGGATCAGGCAGTCGCGCTCTGACAAAGCAACAGCAACGTGGCTTCCAATCCTTCCAACCGGTGAGATCTCCGCAAATGCTGTAACTCACCAACCCAATTAAAGGCAAAACTCTGTGTTATACTCGGTACTATCTGCAACGGAGAGCTGATCTGTACTCAAGGAAGTCTAGCGAAATCTTCGTAAATGAATTGAAACGACTGGACGCGATCGAATCCGCGTCGCTATGCGTTCACTGATCGGACCACGTCAACCTCACATTGCATCATCTCATCATCTCAACCCTGCGAAAGCGAACGGTCTCACTGTTGGCTGAAGAAGTTTAAAATGCCGTTATCAGGATATACTGTCAAGTCGAGAAATTCGGAAACTGCGGTCATGAAGCCTGGCTTGGACGCCCTCTGCTCCAAATGAAGAGGGATCGAACGACGATCGAAGACGAGACACAATAAAATCGACAATCGATTTCTCCAGGCCTCATTTGTTTGGCACTGGCATCGGCTCTCCCGTCACTCCGTTCCCATTTAACCGAGCAATAACGTATTGCTGATGCTCAACATCACACTTAGGGTTATCCGGCTGGAAGTCGTCCAACGTGTCGTAAATGACAGTCATTCCCATGGACTCGAGGAAGCTCCGCTGGGCCTGCCGGCTGAACATCAACGTCGGAAAAGGCTCTCCCCAGAACGGCAAGTTGTATCCTTCGACATAAGAGTGAGTCGCGTCCCACGCGGTGTCATTCGAAGGAACATCATCATCGGTCGCCGATTGTCCAATGACAAAAAGACCTCCAGGACGCAGAGCTTGTGCGAACTTGTACGCGGCTTTGTGGAAGGCCGCATAAGTCAGGCCGAGTTGTGAGTAGATGACGAATATCGCGTCGAACTTGCCATCTGGTTGGTAGTCGACCATGTCTGCGACCTCGAACCTCCCCTCGACTTCTGTGCTGGCGATATCGACCATTTTCGGAGCGACGTCTGTGCCGACGACTTGCATCTTCGCTTTTGCAAGCATCTTAGCCACGGGGACTCCGGTGCCGCAACCTATGTCCAGGACTCTCGATTCGGGCTCTAGACTGGCGATGGCATGCTCGATACAAGCCATTTTGAAGGGGTTGTTGCGGTAGGCGTGCTCGTATTGGATGTTTAGATCATCCCACATCTCGTGTTCTTGGGCGCTCATGATGACGATTAAGTTGCGATATCTCCAGTTCCAAAGCTTGTGGAAGGATGTCTACAACGAGAAGAGATACGTGTGGAAAATCCCATGTCAGGGAAAGAAGCAACTCGAAGCATGGGTGAGGCTGCGGGTACTCGCTTGTATGCAGCTTGGCACGCTATACCATACACTAGAACCTCGGTTGTGCACAGCAGATGATCCTGAAGACTAGCAGCTCACAACTCGTATTAGCGCAAAAGATCGCTCAGGGCTTCAAAGCCGGTAGGCATCCTGAGTGTATGGGCTCTAGCATACTGCATTATTGATTTTGCATGTGGTTCCTTTTGCCACTGAGAGGATTGTGTTTTCCTGATTTTCCAGATTGCTTCCTATGTAATGGAGAGGGTCACTCGACTTCCCTCTCAACTCGCCAGGTGAAATCTTTTCGGATTATCATCTTCCGGCTGTTTTCGCTGCCAATGCTACCGCGGTCTTCGTCTCTGACATCACTGGCGGAAGGGCTTCCTGAAGATCGTGCACCGTGCCCCTTGTTATTCTTATTTGACAGACAAGGTATCGATGGAACGTCTGGCACCGCGTGATCGATCGAGCGCAATTCAATGCCAGACAATGAATCCATCATAGGGCGACTCTGTCTCCTAGACGAGGCAAGGCTTTTGTCCTGAGATGTCCCTTGCCCGTAACCCAATCCGCCAGCTGCTAGGCCTGCGCCAAAATGTGTTGACAGATTAGTCACAAAGGAACGTAACATAGGAATTGTTGCTGTGACGATGGACAGGTTGAGCTCGACTGATGTCCAGGCGACGAATCGGGATTCCAGCAGGGTCGGGTCCGTCGTGAAGCCAACGTGTTCGAAGCTGCTCATGCGAATGACAACAACTACTATCATTCTTGTAGAATCTGTCAGAATCTTCAGAGAACTCTTGAAAATGCTCATCGTTGACGTTGACTCACAATAAGCGGAAGCCGAAGGCTGTTACCACGGCCGCCTTGTTGCCGCGCCTCGTGTGGACGTCCCAAACGAGCCAAACAACCGTGAGGAACAAAGCAGCTTCGAGCACGCAGCCTATGGCTTCCAAGGCTAGCCAGCGCGTGTGCTAAAATCGTTCTCCAGTTAGCGCAACTGCTTTGTCAAATGACTCCGTCGTCGGCGAACCTACATATCCTATGCACCTCTGTACAACCACGATCCATGGAGAAGACAGATCGCACGTCAATGCGATCGCAAAGAGTAAAATTAGGCCCCAAATTGCGACGAATCCGAGCTGTCCGCCATTTAATCGCCGGTGTTTACCGACAGGCGTCAACCGCAGCAGGAAATAGGCGACTGAAGCTCTCGAGAGTGCCAAAGATCCCACGAAAAGCATGTTGCTGATGTAGAGTTTCTGCAGAGCATTAAGGATATGCCGGTGAGTCGACGTTGTACGCTGATATACTGACGATTTGCACAAGAGACAACATGCTTGGTTCAAGCAGCTCCGCTGATCTTCCTAAGCCGTCTGCGCAGGCGCTGAGCAGCACACTCGACTGGATGACGGCCAAGATCTGCATAAAGATCCGTTCAGGAATGTTCAAGGTTCAGAGAGTGATTCATGGTCACTCACAGATGCACAAGCGATGGAGTAATCATCTTTCCCATATCCTGGATTGGTGGAAGAGCGTATGAAGATTCTTATCCCAGCGAACAGCAGTGTGATGGAAAGTCCTAGAGAGGCCGAAATGATGATCCAAGCACCATGGTCTGTTGGAGTTACGACTGAATATGGTGGATGCTGTCCAGGTGGGACGATTGGAGTAAAAGAGGACATTTTTTTTGCTAACCCATCGCCGCTTGGTGAAGTCTTAAGGTTGATGAGAGATGTTAGCAACTCGAACCTACAAAGATTCTCACCTGATGCTTAGTAGGCATAATATCTGAAGTGCTCGTCAGCTTGGTGCCGTGCCACATTGGTCGAATGTCGGTAGACACTGCTTTTTTCGGTTGTCTGCGCAAGCTCGCGACATAGTACCTCTCGCGTCGAAGCGACAAACCATCGGCTCCATACCTACAGTGCCTCGCTAGAGGACTATCGGCATGCCAGATTGTGATCGTGTAGATAGAACAGGGCAGGCTGATGAATTGATGAGGCGCCGGGGGTTGTGATGTCGGCTTGACGCCCAGGAACCGGCACCGAGCTTGGCAATGCTTTTCGCTTATTACGCGTCCATCAACGGATTCCATCCTACCGCAACAACATTTGCTGACAACTACATGGACCCTTGATGCAATCTGCAGTCTGCCCTCTCAACGTTACCACCGAGCCACTCAGGCGAAGCGCGCCCAAGAGGAAGGCATGCTAGATGATGATGGACGGCAGGCCTAGGCGTGCCAGGCACAAGGTAGTCTGATTAGACGACTCGCTTGTGAAGCCGGCGATGAAGCTAACTCGGGCGTACGCGAGCTCTCTCAGCCATTATATCAAAACGCAGACTGGAGAATGAGTACATGCAGTTGTGCACAGAATGTACAGCATGCAGACGGCGTGCTGTTCTCTATTGTCGACATCCAGTGGAACTTTCGACGTAAACCGGTACTAAGATGGCGAGCGAAACCTGGCTATCCGTATCTTCACATCGAAAATCGTAACAAGATCACACTCTCCAGTATACTCTAGTGTATTCGGGGACCGCATCCGCATATTACATTCGAACGTGGGCCACGCAGAGACTCCACGTCGCGTGCATGCAAGTTGAAAGTATGCTGCGTAGGCGACTCGCCTCATCCATGCTAACGAGTGCTGCGATGCCGGTAATGTGTCTGTCGCATGGCTTGCCACTGGTATCAGTATCTGGTGATGTCCCTTGGGTTCAACTGATCTTAACCCTTCTCGCGAAAGACACAGCTATGACGGGAACATCTAAACACGGTGGAAAAATTTCGACTGTCCATCGCTCTCCACGGGCTGGGCATTCGAGCAATGATGCCGCGCGAGATTCGACAGGAACCGTGGTACCCGCTAAGTTCAGAGGAACAGTGGCTGATCAACAGGACATGGTCATCCTTGGACGGAAACAAGTACTGCGTCGCAACTTTCGCTTCACAACGATCCTGGGCTTTGCATCGACGGGTCAGTATGCCTCGATGATTCGCATCTGACTTAAGCTGAGCGCCAACCAGTCCTCGTCGCCTGGGAGATGTTGCCTGTATTGTCCGTCTACGCGCTCCAAGATGGAGGCACTGCCATTGTCTTCTGGTCTTTGATCGCTGGCGTCATTGGAATGATGTTTGTGTACAGTTCACTGGCAGAGATGGCTTCCATGTATGAACAGAGCGTTTTGGGATCGTCGAGATCGAGCTGACGAAAATCTTACTAGGTTTCCAACCGCTGGAGGCAAGTTCTTTGTATGGACGTACCCATGATGAAGCTACTAACCGGAACGTAGGCCAATATCACTGGGTGTCAGAGTTGGCACCGCCACGCATCCAAAAAGAGCTCAGCTACACTGTTGGTTGGCTGACAGCTATGGGCTGGCAAGGTAATGGAAATCAATGTACTAGGCGGAATTTTGCCCTGACAATGTACAGTCTATCTCGCTGGAGTTTGCTTCATGGTCGGAAGCGTGTTGCAAGGCCTGATAGTCCTCAACAATCTGGACATATATATCTATCAGTCCTGGCACGGCACGCTACTCACTATCGCAGTGATCCTCTTTGCCAGCATGTTCAACACGTTGCTGGCCGTCCGGCTACCAATGATTGAAGGCGTCCTCCTCGTTCTTCATCTCGCAGGCCTCTTCGCCATCATCATCCCTCTATGGGTCTTGGCGCCACGAGGTAACGTCAAAGACACGATCTTGACCTTCACCACTACAGCCGGATGGCCAGATGTCAGTCTTGCGTCTCTCATTGGCATGGTGAGCGTCATTGCAGTACTTGTTGGCTACGATTGCACGGTACACATGTGTAAGTCGAAGATAATGAGCTCCTCACTAGGCGGCGAATTTGACCAGTGTTACAGCCGAAGAAGTGCAAGACGCCTCCATCGTACTACCCCAAGTCTTGATGTGGTCCATCTCAGTCAACGGCATCATGGCAATTGTCATGGGCGTGACATTCATCTTCTGCATAGGCGACATCGACAGCGTTCTCGCCAGCCCCACGAACGAGCCTTTCGTCCAAGTGTTCTACGACGCAACCCAAAGCTACGCCGGCGCAACAATCATGACAATGATCATCGTCGTCATGCTTACTTCAGCATGTATCAGCGAAGTCGCCACGGCTTCAAGACAACTTTGGTCTTTTGCGCGCGACAACGGCCTGCCATGCTCGAAATGGCTATCTCACGTTCCGGACAATTGGAATATCCCGCTGAACGCCGTTCTGGTCTCGGTTGTCATTAGTACTTTGTTGAGCATGATCAACATTGGGTCATACGTCGCGCTCAACGCCATCAACTCACTCGGTGTCGTGAGCTTGCTATTCAGCTACACGGTGACCATCAGGTACGGACAACCTGTTTCCACCGAGAAGCCGTGAGCATCAGCCGCTAACATTCAATCCTTTGTAACCAGTTGCCTCATCTACAGACGTACGTCCAGACCATCACTGAACCGCGCCTCCTCTCCCCATTGCAAACCACTAACAACCACCCCGAACAGGACTCCGCGGCCCTCCACTCCCTCCCCGCCGCTGGTCCCTAGGCCGCTACGGCCTAGCCATCAACATTGTCTCGCTAGCTTTTATCCTCCCGCTACTGTTCTTCGCCTTCTGGCCAGTCGCCACGCCCGTCACAGCGTAAGAAAATCTCATGATCTCCCCAGCCCGACTTTAAGAAGAAGAATCACTGACATCGATCATCTATTTTTTCCAGCGCGGGGCTCAATTGGTCGCCAGTCATGTTCGTTATCATCCTGCTGGTAGCCGCGTTGTACTACGTGCTCTGGGCTAGGCATGTGTATACCGGCCCGGTAGTGCTCATCGACGCAAACAGCAGATACACGGAGCGAGATTTGAGCGAGGACTATGCGAAAACGACAGATGTTTAGGCTGGCTTGGCCTCTGTGTAAGCCTAGGTTTGTTGCACGAGAATCTCATTGGTATCATCGTGTTTGTGAATTATGAAACACGCTGACAATCCACGCTTGGTCAGTGAGGTATGAAAGTCTCAAAGGATCCTGTTGATCCCCCGCTGGTGTTCGAACGAATCCGACATACTGTGTACGAGAGTCCCTGATACTATTGTGACTGTCTCAACAGACTTCAGTATCATCTGAGGTAGCCCGACGGGGATCACAAGTTGGTAAAGACCCGAGCGGAAAGCACCCGATGTACTACTACACGTGCAAAGATGAATATGGAGACAAGTCTTGTACCGTATGGCAGATTTCGCGCAAGATGTGATTGCTGATTACTAACAGTTCGGCTACGTGGTGAGCTCATTTCGTGCTATGCGATAACAATACCAGTCGACAGACCTAGCTCGCCGCTTGCAGCAATCAAAAAGGCCCCTAAATCATAAACCTATACCCTTTTTGCAACTGCCTCGCAGTCGCAAGATCGATGCCCTCCAGATCCGCCGTCTTCTGCAGAGTCTTGATATCGCGGTCCGACAAAGGCACGTCTTCGTTCTCCAGGCGCGCCAAGCGCTTGTTGTCCCTCTCGAGGAGGAAGCGGTGGATAATGCCGCAGATGCCGGCGATTGTGGTGAGACCGACAATGATGCCCATGGCCGGGTGGTAGTAGGGCGCGCTATCAGGGAAGTAGGTGAAAGGCGTCCAGATGGAAGCGGCGTTGCCGAAGCTGTTGATGAAAGCGAGGGCGGCGGCTCGTTTGGCTGGGGGGCGGGGGATGGAGTTTGCGATCCAGGCGTAGGTCTGTTCTATCGTTAGAAATGGAGTCACGGTATGTGACTGATGCAAGCATGAACTTACGGTTCCGTTCATCGCGAAGATGAAGACCATCAGGAACAAGGAGAAGTATCTTGCGCCGTTGCTCTCGGCGAACATGAATATAAAGCAGCCGGTGAGGACAATCGGGACGGGATACATGAAGAACCAGAAGCGGTTCCCGACTTTGTCGCTTGCGAGGGAGTGCAGGAGAGACCAGATCACCATGAAGACGTATGGCGGAGCGGCGAGCAGGAGGTTTGTGACGTTGTTCGGGTAGTTGAAGGTGTCCTTTGCCAGGGACGGGAAGAAGTTCTGGAAACTATTCGTTGAAAGGTCAGCTCCATGTTCATTTGAGTGAGTTCTCAACGAAAGACCAACCCTGCGGCACCGGTAATGCCGTGGTATGCGAGCGCCAGAACCCAAGTCTTGGGGTCCATGAACGCAAGCTTAATGCCACGAAGCTGCGACATTCCACCCGGCTCGTCGATATCAGCTTCAGCCGCGTCGAGTGCCAATCTCCGGTTTGCAACATGTCTCTCCTCCTCGCTCAATGCCTTCCAGGTATCGGGGAAGTCGGGCAAAACCACCATGACGATAATTCCAACGAGAATGGTGATGGCACCTTCGATGATGTACAACTGTGCGAGACTGTCAGCGTGGCTCCAGATCAATGTCTTCCACCGAAAGCGCGCTTACCCATTGCCATGCGGAGAAACCACGAATGCCATTCATGCCAGACAAGATACCCGCAGCGATCAGAGGGCCGAAAGCGCCACTGAGCAGCGAGGCCGAGTAGAAGATCGACATGCGGAGATTAAGCTCGCGCTTTGTGTACCATTTCGAAAGATAAAAGAGGACTCCTGCGAAGAACGGGGCTTCGACGACTCCCAGAATGAAGCGGCATGCCACAATGCCTCCGAAGCCACTGACTTGGCTTGTCAACAAGGAGACGAGCCCCCAAGCTGCTGTGAAGAACCCAAGGTACAGCGATGGCCGGCCGACGTAGTTCATCACGGCGTTGGAGGGGACCTGCATCAAAACGTATCCAACGAACAGAATCGAAAGACCGGTCTGGTACTGGTTGCCTATCAATCCTAGATCAGTCTCCAGGCGCTGCAGTTTTGCTGCAGCGTAATTGTTCCTGTCGATACGATCAGCTGGAATCCAAAAAAGCTAGAGTGAAAAGATATTCACCTGTCGATGTAGTTAAGAAGGTATACCGTCACGACGACCGGCATGATCCTCTGGTCAATCTTCCTCCTAAGCTTCTTTTCCGCTACAAGCTCATCTGGCGAGAGTTGTCGCAGATGCATAGCCTGCTCTGCATCGATGTGCTTTTCTCCGATGATATCCCCATCGTGAAGGACTTCGTGGTGCCCAATATCCGTCTTTGGACCGTCCATGGCAGCTGTGACGCCAGTGAGAGAGGTGGAACGGAGAGGCTGGAGGTCGGTGGTGTCGATGGTCCAGCAAAGTGTCGAATACCGCAAAAGATACGTCAGACGTGTTTGTACGAGGGACGGCAGCTCAGTAATATAGTCCCATAGCTCACCATGCGATCACCGTGCGCTAGACTGCATGGTGTCTATGTGAGGGGGAACGGTCGCGGCTAGACGATCAGCAACGGCAGCATGGTCCACTCGTGCCAGCATGTCATGTCACCTTGTGTAGGCGTACAGTCGCCCATCCCGTCTTTGCCGACGTCCGTCATGGTTGCACGTCAATAATTAGCGGGCGCAAAGGTACCTGCCGCATATATGCTTTCAAAGCAAACCCACAAGTACCGATCCATGCACGCACGGCGGCATGGCAAAAATTTCCCTCCTTCGCGCGCGTGCATTTAGCCTTTTCTCACCAAGCTTACAGGCGTTTCTCTGGAGGGGACACCAAGAGGTGGCAAGCAAACGGCAGACGCTTAGATCTCTTCTCTCCTCCTCCACTTCGGCGGTACCAGCCATCACTTTTACCCACTTCTCACCCCACAACCTCCTCAATCAAACCCCAGAACCCCGAGTTTTAGCCTCGAATGCAAACGCCTCCGTCTCGCTTGTTTGCCGCCACGTGATCGTCAACCATGTCCGTCGGGGAGGTATGACGGTCCGGAAGAGACCGCGACGCCGCGGATGGATTGACAATTGTCCGACGGACGATGGCCGAGCCACCGAATTCTGAAGGCCTGAAAGTCAGAAAGCACGCTGGTTTGAATCCGTCAGCGTGCACTCGTTTTCGATTCTGGAGTCGCATACCACTCTATGGGAAACGACATCGGTGACACAGACCTCAAATATCATGCGGCGTCTCGTTTAACGGTCAATTGAATGCAGCATGTCCCCGATCCGAGTACCAGCTGACCAGATCGGGGTATGCACACGCGGGAGGTAGCTCCAACTTCTTGTCCAGACGGTGTGACCTACTTTGGAGGAAGGAATGAAGGGGTACGATCGAATGGCCGTGCATGATATACGACTCTTGAATGGATGGCGCGCCAGATTCCCAAATCGTCGACGCTGGGTCGACGCTTTTCGTACTGTTGATCCTGCGTCAGCACACCATACGAACCAGCTCCGACGGCTTCCGAAAACAGGTGCTCAGGATTGCAAAAGACATTGGGCGACGAGACCATCAACGGAGATGGAGCGGAAGCTCTGTTGGTGGGAGAAAGGTGACGACTTATCGGAGAAGAGAGTAGGTACTAGGTAAAGTATCAATGGTATCGCCCGAGCCGTCAGCACCAACACCAAAACCCAATCAACGCCTCTCAGGTGGAAATGATTAAAAGAATACAACATCCATCACCCGCAACCAAGTCCAGGTCACCATTGCAGTTCATGCCCAAGCCCAAGAAACCAAAGCCATCATGACTTCGTTGATCGTAACCTCCATCATGGATTTGTCGAGCGCTTGCGGCCAGATTCACCTCTTGGCAACGACCAGAGTCTGCCCGTCTGAAGGCCGAATGGTAGCGTCGCTCGCGACCGAATCCGCAACACCGTGAGTCTCGGATGCCCACCGAACGTTGTTGCTCGCGAGCGGTTGCTCACCGGTGTAAGCGTCGGGTTCCGGCCGACTCGGAGTGTGTACGGCAACGTTGCTCGCGAGCGAGAGATCGGCGTATGCTTCGCCTCCACCGCCGCCAGAGTACTCCATGTCACCCTTCATCGGCTTCCTCTTGCCATACGGGCAGCGATCGCGATGGCGACAGCGTCCGCCTAGCCAACAAGGTCTCTTCCAACAGAGAAAGAAAGTCAAGAGAGCCGCGGAAAAGAAAAGAAAGAGCAAGGAGCCGATGAGCACATGCATCCAGTGCTTGTCCATCCAGAAGATGAACTTGGCGTCCTTGCCGTGCCAGCTGCTTTCTCCGCCGTGGTGGAACAGGGGTGTCGTGACGTTGCCTCTGAGCATGTGGCTTGCCGTCTTGTTGTGTTCGTCCGCGAGTATGTAGACTTTGTCCTCTTCTCTAGGCATGCCCTTCATTATTTGCATGTGTTCCGCTCTGGGAATGTCTTCCTCTTTGGGTAACTTGAGCGATTTGTGAAATCCGAACTTTTGGAGCAGTTTGAACAGTTTGAGCATTTTGCGGGCTTCTTGCACTATGCGCGCTTCGTGCTCTTTGCGCGCTTTCTGTTCTTTTTGCGCCATGTCGCGCATGTAGCTCACCCACACGTTGGAGACGAACATGCAGCCCGTTGATAGCATGTTTTCGACGTACGGCAGTCCCGTCCAGGTGAGATTGTGTTTCGGAACTTGTTCGATCAACTTGGTCAGGAACGGGTGTTTGGGTCTCGCCAAAATGAAGGCGTTGTTGATGCCGGCGGGGTGGGCGACGGGCGTCAAGAATGGAACTTGGAGGAGGGGATCCAAGTTCACACGACATGTGATGTCCATGTCAAGGTAGACGCCGCCGTAGTGGTGCAAGAGAAGGTAGCGAAGGACGTTGGTCCTTTGAATCGTCTGGCGGTACTTTATGTAGGCCTGGTACACCTCTGGGGTGTCGTCGAACGGATACCTTTTCTCAGGATAGTGCTGGCGTACCCAAGCGGTTGCGTTATCTTCTGTCCAGAGCTTGTGCTCCCAGTCGGGGTGAAGAGCAATGCAGCTGTTGCGTGCATTTTCATATTTGGCGAACCTGTTCGGACCATCGCCGTCGTGAAAGTGGTGCTCGTTGAGGAGAATCTGGTGGATGATCTTGGGCACGAGGTGTGCGGTGTGATTAGAAGAAGTACCTGTCGCGTTCGTAGGATAGTTGACACGATTCGGGTGTAGCTTTGGGAATCTGATGTATGTGCGAGCGCATTGGAAGAGATCGCGGATGTGCCAAAGAGGATGATGGTGCAGACAGCCCCAAAGTGTGAAACCGAGAGCAACGGTGAGGATCAACAGGGGCGTGCCAATGTTGCGGAGCTGCATGTTGAGCCGTGTTGCCTTTAGCGATGGATGATATCGGTAGCTCGACGCCGAAGATAGAAGAATGTGCGATGTCACAAGTGGATGAGTGTGTGGTGAATGTGAGAGAGGTCGATGGGAGGCATCGTGGCTTTGTTGTGCACACCTGGTGCAGCAGTCACAACTCTGGCCTCGCGACTGGCAGCCGCGCCCTGCTGAGGAAAGCATTGCTACGATACCTCGACCAGTTTTAGCTTTCAGCCAGATTCTGTTGCCATCAGACTTGACGGGCATGGACTTTCCTCTTTGGCCTCCATATGTGCGTATCGGGTTGCCCTGCACGAGACTTCCATCGCTCCAAGGTCGGCTCTGCACCGTCGACGCTGTGGTTGCATCCAGCGCATGTCCGTAAATACGTATGTAGTCGGTGTCGAGAAGTTCGTGAGATGTTCCGGCTGAAAGTCGATATCTAGCTCCTGGATGTGAGCTTTAGCTTTTCAACACCACCGTGGCAGTATTTAGACATAGGCGTCCAAATTCCGTTTGAGCCATCATACGAGGGTAAGAACTCATCCAATCCCACAACTCAGTCCAGATCCTCCTCTTGGACCATCTCAACACCGGTCGCACCCTGCAGCTCGCCAGCCATAATCTCAACAAAGACCCTCCCAACTTCATCCACCGTCTTGCCCTTAACCCCGACAGCCTCCAAACTCGTCGCCCTCTTGTCCTCCAACCCACACCCCACAATCCGATCCAACCAGCCCAGATCCGTGTGGACATTCAGCCCAATCCCGTGGCTACTAACATTGCGCCTCAAATGCACCCCGACCGCACAGATCTTCCGATCCTCGTCGTACCACACGCCCGGATTCTCAGTTCGACGGGTCTCAACGCCATAGCGAGCGCAAGTCTTCATTACCACGCTTTCGAGCAAGTTCACGTAACATCTGGGGCTCAGCCCATGGCGCTTGAGGTCTAAGATCGGGTATGCGACTAGCTGGCCTGGGCCGTGGAAAGTGGTCTGGCCGCCACGCAGGGCTTCGTGGAATTCGGCACCGGTGCAGGTGAGGTGTTCTTTTTGAGCGCTTGTTACGGAGCCGACTTCGCGACGGCCACAAGTGTAGACAGGGTGGAATTGGGCGGTAATGATCGTGGGTGGAATGGCTGGTACGGTTGTGGGCGATGCTTTGTGGGCGAGAAGGCGGGAGACGAGGGTGGTTTGGAGGTTGCTGGCGTGGGTGTAGCGGGTTAAGGAGGGGAGGTGGAGGTGGCGAAGGTGCATTGTTGGTGGTACGTGTTTGTGAGGTTGTCTGATCGAGATGTATGTGAGTGCCGAGGTTTATATATGAGTTCTGAGATCATCGTTTAGACTTAGGATTAAGCTTTGGAATTTGTATGATCTGCGAAGCTGTCGCAGACTTTCACATGCCAGTCTTCGTTTCTATCGCAAGTCCACCACCACATCAACTTCACAATCGCGAAGATACTATCAGAGTAAATCAACATGGCGCCAAACGCAATGCCTGCCATAAATCCCACCAACCGTGTCTCAAAACCACCGCACAAAAAACTCTCTCGCCTACCCAAAGGTATACATGCCTTCAGTCCCTAATCCCACCAACGAATATAGTACTAACTTCCCTTCCAGACGCCCAAATAACCAAACGCCCTCTCCCCCGTCCCGCGATCCCCTCCCCCTACACCTCCTCCTCAACGCAAAAAGTCGTCTACATCTCGACGCGCACACCCTTCATGAGCGCCGTTAAGCGCGTGGAAAAACTCCTAAATCTAGCCGACAAGCGCGACGTGCAAGCAGCAACCACACAAGCTCAAAAGAACAAGCGCAAGAGGCGGAGGACGGACGATGAGGAGGACGAGGTGATGGCCATTGCGAGGGGGGTTGAGGAGGGGAGGGAGAAGAAGAGGAGGGTCGGTGGGGCGAGTGGAGAGCAGGTGATTGTCAAGGGAACGGGCAAGGCTATTGGGAAGGTTATGGAGGTTGGGGGGTGGTTTTTGCAGAGGGATGAGTTTGAGGTAAGGATTCGGACGGGGAGTGTTGGGGCGGTGGATGATGTTGAAATTGCTGATGAGGATGATGGTGTTGGTGAAGATAATGGTGCCGGTGATGACAAGATGGAAGTTGATCAGGCTGAGGCAGGGGCTGAACAGAATGGCGACGGAGAAGTCAAGAAGGATATTGGGGCTGCTTCTGGGTCGAGGATAAGGTATTTGAGTGTGTTGGAGGTGGCTGTGAGTTTGCGTTGAGTTTTGTGTCTGATCTAACAGACGACGAAAGTCACGTTTCTGATTTGTGAGAGCATGAGATACCCATTTGCTTGTATATAACGAGTTTCGCTGCCGTACTGTAAGTGATACTAGTATCTCAACCCAGATGATGGTATCTGATTTGGCGGCCTGAGATATACGCCATGGTCCACACTGCGGTACCAGAGATGCGCAAAGAGCGGGAACCTCACCCCATTTGCAACCTCTCTCTTTTTGTCTATCACCCTAACCTCCAAACATCTCCTAGGCATCGAAACGCCTCTGACCACCTTGCGAGTCCTGGAACATCACTATGACGAAGCGCACGATCGCCGAGCTGCGCTCCTGGGAGCGCCGCATCACGCTGGCCATTTACGAATGCACCTGTACGGCAAATCACGCTTCTCTTCTTAGCGAGAATTCGCCTTCTACCATGGTCTACACGCCTTCTACTATGACCTCCACGCCTCTACCTTCGGTCGACACCTTGGCGAGCAAACACGGTTCTACGAGGAGTCTCACTCATGAGGGCGTTGCTCGACTCGGCATCAAAGAGAGCCCTCATCGGCCATCTCGTGTCCATGGTGAACCATAGCGATCCGGCAACCCATGAAACAGTCCTTCGTATAGCTCGTAAACTACTTCACCGGATAGGAAGGTCCTGGTCGGTCAGCAGACAATGGACATAGCGCTTCATTAAGCGCTCGCCGTGGCTATAAAGCAAACACAGCAGATCGCTCGATGCCGCTCCGATGCCTATAGAACTACAGTAAGGCAGCCTAAACACTTGCGAACGGGAAAATGAGCACCCGCCTATAGCAAGCCCGCAGGGCCCTCGGAAGGAATTAGTCGCGTATAAGCTACGAGCCTTCGCGCACACTCACAGCGAGGCGAGGTAGTAATGTTTGCTCTTGGTCTTGCACAGAGTGCCTTGTTTATAAGCTTCGCCTAAACACCTACGAACAGGCAAAGGAATACCTGCCTATAGTAAGCTCATATAAGCTCACAGGGCCCGCGGAAGGAACCACTTGCATACAAATTACCATCCTTCGCGCATACTTATAGTGAGGCGAAGTAGTAGTGCCTTCCTTAGACTAGAGATCGCCGGTCGGTTCATCTACATTCCTACTCTCCAACCGACTTCCGAGCTACCTACCTACAGTACGCGCACAATATGCACACCGATCGCCTGACTCGTAGTGCCAGCAAGGAGATCAGACACTCAGCTATAAGTACAGCCTCCCAATCTCAGTCCTCGCAAAACAATCATTCACTCTCCAACTCAACAACCTGCTCCTGCATTCTGTAGCAAAGCATTACACATAACCTTCAAAAACTACCTCAACGAATACCAACTTCAAGATGAAGCTCTTTACCACCGCCGCCGCTCTCTCTGTCGTTGGTCTCGCGTCCGCCGACTTCATGATCTACTCTCGCGACTGGTACACTGGATCGCCTGATGGCAACTACAACAGCGGAGTAAGTTGAATACGACGACATGATACGTCACTCTTGACGATGGCTGACTGGTCTATGTTCTTCAAGAATGGTTTTGCCATCCTGCAAGGTCCTCCGTCTTGCGATGACATCTGCAACACCATCTTCGCCGCGAACATCGACGATGTCAGCTCCGCCCATGGCGTTAGGTGTTCGGGTTGTGGCACGGTAAGTCCAACGATTGGCGCCGAACCAAAATGATGTGTACCAAGATCCGTGTCATGCCAGCTACTGACCATACGTAGGACGGCGAGATTGAAGAGCTTGAGGTGCACTCGCAATCCTCTCACTTTACCATATACAGTCAGTCCCATGATGGTGTTACAATCTCAGAGCGTACTTACTGATACCGCGTGAAGGAAACGCTGGCTACCAGATCACCCCCGCCGACGGAGGCCCGCTGCAAGGTTACTGCGAGGAGGACCACGGCGATACATTCGAAACGTGCTCTTGCGGCCTGGGCGACAACAACAACGGCGAACGCCTTTTCAAGTGCTACAGCCCGCTCACTGCCGCAGATGCGTGGTCATGATAGCTACATCGTCTACATCGTCTCCACCATCACTGCCTGTTTCGCCTTTTGGTCTTGGCAAACGGGCATCGTCAAGCGGGGTTGGACGGTTCACTGTTCGCCAACCTTTACTGGCATACCCTTGTACATAGCTACATGTAGTCACGGCTTATATGCACATTGATATTAGCATGGCAAATATACTACATACCAGCCTTCCTTGTCTTGACGGATTGCAGCGAGAGGATAAATGACACCACAAAGTTGAGGATTAATGTCGCTGTATTACTGCTGCTGCTACTGTCGAATTCCCATCACAACACAACTAGGCACAGCCGTAGGAGTATCCCGTATAACGCCAAAGTAACCCGCCCAACGTACACATGAGACCTGTACTGAGAACGATCGTTCGCAACCCCGACTTCCCGCCTGATTTCGCAAGAGAGGAAAGTCCCGGTTCGAGAAGTGATTCATTTCTGAGTGGCAGTGGCATCCAAAGTTCATCACCACTTCCTCTTTCAAAGGAACCATCCCACACCCCTCCAAGTTCACACACCACTCGTCTTCCCGACCTCTCTAGAACAGACAATCCAAGCAACAGCAACAAGCCAACGCGCCCATGATACCCGCGCATATCCCACTGCCAGAGGAACCACCGCGCCTATCGTCCTGGTACTGGCCCTGAGGCGGAGGATACCCTTGCTGCTGGTACATGGGTTGTTGCTGGTATTGCATCGGCTGTTGTTGGTAGGGCATTTGTTGCTGTTGTTGGCCGCCGTAGTAGTCTTGGCCTTGGCCTGGAGGCGGGCCGTAGGGTCCAGGGCCGCCCATGGGGGGAGGAGGCGAGCCGTAGCCGCCTTGTTGGGGTGGGTAGTAGGGACCCGCGTCTTGCGCTGGGTAGGAGGGGGGCGGCATGTCGGGGGCTTTGTAGG
>Ga0265797_10003739_pt1 | contig 24079 bp, 26 predicted proteins | sample P2T30metagenome_FD_192433 | JGI IMG/M metagenome (GOLD analysis project Ga0265797, IMG submission 192433) | Plant litter microbial communities from East Loma Ridge, Irvine, California - P2 T30 | ecosystem: Environmental > Terrestrial > Plant litter > Unclassified | place: USA: California... | reverse complement strand
CGCACAGCTACAACATCCACTGGTACAAGAAGGTCAACGGCGTGTGGAAGTTCGCCGGCTTGAACCCTGATATCAGGTGGGCGGAGTACGACTTCGACAAGGTCTTTGCTGAGGGCAGGGACGAGATGGGCGAGGCTAAGCAGGCTGCTGGTATCCCCGCTGAGGCTTAGATGTCTGTGCGGATGTTCCAGCGTTGATGGTCTTGACGAGAGAGAGGGATTCCCATATATTTTACATGATGAGACATGAATGAATAACCAGCCATCTTGACCGTTTACTGTTTCATAGCTCTTCTTCGTGTATTTGATGTCCGGAGACACTGACCAGGGCGATATCGTTCCAGTTGCTTGAGCCTATGCCTTGGGCTGCTTCGAAGGCTTGTTGCTTCCATGCTTCGGAGTATTCGTATGAAGATAGTGGTGCCGCTGATGATACTTGCAGACCAGTGGATGGGTGTGTAGATGTGCTGGCACCGATGCATTCTGCTCGGACAAGCGGCGCCTCATGTTCGCTTTCCGACACATCGTCAGACCGACGTCGTTTTTTATTAGTATGGTCTTGGTTTGAAACCGCAGGAGCTGCGTCGTGTTCATGTGCCAGCTCTGTGTGATCCCGCAAGCGTGTGTGGGATATCATTGCATTTGACCGATGGTGCAGCGACAAGTTCGACGAGGATGAGCGTGCTTCCCGCTCATCAATCACCCTCTTTTCCGCAGATGGTACTGTGTGGTTGTCTGGAGTCTCGGGTCTCGACTCTGGCACGACCCCTACTTTGCCACCCATCTTATGAAACATGGCCTGATCGTGCGTGAACTTGCATGGTGTTTCGTAGAGGTGGCCGAAGAGGAAGCTCATCGATTGCGCTGCGGACCAATTCACTTTGTCTACAGTGCAGGGCCAGATGTCTTTGGGCTTGAAGGCTTCGATGAGGTAGCAGAGTTCCTCGTACGAAGAATGGCGAGAATAAGGGAAGGTCTGCGCGGGATTGTCAACAACGGGATTGGAAACACAATGGTAACGAGGTACCCACTATTTGCTTTGGAAGGTTGGCGTTGTGCTTTTCTCGGTCCGTCTCCAGCCGTGCTGGTACCATCGACGTGTCTCCACTGCCTTGCTCTCCTGCTTTCTTAGCAAGAGACACCAATGCTGGTATCAAGCTCTCGAGTGGCATTTCCTCGAAATCTGTAGTATTCTCCTGGTCCTCGCCAGGCTGTTCCGGATGTAATAAGGCAAAGTCAAGAGCAATCGCTCGCACAGGATCTCGCATGATCGAAGCAAGCATCTCCACGACGCTGCTGAGAAGCTTTGGCTGGTCCTGCATTTTCGTGGCACATAGCGACATAAGCATTCCCAGGGCGCTGGTGTCGCCAACTTCCAGCTCGTGCTGCTGGTCGAGATCGCCTTTGCCGCCGCCGGCTCCTAGTTCGGCCATTTCTACGCCTTCGTGTCGGCTTATGATTGGGGTGATGCGGATGAAGGCTTTTCTAAAGACTTCGCATCCCGTGCCCTGCTCGCACGAGTGTAATCTTGTTTGACGACGAGTGAGACAGCCTTCCTGTGTGTGGTTGCCGCAACTATATCCAAACAACCGCGCCGCTTCCTCGGCCTTAATACCTTCACCTGTCGCGAGCGCTCGATACAGCTTGTAACGATAACCATCGACATGCACCTGGCAGTTCAGAAAGCCGCACAACGCCATCCAGACATCCTCGTAGCCAAACGTCCACGTGTCGAAGTAGAATATGGTGTCTTTCGGATACCGCGAGACTTTCTGCAGCAACTCTAGCGTTCCCTCTGCTTTTGATGGGAAGTGCTTGTACGGGTTCTGCTTGTTCGCGAAAGTAGTATCGAGGTAGATGCAATCAAGCTGCTTCAGCGGCGCCTTACCCGCGTTTGATACGTATGCGAGCATGAGTGGATGACGAGCGAGATTGTTCACCCACCACAGTTCCGAGCGGATATCGCCCGTGTACAGTATGGCTTTGCCGTCGCCTTCGACCAAAAACATGACCGCGCCAACACAATGGTTCGCGTCGAACAAAGTCACGCGTATGGACCTCCCGGGTGCCAAGTCAATGACCGTGGGAGTCTCGAGAGGGATGGTCTTTAGCAATTTCTTGAGATGCTTGTAGGTCTGCTTGCGAGCTTCCAGTATCCCTTTGGCGAAGTTCATGCGGTGCGGGTATTTTTCGAGGCGCAGCAGGATTTCTTTCGTGGCCGGCGAACAGTAGATGAAGGGCGATTTGCAGGACTCCAGGCCTTCGAGGTGGTCGGAATGGACATGGCTGAGGAAGTATGCCAGTGGAGATGTCGATGTTGTATCCGCATTGGAGGATCGGAAATGGTCGATGCGGATGTCAGGGAATTCTTTCACTTTGCCATTGAAGGTCGACATGTTTCCGGCAAGCGCGTTGTTGTTGGTGTCGTCTTGATGACATTTGTGGCTGTTGGTGGTACCCTTTTGCCACGACGAGAGAGCAGGCGCGAAGGTGAAATGAGAGAGGGGCGTTGGAGCTTAACGCATCACGTGGCTTACGACTTCACCTCACTTCTTGCATGGGGTTCTGCGTGGTGTCCTCTTGATCATGCATTTGCTGATTGTTGATGCTGGTCAAGGTACATATATCCAGTCGTCAGTGAAATCGCAGCAGACGTTTTCACCAGCCTTCGTTATCGCAATAACGTGCGCGTGGACTTCCTGATCGCTTGGCCATAGGGTCTCTGGCGGTTTGCAGATGGACCAGGACGAATATGACGTTGATTGATGTTACAGTGAATGGTTGTGGTCAAAGATGTGTGTTTTCTCTAAGATTCAAGATACATCCTACTGTACCCCAACTCAACCCTAAAAGTTCGGCATTTGAACAACAAACAAAAGGCTCCAGTCTCTTTCGCGATGTACACATTGATTGTATAAGCTACAAGCTTGTAGGCAGAAGTTGTTGTACGTATCATCGGATGGTCTCACACGATTCCATCATTCTGCAGCTCTTTTAGTACATACCATGCCTAGTAGAGTCCTGCAAAACGATACTTCTCTCAATATACAAACTTTTGATGAACGACAGGGACAACCCAATAACGATGTTTTCTCGACATTGCCCAGATAGACCATGGTCAAGCCATACGGATGTAGTTCTTCTCTGGTCAATATTTCCATCGTAATTGTCATTTGGTCAAAGTCCGCATGTATCTACCGAAAGAAATGCTCGGCATATCTTTCTGGACCATCGGGTCAGCTACAACCGAATCGAATGTGGAGTGCCGGTAATCGGTCTTTGATTGACGTGCGAAGGTGACGGAAGGTAACGCAATAATCGCATCTTACCACATCTTATGTTGATAGCTCCTCGAACCTTCCTCATTATTGTATCTTCTTGAGTTAACTACATATCTATCAATTGATCATACGCTTGTGTCTATCATAACCATCGCTACCACAATCATGTCATCTCCCCCACCCGCAGGCATCTACGTCCCTGTCCCAACCTTCTTCGCCAAAGAAGGTACTTCTTCATACGATCCCGTAGCACCACCGCTCGATCTCGAAACCCAGTCGAAGCACTCTCTCTTCCTCGTGAAGGGCGGCGTCAAAGGTCTCGTCATTCTTGGTACCACCGGCGAAGCCATCCACATCACAAACCAAGAACGTAATGAATTGATCAAGAGCCAAAGAAAGACCCTAGACGAGGCGGGATACAAAGACCGACCCATCATCGCCGGCACTGCAACCCAGAACATTGAGGAAACTCTCCAGCAGATCAAGGAGAGCAAAGAGGCAGGAGCCGAATCTGTGTTGGTCCTGAGCCCCGGCTACTTTGCTACGGCCGTGAATCAGACCGGCATCCAGAAATGGTTTGAAGCAGTGGCAGACAAGGCTGTGCTTCCTATCCTGATCTACCACTACCCTGGTGTTACCAACAACTTGCACATTGCGCCGTCCACTTTCGAGAAGCTTGCTGCTCACCCTAACATCGTGGGCACGAAGCTCTCGCACGGCATCATCGACGACCAGACTCTGATCGCCGCTTCGCCTAACATCGATCACGAACATTTCTCTGTGTTCACTGGACTTGGCCAGAATCTGCTCCCTGTCCTTGCAATTGGAGGCGTTGGTACGTAATTTCATTCCACAAGCATTATTAAGCACTAAACAGAGCACTGATATACTCAAAGCTGCCATCGATGGCCTGGCGGGTGTCTTCCCTCGTGTAGTTGTCCGTCTCTTCAACCTTTTCAACGAAACCATTGCCAGCGGCATCACGAAAGACAACATCAAAGAGCTTCGCGACTTGCAGTTCAAGATCTGCGAGGGCGAGAAGCTGGTCGCTCGTTGGGGCGTGGTGGGCTTGAAGGAGGCTCTTGCGCGCGTCTGGGATTTTGGAGGCGCAAAGGGTGCACGTCTTCCCATCGCTGGAGGATTTGAGGACGACAAGGAATGGAGCAAGTGGGAGAAGGTATACCAGGGCCTCAAGGAGTTGGAGGAGAGTCTTTAGTTTAGTTTGAGTAGCGCATAACGTATGTGTATGTTGATGACCCCAAGCTTCTTAGTGCATCTGGCTGTGATCGGTCGTTCGTTAACCGCGCCCGTTACATATCTATCCGCAGCACGAACTCAGCATAAACTGTATCTAAACAGTTCATGAGCTAGTAGTCCAACCCTATCGACGCGCCAGTGCCGAGGTCCAATAGCGCAATATGTCCACAAGATTATGCACACTTCTTGCCGCACAAGGATGCAAATCTGGCCGAGCCGAAAGTCTGTATGCACACAACCTCGATGGTTCTTCTTCACACTGTGATGGTGCTTTTTGCAATCAAATCAATCAGACGATCTCAGGAACACTATCCGAACAGCCATGTCAGCTGCCATCAGCTTTCTCGTCGGAGGCGGGCAAACCCCGTCGCGATGTGTCGCCGGATCGATGTATATTCGGGTCTATTATAGCAGCAGCAGCCGCATTCGAAGGACACGTTGGATGAGGGTACAAGGCTACACGTGTAGAAGGAATTCCGTAATCTCTACAAGGCGCCCTCGACGGCGCGCATAAACTTTCAGCAAAGTTATGACTCGCATGTGCAGATGATTTTTGGGTATCAGCTCGCGCAACGTTGAAGCCTATCAGGCCCGCAGAGACCCTGAGATATAGTCGATGGGAGGGTATAAGAGGATGTGGAAATCGCCGTTATGACTCCACAGCAGCAGCTCAACTTTTATTGCTGACGTGCTGACATGCGAACAGCACCCGTGGGGCTAAAGATGATCGAAGATAACATGGCTGGATCCAGGACACCTGGCCACACTTGCGATCTGAGAGACCTGCCGGATGCAGCTGACCCCAACCTCGTGAGGCCGTTAGCTGAAGTTTGTCGTGGTTCGAAGGCAGCGAGCGGATACGTATTCCCGTAGTGTGCGCTAGACGAGCCACCAGTCTTCACCTGTGGAGTCGGCCAGTCCATCGAAGGAAGGGCCAAGCCGGCTGAGTCGTGTATCGAGCTCAGCGCTATCCAGAAGAGTAAGAAAAGTTTCGTTGTGGATTCATGAAGAAACAGACGCAGACATCCAGACAAGATAGGCCGACCCAATGCAACGGTAATCCACGTCTCAATAGTCCTGTTGGCCACTCCCGAACAAAGGCCTAGCCTGCGCGGCATAAGACGTGTCAGCGACAGAGATTGCTAGTATCTCATTGTTCAAACAATACGACGGCCATGTTTGCAAATACATACAAAGTCCATGATCAGTCGTCTGATCGAGAATCCGCCGATGGTTCACGGCCCGAGGCGTCGATGAAGATGACAGACATCAAGTAGTGTGATCTGCTTCACGGACCCTTGATCCCTGTGCCACAATAGTAATGGTTCCCTCCACGCAGGTCTCCGCTCGGGCTGAATCATACACGGAGATCCTCGCGAGCTTCAGTAGTAGTACTCTACTGTACTCAACATTGTTCCCTGCTTGCATGCGCGTAACAAGACACACCCATGCAACCCGACGGAGTGGCACACCATGTGAAAATTTCGTCGAGACTTGCAGACAACAAAACGAGAAGAGCTCCGGTCGGACGACGGAGCGATAACTGTAGGAATGATCCGGCCACCCCCCAATAGGTACAGCAGAGAGTGACATGCAAGCCACCAAAGGCTAAAACACGTACATTATTGCGAGACATGCACGGCGCACTGGTGGTTGCGCCATTCTCCCGATGCCGCCGCTGATTGGCCGCGTGCTATTGCCGATGCACCCTCTTGAGCTGCTCAAGCAAATACTCTGCACAGCTGCAGATATGCGCCCCCTCCTGCGCCGCACTTGGTACTTTGCGATGACCGTCGAGGATCCCTTGTTGCGAGTCGACCGGTGAGTGGTGTTCGTTGTGATCGTGGCCAGCATTGTGACCGGCCGTCACTATTGGCATCAATCAGAGGCCCTCGTTTACTTGCATCGGCAACACGAGCATGTGCCGCTCTTCCATGTGGCACCGCATGGTGACGGGCGCCTCGCTTGAGTGCATTTGACGTACCGGTACCGCCTGGGGTGACACAGCATGATGCAGCTAAACGAGACGTCGAACATTGGAACTGTGGAAATAAAAAGTGCCGCTTGAGAGAAGCATGTGACAGTGAGATTGAAAATGCGTTGTTTGATATGTGTGAACATTATTAAGTCTACAAGTACAATGAGATGTAGACGGCAAAGCGTCTTCGATGAGAAAGCGAAAAAAGACCGCCATTTCCTTTCTTGAAAACCAGCAGTATCCCATCCTTTTTTCGCAGGGGCCGAGAAATCGCTTTTGCACAAGCCGGAGAATCATCGCTATTGCAAGAAAGGCAAGCCAGGGAAATTTTTTGTTCGCGAAAGTCGAGTGAAAGCAGGAGGACTTTTTTCGGAGTTTTTCTTTTTCGGTCCGCAGGACACCCCTTGCTCGTGTGGCAAGGATGTCGCTCGTCCTCGTGCTCCTCGTCTCTCTCCATCTAAGCATCTATGTGCGTCGCGCATGCAAGAAAAGAAGACGACGCCTGGGTATCGAATGCGCGCGCGTGGAAGGGCAAACAGTCGTTTAGTCGTTAAAGCGGGTCGTTAGGGGCAAGCGTGAGTGCTTGCTGTGTGATTCGTAAGCAGGCAGAAACTCCTGCTTGAGGAGGAGTTCATCAGTGTACTCGAAGGTCTCTGATTTGCGTCCTTCAGGGTCAGGTGAACCGTAGCGAGGCAAACGGATCATGCGGACGCGGTTGTCGGAATCGGCACCATCTCTGCTACCCCATGTAGTCTGATGAAAAAGTTAGCAAATGCAAGAGAAGGTTCAACGATTTGGCTACTCACGGCATTGAGAGTCAGGAGGCCCCAGAATTTGATGCCACCGTGGAAGTAGCCGAAGGCAATGTACAAGGGGATGAAGACAACATCGGCTGGGTAGCGGAAGAAGTGGCCCCAAAGTTTGACAGTCTTGCTAAACACAAAGGTCCATGCTGCCAATGCAATCAGAAGCGCCTGCCTCTCATCTGCTGGCCACTGCTCAGTCGCCTTGTGCCACGAGTAGAAGATGAAGAAATCGTAGGGGAGTGCCCATGCGGTGACGGTAGTTTGGAGAACAGAATACGTGCTCCATGGCTGGGTCCTGTATCATAATTAACGACTGGCCGATACTCCACTCGGTTGCGTTTTAATGCTTACCACCAGTAGTGTCGCTCAACGAACAAACTGGTCAGATTGCTGCGCCAGTTGCTGCGAACCCAGCGGAGACATTGACTAAGGAACTTGGGACCGTCCTCAAGCGTAGTCTGTACCTCAGCTTCCTTGTGGTATTGCATGCCGATCTTCCAATCGTGTGCGTAAAGCCAGCGAGTGATGAAGTTGTCGTCGTCGGCGTTGAGTTGACAAGTTCGCCACTCTTCGTGGGTAAATCCGTAGGTGAAAGCCTCGTCCTGGAGAATGCTGCTGCGGTACGCAGCACTGCGTCCGGAGAGGCATGGGAGACCACCATCGATGTGGAGGCATGCGGAGCAATCGAAGTTACGGCGTTCCAGGTATGCCGCTCCCAAGAAATTCCACACACTGACATTCTCCGATCTTTGCAGCCTCTGTGAGGTGCAGACACCACCCATCTTTGGGTCCTCAAAGGGCGCCAGCATCCACTGCATCACCTTCTTCGGCCAGATGACATCGTCGTCGACGAAGATGGTGAGTTTCGTGGTGACTTCGGGGATCGCCCTGCACATCTGACGGCGTTTGTTCGCTTCGCGAATGCTGAGGACTCGTAGTTTTTTCGAGTTGATTGTATGTGCGAGCTTTGTCAAAGCGTCGGCGTTGGAGTCGATCGTGACAAGGAGCATTTCGTAGGGCTCCGACTGCAGACATGTTCGGATCGTGCGGTCGAGTTCCTCGCCACCGGATGAAATGGTGGGCAAGATGATAGTGACATCTTGTGAGGTATATGTTGGGTTGTCCGGTATGGGAACTGGACGGTAAGTCCAGTGAGAAATGCAATTCACGATTAATCGCACATATCGAAACAACCTAAAACCATGGTTAGAGGGCATGCACGTGGTGATGGTGATACAAAGTGGCTGTTGTGCGACTCAGTGGCAGACAAGCGGACGCGATAGACTTACCATGCAGAGACGGCGATAACAAGCCAGGAAACCATGCTGACACGTGCAAACGAGAGGAGTGGCAAGCCGCGATGTCTACATAGACCTCACGGGCGACGAAATGTAGAAAGGGAAACGATCAGAGGAAGGCCAAACGGGAATATAAGCGTTAGCCATTGCTCTCCTCGGTTGTCATGCACGCTTGTTCGGGATCCGCATGTGCATTCTGTTTCACCTAGTACGGTTTTTGCCTGCAGCAGCTCCATACAGTATGAGATCACTTGGGTAAAGAGCAATTGAGGCGCGTGAAGGTCGGTCCACTCGAGGTCGAGCTTGGCCGGTGTCCTGCAGAAAGCTATGGCTGGCGCCCCCTCATCCCGCTTGGTCGCGTCGCCTTTCGTTGATAGCGGCGGGCCCGTGCTAGGGCCTCGCTAACTCGAGCGCTTCTTAGCACAAACAGCAGTGGGAGTTGCCCACAACAAGAGTCAGCCCAGTCCCGGACTGGTCAGGTCAGAGTCGAACTGCTGGGATTGGGAGGGCGGCAATGTTGGTCGAGGGTGTGCGCGTGCCAGGCGTACCAGTAGTCAAGACGGACACCAGTGGCGGTGATGTTGGTGGTGGTGGCAGCAACACGTACTGTACGCGCCGCTCGCCGGCCAGCCAGCTGCCATGCTATTATCGATCTCTGTCTGATGCTATTGCTTCGCGCTGCCCGTGAGACGGCGGGCTCCAGGGCTTGTCGGATGTCGCTGGCCAGTCCTGTCGTGCTGGCGCAGGGTCTAGCGCTCTCCACCCACCACACGACCAGCTCTGGCCCACGGCCGCATTCACACTCGGCCTAGGCGGAGCAATATACGGGAGAGTGGCCGGCAGCATGCTCGGCGGCGGCGGTTGCTGTCCGGGTGGCCGTGAGCCAGGCCTGCGGCGGAGCGTGGGTGTCTCTCGCATGTATGTACGTACGTTCTGAGAATGTACACACAGTCATTCTGGGGCTCGTCATCGACACCCTCCCTGGCCTCCCACCACAATTCCTTCTCAGCATCCATCCACCCATCATCCGTAAGCGCTCGACGTGGCGTACCCGACTCCGGCGCCGCCGCGGCGTCTCCTCACGTTGAGAGAGAGTGCGCCACGCACTGGCGATTATCGGCGATTGTGGGCTGGGGTCGAGGGCTTGCTTTTCACCCACAACCAACGGCTAATCCTACATGACGACTTCACGCTAACCACAGAGTGCTAGGGTGGTGAACTGGTTGGTGCATTCACTGCAAAGCTTCGCTACCCACTCGTCTAGTCACATCAGCGACTCAGAGCAGAAGCGTGTCCGGCCAGTATTTCGTAGCCTCTTTGCCCGAACTCGTCGCGAGATTGTTGAGAGAGCTGCATGCGGCGCATGAATTGCCCCCATTCTTTGCGTAAGCAATACCACTGGCAGGGCGGAGGCTGGTGGATGGTCTCTCCACCCCGTTGTGCTTCGATGAGCGTTACCTGCGGGCCCCAGTGCTAGTGAGGCGCTCGTCACGGATGCACTGCACAGGCATTCGAAATAACCGTAACACTCCGTCTGCACCCGCGAAGTGGACATTACATATACTGTATGCAGAGGACCCTGGCGTGGGGCAGAACAGGGCTTGCTGCTTTCGCATAACATCGCACGTCTGCAGGCAGTCTGCACCGTGGAGGAACGGCGTCCCGTCAGCAAATGCATGCAAGTCTTGCCGATCGCGCGATACGGCCACATGTCAGTGAAAGCGGACCTGCCTGCGAGAGACATGGCGGCGCTACTTCCGACTGTTGCACAAGAAAGCAGCGCTCGTGGTGTTGAAATGCCAGGAGGCATGCTCTGGAGACGCCCGACGTCAAGCTCCTCATGCTCTCAATCACTGGTATACTTTTAGCAGCGGAAAGGTCAGCCTGAGTAGTACATCCCGCATGAAGTGGTGGTTGCTTGCATCTCCAGCTCGCGCCTCGCTCGTGCAACCTTCAGAGGAATCCGGGGTGACAACCCTGCTCCAATGCAGATGATCTGCGCGTGGAAAGATCCCCCCGTGCCGCCTGCGATATGAGCGTCTGCGGGCTGCTCGCTTGCACGTTGGCTGCATGACCTTAAAGGATGCACTATACCATCAGACGCAGGATGAGCTTGTGGACCTCTGGCTGGTTGGCCGCGTCACAAATGCAGGCACTAGATGATCAACGTTGCAGAGGACCGACCTTCCGACAGCCCCGGCTGCCCTGAAGGGCAATTGCGTATCTACTGGGCGAAACACTGATCCTTTCCACTGAGCAATTCGACGGAACAATAGATTCAGGCGAGCCTGGCGAGGTCAGCGAGTCGTGGGCTTCGCCTGTCCGGGAGAAGTGCTGATTTTGGCACCACTCAGTTTCAACATCACCTAATATCTTGTGATTCAAACGACAGTGGCCATGCGCTGATCTCTATGAATTATATGGAGTGACGTTCACTTACATGCACCCATGCCGTCATTTAGCAAGAACTTTAGAAGGCCCGGCTGTCGCACAGCAGAAATGGCAAGTATCCGCTGCAGGTACGACGACACGCGAGTGGGCCTTTTCGAAGTGTATACGCCGACAGTTGGCATTGCCAGCGCGGCCGTGCTGGCGCCGAAGTTTTGTTCTGATGACCTTCGAAGGATGTTGGGGACTTTCTTCTGCAGGAGACCAATGGTCTAGCAAGAAAGTTGTCCTGTCGGCAGTGTGTCGTTGAGCCAAAGTCCCTACGCGAGCGTCGCGGCAGCGATGTTGGCCCTCACGGCAATCTCCTCATTCTCGTACATGGCCATCCCGTAGGATTGCCAAGACGTAGTGGACGGAGCGTGGCATATATTGCACGCAGAGCTTAGCCTCTACCATTGTGAAGATTCGCGTCTCCGATCATTTTTTCTGGATAACATAGACCGAGTTCCAATGCTTGTCCATTGCACTTTGACATGAGTTCAGCAGCGTCGCGCTGGCACATCCCACATCCCGATGTGTAAGTTAGCCTCGGCGGTTTACACTACAGAGTTCTTGCGACCTTGAGGCTAAACGGAGAGTGGTATCAATCTGGTTGTCGAAGCGATATTCGCATCCGGCAGTCTGGTATGGTTGCTGTCTTCAGCTAGTATCCGTGGCTGGCCTGAACTAGCTTGTCGAGCGATCGCGTACTCGAACAGGAAGGTACAGAGGGCACAATGGATTTCTTTTTCTTTAGGCGATGCCGGCTCGTGACTACGCCGTGGGTTGTAGCAGCAGGGTTTGATGATTGCTCCGAGGCAGCGCGTGACCACGGGCATGTGGTAGGCTTCACGCCCAGAGGCTCCGTTTAGGCGTGTAGACGAACTCACACAATCTTCGTCTTGGAGCGATTAGCAATTAGCATAGGCCATCAATGGAGACAGACCTGCAGGACAGATCGTGAGCGTGTACTTATGTTTTGTGGTATCGCCAAGGCGTCCCGTGGTGAAGCAGTGAAGTAGTCGGAGCGAAGTTCGCGGGAATGTCGAAGCGGAAGTGTCGAAGCGTGCTTCGGTTGAAGCAAGAAGCATCGGCCTTGGCGCAATACTAGGAGTAACTGAAGTGAGCGTTATATAAGGCCATTGTCCAATGACGAGTATGCTTATTTCCACGTTTACGAGCGATGGTCTCCGAGCATAAAATCCACAAAGCGTCCCAATCGGGTTGGACTTCATCTGTTTATCAATTTTGCCTACCAAAAGTCCAGCGCTTGCCACTTACCGTTCATTCGGCGACTGCACCTGATATTGCGCTCGTGGCTAAGAACAGCGAACATGGTTCTTGATGTAACGCAACGCAACATACAGCTGTTGCCATACATTATCATTGGTGGTGAGAACCACTCCTCATATGCTCAATACTCACCAAAATTTGACAAGAGTCATATCATCACAGCATGTGCGCTGGAAGATAGCCAGATATCCTCGTTTACGTCTAAACATCGCGAAGGAGTGATTTATGGGTGTTCCGCAAAAAGAACTGTCGAGAAAGGAAACTTCTAATACCGTAGGATGGTAATATTCACAAATAGTGTACACGCCCGAGGAAGCATCTAGCGTTCAGCCTCTAGCGTTCCGGTGGTATGGCTGTCATAACCGGCTTCTTCTTTTCGTGTCCGGGTCACACCTTTCATCCCCACAACCCCAGCTCTGTTGTTATCCTCTTCCTTCACCATTACAACTTCATGTCATCTAGTGAGCGTGAGGGGCCTCGCTCCTGTAGCCAACAATCTTGAATCTGCCGAGCATCTCACCAACGGAGAAGAAACCAATCACCTCGGCAGTGACAATGCCGACCTGCTTGAGAGTGGCAGAGTCCATGTCCCGTACGCGGTTGAGGAATGACTGGGGGTCCTTGGGCGCAGGCGCGCGGTTGATGAATGCCGAAGGGTTCTGGATGGCCTTGGTCACAGGCTGGAGGTAGGTCTGCACAGTTTGCATGGTGCTTCGCAACAGTCAGTACGAGATAGTGAAGTATTTCAGATGGCATGAATCTTACGGAGGTGCCATGTTGCGGCCCTGCACGGCCATCTTGCCGAGCTCACCAACAACGCGTCCGTAGTAGATTGTAGGAGGAACCATGCCTGTAATTCTGTCAGAGACTACATCAATGCGCCGATGATCGCGTGCACTCACTGTTGACGAAGCTGATCAACTGTCCGGTCCTGCCACCAATGCCAGCCAAGCTCCTGCTCAGCGCAGAGCCAGCGCTGCTGAGCTTCTCGCCGGCAGAGCTCTGCACGCGCGAAAGACCCTCCTGTGCCTTGCTGGCGGTCTCCTGGGCCTTGCTGGCAGCCTCCTGGCCGACCTGCTTGGCCTTGTTGGCTCCAGAGGCGGCGGCCTCGGAGGTGCTGGAAGCGGCGCGGCGCTGGATGGCGATGCGCGACTGGCGCAGGGCGAATCGGGGCATGATACGGGCCGACATTGTGTATTAAAGATCGTGTGAGGTGCGAAGACGGCGATGCAATGGACGCGGTCGTCGTGATCTCCTTGGGAAATTCATGAAGGTCGGAGGTTGGTCGGGAAGCCCCGGCGGACACCTCACACCGCCCGGCGGATTCTGCCACTCCAGCAGCAACTTTTTGGGATGGATCTTGTTCCGAGCGATGCTGAGACTCGGATATTATACAACAATTCTGCCGACATGGATCCTCTAAAGCTTTTGTCGCGCTCTACGAAGCTGCAGAAGAAGCAGGCAGCTCCTGCAAAAAACGCGCAACTACCCAGTGGACAACAGGCTCGTCCGCAGCTCTTTGCCAGCGAGCGCAATGCAGCCGATGAAACTGCTTCAAGAAAGCGAAAGAGAGGGCAGACAGCAAAATCGCACAGCGCAATCGAATCGGCTGGACCAGACTTCTTCGGTGGTGGAGCTGCTCGAGCGACAGAGAGTTCGCCGCCACCGCAGGAACCGCAATTGGACGACACGAACTTGAGCCTCGAGGATGACAGCGTTAAAATGGACGAGGACAAGGAGACTGAGGAACAGGCCCGGAAGATCTTGAAGCAACACAAGCTCAAAATGACATGGTTGAATCCGTCTACGATATCGAAGAAGAGCAAGAAGAAGGCGAAGGAAGTCAAGAAGGAGCAGAATCAACATGTCTACCCGCGGCCGCTGGAACGCTTCCACACACTCAGAAGCAGATTCGCCATACCTCAGAGGCTGCAAGAAAACGTCTCTGATCAAGGCTACGATCTCGCGACCGAAGTACAAATGGCCGCGCTACCTCTTTTGCTGGACAACCCGAACTCGTTCTTGCATGCGCCTGATGGCCAAGAGTCTGTGAAGCATGAATCTTCATACATCGATCTGCTTGCGGTGGCTCCAACTGGTAGTGGCAAGACACTGGCCTTCCTTATCCCGTTGTTCAGCAAGATAATGCGGTTACGAAAAGAGCAGAATGGGTCACGGCACACCACAGCTGTGATATTGGCGCCGACAAAAGAGTTGGTTGGGCAGATCGTGAATGAGGGTAAGAAGCTGGGATTGAATACAGGTACCAAGATCTCCCAGGTTCGCAAGGGCATGAATCTAGACCACTCTTCTGCAACGACCGACGACGGCTCGGCAGAGGAAGACTCCTCGGTCAAGGTTGACGTCCTAGTCTCGACACCAGGCGTCCTACACAGCACACTGGAAGATAAGGAAAACCAAGATCGCGCTGTCCTGCCAGCCGTCGAGTCTCTTGTTTTGGACGAAGCCGATGTGCTCTTGGATCCGCTGTTCCGGGAACAGACTCTAGCCATTTGGAATAGACTGGCACATCCTGATCTACGAGTGAGCTTGTGGTCGGCTACAATGGGCAGCAACATTGAAGACCTTGCTCGATCGACCATTACTGCTCGTCAAAAGCGTCTTGCCGAGGAGAAGGATGTGAAATCTTCCGATGTACCTCTGGTCAGACTGGTCGTAGGCTTGAAGGATTCCGCTGTGCCCAACATCGAGCATAAGCTTATCTACGCTGCGACTGAGCAAGGTAAGCTGATGGGATTACGACAGCTACTCCACCCTACGACTTCTAGTGCCGAGAGTGGCCCGCCTCTCCGACCACCTTTCCTCGTCTTCACACAAACAATCGAGCGAGCCGTCGCTTTGCACTCGGAGCTACTGTACGACATTCCGGCAGAAGCTGGAGGCATCAGCCGCATTGCGGTACTTCACTCCGATCTTTCGGATACCGCACGCGACAGTGTGATGACTCGTTTCCGCAAAGGCGAGGTGTGGGTTCTGATAACAACTGATCTGCTGTCTCGTGGTGTCGACTTCCGTGGTGTCAACGGTGTCGTGAATTACGACATCCCTACGTCCAGTGCTGCATATGTACATCGAGTTGGCAGGACCGGCAGAGCAGGCCGTCAGGGTGGCGTGGCAGTCACTCTTTACAGCAAGGAGGACATCCCTTACATGAAGCATGTTGCCACAGTGGTCTCAATGGCACAAAAGCAACAGGGTGCAGCTGCTGGCGAAGGCGTGCAGCAATGGCTCCTCGACGCTCTGCCTTCTTTGAGCAAGAACGACAAGCAGAAGTTCAAGAAGCGCGGTGTTGAGGTGCGCACAGCTAGAGGCATGGCCAGTGACCCTAAGGGCGCAAAGAAGGCTCGCATCAGTACCAAGGCCGGATACGTGCGACGAGAAGAGAACAAGCGAAAGGGAGCAATTGCTGGCAGCAAGCAAAGGGCCAAACTTCAGTCCAAGGAGGACGATGGTGACGGTTCGGACTTTGGAGGATTTGACTAAGTCGTCAAGGGAAGAAGATGTTAAATTACGAATTTTGCTCTGGGAGCTATCAGAATTACAGCAGCTGAGTCCGGACGAGCACCTCTATGTGAATGTTTGCCGATCTGTATCTGAAGGATATCAACTACAGTGTACCTCTTGGGCGATCTTCTTTTCCATCCATGTCTACTGTAAATTAACAAATGCACCACCATCGACAAGCATCTGTGAGCCGCTCATGTAAGCACTCATGTCGCTTGCAAGGAACACTGCAGGCCCAGCAAGGTCATGAGGTTGTCCAAGTCGACCAAGGGGAATTCGGCCTTCCATATACGTCTTCTTGGTCTCATCAGCCAGGTCTTCATCATTCAATTGCGTACGAATCGTTCCCGGCAGCAACGCATTGCATCGTATGTTGTATTTGCCGAGTGCACACGCGCAAGACTGCATCAAAGATAATACGCCTGCTTTCGTGGGTGTGTAGTGAGTCTGACCGGCGCCACCAACCAATGCTGAGATTGAAGAAACTCCGATGATGCTGCCGCCTTGTGGTGATTGCTTTGCCATTTGCTGGGCAGCGGCTTGAACTGCGAAGAATGCACCGTTGAGGTTTGTGCCAATCGTGAAGTTGACGAGGTCGGGCGATATGCTAAAACAACCGTCAACTGGCCGTCAAGCAAAAAAATTAAAATGCGAAGAAGACTCACGTCAAGAAATCTGCAAACTCGCATACACCGGCATTGCTGACGAATATGTCGAGTCGTCCAAACTTTTCGACGGACTTCGCAATGAGCTCCTGTCCCGACTCTGGTTTCCTGATATCTCCAGGCACTCCGATGATCTTGCTGCCAGCATCGCCAGCCTCAGCGACTAAACTTTCGAATTGTGCAGCTGATTTGTCGTCTGGATAATAGTTGACTCCAATGCTGGCGCCTTGACGAGCGTATTCGAGAACGATGGCGCGGCCGATGCCTTTACATTGTTATTAGCAGTTCCTTCAAATCACAGATAGATGAATCGTACCTGTCACGCCTCCTGTGATTGCGGCTGCCTTTCCTTCGAGTAAGCGAGCCATATTGGAATGTGATTGTATGTTAAAATGTATGTAACATTAGTTTCCGGCGACGTCTTCTAAAAGTCAAAGTGATTGTCTTCGCTATCATCAGACCTTGACGAAGTGGCAGTGGGGCGTCGGGTCAGTGTACGCCGAGGTGTTTCTTTGGTGGCTGTGGTGGTGGGGCCGAGACTTCAAGCTGTCAGCACCGACATCACGACCTCACAGTATCGAAACTGGAAAAAGGCTTGTAGTAGTACATACGAAGGGTCATTCGATCACTCGGTAGCTCTCAAAATACAATCGAGAAGTCTCGCCTTGCTGATTGGCTCTTCACCTTCGATCAGCTGTTCTACGCCTTACCACTCACGCAAAGATGGCTCCGAGAAAGATCATTGACAGCCACATCCATCTGTGGCCACAGAGTGCATCGAATGAGAGTGGGCATACATGGATGACGCCTGGCATGCCGCTGGCGAAACAACATGTTCTGTCGGACTACTACGAAGCTTCACGGCAAGATTCGAAAGCGGGCAGCAATGTCGAAGTTGACGGCGTAGTCTACGTCGAAACAGATCGTCGCTACGACGCACCGTCCGGAGATCTTTCTCAGTGGGCGGAGAATCCTCTGGACGAGGTCAAATTTGTGCGCAGTATCGTTGAGGGCAAATACGGCGAGCGAGACAGCCACATACTCCGCGGTATCGTTTTATGGGCGCCGATGAACCAGTCACCGGAAACCCTTCGACAGTGGCTACACCTGGTTAAAGAAACAGCTGGGCCCGAGACCTGGAAGAGAGTCAAAGGCTTCCGATTCTTGCTCCAGGCGATACACGACCAAGAAGAATTCAAAGCACTGGTTCTGGGAGATGACTTCGCGGCCAATCTCAAGATTCTTGGCGAGCACGGATTATCTTTCGACCTTGGAGTAGACCAGCACTCTGGCGGACCATGGCAGCTTGAGCTGGTCTACATCGCGATGCAGCGGGCACACGAAGGAGTGGCCGATGAGCAGAAAGTCTTGTTCGTAATCAACCATCTTTGCAAGCCGGACTTTAGCAATGACACGACCCCCGATCACGAACACATTGACTACTATCGATGGACGCAGTCAATCGAGAAGATGTCGCACATGTCGAAGACTTACATAAAGCTCTCAGGCGCATTTTCGGAACTGCCTGAGAGGCCCACTTCGAAGACGGATGTTGCTACTCAAATCAAGCCATGGGTCCAGCAGGCACTCAAACATTTCGGGCCAGCGCGAGTGATGTTCGGCAGCGATTGGCCGGTGTGCAACGTCAACGGGCCCGAAGATGACAGCCCTTGGGTGTTGTGGTCCAGTACGGTGGAGAAATTGCTAGACGATCTCGTTGAGACTACCGAGCAAAAGCGCCTGTGGAGTGGTACTGCGATTGAAGCCTATAGGCTCTAGCATAGACAGCGGGACAGAGATGAGCTATTCGCCGTCTGCATCTTGCGTACTAGTATCCCACTTCCCTTGTCGTTACAAACATTTATTTGTTGGAGGGGGGTATCAAGCGTTTGTCCTAATTAGAATATCTATTCCACAGCCGTTACAGCACGCCAATGTCGATCCCATGCTAATGGAAGGCTCGCACATATCACGGCATTTGGAGAAATTCATCCTCAATCATCCATCAAGCCCTGGCCTTCTTCCTCTGATAATCCAACACTCTACGCTCCTTGTGCATCTTCGCGCTCCGCCATCTGACATAGAGCATGACCGCATCCTTGAGCACGACGAACAAACATCCACCAACCAGACTGCGGCCCCACTTCTCCTGCAGTAGGCCACGACTAGAGCGAAGTGCAGGTGTTCCAGAGATTGATCTCAGTCCCAACGAACCAAACAAGCCGCCAGCAGCCACACCGGCGCCTGAAACCGCTGCTTCTGACATTGTCCACGATGACGGGAGGACAAGGCGAAGAATATCGCCTGATAGTTCGGCGATAGTAGGGAATGCAAGGGCGCCGAGAACAGTCTCGGCTACTGACGTGGTGGAGAAGGAAAGGCGGCGTTCGTTTTGTTGTGCTTGGGGTTGTGCCTGTGCCTGTGCCTGTGCTTGCACGCCTGCAGGCTGAACGGGGCGGTTGTCAGCAACGTCGGGAGGCGGAGCGGCGGCAGCATCTCCTTGGCCTTGAGGTACGCCATCGTTGTCGGGTGCATCAGGTACTTGTGCTTCAGCGGGGATATTGTCGTTGGCATTGTTTCCTTCCCAGTCTTCCCAGATGCCGCCGTCTATGCGCACTTCAAAGATGTTATCCTCGTCAGCAGGCGCGGCCACTTGGCCGGCAGCCTCGTCTGCTTGATCACCAGTGTCGTCCTGTGACTCAGCGCGAGGTTGGACTTCACGTAACCACTGCTTCTCCTTCTTCGCCCACACACGCTCGAAGTAGGCATTGTATGCAGACCTAAGATATGGCAGAACTGCAAAGGCCATGCTGGCGCTTGGTGGCCATGCCGTGAAGTCTAGTATCTCACCGGACGAGTGTGCTTGAGTTGCGAGGAACAGAACTGGTAGCGCCGGAAGCACAGAGTCTGCGAGTGAGGTTCGTGATAGAATCAGGAGCGGTGAGATAAGCGGCACACCAACGTATAAGCGCCAGTGTCTGGCGTGCTGTGCGAACTTGTAGAGGACGCGGGCTGCAATTAGCCTTGGTGGCAAGTCGAAGTCGAGAGGTGGAGTGACCATCTGCCGCAAGAGCGGTCGTAAGATCCGGTAGCCGTCCTGCGCGCCAAAGATGCGATATATGGTATGCACACCTAGAGCGAAGTTTCCTTGTAAAATGAGCCCTCCCAGTAGTGACAGCGCGCCCGGCAACACCATTCTTGAACCCAGTCTCTCCAAGCCTTTTGCGACGTCCACGATGTAGTTCCTGGGCCGCGCCAGTTTGATCTCACTTTTACATTGCGGGCAGGTAATCTGCGGTGGGCCAAAAGAGCGGTTTCGGGTGTTTTTTGTGTTTTCGGCGTCGGCAATCCAGTCAAGTAGGCACTCCTCGTGCGCAACCAGCGCGCAAGGGCAAGGATCGCGCCATGGCGAGGTCTCGGGAGTATCTTCGTTTGAGTCGGAGAAGCAGATCCAGCACTTCTTTACGTCGGAGTCGGGATCGTCGGCTGATGGTATTGTCGACTTGGGTAGCGGCGCTTGCTGTTGTAGTTGTGGCTGGTCTTCGGTAGGTGCTGGTTCATTGTGATCGAGAATGACGACTTGTGAGTCCTCGGAGTTGGCAGAGCGTGTGAGGACGGGCGATTGTGGTTGAGGCGAGGATGTTTCGTCAGGCGAGCTCTGCTGCTGAGGCGGCTGCCTCTGGGGCATCGACGCCATGATTGTGTGTTGGTGTGAGGAGATGTCGGTGGCTGGGGCTGAGATGTTTTGGGATGAGCTCTGGCTGTGCGACCTCTAAGCCTGTAGAGTGTATTAATGTTGGATGTGATTGCTCTGCTTGGAGTGGAAAAAGGCGTGGTGAAGAGGAACGCGATGTTGGAAAGCCTCGGCCCTGCGTTTGGCGTTTGGCGTTCACTTCGCAAGTCAGCAAACATTGCGTCATGGTCAAGAGAAGGAACGTCTGAGGTGAACGTCAAGTCCTCGCACATGCAGTCTACATACATTGTTACATAACAGCAAAACTTCAAACTCCGTACTACTATCCCAGCGGCATGGCGAGCAGTATAGACTTTGGAGTAGATCGCGAGTGTGCGTGCACGTGGGAGGAGGACTGAATCTCGCACCTTGGACCGAATTATTCACATGCACATGCAAACTGTGTTGTGTGAATACATATGGAATAACTTGCCTGTTGAAAACAACGCTGAGCTGTATTCCTACAGACTGCCCTGAAGAAGATTTACGCTCATTCGTTTCTCGCGGCTGTGTTCTAGGAGTCTTCTATGCACGCCCCTACACTTCAGACATATGTGTTGCACTATCACAGCCTTGGAAAGATGAATGAGTTTTGAGCACGTTGAGTGGTAGTTTCCCCTCTATTATGCATATGAAGAACTTCACTCACTGCATCGATTGTCTAGGTTGCGTAAAAGCCCTCCATATGTTGTCACTGTCTCCCGAAAACCATCGAAGCTTCTGTGAATAATCACAGGACAGTTCTTGGCTCTCGAATATTCGCATGTGAAACTCAATGCCGCCGTTCTTCGTAGCCATCAATTCTCTTTCGAGTGCACTCACATGCTTTGTCATGTGCCCGTCCTTCACTCGTGCATGCACATGTCAATTCGTGACCAACATGCTCGTCCACGGACACGAGAGAGCACATGCTTGCATGTGACTATTGACTTCTTGTGCTAGCCCAGAGACATATAAAGATGCCTCCCCCTGCGAAAAAAAAATATAACTACTTCCAGCAACACCACTGTCTGTCGGACAACAAGCCAACCGCAGCCACAATGGCCACCAATCGGGAGAGGCTTCGCGACCTGGTCGCCCGTCAAAACAGGGTGATTCGTGGTGAACCTTCTACTGGATCAAACCCAACACTCAACAACCTATCCACAGCATCAACTCCCACTTCGCCGTCTCCCGAGCCCCCTTTGACTTTCCTGGACATGCCGCGAAACAATGTGTTCCTCAAACACAGAAAGCCATCGACCCCAGGCTTCCGCGACCAGTGGACAGACGAGGAGTACCAACAGGCGGCGATCATCGCTGCACAACAAGATGCCATCAACGAGAGATTGTCCGACAGAGATAATTTTCACACAGCTGCGACGTCCCACTTCCGCGATCGATACTATTCTGCCCGCATCAACTTTGACTGCAAGAGGATGATGGAAGTCCTGATCTTCCGCTACGGCAGCGTCCCTGACGAACTGGTCACGACGCTCATAAACCTCATGCCTAAAGGCGTCGTTAACAGCAGCAACGAAAACGTTTTCCGCAAGAAGCTCATCGCACATCAAACCCAGGCAAAGGCCAACACAAAGAGCTTCCTCAGTCTGAGTATGAAGCAACTTCTCGTCGAGGTACCCGGCTTCCGCAACGCCACCAAAGAGGCCCGCATCTCGTTGCTCGTTCGCATGTTCAAGCAGTTCGATCGTGATCAGCGAGAACTTGTTCTACCTCGAGGCTCAGTCTGTCGGCTTCCCAAGTATCTTCAGGTCGGACGACGACGACCGTCGCCCATGGCAGAGCTTCCTACGCGCTAGGTTCGTCAACCTGGCTATGAAGACCTACGACATCATGGTCCTCGAAGAACACGACCCCAAAGGCGCAAAGAACGAGCTCCGAGACTACATCAACAAGCCTCTGTCGGCTCAAGGCATTGCTGAGCATGATCTGGGATCACACATGGACGTACCTACCATAGCTCACCGAAGCGGCATGAACAAACGCCACATGGTCAAATACATTATCGAGGACGTAGAGTTAATCGAGTAAGGTTTGTTCATCCAGCGCACTGGATGCGAGTCAAAGCTAACGTCGACACAGGCCCTAGACGATTTTTTACTGCGAGTGGCCGATGCCTGGACATGTGTTGTCTTGCAGCAACGACTTCGTCTCGTCTTTTTTGCTTTTGGTTCTATAGTTTAGCAACGGATGATGCGTCCTGGTACAAATCAAAACGGCACATACGAGCAAGCTCTTGCGCTACGATGCCTGCATGGAAGGGCGACTTCTCCGTTATCTTCTTTATCTGGGCGGCCGAGGAGGTCAGCATTCTACAGGGTGCTTTGCTACTGAAGCAAGGGAGTGAAACATAAATTGCTAGGGTTTTTGGATGGCAAGCAAGGCTACTCAGTCTCTACAATCAACGATATTAGCACACTTGCTCGCAACCTCAATGACCAGATTTGATCAATTACGATTCAGTCCATTTTCTTGTATCCCTCTCCAGTCGAGTGCAAGACCCAAAAACACCGCGAAAGCTAGTGCAATGTTGGCTATCTTCATGTCGCCCATTTGCAAGTCATGTGCCAAAGCAAAATCGCCAAAGATCGTGTCTGATGTCACTATTCACGATTATTTCCGAGAACGCCTCGCAACCCAGGAACATGTGGCGGTGACAGCGGCGAGCGCGGTTCCAGAAGGCTGCCCTGCTTTCGCCAGAAACCAAAAATCCAGATCAGCCGAAGCGCATCAAAGACGTCACGGCAAAAGGCAAGTCGAAGAGCAGATTAGCTTTTTTGAGCCACACTTTTCTGTACGCCACGATGATGGATCTGCGGTGTCATTATTCCTTTGTAGATGTGTGGGTGAAGATGACAGCAGGACTTCGTGCTCTAGCCGTCAGTATGTGCTGTGAAGTGATACCTTTTTGGGCGTTTCAAGTGTCGTGTTCATGATGCCCTGATTAATGCAATATGGACGACCGGCTATGGCAACGGATGGGCCGAGCAGAATCGCGCTCAAACAACCGTTGGGGCTATTGCGGCGACGGCGTGTGGCGGAGAGGCATCGGCGAAAGACGGAATCCGGTCAGCAGAAATGCAAAGGATCGCTGTGATTGGCTCGGCGTGGCTCGCTGATGAAAGGAGACTACGGAAACTGAGCATGGACCATTCTGCTGCGAGCGGGTTGCTGGGAACATTTTTGTAGTGCTCGCCTCCTCGACATCGCCATCTGTACAATCTCCATCCATCACTCTCATCCACTTCTTACCGACACTTTATACCCATCACCAAACACATACAGTTCTCTAGAACTCATCACATCTCTCACAATGGGCAAGGACAGCTTCTCGACCGGTATGCTTGCCTTTCCCATCTGGCGCGTTCGGAAGCACGAGGACTACAGTGGAAGCGCGGCACGAGATCAGGCGCATTGAGGATCAGGAGATGGCCACGAACTCGCGTTCATCGCCTCCATCACGCCTAGTTTCTCAATCACCAGCCGTCTCGTTCCGCTGTCCGTCGCAACCTCCGACTTCTCAGGCGCATATCATTGAGATCATCGGCTAACTGTTCCTCCTCAGGTGATTCCAAGAAGGGTGCCAACCTCTTCAAGACCCGTTGCGCACAGTGCCACACCCTGAAGGCCGGCGAGGGCAACAAGATCGGCCCTGAGCTTCACGGTCTCTTCGGCCGCCAGTCTGGCCAGGTTGCCGGCTTCTCCTACACCGACGCCAACAAGGAGCGTGCCGTCCACTGGGACGAGAACACTCTCTTCGAGTACCTCGAGAACCCCAAGAAGTACATTCCTGGCACCAAGATGGCCTTCGGTGGCC
>Ga0265797_10003738_pt1 | contig 24083 bp, 22 predicted proteins | sample P2T30metagenome_FD_192433 | JGI IMG/M metagenome (GOLD analysis project Ga0265797, IMG submission 192433) | Plant litter microbial communities from East Loma Ridge, Irvine, California - P2 T30 | ecosystem: Environmental > Terrestrial > Plant litter > Unclassified | place: USA: California... | reverse complement strand
TGAACCGCATCATCAGCTTCTACCCGATGGAAAACCGCGCGGCCCTGCTGCAGGACCTGGCCTCGAGCATCAAGACCATCGTGTCGCAGCGCCTGGTGAAGTCGGCCGAAGGCGGCGCGCGCCAGGCCGCGGTCGAGGTGATGCTCAATACCCGCTACGTCGCCGACCTGATCGAAAAAGGCGAACTCGGCCAGATCAAGGATGCGATGGACAAGAGCCTGTCGCCAGGCTCGCAATCGTTCGAGAGCGCCCTGTTCCAGCTGGTCCGGGAGGGCTTGGTGACGGTCGATGAAGCCCTGGCCAACGCCGACTCGGCCACCAACCTGCTCTGGCTGCTCAACAATGGGCCGGATAGCCAGGTGCAACAGCAGCAGCAGGAGCCGCAGCAGCCGCGCCAGGATGGACCGGCCGCGCCGCCGGGCGCCTCGTTCACCGAGTTCACCCTCAATTCCTGATCCGGCAGGCGGCGCTCCCGCGCCCCTCATCTGTGTACAATCGGCGCTGATGGGCCTTGTGCGCCCGTGCGCGCTTGCATTATCCTCGCGCCTTTTCCGAACCAGCACGCCGCCCCGGGCGGCCACGATTACCCATGACGACGACACTTTACGGCATCCCCAACTGCGACACGGTCAAGAAGGCCCGCACCTGGCTGGCTGACAATGGCCACGACTTCGCTTTCCACGACTTCAAGAAGCAGGGCCTGAGCCGCGAACAGGTACAAGGCTGGCTCAAGGACGTCCCATGGGAGACGCTGGTCAACCGCAAGGGCACCACCTGGCGCAACCTGGCGGACGAGCGCAAGGCGCAGATCACGGACGCCGCCAGCGCGACCGACCTGATGCTGGAGAATCCCTCCGTCATCAAGCGCCCGGTCCTGCAAGGCGCCGGCCCGGTCTCGGTCGGCTTCTCGCCCGAGCAGTACGCAGGCAAATTCGGGGCTGCAAAGTGAAACCGTCGCGCACCCTGCTGCTGACCGAAGAGCTGATCGCGCTCGACTCGATCACGCCGCAAGACAAGGGTTGCCAGCAGCGCCTGATCGAGCTGCTCGCCCCGCTGGGTTTTCGTTGCGAGACCATCGAGTCGAATGGCGTGACCAATCTGTGGGCGAGGAAGGGAAGTGAAGCGCCCCTTTTCGTCTTCGCCGGTCACACCGACGTGGTCCCGGCCGGCCCGCTGCACCAGTGGGAGTCGCAGCCCTTCGTGCCGACCCAGCGCGACGGCAAGCTGTATGGGCGCGGCGCGTCCGACATGAAGACCTCGATCGCGGCCATGGTGATCGCCTGCGAGGAATTCATCGCCGATCATCCTGACCACCAGGGCTCGATCGCCTTCCTGATTACCAGCGACGAGGAAGGCCCCGCGGTCGACGGCACCGCGGTCGTGGTCGACCTGCTGGAAGAGCGCGGCGAAACACTGGATTACTGCCTGGTCGGCGAGCCGACCTCGAACCACGTGCTGGGCGACACGATCAAGAACGGCCGCCGCGGCTCTCTGTCCGGCCACCTGGTCATCAAGGGCATCCAGGGCCATATCGCCTACCCGCAGCTGGCGCGCAACCCGATCCACCAGGCCGCGCCCGCGCTGGCCGACCTGGTGGCGGAGGTCTGGGATGAAGGGAATGAGTACTACGCGCCGACCAGCTGGCAGATCTCGAATATGGCGGCCGGCACCGGCGCGACCAACGTGATCCCGGGCAGCTTGAGCATCGATTTCAACTTCCGCTTCTCGACCGCCAGCACGGCCGAGGGCCTGGAGGCGCGGGTGCACACCATCCTCGACCATCACGGCCTGGACTATGACCTGGAGTGGACCTTGTCGGGCCAGCCCTTCCTGACCGAGAAGGGCCTGCTCTCGGACACGCTGTGCGAGGCCATCCGCGACGAACTGGGTGTGCAGACCGAGCTGTCGACCACCGGCGGGACCTCCGATGGCCGCTTCATCGCCCGCATCTGCCCTCAGGTGATAGAATTCGGCCCACCGAACGCCAGCATTCACAAGATCGACGAGCACATCGAGCTGCGCTACATCGATCCCCTGAAGAATATCTATCGCCGCACGCTCGAACGCCTGCTGGGCGGCGAGACTGGCCGCTGAACCAATACGAGAACAACACCATGACCAACACCACCTTCAGTACGCCGCGCGACCTGCTGCGCTACGCCATCACCCGCTTCAACGGCGCCAAGCTGTTCTTCGGCCATGGCAGCGCCGAGGCCTTCGACGAAGCCGCCTACCTGATCCTGCACACCCTCAAACTGCCGCTGGACCGCCTCGAGCCCTTCCTCGACGCCAAACTGCTGGCCGACGAAGTGCTGCAGGTGCTGGCCGTGATCGAGCGCCGCGTCACCGAACGGGTGCCGGCCGCCTACATCACCAAGGAAGCCTGGCTGGGCGAGTACCGCTTCTATGTCGACGAGCGCGTGCTGGTGCCGCGCTCCTTCATCGCCGAACTGATCCCGCACCAGTTCAGCCCATGGCTGACCAACCCGGAGGGCGTCGAGAACGTGCTCGAACTGTGCACCGGCAGCGGTTGCCTGGCGATCATGATGGCCGACACCTTCGAAAACGCCGTGGTGGATGCGGTCGATATCTCCAAGGACGCGCTGGCGGTGGCCGAGACGAATATCCGCGAATACAAGCTCGAAGGCCGGGTCAACCCGATCGAATCGGACCTGTACGAGAACGTGCCGTTCAAGAAGTACGACCTGATCGTCAGCAATCCGCCGTACGTGAATGCGGAGTCGATGCGCACCCTGCCGCCGGAATACATGAACGAGCCGCAGATCGCGCTGGCCGGCGGCGAAGACGGCATGGACCTGGTGCGCAAGATCATCGCCGGCGCTGCCGAGCGCCTGACGCCGGAAGGCATCCTGGTGGTTGAGATCGGCAACGAGCGCGAGTTCGCGGAAGCCGCGTTCGGACACCTGGGGCTGACCTGGCTGACCACCAGCATTGGTGACGATGCGGTGTTCCTGCTGACGGCCGAGCAGCTGCAGACCGCGCAATAATCATTGCACTCTATACATTACAGTAGGGTCGACGGGTTCCCCGTCGACGCGTCGATCGCCAGCAGCTCCGGCATCGCGCGCGATGATCTCACCGCCACCACTCCCCGCGTCGGCGGCACGGCCGCCAACCCTACCAACCATCACTCAAAAGCTGTCCCCAAATGATCCGAATCCAGAACGTCAGCCTGATGCGCGGCACCAAGCCGTTGCTCGTCGACGCCGACCTCACCCTCAACCCGGGCGACAAGATCGGCCTGATCGGCGCCAACGGCGCCGGCAAATCGAGCCTGTTCGGCATGCTGCGCAACGAACTGCATCCGGACCAGGGCCAGATCGACTTCCCCGCCAAGTGGCGCATGGCCTACGTGGCGCAAGAGACCCCGCCGCTCGACCGCGCCGCCCTCGACTACGCGATCGACGGCGACGTCGGCCTGCGCAAGCTCCAGGCCGAGCTGGACGAACTGGAATCGCACCCCGACGTCGACGCCCACGGCATGCGCCTGGGCGAACTGCATGGCGCGCTCATGGACGCCGACGCCTACACGGTGCAGTCGCGCGGCGAACAGCTGCTGCTGGGCCTGGGCTTTTCGCTGGCGCAGATGAACCAGCCGGTGGCCAGCTTCTCGGGCGGCTGGCGCATGCGCCTGAACCTGGCGCAGGCGCTGATGTGCCCATCCGACCTGCTGCTGCTCGATGAACCGACCAACCACCTGGATCTCGATGCAATCATCTGGCTCGAGGATTGGCTCAAACGCTATCCGGGCACCCTGATCATCATCTCCCACGATCGCGACTTCCTGGACGAGATCGTGAACGTGATCGTGCATATCGACGACCGCAAACTGAAACGCTACGGCGGCAACTACACCAGCTTCGAGCGCCAGCGCGCAGCGCAGATGGTGCTGGCCGCGTCGGCCATCGAGAAGCAGAACCGCCAGCGCGCGCACCTGGAATCGTTCATCAACCGCTTCAAGGCGCAGGCCACCAAGGCGCGCCAGGCCCAGAGCCGGATCAAGGCCCTGTCGAAAATGGAAGAGCTGGCGCCGCTGCGCGCCGCCGCCGAGTTCTCGTTCGAATTCCGCGAGCCGCTGGCCGCGCCGAACCCGCTGCTGGTGCTCGACGGCGTCGACGCCGGCTACACCCTGCTCGACGAACACGGCGACAAGGTCGGCACCAAGACCATCGTCAACCACATCGATTTTTCGCTGACCATCGGCCAGCGCATCGGCCTCTTGGGCGTAAACGGCGCCGGCAAATCGACGCTGATCAAGACCGTGGCCGGCGAACTGAAACCGCTGACCGGCGAGGCGACCATCGGCAAGGGCCTGTCGATCGGCTACTTTGCCCAGCACCAGGTCGAGATGCTGCGCCATGACGAGTCGCCCCTGTGGCACCTGGCGAAGATCGCGCCGACCGTGCGCGAACAGGAACTGCGCAACTTCCTGGGCAGCTTCAACTTCCCGGGCGAGATGGTGACCAGTCCGATCAAGCCCTTCTCGGGCGGCGAAAAAGCGCGCCTGGCGCTGGCCCTGATCGTGTGGCAGCGCCCTAACCTGCTGCTGCTCGATGAACCGACCAACCACCTGGACCTGGAAACGCGCGAGGCGCTGACGATGGCGCTGGCCCAGTTCGAAGGCACGCTGGTGGTGGTGTCCCACGATCGCCACCTGCTGCGCGCCACTACCGACGAGTTCATCATCGTGGCCGACGGCCGCCTGCAACCGTTCGACGGCGACCTGGACGACTACAAGAACTGGCTGTTCAAGACCAAGCTGGGCAAAGGAAGCGAGCTGCCCGGGACCGCTGCGGCAGCCAAGGCGGCGCAACCGGCCGCCAAGCCGGTCGCCGCGGCGCCGGCGCCGATCGTGTCGCCGGCCGAGCGCAAGGAACAGAAGAAGGTCGAAGCCGAGGAGCGCCAGCGCATGGCCGCGCAGCGCAAGCCGCTGGAGAACCGGGTCAAACGCCTCGACGAGCAGATCGCCAAGCTGAGCGCAAAAAAGGCCGACATCGACGCGCAACTGCTCGATCCGGCGGTCTACGAAGCGGGTAACAAGGACCGCCTCAAGACACTGGTGGCCGACCAGGCTTTCGCCGTGCGCGACCTGGAAACGCTCGAGATGGAATGGCTGGAGTTGCAGGAACAGCTCGAAGCGTTGGCGTAACGTCGTAGGGTTGGCGGCTCTGCCGCCGACGCGGTGATTGATACATGCTCCGATATCGTGCCGGATGATCTCGCGGCCAACCATCACCGCGTCGGCGGCACAGCCGCACGACCCTATGCGGCCCTGAGCGGACGTCTGGGCGACAGCGACATCAGCCGGTCGATGTCGATCAGCACCACACGCCGTCCTTCGATGCGGGCCATGCCGATCAGGTAGCCCGCCTCCACCCGCCCCGGCAGGGGCAGCACCGTCTCGGGCCGCACGTGCACAATGCCGGTCACGCCCTCCACTACCATTCCCACCAATCCGCTCGACAGGCGCAGGATGATCACATCGGTGTCCGGCGCGGCCGCTCCGCGCGCCACGCTGGCGGCGCGCATGTCGACCATCGGCATGATCACGCCGTGCGACAGCGCCACCCCGCCGATGATCTCGCCATCGGCGGCGAAACGCTCGAGCGACTTGAGCATCTTGAGTTCCTGCACCCGCGCGCAATCGAGTCCGTACTCCTGCCCATCGAGCATGAAGCTGAGATAGTCGCGGGGTCCGGCGGCGCGGGGTGCGCGGGTGGTGGTGTGCATGGCGGATCCTTGGTGAGTGCAATCACCATCCTATGCCTGCCTCCAGGGTGGATGTTGACTACAGTCAACATCCACCGCGCGCCAGCGGCCTGGCGCGGTTCACTTTCAGGACGTGGCCGGCGCCACCGCCGCCGAATCCCACGACCAGCTGCCCGCGCTGCCCGCATGCAGCAGTTCGCCACCCTGATCGTTGCGCAGGCGCAGCCTGACGTCGCGCGGCGCTGCGTCCCATACACAGCCGTGATCAGGCTCGTAAGGCATGGCGCGCACCTGCACTTCGCCCACCAGCTCGCCCAGCTCGATGCGCGCCGCACCGACCCGCTCATAGCGCTGCGCTTCGAGGCGCACCAGCACCGCGCCGCCGGCCTGCTGCTCGGCGTCGAGCGCCTTGGTCGCTTCCGACAGCCTGGCCAGTTCCTTGAGCGCTGGCGCCACGCTGTCGGCCATCCGCTTGAACGCCGCCTGCTGCTCGAGCGTGAGCACCAGCTCACCCTTGCGCACGCGCGGCGCCAGCGTCAGGTACTTGCGCAGGTCGGGCTGGCTGCTCAACTGCCCCATTGCCGTGCGCTGGCGCGCCGCCAGTTGCGCGAACTGGCCGAGGCGTTCGCGGATCTGCCCCATCGCTTCGTCGATGCGCGCGCAGTCGGGGCGCAGCACCCAGACCAGCATCTCGCCCTGCTTCCAGGGCGCGGCGCGGCCGATCTTCACGCGGCGCCCGGCGATGGCGCCGCCTTCGGCATGGCCAACCTCGATCTCGTCGCCCAGGATCTCGCAGTTGATCGCCGACTCGATCCTGATGCGTGCGCCCGAGATCACGCAATTCTCGGCCCGTGCCAGAACAATCTCACCCTTGGCCGCCTGAATCGTGGCCTTCGAGGCCACGCCCAGCACGCGCACGCCGCCGTTCGCGTTGCGCGCGCTGCCGCCGACCAGGTTGCCGCGCAGGACGATCTCGCCGCCGCGCGAGAGCAGGTGGCCGTACACGTCGCCGTGCACGGTGATGCCCTCGCCTTCGATGATGCGCTGCTCCTGCACCTCGCCGAATTCCTCGTAGTCGCCGGTCAGGTGCAGGTTGCCGGTGGTTTTGGCGCTGACGCCGTCGCGGCTGACGATCTTGTCGGTGATCGCGATGCGGCTGGACTTGGGGTCGACACTCAAAAAGCCGTCCTGGCGCGCCACCAGGAACTCGCCCTCGGCGGCCAGTTCGACGCCGGTGCCGTCGGCCGCGTAGCCGGCCAGGTCGAGGTCTGCGGCGACCTCGGGCTGGATCGGGATGCCATTCAGGTCGAAGCCCGGGCTGCCGCTGGTGCGCGGCACCTTGCGCAGCAGGCGTGTGCCCTGGTGCACTTGCGGGAAGCGGTTCTGGAAGCTCATCAGATCGAGCTTGCCGTTGGCGAGCTGGCGCGGGGCGTCGCTACGATGCAGCTCGTTGGTGACTTCCTCGACCCGGGCATCCTCGCCATCGATCGGCGCCAGGCGGCGCGCCACCACATAACGGCCCACCAGGCCTCCCGCGACCACGCGGCGGATGCCGTCGGCGTCGGCGCCGAAGCGGATGCCCTTGACCCACATATCGGCGATGAACTCGTCGGCGTCGAGCCGGGTCGGGCGCTCGCCGCCCTCTGGATCGGCCTCGAATACCGGCTCGAAATAGTATTCGGCCTGGCCGTCGGCGATCTTGACCGAGCGGTACAGGGCCTGGCGTTCGGGGATGAACGGAACGATGTCGTCGGCGATGCGCACGACCACGCGGCCCGCCGCATCGCGTGGCAGCTCGGGGCCGTGGCCATACAGCGCCTTGATCAGGACCCCATAGTCGAGGCCGCGAAAATACTGGTTGGAGCGCAAGATGCCGTCGAACCCCGCCACCAGGGTGGTGCCGAGTACCTCGGGGTCGGCATACACCCCGTCCTCGCGCCTGGCAATACAGTGTTCCGGTCCGCTGGAGTGAAAGCGCGCGAGGGCAGCGGAGGCAGTCGCGGGCACGGCGGATGGTACGGCAAGGTCGGACACGTTCACGCTCCATTCAGCTAAGGATGTTGACGTAATTCCTGTCAACAGTAAGGTGAACGTCAAGATAGCATGTTGCGGAATCTAAATGAACATATGGCAACTAGATTTGTAAAAAGAAAACTATGGGCGCGACAGAAAATGGGGAAGGACGCGTGAATACCGAAAAATCGTGATGCGCGCCTGACGGCTCATGACAGCAAATATGAAATTCCAGAAACGACAACGGCGCCCCCGGCGCCGTTGGTTTTACTGCTTGCAGCGCCTCAGCGGCGCTGGGAGTTCGGATACAGGTCCGCCCCTTCCTTGATCTGGCGCCGCAGGTCGCGCCGTTCGTCCGGCGACAGGCGGCCGCGGCGGCGTTCATCGCGTGCACTCTCGGCCTGCGCTTCCAGCGCGCGCCGGTCCTGCTCGCGCAATTCGAAGCCGCGCTGCTCGTAGCGTTGGTCTTGCTGAGCCTGCATCTGATAACGCTCGCGCATCTGCGCCGATTCGTCGCGGCGCACATTACGATCCTGGGCCTGCGCCAGCGCACCGGCTCCGCTAGCTGCCAGTACACAGGCGACGACACCAAGGCGCGCAAGCCGGGCGAGCCGGCCGCAAGCGGCGCCGGATGCTGCTGGTCTGTCGTTGTGCGCGTGGTTCATGGTGTTCCTCTTCCGCGTTGCCTTATAAACGGATAAGCTGTGTTGATCACTTGACGCCAGTGTAGGTGCATACCGAAAGCGCAGTAAGAGTAATTGGGTAAAGTTTGTAACACATTGTAATGGCTGAGCAGAGCGGCGCCTCTGCCGCAGCCATAAGAAGTTACCATAGCGACATTCATCTGACAATTCTGGACCGTGTTATGACCTCATCGATTTCAAACAATACTGCGGCATCGAGCACGCAGGCGGGACACTCCGCCAAGATCATGGTCGTGGACGACGACGTGCGCCTGCGCGACCTGCTGCGCCGTTACCTGACCGAGCAAGGCTTCCAGGTCGTGACCGCCGAGAGCGCGCCGGCGATGAACAAGCTGTGGCTGCGCGAGCGCTACGACCTGCTGGTGCTCGACCTGATGCTGCCGGGCGAAGACGGCCTGTCGATCTGCCGCCGCCTGCGCGGCGCCGGCGACCAGACCCCGATCATCATGCTCACCGCCAAGGGCGAAGACGTGGACCGCATCGTGGGCCTCGAGATGGGCGCCGACGATTACCTGCCCAAGCCGTTCAACCCGCGCGAACTGGTGGCGCGCATCGGCGCGGTCCTGCGCCGCAAGGGCCCGGACGAGATTCCCGGCGCGCCTTCCGAAACCCCGCAGACCTTCGAGTTCGGCGACTTCGTGCTCGACCTGGGCACGCGTACGCTCAAGAAGAACGGCGAGACCGTACCGCTGACCACCGGCGAATTCTCGGTGCTGAAGGTGTTCGCGCGCCATGCGCGCCAGCCGCTGTCGCGCGAGAAGCTGATGGAACTCGCCCGCGGCCGCGAATACGAAGTCTTCGACCGCTCGCTCGACGTCCAGATCTCGCGCCTGCGCAAGCTGATCGAGCCGGATCCTTCCAGCCCGCTCTACATCCAGACGGTCTGGGGCCTGGGCTATGTGTTCATCCCTGAAGGCCAGCCGCGCTAGTGATCGCTCCCATTGCCCAAGCGCGGCGCGCGCTGCGCTTCGCCTGGTTCAAGAGCGGCCTGTTCTGGCGCACCTTCTTCCTGATGTCGGTGCTGACCGCGGTCTCGATGCTGGCCTGGATCGGCATGATCAGCGTGTTCCAGCGCGACAAGCAGGTGCAGCAGACCGCCGAGCTGGTGGTGTCGGTAGTGACCATCACCAAGGCCGCACTCACCCACTCCGCGCCCGACCTGCGGCGCGAGCTGCTGCTCGAACTGGTGTCGAACGAAGGCATCCGCATCTTCACGCTCGAAGACACCGACGTGATCGACCCGCCGCCGCACAATCCCCTGATGCCCGAAATCGCCGCCATGGTGCGCGACCGGCTGGGCGCCGACACGCGCTTCTCGAGCGGCGTCAATGGCGTGCCGGGCTTTTACATCAGCTTCAATATCGAGGACGACAAATACTGGCTGATGCTCGAGCGCGAGCGCCTGGCCGGCCTGACGCGCGTTCAGTGGCTGGGCTGGGCGGTGGTGGTCGGCCTGCTGTCGGTGCTGGGCGCGGCATTGATTTCGAGCCTGGTGAACCGCCCGCTGGCGCGCCTGACAGCCGCCGCGCGCGCCATCGCCAAGGGCGAGCGCCCGGTGCGCCTGCCCGAGAAGGGCTCGCAGGAGATCATCGAAGCCAACCGCAGCTTCAACCAGATGGTGGAAGACCTGGCCCAGGTCGAGAAGGACCGCGCGGTGATCCTGGCCGGCATCTCGCACGACCTGAGGACGCCGCTGGCGCGCATGGGACTGGAAGTCGAGATGGCGAACCTGTCGCAGGATGCGCGCGACGGCATGCAGTCGGACATCGCCCAGATGGACGCCATCATCGGCCAGTTCCTTGACTACGCCAAGCCGACCGAAGCGGCCACCTTCATCGCCGTGAACCTGTCCGAGATGCTATCCGACGTCGGCCGCGAGGCGGCGCGCATCCAGGACCTGCATGTCAAGACCGACCTGATGCCTGGCGTGCACGTGCTGGGCAACGGCACCGACCTGCGGCGCGTGATCAACAACATCATCGAGAATGCGCGCCGCTACGGCAAGACACCCGGCACATCCTGCACCGACATCGACATCGTGCTGCGCGTGAAGGCGACCGGCCAGGGGCGCCGCGCGGTGATCGAGATCGGCGACCATGGTCCCGGCGTGCCGGCGGACCAGATCGCGCAGCTGATGAAACCATTCACACGGCTCGACAGCGCGCGTGGGCAGGCCAATGGTGCGGGACTGGGGCTGGCGATCGTCGAGCGCGTGCTGACGCGGCACAACGCCGGGCTGGAAGTGCGCAATCGCGAAGGTGGTGGGTTCGTGTTGCAGATCGCGTTGCCGCTGGCGGCTTGAAGCGGACCTGAACGTGGGGTGGACGGCTTGCCGTCCACCCCACCAAGCAGCGTGACGAATCATTCCCCGATCAAACTGGCAAACCGCCCCAGATCGATATTCCCGCCACTGATCAGCACCCCAATCTTCTTGCCCTTGAGGCTGTCCTTCATCTTGCGCGCCGCTGCAAACCCCAGGCAGCCGGTCGGCTCCACCACGATCTTCATGCGCTCGGCAAAGAAGCGCATGCACGCCACCAGCTCGTCGTCACTGACGGTCAGGATATCGTTCACGTCGCGCCGGATGATCGGGAAGGTCAGCTGGCCCAGGTGCTGGGTCTGGGCGCCGTCGGCGATCGTGCGCGGCGTGTCGATGTGGACGATCTCGCCCTTGCGGAACGATTGCTGGCCATCGTTGCCCGCCTCCGGTTCGACGCCGTACAGCATGCAGCCCGGCGACAGCGCGCGGGTAGCCAGCGCGGAGCCGGACAGCAGCCCGCCGCCGCCCAGGCAGACAAAGAAGGCGTCCAACGGGCCCACCTCTTCGAACAATTCCTTGGCCGCCGTGCCCTGCCCCGCGATCACGTCGGCATGGTCATATGGCGGGATCAGCGTCAGGCCGTGCTTCTCGGCCAGCGCGCCGCCGATCTGTTCGCGGTCCTCGGTATAGCGGTCATAGGTCACCACGGTGGCGCCGTAGCCGCGCGTGGCGGCGACCTTCGCGGCTGGCGCGTCCTGCGGCATGATGATCGTGGCCGGCATGCCCAGGATCTTCGCCGACAGCGCCACCGCCTGCGCGTGGTTCCCGGACGAGAATGCGACCACGCCGGCGCGGCGCTGCTCCGGGCTGAACTTCGCCAGCGCGTTATAGCCGCCGCGGAACTTGAACGCTCCCATGCGCTGCATGTTCTCGCACTTGAAGAATACCTCTGCGCCGAATTCCTCGTTGACGGTGCGCGAGGTCAGCACCGGCGTGCGGTGGGCGGCGCCGAGGATGCGTTCGGCAGCCTGCGCAACATCTTCATAGGTAGGGAGCTGGAGCGAAGTCATGGAGAATCCTTTCAGGCGAGAGATGACACGATAATTGGACATATTATCCAAACCTGGAATAGTCGTCAAATACAGATCAAAAAATTACACCTCCGACTGATGCCATGTTGAAATACTGGTATAAGGTTGCCGGACCGCATACCTCAAACTTCAGCGATCTTCGCCCAACTATGCATATTTCTCGCCTCATATGCTCGATCTTCTTCACCTGCACCTTGCTGATCCAGGCGTCTGTCGCTGCACCAGCTCCAGACGAGATCAGTGCCCAAGCACTGAGTGAAGACATGGATTTCCTGCTCAAGACAGTGCGCGAAGCACATCCCGACCTTACATTCTCGACCAGCGAATCTGCATTGGCCGAAACACTGGACAGCATCCGACGCGAGCTTCCACCCCACATGGCGCAGGGCGAAGCCTGGCGTCACCTTGCGAAGATCAATCCAGTCGTTGCAGACGGCCACCTGCTGGTAGCACTGCCGGACTGGCGCGCCGACACCGCAGCCCACTTGGCCGCCGGCGGCGTCCTGTTCCCGTTCGAATTGACCTTCGACGCGCAGGGCCGTCCCGTCATTGAAGCCGCACTGGGCGGCGGCGCATCCGACTTGGCCGGCGCGCGTATCGTCGAGATCGATGGCGTGCCGGGAGAGTCAGTCACAGCCACGCTACTGGCGCGCACCCACGGCGACACGCCGGCATTGCGCAGCGCGCTGCTGGCGCAGCGCTGGTGGCTGTATCACTGGAAGGTCATCGGCGCCAGCACGCAGTACCGATTGGTGCTCGAGCGCGATGGCCGGCGCTGGCCACTCGTCGCGCCTGGCAGCGCCACCCTGCCGCGCGTGCTGCAGATAGAGGCAGACGTCAACCGCCTGTTCCGCCTCGAAACGACACCTGGCGGCACCGCGCTCATGACGATCAATACCTTCCTCTCGACCCACCAGGCGCACTTCCTTGCCTTCACCCGCGACGCGTTCGCGCGGCTGCGCGCTGAAGGCGTCAACCGGCTGGTCATCGACATCAGCGGCAATGGTGGTGGCGACGACAGCATGTGGCTCGAAGGCTTGATGCCTTACCTGGCCAAGACACCGTACCGGACCGGCTCAACCGCCGTCAAGCGCGTGCTGCGCGCCAATCCGGAGCGCGGGGAACAGGTCGGGCAAATCGTGCACAGCCAGATCGAAACGTGGCGCCCACCGCCACCGGACAATCCGGCGCTATTCACCGGCAAGGTCGAGGTCCGGATCGGCCCGATGACGTATTCGTCGAGCGTGCTGTTTGCCAATGTGATGCAGGATTTCGGCTTCGCCACGCTGGTCGGCACCGGCAACGCGGCGCGCCGTACCCAGTCCGGCGGCATCTACAGTGTGACGCTGCCGCACTCTGGCCTCAAGCTGTGGCTGCCCCGCTTCGTGCTGGCCCCTCCATCGGGCGACCGGAAAGACTCCCTGCTCGAAGCGCGCTAGCCGGCGCCGGCATCATCCCTTGAAGATGATGCCCAGCATGCCGGCCAGCCGGCCCGGCCACGACGCCGGAACGACCGGGCCGGAGCCAGGCGGCGCGGCGGGCGGCACGTTGCGCAGCGCCTGGTCGACCAGGCGATTGCGTCTGGCGGCCCAGCGTATCGTCAAGACCGCCGCCCCCAGCGCCAGCAGCAGCGCACCCAGCATCGCCCATGGTCCGAAGAACACCAGCGCGGCGAAGATGAACGCAGGCCCGGCCATGTACAGGATGTAGGCCTCGCCCCAGGCCACATCCCAGGTGGTCTGCTTGAGCGTCACATACGTGGTGGAGAGGTCGCGCCAGCCGATGATCGTCTGCCAGTTGCCCTTCTGGCGCAGGGCAACGGCGTAGGTCGCGCCTTCGCGCGGAATGTGGCCGGCGGCGAGCTGCACGCCGAACTGGCGCTTGCCCGCGCTCTCGAAACTGAACTCGCCATTGCCTGACTGCGCGTCGAACACGCGCTCGAAACAGACCTGCTCGATGTGGGCGAAATCTTCCACGCGTTGCATCATGATGTCCTGTCCCTTGTCGCGGCGATCGCGATCACCGACCACTGCACGTCGACACCGGGCGAACGCGTCGCGCGATCGCGCCGGTAGCTGTGGAATGCGAATGCGCCCTGCTTGTCCACGATGCCCTGCCGATGGCAGATGGTGCATTCGGGCGCAGCATCGGCCTTTTTGAACCCCGCCGCCTTTAGCTGCCAGCGTACCACGCCGGCCAGGTCCAGCCGGCGCCCGCCCGGCGAGACTACGGCGGTGTCGATGCCGTGGCGTTCACGCAGGCTGTCGATGATGTCATCGGAAACCTCGTAGCAGCACGGCCCGGCCGTTGGCCCGATCGCGGCCGTCCAGCCGGCAGGCTGCTCGCCGCGCGCCGCAAGCAGCGCCGCAAACTGCGGCACGATGCCGGCCGACGCCCCGCGCCAGCCGGCATGCAGTGCAGCCACTGCCGTCCCGTCCCGCCTGGCCAGCAGCACCGGCGCGCAATCGGCGGTGGCAATTGCCAGCATCGCTCCCGGCAGCTCGGTGAACATGCCGTCAGCTTCGCCGCAATCCTCGCCCGCGCGCTCGATGATGGCGATGCGTGTGCCGTGGCGCTCATGCTGGATGGGCCGCTGCGGCCAGTAGTCCGGGAAAAGCCTGGCCATGTCGTCATCTCTGCTGCCGAAGCCGTGGATGACGCCAACAATCGCATCCAGGGCGGGGCTAGTCAGCATGGGTGCGTTCGATCCTTACCGCGCGCATCGGTCATTGCCGGAAAATCAGGGGCGCCAGCGCCCACACCGGCCAGCCGCCGCGCTCGAAACTGAAGCTGCCGGTCTCCTCCTGGACATCGAAAACCCGGTCGAAACTGATCTGCTCTACGTGCATCCTCGATCCATCCATGCGCTTGACGGCCTTCACCCTAGCGCACCACGCCTGCCCCTGTCCAGCGAGCGCCCCGATTCATGCATGCCGCATCAGACGTCCGGTTCGCCCGTGCTATTTGATGTCGTTGTACGCCGTCGCCCGCGAAATGCCGAGATGCGCCGCCGCCACCTCCATCGCGCGCCGTACTTCAAGAAAGCCGCCCTCCTTCAGTTCGCGCATCAGCACGCGCCGCTCGCCGGCCTTGAGCAACTGCGGCATCGCTCCCAGACGCGCGGCGTGGGCATCGATGCGGCGCCGGATCGCGTCGGCGTTGCTTGGCTCGAGCGACTCGCCCAGCGCTGCCTCGCCAGTGGCGTTGAATTGGTCCAGCATACCCTGCATCGAACGGAACAGGGTCAGGTCGACATTCAGGCACAAGGCCGCGACATAGTTGCCCTCGGCGTCCTTGATGCCGATCGACGTGCTCTTGGCCGGCCGCCCGTCCGCGAACTGGTTCGGGTAGTTGGCGACGATCTGCGGGTAGCTGCTGTCGGCAATGCGTGCCAATCCCAGTTCCGTGGCCGCGTCGCCGGCCGCGCGTCCCGACAGCCCGTTGTGGATATCCAGCAGTGCCCGGTCCGGATCGCGCAGGTCGTGCACCACGACTTCGCAAAATGGCGCGAAGGTCTGCGCCAGGCCGTCGGCGATGTGCCGCACCTGCTCGATCAGGGACGCGTCTTTGGTGGTTGCATGCTCTGTCATGCTGGACATTTTATCCAAGACTGGGCGTTTTGTAAAAAACCACGGGATGCGCGCCTACAGCCGCATGTGAACTATCGAACAGAGGCGCAATGATGCAAAGAAGACAATAAAGCCTCACACACGGATTCGTGCAGGAGCCTCATCATGAAGCGTCAACTGAGCAGTATCAGCCTGCTGGCAGCAGCCCTACTCGCCGCGCCAAGCGCCTTTTCCGAGTCCGCCATCGTCAAGTGCATCGACGGCGGTGGCCGCGTGACCCTGACTGACCGCCCCTGCGAAGCCGGCTCGGCCACCATCCGCATGGCGCACCTGTCGTCGAATGAAGGGGTGACGCGCGTCGAGCCACATCCGCTGGCGGCCGAGCATGACACCCTGCCGCCACCGCGCCTGCTCCAGCAAGCCGCCCTGCGCCGTACCTTGCCGATGCAGCGCGTGGCCGCCAAGCCGATGGCCAGCGATGTCGCCACACTGAAAGCGGCGCGCGCCCAGTTCCTGCTGAGCGACGTCGGCAGCAAACAAACCCTGGCGGGCCTGGAATAACTTGGCGGGTTAGACTAGTGCAGGCGCGAGACGCTCGCGAGATGCGGCGTCGGCGGGGTGCCCAGCTCGCGCAGCAGCGCCAGCAATTCCTCGTCCTTGATGAAGCCGGCGGCTGAGCGCCCCTCCAGCAGGCGCTCGGGCGGCATCGACCGCGCCACCACATAACCCTGCACATAATCGACGCCGATCTCGTGCAGGGTCTGCACGGTGGCCGCGTCCTCGGCCCACTCCGCGATCGTCTTCATGCCCAGGTTCCCGGCCAGGCTGACGATCGCCTCGACGATCGCCACATTGGCCGGATGCGCATTGATATTGACGATGAAGTTGCCGTCGATCTTGAGCACGTCGGCCGGCAATTCCTTCAGGTACGAGAACGAGGTATAGCCGGCGCCGAAGTCGTCCAGTGCGATCTTGACGCCGAAGCTGCGCACCTGGTCGATGAAGCGCCGCGTATTGTCCAGGTCGTGCAGCGCGACGCTCTCGGTGATTTCCAGGCACAGGCGGCTGGCCACGTGCACGTAGCGGCCCAGGATTTCGAAGGTGTCCTGCACGAAGCGCTCGTCGTTGAGCGAGGCACCGGACAGGTTCATGCACACGAAACGGGTGTTGACCAGCTCCTCGGCATGCTCGGCGATCCACGCCAGCGTCGTATTCAAGACCCAGCGGTCGATCATGCTGGCGCGTCCGCTCTTCTCGGCGGCGGCGATCACGGGCCCGGCCGGCACGATGCGGCCATCCGGCTCGCGCATGCGCAGCAGCACTTCGAAGTTCAGCGATTCGCCCGGCGCGCGCAGCGACATGATCGGCTGCATCTCGAGCAGCAGGTTGTCGGTTGCATCCGGGCTGGAGAGGCGCTCGACCAGGTCCAGCTCGGCGGCGCGCTGGCGGAACGCGTCGGCCCCGCGCTCGTACACCACCAGGCCGTCGCCGGCGCCGGTCTTGGCTTCGCGACAGGCGCGGTCGGAGGTCGATACCGCATCCTTCATCGGCATGCCCGGCATGACTTCGATCAGGCCGACCGAGGCGCGCACATGGAAGGCCTTGTCGCCCACCCGGTACGGCGTGTTGCCGAGACGGTCGACGATGCCGCGGCAGATGATGGACGCCAGCGGCACCGCGGTTTCCGGCATCACGATCACGAATTCGTCGCCGCCCACGCGGCCGACCTGCTGGCCGCCGGCCAGCATCATGCCCATCCGTTCGCACACCTGCTTGAGCACTTCGTCGCCGGCTGCGTGGCCGAACAGGTCGTTGATCAGCTTGAAGCGGTCGAGGTCGACGTACGCCAGGGCCATCGGCCGGCCCAGCGCCAGGCTGGCCGCGCCACTGGCAAATTCGCGCTCGATGCCGCGCCGGTTGTAGACCTTGGTCAGCGGATCGTTATTGGCCATGAAACGCAGCTGCTCGGTGGCCTTGTGCTTCTCGGTGGTGTCCTGCAGCACGCCCTCGATGCGCGAGCGGGCCAGCGTGGCGCTGACCATGTAGCGCTGGTTGCCGTCGCGACTGGCCAGTTCCATCTCGGCTTCGGATTTCGCATGCACCTGCTCGTGCAGGTTGGCCCAACTGGCCTCACTAAAGAACTGGCGCCAGGCGGTACGGCCGGCAACGAACGCGGTCATGCCCAGCATTTTCTGCAGCGCCGGATTGACGCTCAAGAAGTGGCCATACATATCGAGCGTGAACAGGCCGACCGGCATCGCCTGGTAGGCGTGCGCGAGCTCTTCCTGCGCTTCCAGGCGCTTCTCGGTTTCCATGCGCATCTGCTCGGCCACGGCCAGCGCCGCCAGCAGGCTCGACGCCAACGCGGCGGTGACGCTGTTGATCACGCCCAGCAGCTCGCGCATGCCGAGCGCGGCCGAGGCGACCTCGGCCAGCGAGGCCAGGAAAGTCACCGCGAACGAGGCCGCGAACCAGGCCGCGACGCGCGTGCGCGATTCGACGATGATCTTGAACAGGCCGATTGTCATGAGGGAGAAGCAGCACACCAGGATACCCCACAGCAGCGGCAGGTACATGCCATACGGCAGCAGCATGGCGGCCGCCAGCATCGGCAGACACAGCCACTGCATGACGCGCATCGGCAGCAGGTAGCGCATCTCGGCCAGGTGTTCCCTGAGCAGCGCCTGGTACAGGGTCAAGGTCGTGATGCCATACAGGGTGATCGTGACCGCCCGGCTGCGCAGCAGCCATTCGGGCGGCACGGCCTGGCCCAGCCATTGGATGTCCCAGCCCGCCGACAGCGCACCGACGCGCAAGTTCAGAATAAGCCAGCCGGCGAACAGCACATAGACCGGCTGGCGGTTGATCAGGGCGGTGATGATGATGAACAGCGCCAGCACGATCATGCCGCCATCGAGCAGGCCGGACTTGCGATGGTATTGTTTGACCGACAGGGCAAACTGGTCGGCCGGCCACTGCAGCACCGAGAGGCGCGCCGGACCGGCGAAGGTGGCGCGGCACAGCAGCTGGCGCGGCATGGGTGACAGGCGCATCACGAAACCGGCCTTCTCGGCGCTGAGCGCGCGGTCGTGGCTGCTACGGGTGGCGGCGCCGAGCGGCTCGAGGACAGTGGCATCCCAGCAGCCGATATCGAGCGCATGGCGCGAAGGGAATTCGATCACCTGCTCGCCGGCGCGCGGCATCGGTTCGAAGGCGAACCAGACCGGCGCCTCGGACAGGTGGGTATCGTGGCCATTGGTGAGGGACGTGGCGCTGGCCTGCGCCAGCGCGCTGGCAGGCACCAGCGTGGCGTTCTGGTCGACCGTGACATGCATCGCCAGCGGCACGTCGCCGCTGGTGCGGTACTCGTCGTGCCAGAACACGAGCGCGATCAGCGACACAATACCGATCCCGACCGGGATCAGGTAGTACGAAAAGATCTTCAGCACCAGCTCGACCGCCGCGTGGAGCACGGATGGCAGCGTTGCACGGAGCGGAGGGGTGGAATTCGGCATGAACAGTCTTGGGCGTGCGCGTGACCGCGCAGCAAGCTGCGGCCATGAAAGCGCAAGGATACAGCGTTACGCCAGTGCCGTCATGCAATTATTAGGCCAGGGGCGACCATTTCGCAACGGTTTGATCGCGCGCCTCCGGCCCCTGAAGCGAGCTCGACAAATTGACCCGAGCCCGGCCTGGCGAGGCTGCGCCCTGCGCCGTTGGCCAAGGCACATCGCATCAGGCGAACGCCAGCTCGCCCCGCGCCGGCGCGGCCTGCGGCAGTTCGCGCTCCGGCCGCGCCAGGATGGACGGCGGCGCGGCTGGCCCGATATCGATGTCGGGATGATGCGTGTTAAAGAAGAAAGCGAGCATCGGATGGCGCGCCTCGGTCCAGCGCTGCTGGAAGGTGGCGATCTCGAAGGCCATCACGCGGTGCGGGATATTGCCCACATGACGCAGCGGGATCATCCCCTGCTCCGGGAACACGTCGACAAACAGCATCTGCTGGTACTGGCGGTCGACCGGCGAGCGGCCGGTGGCCACCGAATAGTCGACGGCATTGTCTTCGCAGTACATGAAGCACGCCTTGATCAGGGCGATCTTGACCATGCGGCCCATGCGGCCTTCGTCGATGCCGAGGCGGGTTGCTTCGACCAGGCGCTTGCCCTGCAGCCAGTCGGGCAGCACGACTGATTCCTCGACGCCGAGCGGACGGTACTGGTTGGTACGGATACGGGTGCTGCCCATCGGTTCACCGTCGAGCTTGGACTCGGCCAGCAGGACGACGGTGTCGGTGTCGTAGTCGGCGGCTTCCGGCTGCGCCAGGCTGCGCGCGAAATCGGGAACGTGACGGGCGTAGGCGGCGTGACGGATGCGCACGGCCTTGAGAAGATCCGCTTCGGTTTCTACCCGGCGGACAGTGAACGGCAAACGCTCGATCGCGCCTCCAGCAACTGGCGCACGCGCAGTGCGCGGACGGGCAGCTTTCGGTGGGTTGAACACAGCTGCGGGAAACAGCTCCATGGCGGTACTCCTGGGTTGATTAAATTGAAACAGGTTTGGTCTGGATCAAATTATCAATCCGCTCACGGAAAATCTAACGGCTGAGCAGGCGGGTATTTATGCCTCTAATTGATATACCTCAATGCAATGCAAATAAAGCAACTACTTAGGGGCGATTAACGCCGCTGATTGCCGGTCGTTCGCGCAGGTTTCATGTGAGGAGCTGATGCGGGATTTACATCATGCGCGCCGTGCCCGAGACCCGGATCGAACTGCCCGCTTCCGGCCCGATCTCGGCCGTCAGGCGCGAGCGCATGCCCATGTCCTCGCCCTGCACGATCTCGATGCGGCCGCCATGCGGCCAGCCGAGGTCGCGTAGATAACCGGCCAGCGCTGCGGCGCCGGCGCCGGTGGCCGGGTCTTCGTACACCCCGCCCGAGGCGAACGGATTGCGTACATGGAACAGCCGGTCGTGCTCGGCCCAGGCCAGCACGATCGTCACCAAGCCATGGTCGCGCATCAGGCTGCGGCCGGCTTCCAATGCGTAGTGCATGGCGCGCAGCGACGCACGCTGCGCCAGCGCCAGCACCAGGTGGTCCGCGCCGCCATGGGCGCGCGCCGGCGGGATGCGCGGATCGAGGTCGGCGTGCGTGTAGCCGAACAGCGCGAGCGCCGCATCGACCAGCTCCTTTGATGCCGGGTTGCTGCGGGTCGGCGGCGACTGCAGCGCCGCCTGCACCCGCTCGCCGTCGCGCCGGCCTTCGACCGTGATCGCAGCCGCGTTCAGGACCAGCGCGTAGCGGCCATCGCCATGGACGCGCGCCAGCGCCGCGCCAAGGGCGATGGTCGCATGGCCGCAGAACGGCACTTCGGATTCGGGCGAAAAATAGCGCACGCGCCACCCCTCGCCTTCGGGCGCGGCGAAGGCGGTTTCGGAAAAGCCCAATTCGTGCGCGACGCTCGCCATCTCGGCGGCGGGCGGCAAGGCGTCACCTAACCAGACGCCAGCCGGATTGCCGCCCTGGCCGTCGTCATCGAAAGCGGCGATGCGCTGAATGTCGTTGAGCTTCATGGGTAATTCCTCGGCGGTGGGAAAACACCCATGATAGCGGTAGTGCCGCCCCCCTGCCGAGACCGGGTCGGCCACTGGCTGCGTGTCCACCGCGCCCTCCTCGCCCTTGACGTCGATGCCGGTTGGACCGCGTCCATGCCATCACGATCACAGCACGCGCAAGATGCTTGACATCGCACAGCTTCCACCTCATTATTTAGACATCCATCTAATTAGAGATTCATCGAATGGCAACCCCGCTCAACGACGTCTTCAAGGCGATTGCCGATCCGACCCGGCGCGAGATCCTGCGCCTGCTGCGCCATGAAGAGATGAATGCGGGCGAGGTGGCGGCGCGCTTCGACATGACCAAGCCCACCATGTCGCACCATTTTTCGGTGCTCAAGGCCGCTGGCCTGATCACCAGCAGGCGCGAAGGCCAGACCATCTGGTATGCGCTCAATACCACCGTGCTGGAAGACGTGCTGGCCTGGACCATGCACCTGGCGCAAGGCAAACAAGGAGAAGAAAAGTGAAGAAACGCTATCTGCTGCAGTCCATCCTGCTGGCGCTGGCCGCATTCGGCTTCTGCGCCTGGCTGTACCCGAGCCTGCCCGCATCGATCGCGACCCACTGGAACGCCGACGGCGTGGCCGACGGCTTCAGCCCACGCCTGGCCATCTTTGTCTACAGCGCACTGATGCTGGCGATTATCACGGTCTGGGCCCTGCTGCCAAGTGTGTCGCCCAGCCGCTTCACGGTCGACGCCTTCGCCCCCACCTATGGACAAGGCTGCGTCATCATCGTGGCCTTCATCGCCTACGCCCAATGCCTGCACGCCTGGTCGGCCCATGCCGGCGGCGTCGACATCGCGCGCGCCATGCTGGCCGGCCTGGCGCTGCTGTTTGCCTTTACCGGCAATGTGATGGGCAAGCTGCGCCGCAATTTCTGGTTCGGGGTGCGTACGCCCTGGGCCCTATCCAACGAGCGGGTCTGGTATGCCACGCACCGCATGGCGGCGCGCTCGATGGTCGCCGGCGCCGCGCTGGCCCTGCTGTTATTGGTGCTGCACCTGCCTTCCGGCTGGGTGATCGCGACGCTGGTCGCCTCGACCTTGTTGCCGGCCGCCTGGTCGCTGGTCTATTACAAGCGGCTGGAACGGCGCGGCGCGATTGAGCAGTAAAAACACAAAGAAGCGTCCAAAGCGGACGAATGTAAAGTTAGCCTGAAACGTGATATTTGACAGAGAGATGCGCAACCTTTGTTAAGGTTACCTCAGTAGTACTCAATCTCGACAAGATCATCTGAACTAATATTTCCCAAAAAATTACGCTGGATGATTTCACTCACCTTCCTAAAAAACATCGAGTCGGATATTTTGATTCACTAAGAATAGATCGCTGCAAACAGACAACAGTCAGAAAAAATACAATGTGTGCTTTCAGTGACTCGCCTTAATAGACCAGACCAAATCTGATTCAAGCATGCAGCAACTAACTGACCGAGTCGAAATTAGAATTTTTTGTGAGCAATGTATCTAGCCACGGGTGGATTCTTTCCAAATGCTCCGCTCTCCTCCACACCATCAGCTCTCTCTAAATTATTTAGATACTGATAGATGTGACGCCCCATATCAAATGAGTAACCAGGAGTCAAAAGCACTCCTGAACTTGCCTGAAAATCTAAAGGCATATGCTCGAAAATTTCATAGCGCACAATTAGACGTCTGAACTCGCCATTATCCACTAGGCGGTAAGAACAATTGTAGAACAATAATACCAATTCATTAGCCGACAATTGCGCCCTAATAATACTAGTGTAACGAGTTGCCTCCTCATATGCTTCAAATCCGAAGTGCTCATCCACCAACTCTAGTATTTGATATAAAGTGCGAAAATAGTGTCCCAGAACATAGTTATGATATTTTTGAATTCGATGGTAGGTAGCATAATCCGATGATGGATTATTATCACTATCCATTAGCTCAAGCACTCGCGCGAAAACTGTACGCCCACTAGCGGGAGTTAGCTCAAGTCCGACCAACAACTCGTCCGGCTCGCCTTCATAGTCGAATTCATAATCCCAGTCTTCGTCCAATACATTATCAAAAACTTCTTTTTCAATGTTTTCGCCCTCGATATCATCAGAAACGTAGTCAGGATCGTTATACCATACTGGTAGAGATACAATTTTGGGCGTGAATTGAAGATCTCGAATTGTTGCGTTATGAAGACCTAACATATTAAAAAATGTTGTTTCGAATCCCTGCCTCTCCATTAAAGCAACGCTCTTTTTTGTATTGCGATCTGCCAAATCGAGCTGTGTACGCTGCATAAGAATAGTAACAGCAACTGCAACTAAAGTTCCAGCTGTCAGTAGTGGGTTAACGATACCACCAAAAAAATCTCCAAACGGTCCTAAGAATTTGCCGGAACGCTCCAAGAAGGTCTGCTCTTTTGATGAGACTTTTTCGGTAGAAATTACTTTGTTATCATCCTTTTCCTGCGCAACCCTATGGACTCCACTTTCCGCAAATGCTCCCGATGAGTCTTTCATTTCCAGCTGACTTGACCGGGCATCGTATCTGGCGGCGCGATCATGGCCGTAGAAGTTAAACACTAACAGTGCCAAAAATACGGAAAAACCTGCAATAATCGAGATCGAGATAGTTGTAGCCGCTTGAGTGTTTACATCTTTCGTCTCTCCCTCCGAAGAAATAAGCTTATCTATCTTCGTACGAATGATTTTTTGCAAGGCAACTATATAAAAACCGTGAAATACAATAGCAACAACGAACAAAAGCGAACCAATTTCATTACCCGATGATGGATATCGCACTTCCGCCCAAAGATGCACACCTATGAGCAATATTGGAGTGCTGATGGCAGCGATTATCCATAGCATCAGAGAACGTATGTTTTCGTGTTCCATCATTTTCTTTGATTTCAGAAGGCTGTTCACGTTGTGCTTATCTTTTCGGATCGGTCCCGATCTTCGGCAGCAGCGCCGCCATGATCCCCAGCAGCGGCAGGAATGATGCGATCCGGTACACCGTCTCGATGCCGGCGACGTCGGCGATGTGGCCCATGGCCGCGGCGCCCACGCCGCTGATGCCGAACATCAGGCCGAAGAAGATGCCCGAGATCAGGCCGACCTTGCCCGGCA
>Ga0265797_10003737_pt1 | contig 24084 bp, 15 predicted proteins | sample P2T30metagenome_FD_192433 | JGI IMG/M metagenome (GOLD analysis project Ga0265797, IMG submission 192433) | Plant litter microbial communities from East Loma Ridge, Irvine, California - P2 T30 | ecosystem: Environmental > Terrestrial > Plant litter > Unclassified | place: USA: California... | reverse complement strand
ATGCTTGCTGCCTCACTGCTGCGGCAGCCACGCGCGCGCAATCACTGCCGTAGTAGTAAATGTGTCTCTCGTCTGTACCGTAAGAAGTGGGACACAGCACACACAGCCAACACACACACACACACACAGAGTTCGGATGACGATGATGCCACGCCTGGCACCAGTAACGGGAGCTGGTGTGGGTTGTCGCAGAAAGTCTAAGACTTAAAGCTGCGCGCCCCGGGCCTGGCACCGCTGATGGCTTTGCTGGCTTTGCTGGCTTTGCTGGCAGAGAGGGGCTGGGAGACGCTCGGCATCTTCCTGCCTGCAGAAAGCCCCATCACCCACATCACCCACATCACTGCCAATTCTCCATCCTCGAGTCCTCTCGTGGCATATCAGATGACGCTAGCACTCGGCCCGACGCGATGTGCCGAATAAGCTAGTCTCCATCCAGCAGCAGGGTATCTGACGCATCTGAAATTCTGGAGTGACAGCACAGGCATTGGACCGCGGCGTAGTAGAGTCAGCTGGCTGTAGCACTATCATCCATACACTCCATCCTTCTCTTCTGCAGTATACACATGCTGCATTCGGTGAGCGGATTCGTCTTCCTCACATCCCCGCGACCAGTGCCCTAACATTCATCCCGCAAAAATGGCTCCCCAAGTAAGTGCATCTCGACTCATATCTGCCTGCATAAGCTTGCACGTGAGCAGGCAGTCCAGCATAGCAATAGCAATAGTAGCTAATCCCCCACCCAGACCAACATCCAGCCTTCCTTCGAAGACGTCTCCAGCATCATCGACAACACCCGCAGCCTGCCTAACCCGCCAAACCTCATTCCTCTCTGCGCGTCCGTCCCGTCCGAGTTCCTCACACCCTCATCCATCTACCTCAAGGTCTCGGCCAGCTCCAAGTCCAAGTCGAACTACTCATTCCTTCTCGAGTCTGCCGCGACCACCGGCACCATCGGCCGCTACAGCTTCGTCGGCACCGACCCGCGCAAGATCCTCGCATCTGGTCCCAAGCATGGCCTCGAAGCCGACCCTCTGCCTCGTCTCGAAGATGAGCTCTCCAAATCTCGCGTGGCTGAGATCCCCGGCCTAAGACTGCCTGCCATGACTGGTGGTGCAATTGGATACGTTGGATACGACTGCGTGCGCTACTTCGAGCCCAAGACCCGCAGGGATGACATAAAAGACGTGCTAGAGGTCCCCGAGAGCTGGTTCGGACTGTTCGACACTATCATTGCCCTGGATCACTTCTTCCAGAAGGTCATGGTCATTACCTACCTGCATGTCCCTGCTGCCGATGCGCCTGCATCTGCCCTGCGTGACGCCTACGAGGCAGGCCGTGCCACCATCTCGAGCATGCTCAAGGTCCTCAAGTCCAAAGACCTGCCTCTTCCTCCTCAGCCGCCCGTCAAGCTCGACCAGGAATACACCTCCAACATCGGCCGTGCAGGCTACGAGTCCCACGTCACAGAGCTCAAGAAGCACATTGTCACCGGCGACATCATCCAGGCCGTACCCAGCCAGCGCATCGCACGCCCGACCACTCTCCACCCTTTCAACATCTACCGACACCTGCGCACTGTTAACCCCTCCCCCTACCTCTTCTACATCTCCTGCGCCGACTTCCACATCGTCGGCGCAAGTCCCGAGCTGCTCGTCCAGAAGGATCCCACCACCAAGCGCATCATCAACCACCCTATTGCCGGCACCATCAAACGTGGCGCCACCCCAGCCGAAGACGAAGCCCTGGCCGCCACCCTTCGCGCATCTCTTAAAGACCGCGCCGAACACGTCATGCTTGTAGACCTGGCTCGCAACGACGTCAACCGCGTCTGCTCGCCCCTCACCACCCGTGTCGACAAACTCATGATGGTGCAAAAGTTCTCCCACGTCCAGCACCTCGTCTCCGAAGTCTCCGGCCTGCTACGTGAAGGCAAGACCCGCTTCGACGCTTTCCGCGCAATCTTCCCCGCTGGCACCGTCAGCGGCGCGCCCAAGGTCCGCGCAATGGAACTCATCGCTGAGCTGGAGCGCGAGAAGCGTGGCGTCTATGCTGGCGCTGTCGGCTACTTCGGCTACCCATCCGTCAACAGTGTCGCCGGCACGCCCGAGTTCGGCACTGAAGATGAAGGCGCCATGGACACGTGCATCGCGCTCCGCACGATGGTTGTCAAGGACGGCGTCGCGTACCTGCAAGCCGGCGGCGGTATTGTGTTTGATAGCGACGAGGGCGATGAGTACGAAGAGACGATCAACAAGGCCGCTGCCAATATGCGCTGCATCGAGCAAGCGGAGCGCTTGCACTGGGAAGAGCAGCAGGAGGAGGCTGGCGAGGTGAATGTGGGCAATGTCGTGCCTGTGGATGGCCTAGGAGAGGCGAGTGCGAAAGTGGAGGTTGGTGCGTGATTTGAGGTATGCTATGATCATTTGCATTGACCCATGGCATATTTCTTGGGAGCGGGAATTCTGTAGATATATACAATTCATACATCGAACAGTTACGACTAGGATTTTCCTGAAGGATCCTCCATGTTCTGACAAGGTCGCAATGGTAAGGTATCTTCTTCAAAAGCCCCAGGATTTACTAATCTAGGATCTCACGTTGCCAGACCGGATACAGGAACGACAATTCAGCCACTTGCGGTAGCAACATGAAATGTTCAAGGGCCTTTGTGTCGACGTTAGCATTACCCTTCGCAAACAGTACACCCGGATAAACAAGTCTCACTCAATCCTCGTCCTCAACAACGAGTTTCGCCATGTGGCGCTTGTTGGCGATGCTCCGGTGAGCCGTTGTAGGCACGTCCTTGTACGACCCCAGGCCAAGACCAACGATGGCTCGGCTGGACATGTGGCTGTCGATGTAGTGTCCTAGCTTGTCTCTGGAGCCTTTGAAACCACGCTCGTCGAGGATTCGGGTGTGGTAAGCCTTCATCGCCAGATTGACAAACCTCGTGCGCAGGAGCTCTGCCATTTACGGCGGACGTCGTCGTCTGAGCGGAAGATGTTGGCGATGTTGATGGACTGTGGTTCGACGTAGAAGAGGTTCTCGCTGATGACGATTCTGGCTTGGTTGAACATGCGTGCTAACAACGACCTGCGAGCCTGGTCGGTGGCGTTGCGGAACTCGGGCACTTTGACGAGCAGCTGCTCCATGCTCAGGTAGAGGAAGGACTGGGTGTTGGCTTTTGCCTGAGTCTGGTGGGCGGTGAGCTTTGCGCGGATGCCTTTGTAGTTGCTGCCGTTGACGCAGCCCTTCGGGAGCATGTTGATGAGCATCATGTACAGGTCCTCGGGAACGCTGCCGTAGCGGAAGATCAGGATCTCCATCATCCGCTTCAGGTCGGAGGTGAGGCGTGCTGAGTAGTTGCCGTCGCCGAAGTGAGTTGTTGCGGCTGTGGTCCATTGCAGGGTTATTGGGTCGGTCGTATTTTCGTTTTGGGTGTCTTACTGTGAGGCGATGGGGGCTGCTTGCTGGTATTGCGCGTCGGTCCATTGGTCTTTGAAGCCTTTGGTGGAGGGTTTTCGGTGCTTGAGGAAGACGTTGTTGCGCGGCGTCTCTAGGGACTGGAGAAGGGGTGCGGGAGTTGGAGAGGTAGGAGTCGATGGCATTGATGGGTCGCTCATGTCGTTGGCCATGGCGGGTTATTGTGTTGTTGTTCAGGCGACAGTGGTGTGGGTTTGCTGTATGTATGGATGGTGTAGTACCGTAGAGCACGAATTGATTGAACAGAGGAAGCAGGAGACATCCTTATATGTCCGAGTCTCTGGCATTAGCACGTGAAGTCAAACACCCACATGCAAGCATGTGCGCTCAGAAGAGCGTGTTGATCACACTTTGTTGGCATGTGCGCTCAAAGGAGCATGTTGCTCACAAATTGGCATGTGCATGCACAAGTGAAGGATGTGCTGATCAAGAACCTTACCATAACACGCTCCCATTGCAAACGTATGTCTGTTCGACCCCCTTGTTGCTTTTCATTTCAATTACAGCCATTGAGTCGTTGACATCTCATTGTCCGCCTCAGCGTTCACTCCTAGCAATCATCGGATCCAACGTGGGCCGACCCGACTCAAAAATGATTCAAGGACAGAGAAGAAAGCGTTAGGCAGAGGGAAATGGTGTTGAAGGCGACGATGTAGACACCTTGAAGGAAACACACCACTCGGAACATCCTACATCGACCTCACTGTAAGAGGCATTAGCATTGATGCTGGTTTCGACGAGAACGTAACGTCTCGGTCCAGTCCGTTCTGGAAAGTGAGGAAAGATCTGGAACAGCAACAGCCTTCAGTCATCGCGAAGCTATTTCGTGGCTGACGGGATGCTGTTAACTGTTGGACGATCTGGATCAGACCGTACAACTCTACTCAGTCATGGGTCGCTTCCCAATCGTCGTCCATGAGGAGTCGAATAAAGAGCTACGTCTGCCGAGGAATGTGTAAACACCTTAGGCAATGTGGTATGGAATCGTACCAACATATATTCCTTTCGACAGACTGCAATCATGCTTTACAATTCTTCTGTCACATCCTTGTACGCTCTGCTACAGGTCTGAGTCGGCCTCAGCGCATGTGCCGACGAAAACCGATGCAAGGCGCGTGGTCGGTCACTCGCTCACAGCTTCACTTGGCCTGCAGAAATGACGCTCAGCCTGCAGCTGTGTGTCACGAAGGAGCGACTCCTTCGTCTTCTTCAAGCTTATGCATCCTTGTCCGTCCACAAGCTCCCAAACGTAATTGAGTGGTCGAGGGAAGCTCAGCGCTTATTGCCGTTACAACTCTACGCACAATTGACACTTCCGACCTAGAGACAGCTTCTTCCAATAAACGTTGTCACTTTCAACTTCACATCAAACGACGCTTTGCAAATATAGCTGTCTTCGCGTATCACAAAAGTAACCTTACTATTCGTCACAGCAACTTCACTTGACTGATCTGCACACGCAAGCCTTGATGGCTACCGCAATCAGTGAAAAGGGCGAGCGCGACATCGAATTACTCGGGCACGAAAAGGCCGACCATGTGTACCGCGAAGGTGCCATCGCTGGAGAGGGTGGTGAGACCAAGCGTGGCCTGAAGAGCCGCCATATACAATTTCTGTAAGTTGTGTTATTGTACCTTGATACATCTGCACCACTTCTGCAATGGAACTGACTGGTCTCGCTTCTGCAGTGCACTCGGCGGCGCTATCGGTACAGGTCTATTTGTGGGATCCGGCGCCATTCTCAGTCTCGTTGGACCTGCACCGCTGTTCATGGGCTATCTCAGCATGATGGCGATCGTCTACGTCGTCATGAATGTTCTCGCCGAGATGGTGACCTATCTGCCCATGGGCGGCATTACGGTACCGTACTTCGTCGGAAGGTTCGTTGACCGTTCACTCGCGTTCGCAACGGGCTGGAACTATTGGTATGCGTATGCCGTACTTGTCGCCGCAGAAGCTACAGCTGGAAGCATATTGCTGAGCTATTGGGTATGTTGACTCTGTCGGTTAATTGCAAGTCGAAGTTGGGCTAATTGCTTTCGCCTCTACAGGATGCAGACATGAGCCCAGCCGTCTGGATTACCATCATCCTAGTCACGATTCTGCTTCTCAACATCATCGCCGTACCATTTTTCGGTGAAGCTGAGTTCTGGTTCGCCAGCATTAAATTGATCACCATCATGGGGCTCATCATCGTTGGAATAGTCTTGTTCTTCGGCGGAGGCCCAGATCAGACCAGTCGACTCGGATTCCGGTATTGGAACAATCCTGGCGCGTTCACGCCCTACCTTGTCTCTGGAGATACAGGCAGATTCCTGGGCTACTGGACTGCATTCGTCAGAGCTGGTTTCGCCTTCATCACATCACCGGAGCTGATAGCACTGGCTGCTGGTGAAACGATAGCGCCGCGTCGCAACATTCCAAAGGCGGCAAGGCGGTTCATTTGGCGACTGGCAATCTTTTACGGCGTCGCCTCATTGATCATCGGCGTCATTGTGCCTTCAGACGATCCAAGACTTCTGTCGCCAGACTCCAATGCTAGTGCATCGCCGTTCGTCATCGGCATCCAGAATGCAGGCATCCCGGTACTCAACCATATCATCAACGCCGCTATCCTGACATCTGCTTGGAGTGCTGGCAATGCCTTCCTCTTCAGTGGGAGTCGCACCCTATATGGAATGGCGTTGACAGGGCAAGCTCCGAAGATATTCGGCCAGACCAACCGATATGGTGTGCCATGGGCAGCCATTCTCGCCACTTGGGCATTCGGACTGCTTGCGTATCTCAATGTTTCCAACTCTGGCGCTCAGGTCTTCACTTGGTTCGTCAACATCTCTACCATCTCCGGGTTCATTGCTTGGATTGTGTGCCTGATCACATACCTTCGCTTCCGCAAGGCGATCTTGTACAACGACGCATATGAGACTCTGCCTTTCAAGACGCCGTTCCAGCCGTATGCTACCTGGATCGCGCTCTTCGTTCTCACCATCCTGACGCTTACCAATGGATTCCACGTCTTCTTCCCGAAGAACTGGTCAGCCGCCAATTTCCTCGCAGCTTACATCACGCTGCCCATCTTCCTTGCGCTGTATGTTGGGCACAAAGCTCTAAGGCGCACGCCATTTGCTATCAAGGTCAGCGAGATCGACATCATGACAGGCAAGAAGGAAATGGATGAGCTTTCTGCATCTTATACAGAGCCTGTTCCCAAGAACTGGCTGCATAAGGTTTGGCTGTGGGTCGCTTAGGCTTGGGAAGTGCATGCCTTTGGTCTGGGTGTATTGAGAAAAACATGCACGCAAGGTCTGCAGTGTATCGATTGCGTTTTCCTGATGGGACGGTAAGCTGTCAAGTGGCAGAGACGGGCGGAGAAAGGACCGTAGATAATTTTGCGGCGGTTGTTCCTCGCGGTCAGGTCGCTTTCGCATCGTCGTCTTCGCGTCCTCGTCTTCGCTCAAGCCGTTCTTGTGTACATCACGCGTGCTCTGTGAACAGAACATAAAAGAGACTGACGCACTGAGCCATCGAGTGCCAAAACTGTCTCCTAATGTCGCTTCATTCCCGACAATAAATCGTCCCAATCAGCGCAAAAAATCGATTTTTCAAAGGTACAAGTAGCCATGAGCGCCACCCGTTACTCTCAAACTCTCGGAGTACGCCTCACATCTCGTGGGAGTATTTCAGGCGTGCCGAAGTCGGTTGCGACAAGAGGATTTGCGGACCAAACACCTCATCGCCCAAACATGTCGAATGCTGAACGAAGCGATCCAATCAATCTGAAGAAACTTGGAGCGACACGGACAGTCCGTACAGTCGTCTACGGCGCTCTGGGGGTTGCTGCTCTCGCAGAAACGACATTCTGGTGTTCTTGGCTTTGGTCGAAGGCGTTCAAGCGAACTGCGGACGAGCCAGAGCAACAAACGTAGCCAGATGAGCTGTGTGTACATGTAGGTCATCACTCGCACATGCATGTGCAAGAACCCACAACTGACAACTCACAAGTAGCCAGTTCTAGTCTTCCAAGAGCACCTGTCGACACGCCATGCACTTGTCTTGGTGCCTTGTGGCTCTGGCGGCCTTGTGAGCGGATAGGGTGGACAACCAGCAGAGAGCCTGCCCGCCACGAAATGCGATTACATGCCCACAAGAGCGGCCGCAAATTCGAAGGATCAATTTGTCGAGATTGATGGCGTTTGGTGACCTGTCCAAGCTTTTGGACCGCAGGAGGTAAGCCTAGAGATGCAAATAGGTGGCGTGTAATTTCTGAACATAAGTTTGAGTATAGCACGATCACAACGCTCTCACCTCCATCAAATTGATTAGTCATTCGCGACGATTGAATGGCTTTTCGGTACTGTAACATACGACCGCGCATCTTGATGTCTAGCGACATGATGAAAGCAGATGGGGTGGCATCGCGAGAAAGCATTTCTTATCAAGGACGCACTTACATGTGAACTTGTGACACGCGATCGAACTATCCACCTCCTTGGCAACCTTACGGGTTTTCGGCACTGGAGTGTGGGCCCATCCCCACTGACCTGCATCAGCCTTGTGGTCTTTAGTCGGACAAACACTCTACTTTTCATTACAGTTGTTCTCGGCCCCAACCTAGATCGCCGACGGACAAATTGTTTCCATCCATATAGATTGGTTTGCGCCTCATGTATCACCATCATGCGGTAGGACTATACAACAACTCGAATGAGTTGTGGGAATTCAGGGGTTTGTATAAGGATATTCTATTCCCCTTCTCGAAACAGTCTCGTCCACTGCCATTCCCTGTGTGACTGTCAATATGCTTTCCCTACTTCTTTCGGTTGGCTTGGGTGCCTCCGCTGTCCTTGCGCAAAACTCGACTGTTGGCAAGACATGTACTATCCCTTCTAAATACACGTCCTCCAACGGTACTGCCGACGACTCGCCAGCCATTGCTTCAGCGTTCGCCGACTGCGCAAGTGGCGGCACGGTGGTGTTCTCCGAAGGTCAGTCTTACGCCAGAAATTGTATTTTGACCACAAGCCTAACCGTCCATAGGCGTAAACTACAACGTCTTCAAGCCTATCCTCGCAGACAACCTAACCGATGTCTCCATCCAAGTACTCGGCAACCTGCATCTCCCGCAGGACATCGAATCCACTCGCAAGCTCATCCTGGCGAGCTCACAAACCATCTGGTGGTTCGACTTCCGTGGCTCGAACATTCACTACACCGGTAGCAACGACCCAAACCACGGCTGGATCAACTCTTACGGACAGCAATGGTGGGATGCCAACCCCTCAAACGCAACCGGTATCACCGGACGCCCGCACCTGATGACATTCAATGTCCAAGGCGGAAGCATCAAGCGACTCAAGTCTCGCAAGCCCATTGCGTGGAATGTTCAGATTAAGGGCAGCGATATCGATATCTCGGATTCTATCGTCGACGCTGTGTCTGACAAATGGGAGAGCTTCCCGTTCAACACAGATGCCTTTGATATTGGTGCATCCAATGTCCGCATCACGAACCTCGTGGCCTACAACGGCGACGATGCAGTAGCTGTCAACGATGGCGCTCACAACCTCTACGTATCCGACTCAACCATTGGTTACCAAACTCATGGTGAGCTGCCGCATTAATGCTCATGCCAATCTCTGCGGTACATGATCTTGCTAACACCTCCTTCCAGGTCTATCGATCGGTTCCCTCGGCAAGAGCCAGGGAAAATTCGCCAACGTCTCCAACATCCACTTCGACCGTATCACTGTCGCCGGCGGCTTGTACGCTGCTCGTCTGAAGTCGTGGGTCGGCGGACAAGGTCTCGTGAGCAATGTCTCCTGGACCAACATCAAAGTCCACAACGTCACGTTCCCCATCTTCATCACCCAAGTAAGCTGCCTTCAAACGCAGGCATCATCGATAGCAATGACTAACCAACGACCAGACATACGTCGACCAAGGCAACGCCGGCAGCGCCGAACGACCAAACAACTCCAGCGTCGAGCTCCGCGATTTCACTTTCGGTAACTTCACTGGCGATATCAACAGCTTCAACCCCGGCGACGGCTCCTGCCGCACCAACGTAAGATCCAATAGCTCTCTTTCAAGTTGTGAAAATCGTGCTAATCACTCTGTGTTGAACAGCCCTGCTGGTACGACCAAGGCCTTCCGAACCTTACCCAGACCGAAGCGCTTATCATTGAGTGCAACACAAACACGTCGTGCAGCGGCTTCGAGACTTACGGCATCAACATCTACCCTCAGAAACAGGAAGCTCCTAGTGTGATCTGCTTTAATGCTGGCGCTGAGCAGAACCCTGCTTTGGGTTTCGAGTGTGCCAATGGAACGTTTGTGCCTCAGTAGTGTTGGCAGTATAATTAATGGTTAGAGCTTCCAAAAGAATACACATTCTCTGTTTCACGATGGAGCAAGCCATCACCATATTCCGTCAGGTGAGGAACAAAGACCACATTACTCAGTCAACGACATGTGAAGTTGTGCAGCTCGCCGCTTTCTCACTGTGCGGCACGGTACCAAGGTACCTAGTGTAAAAGGCAACAAGTGGTCTAACCCTCGAAACACACATCCTCGCCACCCCAACCAACCAACCGATCCAAATCATCGATGCAATACGAGCTGCATGCAGAACAGGCTCGCAGGCAATGTAGTATCGGCCCGGAAGCGGCAGGTCAAAAAGACAGACAACACAACGCGTCCCTCCAACCCACTCCACTCCACTCCGTCTCCCCGAGCTCAACTCGACTATTAGCCACGAGCCGCGGCCTACTCTATTCGCCAGGCGCCCGTCCTCGCTTATGTACCCTATAGTCCACATCGGTACATCGGCATGAATCACAAGGGATCCAACGGGTGAGTGGGCCGCGCGTCGCAAAGCCAACGACGCCGCCCCACGCCGTTCACTACCACACCCCTCTCTTGTGAGCTGCAATGCAATGCAAATGCAATGCACTGCGATGTGGCGTTCGTTTCAGGAACCGCTGAGGTGGTAGTATTGTATCTTTGTACCTTTTTGAAACGTTGGAAGGTATTGATGAGAAATGAAAGATTGGAAGGCATTCTCCAACAATGACACACAGGAATGAAACGAGAGATGAACGATTGTTGTTGCTGTTTCAAAGATGGTTTTGTTTTGCAAAGAGCTATCCTAATTACCCTTCTGGAATGCTGCACTCCCACCAGGCTATGCAAAAGGAAAGTGCTTGGGAAACAACCGATCCCAATGTTTTTTGCAAATCATCCAACCCTGCCATTACCTTGTTCTGCTGCGCGAATATCCACCGTCGCGCAGGGATAAAGACATTATTTCTTGGGTTGTCCAAGAAGTAAAGAAATCATGTACAGCAAAGCTGCTAAGAGAGAAAAGTGTGAAAAGTGAGAAAGACGCCGCCCGTCCAAACCCCTGTTCGTCGCCATGAATATGTCGTTAAGGAGTGTTGAGCCGCCGGTGATGAGTAGAGACTCATATTGAAGTTGACGGTTGATGCGCTTAGAGGGCAACAACGAGGCCGAAGAGGGCGACGACGGCAGCGGCGCCGGCGGTGTAGGCCTTGGAGGCAGCACCCTCGAAGGGAGCGGGCTGCTCGCTGACACCAGTGCCAGAGGGAGTGGCGGGCTTGGTGACGGTGCCGTTGCTGTAGGGAGCCTGGACCTGACCGTCGGGGATCTGGGCGACCGGGCTGACGGTGGGTGCAGCCTGGACCTGGCCGTCGGGGATCTGGGAGACAGCGGCACCAGAGGTGCTGGCCTGAACCTGTCCGTCGGGGATCTGGGAGACGGGAGCACCAGTGGCAGCGGCAGTGCTGGCCTGAACCTGGCCATCGTCAATCTGGCTCACGGGAGCGCCGGATGTGCTAGCCTGAACCTGGCCATCGTCAATCTGGGAGACACTGCTTGATAGTTAGCTATGATCGATGGGGAAAATTGCAAGATCCGGGAATGACTTACGGAGCGGGAGTCTCCTGGGGCTGTCCGTCAGGAGCCTGAGAAGCACCGGAAGCACCACCCTTGACAATGTTGATGTGGACCTCATTGCACTGCTCGCCAGTGGACTTGTCGTAAAGGTTGTAGAAGTCGCCGCTCAAGCACTGGAAGAAGACGGTGGTGCCACCGAGGGCAAGAGAGCCGTTGCCGCAAGCGGACCAGCCAGCAGTGTAGATGGCGCCAGTCTGAGCAGGGCCGTCGAACTGGAACTGGTTGTTGGCGGCGATGTAACCGGTGCGGTCCTTGGAGTCGGTGAGGACACCATCCTTGAGGGTGATCTCAAGCTTCTCGGCGTCGGCCTGCTGCCTCTGTTTGTGATTGTTAGCATGTGATGATGAATATAGGGTGAATTGTAAGAACGAACCTTGCTCAAAGAGCGCTTGGAGGCGGTCTGAGTGACGTTGACGACCTGGATCTCAAAGTCGCCGTCGTAGCTCGGGGAGCAGCCAGAGGGAGCGGAAGACTCAGGCTTGAGCTGCTCGGTGACACCCTGGGCGACAGGAGTGGCGATAACAGCGGCCGCGAAGGCGATGGAGGAAGCGACGGCGTAACGCATATTTGCAGTTGTTGTTGGTTGATATGTGGTTGTTGATTAGGTAGTACTGAGCGATCGAATATGTACGATGAACTCGGGTAGCGACAGTAATGTGCTTGCTGCAGTGCGAGGATGCTAAGCGAAGGTGAAGCGAATGGATGGATGTGTGGATGGATTGATGTGATGGAGAGGCTGCGATCAAAGGTATTTGAAGCTGCAAGCGGATGTGTGTGAGAGTGGTTGTTATGAGAAGGTGAGACTAAGCCGGTGAGGAATGTTGTCTTATGTATGCAATCAGCGCCGGGACATTGACTGCACGGGAGGGGTCAACGGGTGGTGGTGTCTCTGGCGGCGCATTGGCCAAGCGATTGTCGCCCTAGTGACTGACTGGCAGACTGCACGCAACCAACTAACTGCAACCTACCGCCTTCGCCTTTCACTTCCAGCAGTGGCAGTCAGGCAAGCAAGCCGCGAAAGTGGCTGGGCGGCGCGGTTCAGCAGTGAGGTGTAGCTACGCATGCAGGCGCGCTAGCCACAAACTAGGCCCTCTCCGCCCATATCCTTCCCACACTTTCTGCCCTCGCATGCGCACTCGATCGTCCATCACTCCCCGCTCGCGCCTATCACGGAGCCTCGAGCTAACCGTTGATCGAGGGCCGCTTCTGCTGGGAGGAGGGAGCGCCGGGCAACGCGTATGCTCGTTATGCCTCATCCAACCTGTGGGGAGCGTCTCTGGCCCAACAACCCGCAACGGCATGTCTCACTCGTACCACACCCTCGCCTCTGAAACAGAGAGCATCCCCAATGTGCAGACACATGGGGTGACGGACTGTTGGAGAGTGATCTCATCCATCGCTCTGGCGACACCAACCGTGCATCCTGGGGAAGCCGCCTGAGACCATCTCCTCTCCAGCAGGCCATACCATGCCACATGCGGCTCCGCGAGCCAAGGCGTTGTGTATCTAGATCGGAGGTCTGCGTTACCACCATGTGTCAAGCGCAGTGGGTAGCCGCCTCCTGTATCTGAACTCAAAAGGCACAACTACCGCCAGCTCCAAGAATAGCAGTGCAGCGCTCAACGATGAATCATGATTTTCCGTCTTTCCCAAGCTTTCCCTTATGCCAGCATGACATCGCCTTCCGCGTAATGTGACCATGGCGGCGTCGACCTGCCCAGCCATCTCCCTTCAAAACGCCTATACAGCCGGGGCGGGAGAGTTGGATGCTGCATGCATGAAGTTCGCTCGCGCTCCACCGCACGACCGACCGACCTGCGTCTGCAGTCTGTCTGTCTGCACGACTGTGCACGGCGGCGAGGTGTGGTGCGGATACGCGCCCGGGCCAAGCGCAAAACAGTAGAGATCCACCACTAGCAAACAGATCCCAGTCAGTGCTTACGCGGGGATGACAGTTCATGTTCTGTTGTTCCTTGATTCACTGGTCGACGACGGTAGATTTCACTTGGTATGATCGTCGACGTCGTAAGTCAAGGACACCGCAGGACCGTTGCCCTCAGAGTTCCCCGTGGCCCCAAGACCGGCCCAAGATGCTCACGAGACTCGGCTTGTGGATTGATTCCAATGTTGTTCTTCAACGGCTCTCACGCCTCCCAGATCTACCCCACAACGCCTCCTCCAGGCCAAGGATTGCTTCGCTTCGCTAAGTCAACGCTCGCTCGCTCCCACGGAACTGCCCTCAGTGATGTCGGAATCATCGACTCTCGTTGCCGTGGCGAGCGAATGAAGGACGGCACATCCAGGTGGATCGGCCTAGACAGAGCGACACACGACACACGTGTACTCGGGCCCTCAATCCATCCCGCTAGTCCACCACTGTCCGCTCCGGCCCTCGCCACGATCTTGTGCACATTTGATTTCACGGTGGAAGAATCTCCCAATTAGTCGCGCAATTACACCAATCACCCCGGGCGATGCACGCCGCAGGTCGCCTTGCTCGCGCTGACCTACTCTAGCCGTTGACGCCCGTCGATCCCGCACAAAGCGATCTTCTACCAGTTTGGCACGGCTGGCTGAGACCCTAATCCCAGAGGCTGGCGGGTACGAGCAGGTAGCAGTGCAGTAACAGTAGCAGGAGAAGCAAGCAAGCAAGCATAGTTTGCAAGGTAGCTCGCTTGCGCAAGCTGTGTAACGTACGTGTGCTGATGTCGCAACCTCTCACTCCATCGCAAGAGTGGAGAAGACAGACCCGAGGGAGTGAGAAAGGGAAAACCCTAATCCCCCATAAGCTTCTCAACATGCGTGAATATCAAAAACCTTCCCGCACTCGGGTAATCGTACGTTGCGCGTTGCGCTCACAGAAGGAGAAGGATACAGCGGAAACACACTCCGGTAGAACAAGCACCGGTAGACTTTACGTACAACTCCCAAAAAGCCAATTGACTCTCGCCCCAATACTTTTCCGCAAGCTACTGCTTGCCGAGAACCATAGATTCGCTTTTCTCCAACGCTCAATCTTCTTCTTCCAGTAGTCTTCCAAATTCGATCGCGTGACTCTGTCTCTCAATTCGAGCTAAAGTAGCAGATCACCCAGAACTGTGTTCGTAATCGGCAATCGCCTATATCATTTGCACACACAAAACCTATTTGCCACCCAAACGGCCGCGGGTGGACGGCAAATAATAAAAAATCGCTCGATCGAGTTCGGAAGAGGCAAAGCAGGCCAGCAGCACCAAGGGCTTAACGTTTCTTCATCCCATGCTCTCCCAAGCTGCCTAAGCCGGCTCGAGGCGCCGGCTACGGCTCTGTCGACGTTCGCTTTCTTACCTCCATCGAGGGTAGTCCTCGCTCGCTACAGCAACTCTGCTTGCCCCAGAGCGGGGAAGTTCGAGTGGCAAGGCTTCTGCAAGGCCACCACCTGTAAGTCGCAGGAACAGAATCAAAATGGTTGGTTGGGTGGTTGGATAGATGGCCGTGATTCGTATCGCGAGAGTGGGGTCTCTTCGATAAAAACGAGGGCAGCCAAGGGTAAAGGTGAGGAAGTATGCATGGATTCGCCATAGCTACCCTTGTCCATAGCTCCAACCTCCGTCTACTTGAGTAGCACTTTAAAATCGCAGGCAGGGCATCCAGGGCAAGAAAAAAAGGAAGAGTGAGCTGAACATCAGTCCCTTGCAGGTTTCTTTTCCATCATCAAATTTTGTGGATTAAACTTATACGTAAAGGATCCGATCATCAATCTTTTTTGTGAAAGTTGCACAAGCACAAAGCAAGTTCCCGAACCAGCCATCCTTGTTGCTTCGATTCGCGAACGCCTGCAGGCGCCTCTCTTGCCCTTCTCCCAGCAACCCAAAACCGAAGGGCGCCTTGTGGTCCCTTGCGCCGCGCTGTGACACCGCTGGCTCTCTTAGCAATCGCGAAACCAGGCCTTGCCCTCGTCTGTCGTATAAGGCTACACCAAGCAAGCATGACACTCCTTGCGCCATGCGAGCTGTCTGCACTTGCAGAACAAAGGGGACCCCATGTCCCCATCAAATAAAAATTGGTCAAAGCAATAAACGCCGGCTTGAAAATCGCAGCAGGCTAGCAAAAACAGTGAATGCAGAAAGTAGCAGGGTGGCGGTGACGGTTGGCTTGCTTGTTGCAACCTCACCGGTGCAACCGCATACTCAATGCAAGGGTCATAAGTGTCGTTTCTCTCTCTTATCATGTCGTCTTGTTGCTCCCGTCGTCGGCAGGCTTGAAACATGGCGGTCTCAGTCTTCGCGATGCGGGCACAAACACCGCGAATTTACTGGCCGAGGGCACCAGCCTGGTGAGGGACCTTCAAGACGCCTTTCTCGCCAAGCACACCCAAGACCTTCTCGTTTCCACGAGCGTCCACGATGGGGTAGCGTGCGCGGCGCTCCAAGTCATCCAAGTCCATGTGGCTACGGATGTACTTGTTGCGGCTATCGTCGTCAACGTGGTAGTCCCAGCTGGTCCACTGGCCCTTCTGGAGAGCTTTGTGGCAGAGACGGCGCTGGCGCTGACGCTTGACGCAATCCTCGGTGATGGCGTCCATGTTCCACTTGGCCAAAGCCTCTGCTTGGAAGGCCTTGAGAATTTCTTGGGTCTCTGGAACAGTGCTGGATGTCAGGTTGACGAGCTCCTTGGGGTCTTCGGCGAGGTTGTAAAGCAGATCCGGGTCTGCCGGGCAGGTAATGTACTTCCACGCGCCACGACGGATCATCATCATGGGAGCGATGGTGCCCTCGCCCATGTACTCGGCGAAGACGGTGTCGTGGGTGTCTCTGCCCTTGAGATGAGGCACGATCGACACACCGTCCATTGGAAGGCCAGGAACAAGCTTGCTGCCGACGATGTCGACGAGTGTGGGGAGAATGTCGAGTGTGCTGACATTCTGGGAAACACGGTGAGGTGCCCACTGCTTGGGGTAGCTGAAGAGCATGGGAACGCGGACTGATGACTCGTAGTAAGACATCTTGTACCAGAGGCCACGCTCGCCCAGCATGTCGCCGTGGTCGCCAGAGAAAATGACGATAGTGTTGTCGTCAAGACCGCACTGCTTCAAGGTTTCAAGCAACTTGCCGATGTTATCATCAACATAGCTAACAGCTCCATAGTAAGCACGCTTGGCCCTCTTGATCTGCTCTGGAGTGAACTCGTGGTCCTCGAGGTCTACAACGTGCTGCAGACGCTTGCTGTGCGGGTCTTGCTGGTCCTTGGGAATCTCAACCTCTGGCATGTTGACGTCGACATCCTCGTACATGTCCCAGTACTTGTGCTCGATGGTGTACGGGTCATGTGGGTGTGTGAGCGAAACAGTCAAGCAGAAGGGACGCTTGTCAGCCGGCTGGCGTACGTGGTCGTACAGGTACTGCTTCGCCTTGTACATGACTTCTTCGTCATAGTCGAGTTGGTTGCTACGAACGCATGGGCCGGCCTGGTAGATCGAAGAGCTGTTGTGGTACCACTCCAGCTTGGTGTCAGGGTCGTCCCAGTTCACTGACCAGCCGAGGTCGCCGGGATAGATGTCTGCCGTCAACCTGCGCTCGTAACCGTGGAGCTGCTCGCCAATGAAGTGCATCTTGCCACCGAGGATGCACTCGTAGCCCTCGTTACGGAGATAGTGGGCGTAAGTGGGAGTATCCTCCGGGATTGGAGAAGCGTTGTCGTAAGCACCAATTTTGGAAGGAAGCTGACCAGTGATCATAGCCATACGACTGGGAGCACAAAGAGGCGAGTTGCAGTAGGCGGATTCGAAGACGACGGATTGCTCAGCAAGCTTGTCAATGTTTGGAGTCTTAATCTGAGACTTTTCGTTATAGATCTTCAGCTGTGGTGCGGCAAGCTGGTCGGCCATGATGTACAAGATGTTAGGCTTGGACGGGAAGAGGGGAGTGCTGAAGCCATTCTGGCCAGCGAAGCCCACTGGGGGCGACTCTGGAGGAGTCGCTGGGGCTTGCCTGCGGACACGCTCAGCGGGGTCGGCCATGTTGGCGATGATGTGATGGTATGAAGAGGTGGAGAAGGAGGTGAAGAGGCAGGAGAGAGTTTGGGGATAATATTTGGTCTGAAGTAACGGCGCTGGCAGCGGTTATGTATTTGACACGGGAAGAAGAGTACGTATTAGGTGATGCGCGATGGTGGAGGAAGCACGGAGAAGACGAGCACGCAAGCGAAACTAAATCGAATAATGAATCAGAGTCTCGCCGTCACCGCCACGGTCGCCTGGCTTACACTGCTGAATTGCTACCAAAAGTCGGTCGATGCTCTTTATGGTGAAAGAATACACCCTGAGCACGCGATTGACATGAGGCCGTGCGCCTTCCCTCCATGCGGGGTGCAGTCGGGGGATGCAGGTCCCCTTGATCCAAATTGTACGTTTCGATCCATTTTGTAGTGCCTTAATTTGTAGATCTACCTACAAATTTTGAACTCGATCCTGAACTCGGCATGTTTCTTGCTGAGTTTGAAAATTGTGGTAGTCGCATGCGAGAATCGCGCAATCTCTACTTTGCCTTTGTCTAGGTGCGACAAATCTTACGCGAGGGCCTGCAGTTTCGTGATACGGAAGATGAGAATTTGGTGCCCACGTGATCTCAGAATTCCGCTCTTCGCCACGCCACTCTTCCTGCCAATCTCCCGTGGCTCACGGACACCTGTCTGCTTGCGATCCGATAGGCCCAGTCGATAGTTCCACGTCGACAGTAAGCCTAGACGAGACGAGACACGACGACCAAACCGCGTCACATACGTTTCCAGCCCACCTATTCGTATCAGCACCGCTACACCGCCCACGCTTATCATGGCCAACGTCCAGGACCGCGGCCCACCATCCGCCGCCGCTATAGCGATAGGCACTGCAATCGTCGCCGGTCTTACTGGCTACTTTATCGGACAGGCCAGCAGTATAGGCCTGTTCGGGAGAAACGACACACGAGCACCTAAAGCCCGTCTCAGCGGTCGTGAGGGCCAAGCCAAGCCAGACGCTTCTGAAACAGAGTCTGACGACGACGATGATGCCGCTGAAGACGACGAAGACGACGACGTGCAGGACCTGGGTGAACTTCAAACATTCCCAGGCAACAGCGAGGAATGTAAGCTCGTGCTTGTTGTGCGAAGCGATCTCGGTAAACAGGTTGCCCTATTCGAATATATCCCAGAACCGCGCTAACAGTTCCGCAGGAATGACCAAGGGTAATTTTTTCCTGTTCCTATCTATGGTTCTCTTCGCTCGCAGGCGCATTTATCTATTACGTTTTCTGCAACTCTGCCCGCTTTTGACCAGCTGATAGCACATTGCCACAGCTTAGGTCAGGCGACCTCCGCTCATGTTACACATGCTGATAAGTCGACACAGGCAAGATCGCTGCACAGTGCGGACATGCTACACTCGCCTGTTATAAGACACTCGTTCGTGCGGACCCTTCTCACCCAGTGTTGAAGCGCTGGGAGAGACTTGGTCAAGCCAAGGTCGCCCTCAAGATCGATAGCGAGGATGATATGCTCATGCTGCAGGCGCAGGCCATCAGCCTAGGTCTTTGCGCGCAGGTCATTCACGACGCAGGTCGTACGCAGATTTCCAGTGGTTCTGCCACTGTTTTGGGCATCGGACCCGCGCCCAAGAGCAAAATCGACGAGGTCACCGGACATCTGAAGCTCCTTTGAGGAACTTCACATGCATGAGCGCCAGTGATAGACTCCTCGACACGTCACTATGGTGTACGGCAGAATGATTTCCGATATTCGCAGGGCGCACATCATCTGTCCATGATGTCCACGAGATGGTGTGTCGTGGGCTGGGCTCGACCTCATGTGCACCGGTATGAGACCGTTGCCCGCGAAGACGAACTGCAAAGACATGCGATCGTCGTTCCGCCAGACCTGGACACATCCTCTCAGTCATCGGCTGCTTGCGATACTGCGATATGGTACAACACATATCGATCATTCATAAACGTCGCTTGAAGCAAGTACACGCAGACAAAACACAGCGACATCTTATGTACCATGTTACAAAACTCATTAACATCAACGCAAGAGCAACAACGACTCCATATGAGCGTCACGTGACATATCGAGGTACTGTATAGCGCCGAAGAACGACTCACCTTAAAAGAATATGCTCATCGACAGGTTCAGCTGCCAAATTGCTATACAGTAGCATTTCCGCAGCCGCAACGTGACGTCTACTTCTCAGCCCAACATCTGCAGTGACCTCAACCCAAGCTTTGCCGGATCTGCGAGTCCTGCGAGCCAGCACCCAATAGATGGAACACCATCGGAGTAACTTCGGCTTGCCTTTGTTCGCACATGCAATGCTCAAATGAATCTGATGTTGAAAGATTGGCCGCGAATATCAACACAGACATATTCGATTGTCATCGATGTTGCGGATAGAGACTATCACAAAATCAACGAACAACAACCTCCCTGCGAGTGACCGATGCACCGAATGCTTCTACGTTCAGCCGCAATCAAGTCACTACAACTCAAGCGATTCTAAAGCGCAAAGTCGAGTTACCTGCCTCACAACTCTCAACAAAGAAAAATTTCATGTCGTCACCCCACATGTCAAATTGTTCTAGAACCACGAACAGCGTTTCCCCAAGAGGTAAGCCATCAAGCCGAGCAAACACCCATCGGCTACTAAGTCGGCAACGGCAACCACCGGCGCACAGAATAGAGAAAAAGAAACCTTTTCGGCTGTGCTCGCCAACTTGGTTAATAATACGTCCTGCTGGGTTGCGGTCCGATTCGCACTGTGGCACTGAAGGCTGTTGCAACCTGCAACACCGTAAGTTTCCGATTCAAAGCGACTTCGGTGGTCAAGAGTCGAAAACAAGGTTTTCTTCGGCGCCTCGTGGGATGGCGAATTTCGGCATTTGTGTGGAAGTGGGAAGAGAGAGCCTGCGTTTGTGTGTGCGTCTATCGCTGCCTGTTTGGGCAGATGCTTACTGCCTGAATTGATCGTTCGCGAGTAATGGCGCATCACGGTCAAGATCGAGGAGATTTGGAAATGTGGAAGTATAGGTTTGTGAAGAACGATGAATTGCTCGGAAGCTATCCAATTGATACCAAGGGGTGTTAATCTATCTGCATTGAAAAAGCGAACGTTATGTTTCGATCAAAGAAAGAGTTGTCCGAGCATTGTGTCCAAGACAGGACAATCCGCATCGGACAAACTCTAGCCATGATCGAAAACATCGAAGAGAAAAAAGTCCAAGAAGCAGAAAATGTCAAAGTCCACCATGTACACCGAGTGAAAAACAAGGAGGTTTTTTGTTGCCGGCCCAAAATGTCGCGTGGGGTATTGTTTGATCGTGGTAATCGTAAGCGTCTCAAAGTCTCGCGTTCTCGTGCGTTCGATACAATCGAGACAGCAACGAGATTCAACTTTTGCTGGCAAAGCAATGATAAAAGGAGCGTTCAGCCATGGGGAGTCCAGACAGGGCGAGCAAGCGGCACAGACGCGCTCTACCCTCTATGTCCCATGGCAGCTTTGCCGAGAGTGTTTTGTTGTTCGGAGATTCGTGAGTGGAACGATCCAGCGCTGATTTTCTGGTTGTGTGTTGTGTCGTGTTTGGTCGTGAGAGAAGAAAAGGGGAAGCTGATGATCCTCGGCAAGATCGAAGTGATATGCCAGAGGAAGATCAAAGGGCCTCGAGGTCGCCAGCTGGTTCACAATGAATGCAGCGGCGTTGCAAGAGGAAAGAAGAGAGCCAGAAAGTGGCGCTGAGCGATACGCTTAGTGGCCGTGACGGCGGTGGGCACGCTGGGTGGGAGCGGCCTCGCGGGCGTAGATGGTCGTGTAAATGGTGTGGTAGACGACGTTGTCAGTGGGAGCGGCAGAGGCCTTGGTGGCGAGGGTGGTGGGCTGCTCGACACCCTTGTTGTAGCCCCAGTTGCCGTAAGAAGCAGGCGCAGAGGAGGCAGTAGCAGAGGAGGAAGCAGCGGCAGAGGAAGAGGTCTCGTAGCCACCGGTGCCAGCACCAGCACCCCAGGCAACGGTGTTAGCCTGGCTCGCGGAGGCGACGGAGGCAGAAGCCTCAGCGGCGAGCTCGTCGTTGTAACCCTCGCCAGAGCAAAGGGTGACCATGATGTCGGAGTCGTCAGGGCAAGACTGCATGCCGTAGGCATCGTCGTTGGCGTAACGGTAGGCCTGCTGCTTGGGGTTGCAGTTCTTGGAGTTGGTGGTGATCTGCCAGTTGCCGTACCAGGGGTTGCCGTCGACCTGGCTCAGGTCGTACCAGATGATGCCATCGCCGTGAGTGGTGTACTCGTACTGAAGGATGTGCTCCAGAGACTCGGTGTCAGAAAGCTTGATGGACCAGCCGTTGCCATTGGAGAGCTCAGTGTACTCCTGAGTGTAGGTCTCGTTAGGCTGGAGCCACTTGTCGATTTGGTCGTATCCACCGTTGGCGGCGGGGACGTTGCACATCTTGATCTCGTAGTGGCAAGCATTCTTGACAACAGCCTTACCAAGGGCGTTGGCGAAGGGAGCGCTGGCCAAGATGGCAGTAGCGGCAAACACGTTGGCGATCATTTTTGCTTTGGTAGTTGTAATCGCGTAAGATTGATTGGTTAGAGAGTGATTGGCAAGTGTCGTTGCGACGTTGTTGGGCAAAGTCCAAGAGAGTGAGGACTGGTTGATTGCACTGAGTAGTGAGTGATGGCTAGCAGTAAAAAGAGTGAACTGCACAGCAGGATGCTTTCCAGAGCAAAGTACGATAGAAAGGGCGATAATGGTCAAGTCAAAAAACGGCAGTGCGACGACAGGCGGGCCTTCTTATTCCACGACCTTTGCGACAGCCACAAGACGTACCTCTGCCCACCAACACACAGAAGAGCAGACCCGCCCGCAGCGGAGAACTGTCGTTGCTGTCGCGTGCCCGGGAGACCAAGCCATTCACAGCTAGACCAGGCACCGAAGGAACCTGCCGGGTCAATCACAGTGCAGCCCTATGCCGCCGTTGCAGCGGTCAAACAGGGGTGGGCGAGCGAGAACTCGACGAGATGTAGCCGTTCCTGACGCCGTCCGCAGTCTTCGGCCCAGGAACCACACATTGTACGGCCATGATTGGGCAAAGAGGCGGCTGATGGGATTTCTTTTCTGCAGGGGACTAAACCTTTAGCCCCGATTCCAAGTCTTCCGGGAGCCTACGAACGGTTGCCGGTTTAGGTTGAAACGCACGGCTACGCACACGTCGGCATGGCGCGTGGCCCACCGCTGCGGTAGAGCATGCATCGCGCCGGTTGAGTCGATTGTGATTTGTGACTGCTCAGCTTGTCGGTTTTTTTCTTACGGTCGAGACCGCCGGCCCGTTGCAGAGCCAAGCGTAGTCCTGTCACTGCAGCGCACCGTCTCCACGTGGCCACGAGACGGCGCGAGTTGTTGTAGGGTGGCCTTTACAGGCTATTTGATTGATCGCTGTCTGTCCGAGGAAGATATGGAGACAGGCAAAGATGCTGAAATTGCTGCAAAGTCTAGAACCCGGCAGCCGTTCGCAGATCGAGAGACTGGGCGATCGTCAAACGTCACTACACGGAGCAACTTCCAGCAGTTCGGAAAAGCCCCCTGCCTTGTTGGGGAATAAATGCTGTGGTCCTATTGGCGCGCATTCCGTTTCGAGTTTTCGTGCAGCAGCGGCACATGTTGCAGCAGGCTTGTGATAAGGAGCTGGATGAGAAGCCACCCGCAGTAATTGGAGCCGTGCAAGCGACAGGTTGTTCCTGTGGTATGCCTAACGTTCTCACGTCAACAGCACGATACGGCGCGGCAGTACATCCGATGCAGTGCAGGGAGCAAGACTGTACACGTCGGGCTGACGTCTCATGCGGGCTGAGCAATCAACAAAGTGGAGACGCACTTCTTTGCCCGAGTGTTGAGGGCGGACCTCGCACTCGTAGGCACTCATGGCACTGCTCAGCCCAAGCCTCGTATTCGAGTTGTTGAGTCACATGAGTAAGGCACGAAGGCCGACGACTGTTCAGACAACTCATGTCGTACACTCGGTGCTCGGCGTGGTGTGGCATCGGTGTTTCTAGAGTGGCCGCCTGAAGCGGACGGCTCTGTAGCACAGCATTTCGGGTCGCATAATCACACTGTCAGATGTCGATCGGGTTCTGTGTGCGACTGGGAATTGAACTGTGGGCGCTTGTGGGCCGTTTCCATGCCGTTGCAGATCACCGTTGATGGCAGAAGACGCACGACTCTCAGCCAGCCAGTTGTTGTTGACAGCAAGTCGTGAGCTGCAGGCAACACCCCGGTGAGAAAGGTCTTCTGAGTAAGCTGATTTGTTTGCAAGTCTGCGTTCTGGACTGGACTTGTTGCAGCTCGCATTTGTCCGCTTCAGTATTGTGCCGATGGCTGGTGATGTTCAGACTGATTGATGAGATTCGTTGGAGTAGCTTTGAGAGCGATCAGACTGTATCCAAGTGCCATGTTGTCCATCTGGTTGAGACCAGCATCGTTGGTAGGAGCTACGGCTTATCTGTACAATGATATTGTGCGTTGTTCATGCCGTGCATGCCTGAAGACGTGGGCCAGTGGGAGGAGTTACCGTGACGGACGCCGTGAAAGGTTCACATCAACGCTGGTAGTTCTCAGCCCTAGGCTCA
>Ga0265797_10003736_pt1 | contig 24086 bp, 21 predicted proteins | sample P2T30metagenome_FD_192433 | JGI IMG/M metagenome (GOLD analysis project Ga0265797, IMG submission 192433) | Plant litter microbial communities from East Loma Ridge, Irvine, California - P2 T30 | ecosystem: Environmental > Terrestrial > Plant litter > Unclassified | place: USA: California... | reverse complement strand
CCAAAAAGCACATTGATCATATTGCTTGCATCACCTCGAAAATTGAAGTCTTTCAAGTATGAACTGACAACGGAAAATTACCCTGCAATGCGGCTACCGCGGGACGAGAGCTCGGTTTCGCTATCCCATGTTCTCGATTGTCAGAAAAAAACACTGCAGACCATCGATGTATACTGCGATCAAAACCAAGAAGTAGCACAAGCTGATGTACATGTCCGCGATAGTCTTCAAGATTTCTCAACATTAAAATGGTTCATCTGTCCTTTGAGCATGATGATGTCGAGTGCTTCTGATACATTCGCTGAAAGACTACCACGATCACTTCTGACATTCCGAGCACATATCCGGCCGTGGACAGACGACCAAGATTATATTGGAGGCCTGGAGCACATGATTGCCAACTATCAGCCACATACACCTCAGCTCCAGGAGATTATCGTAGCTTCTCGACAGTCCGCACCGTGGTTGAAGTACGACTGGGGGAATCTTGTTCAGCTGTCTTCAAAAGCAGGACTAGACTTCAAAGTGGACCACGAAGGAGACGGTAGCGACAAAGGCTTTGGTAGCAGCTGGGGAGAAGACTCATCCGTATCGTCTGCTTCGTCGGATGAAGTCGACCTGTACAGTGACGACGACGGATAACACCTGACAAGTTACTATTTCCAGACTCGAAATTTTATCTTCTCCAGTCTACGTTGCCTAGGTAGAAAGCAGCTCGATTAGTTTCATGTTTTTACTGTGACAAGTGCTTCATGTGCGCATTTTCCATATTCCTGAAGCAATATGCGTACTACGAGCTTGAGACGTGACAAGATGTGGATTCCGTAACAAATCTCGGTTGATGGGCCAATACATGCGATATTGCTTATATTTGGTACCATCCTGTCACGTCTCGGTAAAACAAGGTAGTCCCCTGAGACAAAGCGACCATGGATAATCCCACAGACGGCCTATTGTGCAGATAATGCCTCCTGTGCACAGGCGACCTGAGCACCTCTTGATAGCCGTGATGGCGCTGTATACAACTCGAGAAGTATATATTTTGGAACGTCATGATGGGCTTAGCCTGCCTTGGTTAGCTCAGTAGGGAATTGTTCCGCAGTATTACCCGATCTCCCTCTCTGGCAACATATCCGTTGTTCCGTAAGCAGTTGATCTAGCCAAAATACGGTGCTGTCCTAATGGCTTAATGTTAGCCGTGCTGGTTTACGAGCCACACCATCCCCACATGGCGGTCCACCGGCCACGACCCGTGTTTCTTAAGTGACATTTTCGCTATGCGTGATTCTTGCGCCACTAGATCCTGAGACGGATAGCAGGGAAGACGGCTCTGCACTCTGTATTCCTGCAGGCCATTATAAGCTCTACTTCCTCCTCTCCCACCAAAAAAAAAGCAATACAAATTCTCAACCCAATCATCTACTTGCAGTCTGGCCAGAGCGATCAGAAGCAATCATGTCTAGCCCCACTATCGTTCAGCCCGATACGTCGTATACCGTACCCCTCCTCATCAACGGCAAAGAGGTCGTCACCAAAACCACCTTTGCCGTAATATCACCTGCTACACAAAAGCAAGTATGGAACTCTTCTACCGCATCGCTGGACGATGTCAAGAGCGCAGTCTCTGCAGCAAAAGCTGCATTCCCCGCATGGTCCAAGATGAAGCCCGCAGCAAGGCGCAACATCTTCCTGCAAGCTGCCAACGTGGTGGATGCGCGCACCGATGAACTTGCAGACTACATGAAGATTGAAACCGGTGCCGTAGACGCGTTCAGCAAAGGCTTCAATGTGCCCAAGATGGCGGAGATGTTGAGGGATGTGGCTGGAAGACTAACCGCGGTCATGGGACATATTCCCAGCTGCGAGGAAGAGGGCACAAGTGCATTGATTGTCAAAGAACCATATGGAGTCGTACTTGGCATCGCACCGTGGTATGTATCACGATAGACGTGTGTGTTTACAACAAGCTAACTGCAGCAAGGAACGCGCCGTATATCCTCGGCATGCGATCGATTCTCTACCCCCTCGCCGCAGGTAACACTTGTATCCTCAAGGGAAGCGAGTTCTGCCCTCGCACCTGGTGGGCTCTCGGCAGTGTGCTAAGTGAAGCTGGACTTCCTGCAGGTGCGCTGAACGTGCTCTTCCACCGTCCCGAAGACGCTGCACAGGTCACCACGGCCCTGATCGAGGAGCCTGCAGTCAAGAAGATCAACTTTACCGGCTCCACCCCCGTCGGCCGCATCATCGCATCGACGGCGGGCAAGAACCTCAAGCCTGTGCTCCTCGAACTCGGCGGCAAAGCAAGCGCCATTGTGCTCGAAGATGCCGACTTGCAAAACGCCGCCGTACAATGTGCGCTAGGTGCTTTCCTGAACTCGGGCCAGATCTGCATGAGTTCCGAGCGTATCCTCGTACACCGGGACATCAAGCCCCAGTTCATCGAGGCCTTCAAGGGTGCCGCAGAAGGCATCTTTGGTGGCGACAAGCCCGCGCCCGTCCTTGTGGCCGCGCCTGGCGTTGAAAAGAACAAGCGTCTCATTGCCGATGCGGTCAAGAATGGCGCAAAAGTCGTACACGGTGACCCCGAGCAGGAGGAGCACCACCCCGATACCAAGGAAACCGCCACCACCCGCCTGCGGCCCATCATCGTCGATGGCGTGAACAAGAACATGGACTTGTACTACACCGAGTCCTTTGGCCCTTCAGTCTCCATCATTGAAATCTCGAGCGAAGAGGAGGCGATTGAGATTGCAAACGACACCGAATACGGTCTTTCCAGCGCCGTCTTCACCGAGAACCTGGCGCGGGGCTTGAGAATCGCAAAGCAGATTGAAAGCGGGTAAGTTTCTATAATTTTTTTTAAATTTTTTTTTCCAATATCACTCACACCAAGTACTTTGGAATGTGCGAGGTTTCTTTCTGAAACGATTGATTTTTTTTTTGCTAACAAGAATATGTGCAATGCAGAGCTGTCCATATCAATGCCATGACTGTGCACGACGAGTTTACATTGCCGCATGGTGGTGCAAAGGCGAGTGGATTCGGTCGCTTCAATGGAAGCTGGGGTATCGAGGAATTCTTGCGTCTGAAGACCATCACGTACAAGGATTAGGGCAGGGCCTGCGCTCTACTGCGCATTTGTATCAAGGTATGCCTGATAGTATAGTGGGATACAATATTTTTTCTTGTGTGTGTATGTGCCGGATCACTTTGTTCGAAACGGTTACTGTTCATATGCCTTTTTTGGTGACTTGCAAGGCATTGTGACAGAGCATTGTGCTCTTTTTACTGCGCATGTCGTAGCACCGGTAACGGTACCCAACTTCCCGCCCCGTTCGGCATGGTCCAAGACGTCGTAACCCTACCTGGGCAAGGACGTAAAAGTACAAACAGCCATCATGTGACTTTACAGGTATACTAATGTGTGTCAAGGCTGGAAGTGTATGTAGTGTATTCTGGCCTTTGTGAACTCAGTTGCAACAACCCCCCCCCGCTGGATGCCTGCTTCGGCCGGGGTTCACGGACACGGCACCGCATCTTTGTAACACTGCACTCATGTGGACAGAAGTAACGTTGCCAGAAGGAGCGGGCAGAGAGATGAATGACCTCGTAGGATCATGGTCGACAGATTCCTCTTTTTCTTTACTCAAACTAGCAAACACGACAGATGAGGTGTATGCATGTCACCGTACATGCGTTTGGCATGCGCACCATTTTGTGTGGTTTGATGACCAAGGTAGGTAGGGTAGTCAGGTACAACAACAACAAGGGTATCATGACTGATTCCCAAGATTTGATGAAAGCAGGGTGATTATGTATAAAATCCCCCGTCAAAGCTGCCAAAGAGCGAAATGTCCGTCTCCATCAACCCATATCGACCGGGCTCCATCTTTTTCATCCCACTTCAAATCAGCGACAATGCGTTTCCAATCTCTCGTTGTAACTAGCCTGCTTCCACTCGCCGCCCTGGCAGATATAAATAATCCGCCTGCCCTCGGGCTTACCAATGTCACCTTTTCCTCTTACTACACCTTCGTGTCCCCGTCGGCCGCGGGGCCCAAACTAGGCTCCATCTCGTTTGCCATTGTGAATGACGCCATGGAAGGCCTTGTCGCGTGCAGCGGCTACAGTACAAACTCTTGGGCCATGTTCTACCCCTCGACCGAAATGCCATGCGATTTCCCCGAGCCAAGTGAAGAAGCCGAGTGTATGACGAGTAGCGCGAGTTTCAATCTGGATACCATGACGCCTGGTGAGATGAATTTGACGGTGCAGTTGAGCTGGTCTTGTACCGGGTGAGTTTGTGTGCTTCGTTTGCTCTCTACTCAGCCTTTGCTTTAGAGAAGCTGCTGACTATAAGTACAGTCAGGGCACATATGTCCTGTCGGCATGGGAAAAGCTGAATCTCGACTGCACGAACTGGACGTGCACAAATGGTCTGTGGCCCAAGGGCACAATCTACTCCAACACGACTACCGTCTGCAAGCCAGGTACCGTCAGCTTTGGGAGCTCCAACACAAAGGTTCAGAAGGTGGAGTAAGGAGTGTGCAGTCCACGGCGTGGAAGCATACTGCCGGCACAGGATCAGCGAAGGCGTAAAGGGGCAATGGTTTATTGTTCCCTTTCCATGTCCAGGGTTGGAGTAAAGCTTTTTATTTGGTTAGCTGTATAACGAACCTAGCAACGATTGTGGTATTTGAGTGCCGTAAGCGTAAATCCCTTCCAAAGGGTCATTGCATAGTGGTTCTTGTTGTGCGTAAATATTGAACGTGGTTTCCTAGGCAGCAATGGCGTGCTAATAGAGTTGCGGAAATATCCATGGATACTGAAATACCGAAGCCACCAAGAATTTGGCAATTTACTCGTAGCAGACACGTTCATCCCGCAGCCGAGTAAGCAGCCAGCTTGAGCACTGAACAATCTCAATTTCTTCTTTTATTTTTTTCTCCTAATGTGGTGTGTTTTTTGTAAAATGCGAAACGCCCGGCCATTGTCTGCCTTGACCGGTTCTGGTCACGTCAAGTGCTCGTAGTGGGCTTTCAACTGCTGGTGTCATGTGGTGTATGCGCGTGTTGTCCTTGGCAACTTCATTGCCCCTTTACTGTGGCGTACTTTGGGAGCTTGATGTCGAGATGAAGCGGCAGGCAAGCACTCGCTGAGACACTGGGCTATTGGGTCTCCGGTGACATGTCACTGGTGTTCGATCTTGGGATGAGCCAGTGTCACAGAGTGCTTCGAGGCTGGCTCCGCTTGTCATGTCGTTCACGTTGCAGGCTACATTGGCCCCCTGTGGCTACTCGTGACTACTCGTTAGCCCCGAGTTTATAGAACGTGTGGGATAGGCCAATGGGACCCTGATTGGCTGTACCGCTATTCCCGTACAAAGATGAGACCCAAGGGCAGCGCAACAAAGCCAGTTCAATGGGCTCCATGCGTGGTGCAGTGATGTGCCGGGCCCACGGTGATTGTGCAATACAGTAGTGGAGCGCACGGGTTGAGGGTGGGGGTTTGTGCCGGTACGTGGTCGGCTGTGGAGGGGCCGGCGCGATCGACATGTGGATGTGGACAAAGGCTCGAAAAGAGTCGTGAGAGAGTTCGGCAGCCATGCGACGAGGCGCTTGAGCTCAGAGGAATGCGGCCTTGGACCCTTGGATAGCGCGAACGGGCGAGCGTACGATAGAGTTTCATCTGTGCATTGGCCAGAGGGCAAATGCATCGAGTAATGGTGCTCCAACGCTCGGACGATGACGCTTGTCCACTGTCGGCGCAAACACCACGATTCTTTGCAGCCACGTCCAGGGCCATGGTGGCCTATCACGCGGCCGCTCAACGCCCCTCAGCGCCGTGTATGCAGCATGCCTTTGCGATGTGTCTGTCCATGTGGACCCAGACCTCGTTGAGCCGTCTCTGGCTGCCCGGATCCAGCCTGGACGGAGGGTACTAAATAAAGCCACGCTGTGCCCTGGGAGAGAGGGGCGACGGCTGAGTACTCGTACTGTGCCCTGCCTGCTCGTACACGCCCTCCTTCACCCCGCCCACCCTCATTCGCATTCAAGGCGGGACGGATCCGTTCGAGCCGTCATTCTCGTTGCTGCTGCTGCTGCCCACCTTCATTTTGTGCTCTAGAAACCGCCGTCGTCGACTGTCTTGCGCTGCCCGGATCCACCAAGCCAGGGACATTGGCTCAGAAGAAATGTACAGTGGGGTAACCGAAGACACCATGGACACGCTGTCGCCGCAGACATCGCTGTTCAGGAAGAGGTCGATATTCCGTCGGTTTTCGAGGCGAGATCGAGGCGAAACCCCGCCTGCCTCGCCGTTTCTGCTCGACGAATACCCAAGATCACCGAGGAGACTACGACGTGCTTCGACTGCACCACTGCCAAACCTGACACCACCGCCATCTCCGCCAAACTCAAGTACGGGCAAAGTCGTAGCCATCGATGCATCCAAGCCGCAACACCCCAAGCTGCTTACGCATGTTCGGCGCATCGACCTGCCGCAGCGCCAGCCTGCACGAAGCCGATTCACCCCACCCCCGTCACCTGAGCCACGCCGACGCGTGCTTGCGGATGCGCTGCCAACAATGTCTTTCCCCGGAAACCCGCTAATAACGCCATGGAACATATTCCTACCACCCTCGCAAATCTACTCGTTGTATCTTGGTTATGCGCCCAAGGACATGGACGACAAGTGGTTCATATACAGCGAAGGACCAGATCGGGCGGGCAAGCTCAAGGTGCATTTCCACACGAGCGGTACAGGCATCAAGGTTGCCGAGCTTTTTGTCGTAATGGATACCAAGGGTGAGGGTGCGGGCAAGATTGTGGGCATCAAGTGGAATGGCGGGGCAGAGATGAATTGGCTGAGTGAGGAAGAGGCCAAGTACATGATCCGGACGGCGTGTCGGTGGCAGTTGTCGGTCAATCTGGAAAAGTGAGGATGCCATCTTCTTTTGGTTGTTGAACACTTGGGGGCGTTCTGCAAGCCATGACTTTGGGCCTCAAAGTTTGGTTCTTTTCTACGCTGCGCTGCGGGCCGATGGTTTGCACGCATAATATAGCCCCTTGTTTCATTTCTACTACGTTGGCCAGGACTCCAATATATCACGACAAATGACACGACTCTGCAATAGCTTCTCAACACGTTCATCTCTCTTGCATGCATGCCGTCAAGGCCGAGTAACGCCGAGAAGCGTGTCGGCGATTGGACAAGCACACGGAATTCCTTTTCATTCATTACTTGCTTCTGTTGTAAAAATATATCAACAAATCCGACATCTATTGTTAAATATGCATTGTTGCTATGACGGTGACGCGTCACGTACACTGCGGTTTGTGTGTGTGTGTGTGGGGGAGTTTTTGCTGGCAGCGGCCACTGTGCATCCATCTGCAACGCCTCCGTAGTACTTTATCCAAGTTGGCGTCATCCATCTCGCTTCTGTTGTCACCCACTTCTCTCTCCACCCAACCCATGGCACCCGATTGAGCCACGACAGGTTTGATCACATCGGCCCGAGATGCGTTCCAACTTTGGACCCTCCCCGGAGAGCTCTTCGCCTCAACCCCAACGCCTACCAGTCAATCCAAGGCGGCGCAAGGTCGCGCCCGAGGAACGCAAACGCGTCGTCCGAGCGTAAGTTCACTTTCTGCAAGGCCGTCTTCACCATTGCGTTGCACGTGGTTGTGGCCACGTGCCGAGAGATGCATCTGCCACCATGTGTATCCGTTCTACAGCATCATTGACTTACAGGCTATAGGTGTAATGCGTGCAATGTGCGCCGAGTAAAGTGCACGGGAGAGCAGCCCTGCCAAAGGTGCCACAAAGCCTCGCGCCATTGCGAGTATCCCCTGCCAGAGACACACAAGCACTCACTGAAGGATGAGCTCGAACGTCTACAACGGCGATGTGCAGCACTCGAGGCGGGATTCCAAGTCGCAGCACCGAATGAGGCAGCGGAGCTCATTGGCCAACTAGACCATAGACGGCCGGTGTCGCAATCAACTGGTCCTACCTTTCATTCCATCTCGGAAGAACTAGACGAAGCCGACGGCAACCACGGCCGCCTGCTCGTTGATTCCTATGGCGTGCGAAGGTTTTTTGGCGAAACTTCTGGTGCAACCTTTCTGGACCACTTGAAGCAGTTCATGCTTACGCTGGTTCCTCTGACCTTCCAGCCTGATTCTGCCGACGGCTCGTGCTTTGTTGCTTCTGTTGGCAGCTACCAGACGTACGACTCCAGGCCGTTTCCAAATCCAAATGTCGATCCTCTATGGCTTCCTGCACAATCAGATATGGCTTCAATGCTTGGCGAACTGCGTGCATACATCCAGGATGGCAATGGCGAATTCGCATCGGGTGGCATCTACTGTAAGTAAAATGTCTGCGCTCCCGGAATAACAATTGTTGACATGTTTTCTCAACTCTTTAGGGTGGGGTGATCTCAATAATCCCCCAGCGCCTACATCTAGCTCCGTCTCACTCAATACGATGACGAGCGCGGAAGATAGTTTCCGGTACTTGGCCTTCTACCATGTCTCTTTTGCTCTGGCTACCTCGCTGGGCCAATCTGATTTCCGACGAACCGATCAGCATGCGGGAGAAGCCTACTTCAACCGCGCGCGGAAGCTTCTGGGAAACCCTCTAGACATTGTACGGTTTACGCTCAGCGACGTCTCAGTCCTAGCTCTTATGGGTTTCTATTTGATCGAGCTCAACCGCAGAGACGCGGCATATGTACACGTTAGTAACATGCACATACACCAAACCCCCGAGTGAGACGTTTACTGACTTGGAGCGCCTGTAAAGGTAAGCCTAGCTATCCACATTGCCATTATGCACGGCGCATTCACCGCTTGTGATGACGAAGCAAGTAAACGCACTTTTTGGACTCTCTATGTTCTTGACAGATGGCTCTCGGTGCTAATGGGACGTCCACCTACCATATCCGACGAGGCCATGAGGCTTCCTCTACCGTGTGATGATGCGTAAGTAGCGTTGAAAGCATACAAGTCGGACCGTGTCACTGACTAATATGCATAGCGCATTGCCACCGTGTGCAGGTCTTCGGGCACATGTCGAGCTATCCCGCATTTCCGGCTATATTGTGTGCGAAACGTTTAAAATTGCACCTCGAAACTATACGCCCGGTTATTCAGCGCGGAATGTCGACAAGGCGCTGAAAATGCTTGGAGAGTGGAAGTCGCAGCTGCCGAAGGTCTTGGCAGTCGATGAAAGCGCTGACCCCGCGGTGCTTTCTCTGCATCTGGCCGCAAACCAGCTTGTTGTGCTGACGACTCGGCCCATCTTGCTGGCGGCCGTCAAGCAGGCTGTTGCCGAGCGGTACATGAACGGCCAGTGGTCGTTGCAGCGGCATGCGCATAGCACACACATCCAGGTTTGCCTCGAGGCCGCACATGGCAATCTGGTGCTCGCCGAGCGACTGCGGTCCAAGAGGAAGCTGTTACAGGCAGGCTTGCACTTTGTGTTCAATGCTGCCGTCATCTTGTTTCTCGAGCAGATCCTGAGCTCCTCCTCTCCCAGCCACAAACCGCCATCTTCGCCCAAGACGGCGACGCACGCCTCCAAGCTCGACTTCGCGATGCGCACGTTTGCCGACGAATCAAAGACGGGAACGAACTATCCAAGAGATTGCTACAAGATTCTGCAGGACCTCGAGGCTCTAGTGCGTCGCTATCTCTCTCACAGTCACGGAAACTTCATGCATGGAAACAACGCTAGCTTGGGTGCCAATGCAGGTGCTCCGGGGTCGCATTATGTGGCCCAGCCAGGCCTGGCAACGCAGACGTCTGTGCCTAACAGCACTGAAAGCAGCAACCTATACCAAGAGATGCGAGTCTGGATACAGAGCGATGGCTTGCACCTACACAACAGCTTACTCATCTGAAGAGGCCCCCCGCCGGAAATGCCTTCCGGACAAATGCTGGCTGCTTGCTTCTGCACGCCGCGGCATCCTCCCGTAACCGTCGTCCGATTGGCCAATCACGCCATTCTAGTGACTTCACTCCGCATCGCACCGAGAGCCGTTCATACCACATGGCTGGGTAACCAGGACAAGGGCATTGCATATGGGCGTCGCGCTAGTTGAACAACAGTTTGGGAACAGTACGTGTTAGGCATGTGGGCATCCATCACGTGCTTGCCGTGATATCACTAGGGGAAGCTGAGACCGCCCAAGGGGGGGTTTTAAGTGGTTACAGTCGTTGCCGCCGCTACCGCACCCGAGTCGGTGAAGGGTTAAAATAAGGAGCCTTGCGCGAATGGGGCCAATGCGACCTCTCGCCAACGCGTTTGACTTTCCCAGCTTCAATGTCAACCCGTACACAATCAGGCTAGCCCACTAGATCGCGGACCTCCCATTGGCTACACGTCATTTCGGGACCCTTTGATCGGAGGCTGACGCATGCCGAGGTTCCAAGGTGGTATACAGCTAAGGATCGGGCAGTGTTACATGTACAGAGAAAGGGCTGGAAAAAGCTCGGTTCTTCCCGTTGAACCTCATGAAAGCAAATTACGTACACGTGAAGGCATTGAGTCACTGACGGTGAAGCTGAACGCATCCCCGGCCAACTTCAAGAGCTTGGCCCCGGCCTTGCTTGATCATGGCTTCTACCGGGGAAAGAGCACCTCTGCTCTCTGACGCTCGCAGCTCTCAGTCCACAGCAATGCAACCAGTAACCAGCAACACGGGGGAGGGAGATGCACTGTCTACCACTAACCCTCAGCAAACTCCCAGTTTGAACGAAGCCATGTCCAAACTAGTAAATAGGAAGATGGATATTGCTCTCTTGCCTTTCCTGTCCCTGCTATATCTATTCAACGGGTTGGGTAAGGATTCAATGTTCGATCAAGTCATTCTGTGGCTTGCTGTTCTGAGTTGCCCTCTAACAGCAGCTTAGATCGATCCAACATTGGAAATGCAGAGACGCAAGGTATGTTTGGATCTACGGGGGGGGGGGGTTTGTTGATCATAACGTCGATCGTAACGAAGTTGTGTACAGGGTTCACTACAGACATCGGCGCAACTCCGGATGATCTAAATGCTGCAGTCTCCCTATTCTCCATCACGTTTGTGTTGCTACAGCCCCCCTCGGCCGCAATTGGGAGATGGCTCGGTGCTAAATACTGGATCACGATTATCATGGCAAGCTCTACACGTATTCAGGTAGACTATACCGTCTGACAGTAGTACAGATCGGATGGGGAATCTTTACACTTGCACATGCCTTTATTCGTGGTCGCAGCGCACTCATTGCCGTCAGACTCATGATAGGAGTTTTCGAAGCAGGCTTTTATCCCACCGCTGTCGCCTATCTGTCTACCTTTTATTGCCGATATGATCTGGCGGTGCGAATCGGGCTGTTCTACGGACAGTATGCTGTTGCAGGCGCCTTTTCCGGCTCCATCGGTATGTACTCCGGTTGCCGTCTATGGTGGTCCGCTAATATATAAATATACTAGCGTTTGGCATCTTCCATCTCAACGGCACGACGTTGAAGAATTGGCAATACTTGTTCATTATAGAAGGCAGTCTTACAATATTCATCGCGCTTGTTGCCTGGGTCTGGCTTCCGCGAGGACTGGGGTCGGCGTGGTTTCTTAATGCCGACGAGCGGAAATTCGCTGTTGAGCGGATCCGAAAAGATAACATCTCTTATGTCGCACATGAGTATGGTGCCGATGGTGTGGAGAGAGATCGGCTCACAAAGAGAGATGTTGTGGAAACGGCAAAAGACTGGAAGCTGTTCTTTCTTCTCATTTTCAACATTTGCGCGAGTGTACCAAGTCAGGCCTTTTCCGTTTTCATGCCCGTAGTGGTACAGGGGTTGGGGTACTCTTCGATACAAGCAAATCTGGTATGTCGACTTGTGCGCAATTGGACAAGCAAGTCGATCTAACCATGTCGCGTATAGATGTCAGTTCCCCCATTCATATGTGGTGCCATTGGTCTCTACCTCTTCGCCCTCAGCTCTGACCATCGGTAAGAATCAACGCAATAGACATGGAGAGCTGTATTGAGAGAAGCGTTTAGGAAAGAGCGTGGCTACCACATTATTGTTGGCATATTCATTTCCCTCATCGGTCTCATCATCACCGTCACTACATTATCTCACGGCGCTCAATATGCAGGTTTGTGCATCCTCCTGTTTGGAAGCTACATCTCAGCGCCTCTGACTTTGGCTTGGTTGAGTGGGAACAATCCTGGTAGGTGGAAGACGTCGTCTTTTTTTTTACGTTTTTCTACCTTCATGCATCTCGGTTGCTAACTGATATTTCAGAGCCGGGCAAGCGTTCAGTAGTAATGGGCGTGAATGGGTTCGGTAACCTCGCTGGTGTAATAGGCAGCCAATTGTACAAGAAACGATACGCACCCAGATACCTCACGCCCTTTTACGCCACACTGGGTTTTGTGGTAGCGGCATTTGTGGGCTATATCGCCTACAGGTTCATACTCAAAGCAGCCAACGCCAAGAAGCTAAAGCTGGCGAGCGGAAAGACTGCAGAACAGATTGAAGCGGAGAGGTTGGATAAGACAAGGTATGCTGATGCGAAGTGGACATTTTTGTATGGCTTGTAGAGGCAGAGTTTCGAGTTCAGCTAGTGAAGCGTGGATGGGGACGTGGAAGAGTTGATGAAGACACCAAAACGCTGCAGATGGATCAATGGAATATATTTGAAGTCGCAGCCGCAGTCACAGTCGCAATGTAATGGCTTTTCTGGCTTGTTCAAGTAGCTATGCTGATCACATTGAGACTAGCTTAATCTATGCCCGGTGTTAACGGGGTTAAGGGCGGGTGAGTATCCGTCCGTCGTCACTCCGTTCATTTAGCATTCCCCTCCACCAACACCCTTTATATGTACAACCTGGGATCCGGGCTGCTATGTTCCAATTGCCCTTCTCGGTTATCAACCCTTTTGCATCACGAATACCACCTCCACCTTCACCTCCACCTCGGCCAGGATCGTCGAAGCCACCCACCATGGCCGAAGACACATCCAAGCCCTTTCCGTTCATGCGGCTTCCCCTCGAGCTTCGCGAGCAGATATACTCGATATACTTTAATCCCCCAGACCATCTTGTCAAGAGCTCTGATCTGGAAGCCAGAGGCTTCTTTGGCGGCCTTTATCGGTGGGACTTTGACCTGTGGACGGTAAACAAGCAGATTTACGCAGAAAGCAAGACGGTGTGGAGGAGGGAAAACATCTTTGTCAAGATCGCTACGCCGTGGCCTAGTGCGGGTATGTATAGCGTGTACATCATGGCGACAGAAAGGGCTCCGGAGCTACCAGCGCAATCGCCTACAGGCCGCCGTGAGCTCCTCCATTCTTATCCAGCCGCTGCTGATTTCAACGTTTAATCTGTAGTAAACCACATCACGTCCTCTGAGGGCCTTGTGCCCATGGTATGCACCGAATCCCGTGCCAACGAGTTCACGTCCCATCACGGCATCGTACAAATCACTGCGCCGTTCCATGACGTAGCAGCGGAACACATGATTGTTATACTGGTGGATGACTTGCATTTGTTTACCGAGACGTGGTTTTACAGTGCTTTGTCGTACCCCATGCTCAACGAACGGCTGGCGACGACTTTTATACTGCAGAATCCGAACCGTGGGGAGCATGACGACGGGCAACACATCGGCGTCCCGCTCGCCATCCAAAAAAGGCTACTTTTCCCCTTTGAACAGGTCAAGGGCCTACACTCTACCCGCTTCTACAACTACGACCCTTCCGTACAGGCGGAGCTCTTGCGCCTCCAAGCCAAGCCTATTCCAACGCTACACGAAGCCCTCGAATCCGCAACAGACTATATGGAAGCCGGTGACGCGGTCCTCACCGCCCCCAATACCGATGATAAAACCTCGGCCCTTGAAGCCCTCGACCTCTACCTCAAGGCTTTTCATGCTATCCACATACTCATCCACAACCGCACCCGTCGCGTAATGGCAGACATGTTCTTCCACGACAACGTCACAAAAGGGCGCTACAAAGGTCAAACCGGCATCACCATCCGCGTCATCCTACGCCTCAAGCTCGTCTCGCGCACAGTGGCTGCATACAACAAGCTCGCACGCTGGGACGACGCTGCGTTTTGGGGCATGCGCAGCATAGGTATCTTGCGCGAGACCAGCAGTCCAGACTTTGAGGGATTCCTCAAAGAGGTCCTGGGCGGCATGGACATTGCTCTGTTGTATGTGAGGACGGGGATTGCGTTTTGGAGAATGGAACAAGAACCCGAGAATTGGTGGGGTGAGATGATTGCATATGCTGATGAGGAGATGGCGAAGAGTGGAGCGCTTTGGGTGGTGGCGGAAACTTATTTAAAGGGCCTGGCGAGGGGGAATGTGAGAAAGGAGTTGCAGGGATATGGGGTGTCTAGGGAGACGGCGGAGGAGTTCTTCTCGGATGTAGACAAGGCAGAAGACGGGAGAGAGAGTATGGTAGCCGAGGACGGCAGTAGTAGTAGTGAGGGATGAGACCTTGGCCCCTGAAGGGTATTTAATTTGTTGATCATAGTCATGATATAATTCCTATTTTCATACACATATACACATACACACATACAAACACGTATATAATACAGGATATGGGATGCTCTCCAGGCCTTTCTTGTGCCCGATGCCTAGCTTATCCACCCACCTACTATGCAAAAACATTGCTGCTTTCTTTTAAAAAAAACCGCCCAACAAGAAGAAAGATATGTGAGTGGAACAGGTTTGGTTTGGTTTAGTTTCTTTTGTTCTGGTTTCTCCTGTGGTATCTTTCCAGCCATCGTGAAACCAAATACATTGTACAAAATCACAAGTCAGCTATCTGACTTGATTTGGCGGTGTACCTTGGGCATGGCTAGCAGCTGCCTCTGGAGCACTTGCGGCGGAGGGTACAGCCGACGACTGGGGCGCGCCCAACCAGCCAAACGCACCAGCCTTCATATCCTTGAGCTGGGCCTCCTGCATCTTCTTCTCCTCCTCCGCCATCTCCTTGAGCCACTGGTCACCGTTTTCGCGGATCTGCTTTTCCAGGTGGATGTAGTTTTGCTTGTTGAACTCGCGGTACATGTCAATCATCATCTTGCCCTCGTTCATGCCCTGGGTTATGTTTTGGTCGCCGAGCTGCATGCCTGGCTTCGCGGCGTCGAGGCCGAGGCTCTTCATAAACATGCCGCCAGCGGAGCCCTTTGTTTTGCGCTTCTGCTCGGCAAGGTCGCGTTGGAATTGTTCGCGGAGCTTTGCTTCACGGCGGGCGTATTCGATGGGTATGTCTTTGCCTTGCATCGACTTGAGGACTGTGCGCACGTCGATTGGGGTGCCGGTTTGCGACATCATAGCTAGGTACTCGAGGAAGGGGATCATGGCTACGAGGCCCTTGTCGTTGGGGTCGCCTTTCCACTTGGGCATGACGATTGCGTTTTCGGGTTGGAGCTTTACATGCGATGGGTCCGTGTCGAGGATGATTACTTTGGAGAGGTCGCGGTTGAGGTAGGAGAGGTCCTGGGAGTGTTGTTAGCAGTGCTCTTGTTGTGCGGAATACTGAAGACGTACCTTGATGTACTCGCCCTTCTCGAAGCGGGTTGCTTCGCGGAAGAGTGGCCACATTACAAGGCGGAAGGGGTCGAGTTTACGGATGATGGGGTCGGCGTCCATGGACTTGACAGATGTGAAGATAACGAGCTCGTACTGCGAGCTGAGATATCGCAGGAAGTAGTCGAGGCCAGGCCGCTTTGCTAGCCTGTAGCCATGCTTTGTGGACCATTCTGAGTGCAGAAGGAGATCCTCTAGACTTAGAACTAGTGTGAGTTCCGGTGCCCCTCCTGGAATCTTGTCCTTATCCGGCAGTAGCTTCTGGAAGGTGGGTTCGGTGTAGTAGGCCTTTTGACCGTTGATGCGAGCGGCGGCGCGGGCGTACATGGCTCCCAGGCTCCAGCCATTGGGAGCGTCTATGTGTGCTGCTTCTTCCTCTTCATTCTCCCAATTCCTGCCCATGAAGACTGCGCCTGTTGTGCCGAAGAGCAGCATTGCTATATAGGACCAATTTGCGACACGGTTCCGCCGCCTGTCTGTGCTAGTCTCATATGCCGACTTGGGCAGCTCCCCGCCACCACCACCCTCTCGACCACCTGCAGCGCCGGGTATTGGGTCTTCGGAAAAATCGTTGAGGTCGTTGGGGTCTTTCTTTGCCCTTCCCGTGGCTTCGGCATGTTCTTCGGCAAAGGTCGAGGGAATTCCATATCGCAGATCGGGCAATGGCTTCTGCGGCTGCTGCGACTCGGGACTCTCGGTGGTGGGATCGGTGTTTTTCGTGGGCGACTTGGGGCCAGACATCTCCGCCTGCTCGTCCAGGGCAGGGTCTTTTGCTGCATCTCTCGAGGCTTGCGTAGCGCTCTCTACTGGCCGCGACGCTTTCGATGGTGTTGTATTGCGCTCTGGTGCTGCTGCCGAGTCAAACTCAGGTTGGTCTGAGGGGTTGACTGGGTTTGGGCGGGTTTTGTTGTCCTGGTCGAACTTGATAGGGTCCGTAGGTTTCCAGGTGTTGTCTTTTGGCTTGCCGACTTTGGCATATGTGCGTGTCCATTGCGACGTCGAGGCAATGGATGTGATGCGTGGAGCGGCCACTGCAGGCCGGATGCGCAGCGCGCGAACGGCAACCCGGGGCAGCATGGCGGGTGGTGTGAGGGGAGGTAGGGAGGGATGAGGAGAAGAAAAAACACTAAAAATTAGAAAAGGAAACCGCCTCTACAAATCATGGACTGCGACGGGCGGTAGAAGAGGCAAAAACCAGGCTGGCCATGTCTCGCCGTCCTGGGATGAAATAATTGATGGAGCACATGTCTTGGCGCAATGACGCTCCGCTCCTCGCCAAAACTTCGCCCGCGTCATATGGTAATCGTGTCCTTCAGCAGCCCAGGCTAGTAGCAAAGGCCGTGTGGCGGTGCGTATACAACAACTTGGACACGTTCCCTCCTTGCCGCACCTAGAACCCAATTCCATGTCGCCTTACAGGGACTCCTTTGCCCATGCGACCGACTGGAAGGCCTCTGCGGCGGAATACGCCAGTGCCCGGAGGAGCACCCTTTCAGCCACTATCACTATGGACGATACTGGCGTGCATATGTTGCTGGGCAACGTTTGCACATGGTATGACCGATGAAGCTATATCAGACTTGAGGTACTACCGTGACATGGTCCCATCACTCGCATGCACATTCACATACTTATTCAGTCAGACAAGAGACACGCGACATCTTCTACCATGGTTTTGACAATTACATGGAGCATGCCTTTCCAGAAGATGAACTACGACCACTTACATGTGCACCCCTCACCCGCGACCGCCAGAACCCCGCCCACATCGAAGTCAACGACGTCCTCGGAAACTATTCCCTGACGCTGATAGACAGCTTGTCGACGCTCGCTATCCTCGCTTCATCCCCTCCGCCTTCAGAGTCAGGACCAAATCGGGCCCTGCAAGACTTCCAGGACGGCGTGAAGCTGTTGGTAGAAAACTATGGAGATGGTACACCAGGTCGCAACGGTCGCGGAGCAAGAGCAAGGGGCTTCGATCTAGATAGCAAGGTCCAGGTCTTTGAGACGGTTATTCGTGGAGTCGGGGGCCTGCTGAGCGCACATCAGTTTGCCATTGGAGATCTCCCTATTCGAGGGTACGATGCAAAAGTAAGCAAGAAGAAGCGCCGAGAAGGCATTTTCTGGCCAAATGGATTCGTATACAACGGGCAGCTGCTACGCCTAGCCTCAGATCTGGCGGACCGACTGTTGCCGGCCTTCAACACCCCGACCGGTCTACCATACCCCCGAGTAAATCTGCGCCATGGTGTGCCCTTCTACGCCAAATCTCCGAATAACATGGATCCTGAGCATGGCCAATGTGGGAAAGATCCAGATGACAAAGGCACTGAAGTTACTGAGACGTGCAGCGCTGGAGCCGGAAGTCTCGTCCTTGAATTTTCCGTGCTGAGCCGCCTAACAGGCAAGTCTCTATACGAGAGATTGGCCAAGAAGGCCTTTTGGGCTGTGTGGCAACGTAGAAGTAGCATTGGACTCATCGGCGCCGGCATTGATGCTGAGACCGGACAGTGGGTCAATGCCTATACGGGCATTGGAGCGGGCATTGATAGCTTCTTTGAATATGCCCTCAAGTCGCATATCTTACTTTCCGGACTCCCGTTCGACTCAGCAAACGCAGCTACTGATTCCCCTGACGCATTCCTTGCTGCTTGGCTTGATGCGCACGATGGCATCAAGCGACAGATTTACAGAGGGAAGCAACATCAGCACCCTCACTACGCGCAGGTCGATCTCTACACAGGCGCCATTCGAGCTTTCTGGATAGACAGTTTAAGTGCTTTTTACCAAGGCCTCCTGACCATGGCCGGCAAGCTTGACGAGGCCATCGAAACACATCTACTCTACACTGCTCTATGGACTCGCTATTCTGCCATGCCTGAAAGATGGTCTACTGCAACTGGTGGCATCGAACATGGTCTGCGCTGGTGGGGCGGACGTCCGGAATGGATTGAATCTACCTGGTACCTTTACCAAGCCACAAAGGACCCCTGGTATCTCCATGTAGGAGAGATGGCGCTTCGCGACATCAGAAGACGTTGCTGGACCAAATGTGGATGGGCGGGCTTGCAAGATGTGCGCACTGGCGAACTGAATGATCGCATGGAGAGCTTCTTTCTCGGTGAGACGGTCAAGTACTTGTTTCTGCTCTTCGACCCGTCGCATCCACTCAACACTTGGGATGCGCCCTTTGTATTCACTACTGAAGGCCATCCGTTGATCATACCTAAGCGCGTACGTCCCATGAGGAAGACACCAGGAGCCCCAACACTCTGGCAAGTGGCCGAGACATGTCCTTTACCGCCTGCTCACCTGCCCTTTAGCATTTCCGCCACGGCCGCGCGCACTGATGTATACCACGCTGCAAGTCTTGCCAGACTCCATCTGATGCCGACAGCCGAGACACTTGACTCGCCCCTTGTGGAGTTCAGTGCCGACCATCCCAGTATTTCCATGTCGGACATTCAATCACCTTCCAACTACACACACTATCCGTGGACACTGCCTCCTGAGCTTATACCACACAACGCCACAAGCTCGCCCATGGCTGTTAGAACGACCTTTGACCTATCATTCCCCAACATGCCAAGTACATCGCTGGCCGGTGCGCTGCAGAGGGTACAAGAAGGCATCTTGGTCAACTCTATGAGTGGGCTGAGACTCGGCATGGTGCGCGAGCACGATAGTTTGCCTGATGTGAATCGGGTCGAGTTGGACGAGCAATTTCGCATATATGCCATCTCCAATATTGCCCTGGGCCGCGATGAAAAAGTCTTCATGTCACGCTCTACAATCGACGATTTTAACCCGTTGGATCCATACTTTACGAGAACACGGGACGCACACACTTTGGACTTGGTAATGGACATTCAACCTCAGCCAGCTTCGGCAACCTCGAGCGCGCTGTCCGACCTTCTCAACGAAGCGCTTGGTGACTTGAGCAACCTATCAGGTTTGGATCTAAAGGAGGTCGTGGAGATGGAGGTAGACGCACAAGCTTTAGACACTGAGCCGTCCTACCTTGCCAACTTCTTCTCGTCACTTCAGGCACTCCTCTCTACCCCGGTGCCCACATCGACATCGACGGCGGCGCAAACACCGAGCAAGAGACAAGATAGCCCAAAGCGCCATTCTCTACCCGCTACGCTACCAACGGGACCCGGCGCCGCGCCAATGCCCGATGGCAAAGACGCAGAGACGGCATACCACGTCGATAAGCCACTAGTCTGGTCAAGCATTTACGTGCATCCAACGACACTCTGCTCTGAGCGTCTTCCCGCAGAGATTGCAAAGCAGTACCAAGTCGTCGCCATCCCCCGCGGCGACTGCTCGTTCTCTGCCAAACTGCACAACATCCCCGCATACCCGCCCAACCCAGCCTCCCTCCAACTCGTCGTCATCATCAGCTTTCCCGAGCAGGAGGAGCATGGCGACGTAGCTGCAACACAACCGCTCATTCAACCGTTGCTGGACGAAGCACAGTATACGCCATCAGGCATGTTGAGGCTGAATCCCATACCCCTGGTTATGGTTGGGGGAGGGCAAGAGACGGTGGAAAAGTTGAAGAGGGCGAGCGGGCTTGGGTTGAGCAGAAGATATTATTTCCGTAGTCAGGGTGTTCGGATTGGCAATCTGATTGTGTTGTAAGACGGGCCTAAATGGCGCCATGCACATGGACTAGAACAAAATGCCTCGATGAGTGACCATATCACGCTGATCAACTTGGCATGGGGTTTAAACGCCACCAAGCATCTGACCGCAGATCCGGCAGGTCTGACAGCAGCGGGATCCCCGCTGGCTTGGTACTAGCGATGGACGGCGCAACGATGTGAGCATGTGCAGCATGAAAGGCTCATAACCCACGATGGGTGTTGTTGCGACAGACGGTGAACGGCCAAGCTTGTCTACTAGGCAGGAGGATAGCAACAAAGGGCCTCCCGCTAGCATCCGCCGTCCTTGGCAGGACCTGAAACCTGCCACTGTCTACATTGGGCGCGTCTTCCTCCAACCACATCATCATACTCCCGCCTCGTCCATGCGCCGAAGCCTCCCCGCGCGACCCTACGCCTTACCTGTACGAGGCGCAGTCCTTGTATCGCATGTCTGATGGCTCTGGGCAACAACGGTAATTCAATTCAACGGAGCGGAACCGTCGAGGGCCTGAGACTATTGCCGATCAGGCAGGCGGCCAGTGCGCCAAGCCTCACTATCTGTCCACCCACAGCGCGTAGTGGCATCGGACACTCTGCCTGTACCCATTGAATTCCCGCGACCGCCCTGGAGATTGACTGACTGACTGACTGGCAGCTGGCTAGGTTTCGTCCTGTTGGCTGGCGGCGAGTCCGGTGTCGGGCATGGCCTCCTGCAGGGGCCCGCTGGCGCAGCTCCTGAAAAGAAAAAAAGTACAGACATGTTGTGGCAGTGTGGGTGTGCTGTTATGTTGATCGGTCCCAGCGGAGAAAGAGAGTGCCTCGGAGCCCGCTTGCACCCGGTGCGCCCAATGCATTCGTCCCGCTCCCATGTGAGCGAAGTCTACTGTCGTGATTTCCCGGTCCCATGACCCTATTCGGAAGGTCCACCATCATATCATTGATATCCACTGCGCATTATAGTGCCCAGGCCAGCATGACCGGGGTTGCGGAAGCTTGCCTGCCTATTCTACAGAATCGCCAAGCCTCAAACTGCTAATTACTACATCGGCGTGGGAGAACTGCTGTCGAACCAGGCTCGATCAGGCAGCCGGGGATAGCTTTCCTTGTCGCGTGAACGGTCTAACACTGTACACGACTGGTGTTGCGACTCGCTCTCTACACTCCAGGGGTAGTGTGGCAAGAGGACATGATGTATAAGAGTCGAGGCATACTGGCTCTAGTATCATCTGGTCGTCACCTTCTCATCTCCAGTCCTTCGTTACCACCTCGCCCACCGTCAAGATGCGTTCTTTTCTTCTTGCCTCGCTAGTCTCTCTGTCCGCCATCAGCGTCCACGGCCATCCTCATGCCCGGAGTACGCTCACTCGCCGGGCCGTCGACCTCGACTCGTACCGCCTGAAGCATGCCGCTTCATACAAGAACGTCGCCGAAGTTGTGGCCGACCCCAACATCAACACACTGACAAAGCGTGCCAGTGCCCAGGACGTTGCTACCGATCTCGTCAAGGCTACTGTCCCTGGTGCCACCTTCCGTCTGGTGTCAGACTCGTACGTCGGCGACAATGGCGTGGCACATTTCTACTTCAAGCAGACTGCCAACGGTCTTGATATCGACACTGCTGATTTCAACGTCAACGTAAGTCAGCTGACTTTCTCAACTAACTATCATCATCATCATTGTTGCTAACCATTGTCAGATTGGCCGTGATGGCAATGTCTTCTCTTTCGGAAACTCTTTCTACAAGGGCGAAGTCCCCGCCCCGCCAAGTCTGACCAAGCGTGATGGTACCGAGCCTGTGGCCGCCTTGAAGTCCGCTGTCGATGTCCTCGCACTTCCAGTTTCTGCTCAATCGGCAACTGCCGAGCCAAAGGACGCAACAGAGACGTACGCCATCAAGAAGACCACAGGAACTGTCAGCGAGCCTGAGGCCCGCCTTGTCTACCTCGTAGACGACGAGGGCAAGCTCGCCCTTACCTGGAGGGTCGAGACTGATATCATGAGCAACTGGCTCCTGTCCTACGTCGATGCCAAAGACGGCTCCAAGGTACATGCCGTCGTCGACTACTCTGCTGATGCGACCTACAACGTCTAGTAAGTGGCTACCATGAATCAGGCTTGAATCGTCACTAACCTCTACCAGCCCATGGGGAATCAACGACCCAACTGAGGGAGAGCGACAGCTTGTGACAGATGGCTTCTACCCTCCGGCTAGTGAGTTTGGATGGCACAGTGACGGCACGACAAGCTTCAAGACAACCCGTGGCAACAACGGAATCGCACACACAAACTGGGATAACAAGATGAGCGGTTTCCTCGATCTGCCCCGCCCTACTAGCGAAAACTTGAACTTTGATTACCCCTTTTCACTCGAGCAAACCGACTTTCACGAATATGGCAACGCGTCCATCACACAGCTGTTCTACACCTCCAACAAGTACCACGACTTGCTCCACACATTGGGCTTCAACGAAAAGGCTGGAAACTTTGAAATCAACACCAACGGCGCCGGTGGCGTTGGACAAGATTTCGTCTACCTCAACGCACAAGACGGCGAGCGCTTCAACAACGCCAACTTTGCTACACCACCCGATGGCCAACCCGCACGCATGCGCATGTACATCTGGAACCAGACTACACCTTTCCGTGACTGCTCCTTCGAGGCCGGTGTCGTAATCCACGAGTACACGCACGGTCTGTCCAACCGTCTCACTGGCGGGCCTGCAAACTCCGGCTGTCTCTCCTTGCTTGAATCCGGAGGCATGGGAGAAGGCTGGAGCGACTTCTTCGCCACTGCCATCCGCCTCAAGCCCAGTGACACACGCGCCAAGGACTACACCATGGGTGAGTGGATCAGCGGAAATCCATTTGGCATCCGAACCTTCAAGTACTCGACCAGCTTGGAAGTCAACCCCCAAGTTTACACCGACGTAGACCAGTACAGATTGGTTCACCCCATTGGCAACATCTGGGCCTCGATGCTCTACGAGGTTCTCTGGAACCTCATTGACAAATACGGCAAGAACGACGACTGGCTCCCAGAGTTTGACAGCGCTGGTGTGCCAAAGGATGGAAAGTACCTCGCCATGAAGCTTGTGCTTGATGGCATGGCCCTACAGCCCTGCAACCCCACCTTTGTGGCTGCCCGTGACGCCATTATTGATGCCGACAAGGCGCTTACTGGCGGTTCCAACGTGTGCGAGATCTGGACCGCATTCGCAAAGAGAGGATTGGGTGAGAAGGCCGTGTACAGCACAGGTGGCAGGACGAACAGCTTCGACGTACCTGCAGGTGCCTGCAGCAACTCGACCGCGTCTCCCCGGGCGAGGCGCGTGAAGCTACCATTGAACTTTTAAACAACAGTCCACTTTTTGGGGACCGGAAGACGAACTTTCTTGTATATAAACAACTTTTTGCATTGGGCGGCGTTGAGATGTTGTTGATGAGCCTTAATGAGGTTTTTTGATAGTCTAGTTTTTCTCACACATGTAGAATGTATTTGCAAGTGTACGTATGTTTGAAATAACATGAGAATTTTAAGACCAATAACCTCTTCTACGTACAGTTCCACTGTTGACTCACTTGATTCTTCGTCCATTCCCTCCCTCCACCACTGCCACTGCCACAACCCCTCCCCTCCAATTCCCGATTTCCGTCAACCCACGTGCGGGTCCAACCCACTAATCCGCCAATCCACCGCATACAGTCGTACAGCCATACAGTGTAATATAAACACCCCCCTCCCCTCCCCCCTTCCAGCTAAAACTCAAGCAACCCGATTAACCCGAATGGCCCGACAATATACACACCGCGCGCACACACACACAAAAAC